>JAABUV010007200.1_pt1 | contig 11759 bp, 17 predicted proteins | sample 5559971 | NCBI WGS metagenome assembly JAABUV01 (sample SAMN10711881, study PRJNA513362) | rock metagenome | isolation source: Antarctica rocks | place: Antarctica: Victoria Land, Knobhead nord | collected 2015-12-19
GCGGCGCGGGCCCGCTGCGCTCGCCTGCCTGGCCTGCTTGGGCGCGACCAGGCGCCTGCATGCCCAGCGCGCGAACGACAAATAGCATCCGCTCGAGCACATGGCAAGGGTGCAGGGCGCGGACTTGAGGGGCCGTGCGCGTCAGGCGTGCCGAGGGCCCGTCGGGGTACGAGGACGGCACGCCGTCGTTCCTGGCCATCGCGGCGCTGCGGCAGGGCTGGCGCCTGGTCGCGCGCCTGGGCGGCCTGCCGGCCGTCGAGCGCCACACCGCCGCGCTCACGCGGTGGGCGGCCCGGGCGCGCGCGTCGGGCACTTCACCCTTCCGCCCGCCCAAACGCGCAAGAACAGCCCAGTGCTGCTTCACGTGTGCACAAGAAGCTGCACGCGTATTGTATGGTGGCGACCGCCGCTCCTTTGGCCAGCCGGGGCGGAGGTTAGGCATGCAGGAGGTCTGTCTGGTCGTGTGAGTATGAAGCGAGGGGCGCTGCTCTGCATCGTTCAACAGGAGGTCAAGATACAAAAGCGCTTACGCGTCCCCGGCGCTGTCCAGGCACGCGGTGCGGCAGCTGCGGGCGCTGCGCCACGGCAGCGGCGCGCCCATCTGCCTTATCTACGGCGCGCACGCAGCGCCCCCGCCAGCCGGCGGGGCGGCGCAGCCTGATCAAGCGCGGCCTGCGCCGGCGCACGACGGCGTGCTGGCGGCCCCGGGCGCCGTCGGCCAGGGCCCCACCATCGCCTTCAGCGTGCTACGCGCGGACGGGTCCTTTGTGGGATACCAGTGCGCCGCGCCTTGTCTTTCTCTACCCTAGCGCTAACCCTCTTTCCCAGCGTGCATGTCGCCCTCTGCGAGTCACCTTGGCTCGAGTCAGGGTCAGGGAGAGTGTGTCGAGATTCTGGCGTGCGAAGTGCATGCGATTCCAGGGCTCGTCTGTCCAGCTTATTACCCCCAAGCCTCTGCACAGCAGCGCCTGACCCGCGCGCCGGCGCCGCGCAGCGAGGTCGCGCAGCTGGCGGCGCTGCACGGCGTCCTGCTGCGCACGGGCACGCTCTGCAACCCAGGCGCCGCGGCGCTGCACCTGGGCTTCTCCGCCGCGCAGCTGGCCGCGGCCGCCGCGGCGGGCGGCGGCTGCGGGTCCGGCGCCGACCTGATCGAGGGCGTGACGCCGGCCGGCGCCGTGCGCGTGTCCTTCGGCTGGGCCAGCGCCTGGGAGGACGCCGAGGCCGTGGCGCGCTTTGTGGCGGAGTGCTTTGCAGAGATGGTGCCGGGGGCGGTCCCGGCCGCCGGCCCTGCACCAGGGCGCCGCCGCGCGGCGGCGCCGCCGCCTGGCGCGCCGGCGGCCGCCCTGGCGCCCGCAACCACCGGCGGTGCCGGGCGCGATGCGGAGGGCGCGCCGGCGGCTGCCGCGGGGCCTTGCAGCGGTGCTGCAGGGCCAGGGCCGTGCAGCACGGGACCAGCTGAGCCGGAGGCCACGGAGGCCGGCCGCCAGCCGCTGCGCATTGATGGGCGCCGCCCGGCGGCAGCAGCCGCGGTCGTACGCAGCAGCCAAGGCGCAGGCGCCGATTGCCTGTCTGACCAGGGCGCGGCGGAGCCCGCCGCCGCCGCATCCGCACCAGGCGCGAACGGGTGGGCCGCCGACAGCAGCGCCGGCGCGCGGCTGACCGGCATCTACCTGTACCCGATAAAGTCGTGCGCCGCGTTCACCGTGCGCGCGTGGCCGCTGGGCGCCAACGGGCTGCTGTTGGATCGCGAGTGGGCGCTGGTTGGCGCCGACGGCGCGGCGCTGACGCTGCGCCAGGCGCCCACGCTAGCCGCAGTGCGGCCTGCCATCGACCTGGCCGCCGGTGCGGCCTCGAGCGACCCTATCCCTGCACCATAATCGGCCTCGGGCGCCCATGCTGACACACGCCCTATCATGGCACCCTGTTATAGCACCCCATTGCAGCACCCTATCACAGCACCCTGCTGCTGCAGGCTGTCATGCAAGGCATGGCCCAGCGTGCTTGCGGTGCCTGCGCAGGCGTCATGCACGTGACTGCTCCGTCGATGCGCACGCCGCTCGTGGTGGCGCTCCCGGCGGGCGCGCGCAAGGCTGGGCTGGGGCTGCGACCCTCGCCGCCTGCCGAGGCGTGTGAGTGCGGCCTGTCGGCGCCGGCCGCCGGCCGCGCCCCCGGCGCGCCTGGCAGCGCCGTAGCGGCCGCCGCGGCGCGGCAGGGCCTGCATGTTGCCTCGAGCAGTGCGCCCGCGCCAGACAGCCCCGGAAGCGCCAGGGCATGCGCCGCCGCGCCAGACAGCCCCGCCTGCAGCCAGGCGAGCCGCGGCAGCATGGACAGCGGCTGCAGCGGCTGCCGGCCGCACGTCAACTCCGCGCTATGGCCGCGAGCGGTGGGGCGCCGCGGCGCGGCCAAGGGTCCCACACCCTGCGTCGAGCCGCCAGGGCCGGCGACCCCACCCTCTACGGCTGCACCGGGAGCGCGCCGCGAGGCCGCCCGCGGGGACTCAGGCGAGCTCGGGGCTGGCGCTGCACGGGCGGCAGACGGGGCCGGGCTCGGCGGGCCGGCCGCACACGCGCGCGGCGGAGCGGCGGAGGCGCCGCGGCTGCGCGCGGTCCGCGTCTGCGCGGACAGCGTGTGCGGCACGCAGGCATGCCTAGCCTAGCCTAAACCTACCCTCCCCTTGCCCGGCACCATGCACGAGCTCCTGGGCGCTCATAGGTACCAGGAAGACCGCGCTGGACGGCCCTCCAGCGCTCTCTGACCGCACAGCGCCTGCTCGGCATGCAGCGCAGCACCTGTGCGCCATGCCGCAAGCATTTGGCTTGCACTACGAGCGGGGGGTTATACAGGGTTGCAGAGTACCGGCGCCGCGCGCAGGTGGGCGCCGAGAGCGGCGCGGCCGCGGCGGCGTGGTTCTCCGAGGCGGTCGGCGTGGCCTGCTGGCTGGTGCAGCAGCGCCCGGGCAGCCGCGCGAGCGCGCTGCGGGGCCCTGCGGGGCCCCGGGCGCAAGCGCCTGCGGAGAGCGCTGAGCGCGGCCCGGGCATGCCAGCGGAGGCGCCGCCTCACGCCCAGGCACACACGGAGGGCACGGCGAGCATAGGTACGCACGTGTGCCATGCCTGGCAGCACTCCCAGGCTTGCCGTATGCTGCGTGGCGGCATCGTGTGCAAGTCTCACTGACACAGCTGCAGCCCGTGCACAGGAGGTTAGAGGGCTTGTTCTGGGCCAGATTCGGCGTGTACGCACTTGCAAGCATGCCCTTCAATGTGTTTCCTGCTCATTCACATCAGTGCTACCTTGCTTGCTTTGACCTGTCAACCTTGCCTCTTTAAAAGGCACCATCACGCACCCGTGCCGCGTCCAACATGCGCCGGTCGTGAACCCCGCGCACGCGCGGCAGGCTTTGCCAACGAGGCGCAGTTCCTGCTGGCGTCAGAGGCCAGCCTGGCGGAGGTGGGCGCGCGCCTGGCGCCCGCCGCGGGCTCCGCCGGCTTGCGCCGCGCGGCCCGCGGGCTGCCCGCGCCCCTGGACATGATGCGCTTCCGGCCCAACCTGGTCGTGGGCGGCGCCGGCCTGGCGCCCTTTGCGGAGGACGCCTGGCGCGGCCTGCAGCTGGGCGCAGCCTGCTTCCGGATTGCAGGTGCTGCCCGTCCCCTTTCACCCCAATTTCAACCCTATACCCTTCCCCAGACCTCTGGCCAGCACTCTGTCGCAGCTGGCCAGCACCGCTGAGCGCACATGCCCCGCATCGTCGGCCTTGCTGCCTGCCACGCCGCGCATGTCGCCTGGAGGCAGGGCCCTGGCGGCCGTGTCAGCACCGAGCCCAGGCCAAGCCGCAACCGCAGCTCTGCAGACCGCCAACCCTCCGCCTGTGTGTCCTGCGCCGCAGGCCCGTGCGCGCGCTGCGAGGTGGTGTGCACCGACCCCGCTCTCGGGCGGCGCACGGGCCCCGAGCCGCTGCGCACGCTGGCTACGTTCCGGCGCGTGCGCGGCCGCATCCACTTTGGGCTGCTGCTGGAGACGGCGCCGCCGCCGCCGGGCGCGCCGCCCGTGTGGGTGGCGGTCGGCGCGCCCGTGCAAGCGAGCCTGGCGTGCGCGGGGTAAGGCTGGTCCAGGGGTTTCTGGTATCCGCTTGAGGGGGCTGAGGGGGCTGTGCTCTTGCTTGGGCTGCTTTCGGTGTTGCGCTTCAAGCAGCAGTGAACAGGTTCGGGACATTACCATGGGCTGGTAAGAAACCCTGCTGCCATTGCAGTCCCGCAGCACTGAGCAGAGGTGGCTGGTGAACAAAGGCAACGAACACAGGGCGTGTCTTTTCAGAAGCTGCTGAAGAGTGTAGAAACCGCCATTCCCAGTAATTTCTGCATGTACGAGCATGGCAGCGTTTCTATGCATGTGCCGTTTGTGAGCAACGGTGCTGGCTGTCCTGCCAGGTAGCGCAGTGTTGGGTCTCCTGTACAGCGGTGCAGTGACTGTCTGTACATGTATGGCTTTGTGTTGCTTTAAATCTGTAGAGAAGCTGTAAATCATGCAGGCCTTGCCCCCCCCCCAAAAAAGCGGCAATTCCCGCTTGCACAGATTCCATAGTTCGAGCTCACATGATTACGTTCCTTTCAGCAAGCGAGTCAGCGCTCCGCTGCAGACGTGAAACTAGGTCGTAGCTGAGCCTGCTTTCTCAGCGACCGCTACCTGGTGTACATCCCTACCCTAACCTTAACCTCTGCATGCCCTGCTGCTCGCTACAGCCGCGCCTGGACCAGGTGCGGGTAGAAGCTGCTCACGGGCGCGCCCGGCAGCCTCTTCACGAGGCCCAGCTCCAGCAGCGACGCCGCCATGTCCTGCGCGGCAGGCCTGCTGTCACCCAGCGCTGCGCCTATCCATTGCTTCTAGGGCCGAGCACTGCATGCGCTCCCGTGGCTGCACGTAAGCTGGAGCCTGGGCGATCACGCTGCCGCGCCGTCCTGCGCGGCGGAGGCAGTATCCAGGGCTGCGCACCCCCGTGCCTGCCAGGGGCCGCGCGCCGCGTGCGCCCCCGTGGGGCGCATGCGCGCTGGAGCCTGGGCGTGCGGGCCGCGCGCCTGCGCGGTGCGGCGCACGTCGATGAAGTCGAGGCCCAGCTCGCGCCGGGCCTTGGAGCAGTCGAACTGGGGCACCTGCCGCCCGCGGCAGGTCCTGTCTAAGCAGCGTCGGGGCCATGGCGCCGCAGCTTTTCGTGGCGCGTTTCGAGATGCGGGCCCGGCTCGCGCCCAGCCGCGCTGTGCGCAGGTCCGAACGCCTGTGGCAGCAGCCGCCGCGGCCGGACACCCCTCTGTACTGCCAAGAGCCGAAAAAGGTCCAAGCGCCCTCGGAAATGGCGCCAGCAGGTCGCAAAGTTCCCGACGGAGCATTCCAACAGGAGCAGTGCATACACAGGACTGCGCCTGCTGCGTGCAACACTCTTGCAACGGCCCGAGAAATGCCATCCCCAGAAAGAACACCTGTAGGAAACTAGGCTTCCGTGCATGCGCGGCGGCGCGCGCCTTGCCGTGCACCGCGCGCAGCAGGTCCAGCTCGACGGGCCCGCCGAACAGCAGCGCGGCCAGCCAGATGGCCCACAGCGGCAGCGGCACGAACGGCAGCCGGTACGCCGCGAACTCCGGCCGCAGCAGGTCCACGTAGCTGCCCAGCGACATCGCCCGCGCGCACAAGATGTACCTGGGCGCTCCGCCTGGTTACACCCTCGAGCCGCCCCGGAGCGCGCGCGCTTGCGCAGGCAATAAGCGGCGGAGCGCTCTGATGCGTCTGCGTGCGCGCGCACGCGCGTCTCCGGCGCACCGCGCGCCTGACCGCAAGGCGGGGCTCGCAAGCCGCATGAGGCACGGAGGGGCGCCAGGTCGGCCCAGTCAGGTGCCTCATGATGCGCCGGCGAGTGCTCGCTCATGGGCTCGCCAGCCTGTTCTGGCAGCCTCGACTGCCATGCCTCATGCTCAAATGGCCAACGGCAAGCAGTGCAGTGCTCTTCTGGTGCAATCCTTTGCGCCGCTCGGGACTTTTGCCTGTGCACACTTGGGCATGCATTGGGCTTGAGTTTGGGTACGCGATGTGAAGCCTGAACGCGCACCTGCCCTGCGCCTTGGGCGTGAGCATTGCCAGCGTGTGCGCGGCGGCCACATCCTCAATGTCCACATAGCCCGCCCCTGACGGCGGCGCCCAGGGGTAGTAGCCGCCTGCGCATGACTCACCCCAAAGCAGTCACTCACTGACGAGCAGCGACAGGCGCCTTGCCGGCGAGGCACACGGGCGCTCACACTGCTGAGCAGAGTCTACGCAGCTCATCAGTGCATGCCGCCGGCCCCTGCCTGACACCCTACTCCCTAACCCCCAACCCTAACAGGCATGCCGGGTCCCGCAGGTCTGCATGCGCGCATGCGGGCCGCCATGCGGGCGCCGCCGCGCGCCGAAAGCACATCATCAGCGGCACTGGTACAGACACGGATGGCATGGCTGGTAGCCAACCCATGAACAAGTTCACTGGCACGAGGGCGCCGCCGCGCACCGTTCAGCAGCTTCCGCATGAAGCCCACGACCTCGCACTTCACGTTGCCTGCGCCCCGCGCCACAGCCAACTTTGGTGCCATCAATGTCGGTGGCAGTTGAGCAAGTCAGATATTGTCGAGTCGAGACGTGCGGCATTTGCTCCGGCACAGGGCGTGCATCGCGCGCCTGGCGGAGGCCCCTGGACGACGGGCGGCTGGATGGTGACGAGGCTCCACTGGCTCTGCTCCGCGCAGAGCTCGTATGCGCGCTTCTCCGCCAGCAGCTTGCTCCTGCCGCCGCCAGCATGTCAGCGGGCGAAGCACGCGCATGCCGCAGCCCGGGAGGCCTGAGCGCATGCCTGCAGCCGCACACGGCATGCATGCCTGGGGGAATGAAATTAGTTCACATATCTATAAACGGCACTCAGTACCAGAGAGCGGCACGCAAGCACCAACGGCATTGTGGGTGTGCATTCCTGGTTTAAAAAAGAATCGGACCACCCGCACTCACAAAAGCGACCACCCCAGCCCCCTGCTCAGGCGCGCGCAGCAGGGAGCGGCGCCTGTGGTAGGGCAGGCGCGTCTCCGTCGCGGTCAGGTTCCAGTCGGCCTCGGTGAACACGTGGCCCCGGCCGCGCTCGCAGTGGTCGCCGACGACGGCCGCGACCGAGCTGGTCATGACCACGCGCCGCACGCCGCCCGCGCGCGACGCGGCCGCCAGCACATTCTCCACGCCCGCCACGGCCGGCCCGATGACCAGCTCCACCTCCTGCGCGGGCCACGTCCCTGATAACCCCCGCGCGCCTCGCCCTGATTGTAACCTGTATGTAGGGTTCGAGCGCCCTGCGCAGCGTCCTTGGAGCGCGTTGCGAGCACGACAAAAGCTCCACCTCCTGCGCCAGCCACAGCCCTGATGACCCCCGCGCGCTTGGCCCCCAAAAAAAAAAAAAACTCAGGGTGCACGCCCTGCGGAGCTTCAGTGGGGGTGTGCGCCCGGAGCACCACGAGCTCCGCCTCATGCGCCGGCCCCTGGTGGCCCCCACGCGCTGCGCCCTCTCCACAACCTCCCGGCTGCAAGCGCCCTGCGGAGCTTCCTTGGGGTGCTGGCAGAGCGTGACACATGCGCGGCCGTGCACCAGCGCTCAACCGGAGTCCTGGCGCAGCCCGTTTAGGGGTTGGGCTGCAGCCGTCAGTACAAGGCGTGCTCACCTAGCGCCCCAGAGCTGCCTGAGTCGCCCGTTTTGCTGGACCAAGCGCGCGTCCCACCAAAATGTATGCGGCGCCCTGGCGGCCATGCGCGCGTCCTCCAGGCCAAGGGAGCGTCAAGCGCACCTTGCCCTTCGGTGGCCGCATGATCACGGGCGAAGCGGTGTGGATGACGTACTCGCACCCACGCACAGGCTCGTCAAAGGACCCAGCGTGCTCCAGGTCGGCCTGCGGTGCCGAGCAGATCAGCTCTCTTGCTTGCTTGCTGGGACAGCCAAGCTCCGCTGGACAGGAGTACAGGCGGCTGCAGCTGACAGTAGACACCTTGAAGACGCTCAGGCGAGCGGCAGCGCCCGGCAGCGAGTTGAGGTAGGCGAGGCGCGTCTTGTTGCTGGGGTCGCGGCACGTTATGCGCACGGTGTGCCCGCCGGCTAGCAGCCGCCGTACAATCGCACTGCGGTAGCACACAGTCAGCCTTGGCAGGCGCAAAGGCCCACGCAATGTACAACTTGCAAGCCGAAGTGACTGCCGCGGCGCGCACCCAGCCACATACCCCGTCCCGCCTGCACAATCAACGTGTGGGTCAGCAGTCTGAGACATACGACAGAGGCACTGCGTTTAGAAGCTGTGTCGGTCACAGGCTCCATCACGTTATGTTCAGTGCGCACCTGTGACACAAACAACGCAAGGCTTGGCTTCCTGCTCGATATCATACAGCGGCTTCCTCCTGTCCATAGCGCTGTTGCCTGCAAACGCCGGGTTCCAAGTGCACATGCGGCAAGTTTGAGGCGCCAAAAAGCTAGCGGTGCACCTCCACAGCAGCTCGTCACACAGCACAGGCTTGCTTGGGTGTCACTTAAGGCTGCCCATCGGTAGTGCAAAGCTGCTATAATTGAACTGAATGGATAGTGAGGACTTCTTGTATATATTCACTCTTGATGTCACTGAGATCACTTCCCAAATGTCTCATTTACTGGCAAAGTCCTGGGAGGAATGGGAGTTTCATGAAGCAGAGTTGCCACATGCATTGTAACATTGCCATGTGCCTCTGATAGCCTCCTGGCATGCGCACAACCAAGCACCTGGCAGGGCAAGCCTAAAAATGTTGCGTCACACCTGCACAGCAAGCTGTGCAGGCGGCCCTGCCAGCCCCATGTTGCATTCATCACCGCGACCCTTCTCGCTCACTTCATTGCGCATGTGCATACTGCAGCAAATGCAGACGTGCAATCAAAGGGGGTAGCATCTCCCTCTAGCATGCGTTGCCACACAGCTCGAGTGTGTTCCAAACCATCACAATACCTGGGTCAAGAGACTGGGTCGAGACACCCTATGCCTCGGCACCAACACAGCAAAAGCACGCCCCGGCCTGCCAGCAGCAGCCGGCCACGCCAACGCCTGTACTACCTCTGCACCACACCCACGCAACCCCTGCTCCCGCAGCAGGCCGCCGTGCGGCCGGCCTAATACGTGATGCCGGTATGGTACACCCGGTCGATGTCGCCGCCCCACTCGTCATGGAACAGCGCACGCAACCGGCTGGCGCCCGTGACACCGCTCTCCGCAATGGCGTCCAGCGGCGCCAGGAAGCCCTCCTCGCTGAAGCCGCGCGCTACCAGCCCCTTGCGCGACAGCGCCAGTATCTGCGGCAGCACGCAAGGCCCAAGTCATCGACATGGCCACAGAAAGCGAGCCATCTCAAGCACAGAGGCTTTACCCAGCAGCGTATCGCGTCCCTTGCTCTGCTGCGCCGATCAAGTGGTGGTGGCGTTTGCCACTCGCCTCCACAGGTAGAGGCACAGTGGTACGGCCAATGCCGCCAACTGCAGCATAACATCATCACACAGCATAAGAGATTCGGTTGTTCCCCAAAAAAAAAAACCCCCCAAAGCATTGTGAAGTCGAGATCCTTCAGAGCAAGCAGCAGCCGCCGGCAGGGTTGCATGGCAGGCCCCGCGCCTGCTTCGCCAGGTCCTGCAGGGTGCCGTCGCGGAAGGGCGTCTGCAGCGCGGTGCGCGGCACCTCGGCGCGCAAGTAGTCATGGTCCTCCTTAGTCCAGCCGCTGATCAGCTCATAGACGTCTGCTTGTACCTCGCTGCAGCCCACGCCAGCCGCCCTCAATGGCAGGATCAGGGCCAGGCAGCGAGCGTGTGCGTGGACTTCTGTTCAGACATGAAAGCATAGCGCACCATGCAAGTGGGGAAGCGGGCAGTCCCACCCAACAGCTGGGCAGGGCACACACAGTCCTCACAAGCAGACAGGCGAGCACTCTCATGCGGGCGAGGGATTGTCCACTGCTCTCAGCGTACCGGCACATCCACCCCACATCTGGGCAGCGCCTCACGGCACGCCTGAAGCATGGCGGGTCTGGTGCGCCACTGGCATGGCATCACCGGACCCCTACCGGGGGCGCACCTGCTGTACAGGAGGCCCACCCAGAAGGCGGGCAGCGCGCAGATGATGCTGGCGGGCCCACCGTCCGCGCCGCGCATCTCCATGTACCGCTTCAGGCGCACCTCCGGAAAGATGGTCGTCAGGTGCGTCTCCCAGTCCTTCAGGCTGGGCCGCTCGCCTGCGCGCAGCCGCCGCGCTCGCACCAACACAGCGTGCACCTGTGAAGCTCATGCGTGCAAACATCGCCGCTTTGCCTCCCACATGCGTTACTAGCTTCACCAGGTGGCATGCCAGGGGGTTGGTGCAACAGGCGCTCAACACACGTGAACAGCGGAGTCGTGTGCGCGACTCGCACATGCCTGATGGGCAGGGCGCAGATACACTTCGGCCTGGGACCCGCCAGTGCGATTCTGGGTGCCCCAGGAGGAGCGCATGGCCGCCAGGCGCAAGACAGGGCGCGCCCGGCGCCAGGTAGAGGCGGCCCTCCAGGAAGTCGCGGAAGGTGCCGCGCTGCTGCGTGGCGTCCTGGTAAACGCCGTCGCGGTACAGGAAGTACATGGGCACGTCCAGCGCGTACTCCACGTACGACTCAAAGCCAAAGTTGGCTTCCCAGACGAATGGCAGCGTGCCCGTGCGGTCCGGGTCCACGTCGGTCCACACGTGACTGCGCCAGCTCAGGTAGCCTGCCGCGCGCGCGCCGCGCGCGCGCCTCAGCGGCCGATGGCATGGCGCTATGCCTGGCCTAGCTGGCCTCCCTCGGTGCGAGCTGCGCAAGGATCACGGGCAGGTGACACACACAGACGCTGCAGACAGCTGAGCATTCCATACCCATACATGTAAGACAGTCGCCCTATTTCTTTACACGTGCGAAGTAAGTGGTGTCAACTCGCAGGGACGACATGGCGCACAAGCGCCCAACGCCCGACACGACCCTCCGCGCGACCGCCGGCCGCGCACCGCTGTCCTGGCCGTTGCGGAAGGGCGAGTTGGCAAAGAGCGCGGTGGCCAGCGGCTGCAGCGCCAAGCCGATGCGCATCTTCTCCACCATGTCCTGCTCGCTCTCGTAGTCCAGGTTCACCTGTATGGCGCCGAGCGGCCGTGAACATGAGTCACCATTAGTATATATTACACCATAAGAATTACCGCACCATAGGTACAATAAATTACACCGCTCTAAGACAAGCACACTCCCTGCTCCTCCTGGCAACCTCCCTGCTCCTCAAGGAAGATTGCAGATGGGGGCCGCTTGGTAACGCTCGCATCATGCAAGGCGGCTATGCAGGGCCGCTTGCACTATGCACGCGGCTTTCTACACAGCGCAGTAGGAGCAACCAATGAGGCATGCTGCGCGCACGCGCAAACACCAAACCGGTGCTCAAGAGCTGCCTCACCTGGATGGTGCAGGAGCGGAACATCATGTCGTGGCCCAGGGTGCCCCGCTTGGGCATGTACTCCCGCATGATCCTGTGCCGCACCACCACTGGCTTGGGGCCATCGGGAGGGTGAGCGAGCAGCGTGTGCAGAGGAGCCATATAGCACGTGCAGCAGACACTGGCTGGAACCCTAGGACAGGCACACACTACAGCGGAGGTGGGGCAGCGCAGGGAGCGGCGCACGAAGCAATCAGCTGACGACATTCTGGTGATTGATCAC
>JAABUV010007201.1_pt1 | contig 11759 bp, 7 predicted proteins | sample 5559971 | NCBI WGS metagenome assembly JAABUV01 (sample SAMN10711881, study PRJNA513362) | rock metagenome | isolation source: Antarctica rocks | place: Antarctica: Victoria Land, Knobhead nord | collected 2015-12-19
TATCCACCGCCTTGTCCTGGCCGCGGCCATGCATCGATCACGCGTGGCCGCGGCCAGGACGTCCCACCCAGACAGCGACACCCCGGTCATGCGCACCATCGGTTCGTTCTCTCCGACAGACTGCTAGCGTGGTCATCGAGGATAGGAAAGCCGGCTACGCACCCTGCCCGCTAATCACCCTGGATGATGAGATCATTCGAGACGGTGTAGGGCACGTCTTTGTACATGATAGTCGCGGCGATCGCGCTCAAGCCGAGCGGGTCGTTGGCCGGATCGGTGAAGGTGACCTCCTGGTAGGTGTAGCTGTTGTTGGGGTACTTCTCCGGGCTCAGGAAGCCAGCCCCAGCCAGCACGCCGGGGGCATCGGCGACCTTGTGGACCAGCACGGGGGCGTAGGTCCAGTTGTCGGCGGGACTCAGGCCCGCGATGACGCGGCCCAGGACGCGGTGCTCGGACTCGACCATCGCGATCTGCGCGGCGATCTGCGCGTGGCGCGGCTCGCCTAGCTGTGCGAACTCCTTGACCGCGGCCAGGAAGGCCGAGTCGAAGGCCCCTTCCAGCGTTTGCTGGGTGGCGATGAACGTCTGCAGATCGGTGAACGTCTTAGGGTCGGGGAAGCTGAAGGTTGCGGCCAGCGACGCGCCGCCGTGCGTCCTGAAGAAGATCTGGTGGATCTGCTCCTCGATCAGCGCGGCCTTGAGGTACACCAGATTGTCGCCCGTGATGCCGAGCGCGGCCGCGTTCTTGACGCCGTTGGTGTAGAACGTGATCGCCAATTGCTCCGCGGTGCGCGCGACGGTGAAGATCGCGTGATCGGCCGTCGGGTCGAAGCTTGGCCGGTCGTCGGCCGTCGCGGCGGCGTGCGCCGCTTTGCCCGTGAGCACGCCGGCGCCGGTGACGGCCAAGCCCGCGATGGCCGCGTTCTTGAGGATCGATCGGCGCGAACTGAGGATGGCCGCCGTGTCGTTTGTCGCCGTTTCCGTGTCTCTATCGGTGTATTGAGCTGCCATGAACAAGTCTCTCTTTCATCCGGCGCGCGTGGCGGCCGCTGTCCCCTGCCCCGCCGGGAGGAGAGCGGGTACGGCAGGGGGCGACCGCGTCCTGTCGCCGGATGCTCATAATACGCGGGCAGCGGGACGGTGGATCACGGGAAAACGGCACAAGGACGCTACGAAAACGTCATGGGCACTTGTCAGGTGGGCGTGGAGGCTGTTGTGCGCCGGCCGAAGTCATGCGACACCATGAACGTCCGACGGGACGCGTACGCGTGGCGCTGTTAGCCCTGGCGATGGTTGGCATCATAGATGCGGGGCGGATATGTTCCTCTACTACTACTACGCGTCAAACTCGATGGCTGTGCTTGCGCGAGCGGCCCATGCGTATGATAGGGGCGGGCCGAATGGGCCACGACGTGGTGCGTCTCACAAGTAGCTGTAGGGTGAGGGCGGAGCGTCATGCCCCAAGCGGCCGTACGCGGCGGTATCACGCGCGCGCCTGTCCTCCACGACCACTTGTGAAATGGACCACCAAGGAGCGACGAGAAGGCGCGGGGTGAACGACAAGCGGCTCGTCGGGCGTTGACGCCGGCCCGTGCTCCCAGCGCGGTCTGTGCACCCGCTGGAGGGGGCGATCGCGGTCAGGGGTGCCGTGCGCGGCTATAGGCGTCGGCCTGTCCCCACAACAGACGGAGCGCGCGCGCGACCCAGCGCTGTTCGGGGGCGCAGGTGCGCGGCGGGTGGTCGCTGTAGAGCGCGAGCGTGAATTGGACGTTGTGGTAGGTCTCGCCGGCCACCAGCGTGCAATGGGCCGGCGTGCGATAGCCGCGCGCCCAGGCCGTGGAGGCGACGGCGCCGCCGTCGAGCGGGAGCAGGGGTAGGACGTTGCCGCCCTCCCCGCGCACGTCCTCGGCCCAGGCCAGCGTGTTGTGCCGCGCGGCCAATGCATGTGTCGTCCAGACCGCCGCGTCGAGGAACGCGCCGGACGGGGCCAGCCCAACGGGGATGACGCCCCAGCGGTACGCGGTGTCGCCCTGCGTATCGCGGATAACGATGGAGGTGCGCGGCCCGTCGGGGGCGGCGGGGCCGGGGCGGCCGAGCGCCGCGGTCTGCCAGACGGCGGGGGCGGGGTGGATCGTCGGGGCCTGATCGCCGGGCGGCACGCCGAGGGCCAGCACCGACGCGAGGAGAGGCAGCGTCCCCACGCCCCATCTCTGTCCCATACCCACTCCTCGTCCTCCTCACTCTGGTTTGAGGGCCGCACGCGAGGGGTGCGCGCACGCACAACCCTCCCTTGCTGGGACGATACAGGGCCTCGCGCCGTGGCGCCATAGCCCGTTCGGTGCGCGCCACGCCCGCTCGGCCCAGGGTCTCTCGATGGCGCTGTGTGTTAAGCCTTATGCCCGGACAGGCACACATGACGCGCGTCGTCGGGCTGAACACGAGCAGCTAATCGCCCGCGATACGGCTTTTCGCCGCTGGCCAGTGGCGATAGCCCACATAGCGATAGCCCACGCGGGACAGGAGATGAAGGAGAGGCGCACATGCCAGGGCCGGTGATGGCGCGATGGAGGCGCGGGCGGTGGCTGTGATAGGGGTGCGCCACGCCGTCGAGGCCGTCATGCTCCGGCCGCGCCATCCCGTCCGCCTGGCGCCACAAACAGCGCGAACAGGCGACGTCTCACGGCCAGGATGGGGCGCAACAGCTCCCGTTCCATCCCCCCGGCCGTCATCGTCTCCCGCACCGTCTCGAAGTGGGCGCATAAATCATGTACACTCGTGGCAGGGACGGCGGGTATGCCAGGTCTCCTTTGGCACGATGAGCCGCTCAACACCCTCCTCGTGCTCCTCGGGCCGCGGTCACGGCCCACCGGCCACCGCGCTTTCTCAGGTAAACGACACCCCCCACGTATTCCGTGAGGGTGATGAGCGACGTGAACAGCACCGCCACTCCGAGGGGTGTAGGCAGGAACCCGTCGGTATGTGACGCACCACCAGCGGGTTCCTGGGTTCCTGCTTTCCATCGCGGACTAGCGGCATGTAAAGGGGAAGAATGACGATGTATCGTAGGTATGGTAGGAAGGCTCATGGTAGGAAGGCTCTAGGCACAGGGGGCCGCCTCGCGCTCGCCGTCTTCGCCGCGCTGACGCTCGCCGGCCTCCCGCAGGGTCCCGCCGTGCGCGCCGTCGTGGCGGCGGGGACCCAGACGATCACCGACCTGGGGACGCTGGGCGGCGCGTCGAGCGTTGCCTACGGTATCAACGCGTCCGGGTCCGTCGTCGGCCGATCCGATACGCGCGCCGGGTATCCCCATGCTTTTCTGTGGCAGGGGGGCACGATGACCGATCTCGCCCCCCTGAGCGTCCTGACGAGCACGGCGACGGCGATCAACGCCACGGGCCAGGTGGCCGGATACGCCGCCATCACGGACTCCGCGGAGCACGCCTTCACCTGGCACGCTGGCCTGACGACCGATCTCGGGACGCTCCCGGCCGGCCACAGCAGTTACGCCGCCGCCATCAACACCGCCGGCCAGGTGGCCGGCTACGGGGATGTCCCCTTCAGAGGATGGACCGGATACAGCCTCGGGTACGCCTGGCATCCGTTCCTAGCATCCACCGGGGTGATCACCGACATCGGTCTCCTATACGGGAGCGAGGGCGCGCAGGCGACGGGCATCAACGACGCCGACACGGTCGTCGGGACGGCGAGCATGATCGGGGGGAGCGGCTTTGTCTACCATAGCGCTTTCGTCTCAAGCGGAGGGACTCTGGCTAACCTGGGCCAGCCCTTGGGGGGGACGGATAGCTACGCCGAGGCCCTCAACGGCGCCGGCCACGTCGTGGGCGCCGCCAACACAACCTTCAGGGGTGATACCTATCACGCCGTCCTCTGGCGCGATAACGTGGCGATCGACCTCGGGACCCTTGACGGCGCGAGCAGCCATGCCTACGGCATCAACGCCTTCGACCAAATCGTCGGCACGGCGACGACCGCGCGTGGAGACTCTCACGCCTTCCTCTATCGCGACGGAGCCATGACCGACCTCAACAGCCTACTCCCGACCGGCTCTCCCTGGACGTTGACCGAGGCCCGCGGCATCAACGACGCCGGGCAGATCGTCGGCACGGGTACGATCAACGGACAGGAGCACGCCTTCCTGTTGACGCTCGCGCCGCTGGCATCGTCTACGGCCACGGCGACGACGACACCCACTGGAACACCCACGGCAACGTCGCCTCCCCCGACCAGCATCCCAGGCACAGCGACAATCGCCGCAACGACTACCCCCGGAACGCCGCCGGCCACCGCGACGGCGACGGTGACGGCGACGGCGCCTGTCGGATCGTTCGACGTGCATCCCTATGAAAACAACGCCGGGATCAGCTCCGACAGCACCCCAGGCGCGGCCAACTTCGACGGCGTCGGCTACAGCTATTCGGCCCAGGCCCTCCAGGCCGCCGGCTTCGCCCAGGGCCAGCCCGTCGTGGTCGATGGCGTGACCTACCAATGGCCCGCCGCGGACGCGGGCGGAAGCGACAACGTGAGCGCGCGCGGGCAGGTGGTGACCCTACCCGGAGCGGTGGCGGGCGGGACGGCGCTGGGCATCCTGGGGGCGGCCGCCCACGGGCCGGCCGCCGGGACGGGCACGATCACCTACGCCGACGGCTCGACGCAGGGCTTTACCCTCGCGCTCTCGGATTGGACACTCGATGGCGGCACGGCCCAGCCGTTGGCGGGCGATGCCGTCGCCGCGACGTTGCCCTATCGCAATGGCGTCGGCGGCCCGGACGCGCGCGCCTCGTTGCTTTTCTCGGTCCTGATACCCTTACAGGCCGATAAGGTCGTCGCCGGCGTCACGCTGCCCGACCAGGCCGCCATACACGTCTTCGCCATGACCGTGTCCAGCGCCGTCGTCCCTGGAGCTTTTGACCTGCAGGGGATCGATAACAACACCGGCGTCAGCGACGACAGCAACCCGGTTGTGGCCAACATCGATGATGTCGGCTATAGCTACTCCGTCCCGACGCTACGGAGCGCCGGTATAATTCAGGGGCAGGCGGTGGTCTACCATGGCATGGCCTTCCGGTGGCCCGCTGTCGCGCCAGGTATGCCGGACAACGTCATCGCGCGGGGACAAACAATCACCCCCACCATACCCACGCGCGGGGCTACCCTCGCCTTCGTCGGGATGGCCGATCACGGCCCCTCGATTGGAACGGGCGCGATCGTGTATGACGACGGCTCGACGCAGGGTTTCCGGCTGGGTTTCAGCGATTGGACGCTCAACGGGGGGAGGACGGCGCGGCCGTCGTACACCAACGGTATTGTCGCGACCCTGCCGTACCGCAACCACTCCGACGGGGCGCCCGAGGCCGTGCCGACCTATCTCTATGAGGCCGCCGTCCCGCTACAGGCGAACAAAGCGGTGGTAGCCGTCACGTTGCCCGCGGACGTCGCGCACGGACGGCTCCACATCTTCGCGATGGCCGTGACGGCGCGGCCGCTCGAGCAGCTTGACCAAGCCCAACTTTATGACGGGAGGGGCTTAACCGTTGCGGAGAAGGCGCGGGCCGCGCAGACGATCACCGTGGGGATCGGCGGCACGCTCACGCGGGTCGCGCTCCCCTTCTGCACGACGATTATGGGCAGCGGAGCCGACCTTACCGCACGCGCGACGCGGGAGCCTCCGCGGTCCGCCACCGCATCGATCACCTTCGCGCATAGTTTTTCGGACTGCGCCTGGTACACCGTCACCTTCGCTCACCCGATCTCCGTCACGGCGGGTGAGGTCGTGCGCCTCGCGGTCACAGGGCGCGGCGACGAGCCCCCGCTGTGGGGGGCAAACGCGGAGCAGAGCGATCCGTATCCGCGGGGTTCCGGTACCTGGTTCGACCAGACCATCGAGGATTTCGCTTTCCAGACCTACGTGCAACCCCTGGCGAACGCGTAGTCCGACAAGGCGGGAAAGTCAGGGTGTGCGTGGCGACGGGGACCGCCTGCTGGCTGCTGGCCACGATCGCGGGAGCAGGCGGCGTTGTCGTTATCAGGGGCCACCTCTGGCCCTAATTATGGATACTGATGTCGTCGATGTAGCCGCGGTAGCCGCCCGTGTTGGCCGATTGGTCATAGCCCACATCGAGCCGCACGATGGTCTTGCCGGCAACCCTGGCGCCGATGACGGAGGTGACGTGGTTCCAGGTGTCCAGCGTCAGGTGGCCGCATTGATAGGCCGAGTGCAGGCGATTGCCGGCCTGATCGACCGCGCCGGAGTCGCGCAGGTTGCTGCCGTCCGCGAAGATCAGGTCGATCGCGACGCAGGCGCTGTTGCCCCCGCCGATCGGCTCCGGAGCCGTCGTGTTGCTTTGGGGATAGATCCAGTACGAGAGGGTGGTGGTCGGGCCGACGACGATGTTAGCGCCGGTTAGGTCGAAGACTTTGTCGTACGCATAGGAGCTGCTCGCGCTGTTATCCATGCCTGAGTACATAAGGGCGCCGCCGCCGGTGTGGCCGGTCTCGGTGCGGACCCCGGCCTCGGGGCCGGAGAGCCCGCAGCAGATGCCGCCGACGTTGGAGAGGCCGCCGGCGGGATAGCCGCCGCCATCGACCGTATTGGCCCACGTCGGCTGCCGGTCCCCGCTCTCGAAGCCCGTGGCGAAGAGGGCTGTCGCCGCCGGGGCGCTGGTCGCTGATGGGGTGCTGGTGGCGATGGGCAGGGCCGGCGGGGTGCTGGTGCCCGTGGGGGACGAAGAGGGACCCGCGACGGTCATGGCGAAGACGTGGAGTTTCCCCTGATTGGCCGCGGTGGGCAGCGTGACACTCGTCACCGCCTTGCCCGTCTGGAGCGTGATAGCGGTGTAGAACACATCCGTCTGGAGCGTTTGTTTGCCCCCGCTACCGTTGCGGTAGGGCATCGTCGCCGCCACGCTGTTGCCGGCGATGGGTTGCGCCGACGCCCCGTTGAGCGTCCAGTCGGAGAAGCCCAGGGTGAAGCTCTGCGTCGAGCCGTCGCTGTAGATGATCGTGCCCGTGCCGGTCGAGGGGCCGTTGGTGGCCGCGCCGAGGACGGCCAGCGTGGTCCCGCCGGTCGGCGCGCCCACGCTGATGGTCTGCCCCTGCGCCGTCACGTTGTCCGCCGTCCCCGGCGCGGCGGCCGGCCACTGGAAGGTCACGCCGTTGACGACGACGCTCTGGCCCTGGCCGAAGCCGGCGGCCTGCAGGGCCTGCGCCGAGTAGCTGTAGCCGACCCCGTCGAGGTTGGCCTGGCTCGGGGCGGCGTCGTCGCTGATCCCGGCGTTGTTATCGGCGGAGGACAGGTTTATCGAGCCGGGAGCCGTCCCGGACCCAGGGGTGTTGGTAGCCAGCGGGGTGCTGGTGCTGGTGGGCGCGGACGGCGGGGTGCTGGTGCTGGTGGGCGCGGACGGCGGGGTGCTGGTGCTGGTGGGCGCGGACGGCGGGGTGCTGGTGCTGGTGGCGATGGGCAGGGCCGGCGGGGTGCTGGTGGCCGTGGGGGACGACGCCGCGCCCGCCACCGTCATGGCGAAGACGTGGAGTTGGCCCTGGGTGGGGGCGGCGGGCAGCGTGACGCTTGCCACCGCCTTGCCCGCCTGCAGCGCGACGGCGGTGTAGAACACGTCCGTCTGGAGCGTCTGCTTGCCCGTACCGCTATTGCGATAGGGCATCGTCGCCGCGAGTTGCACCCCCCCCGGCGCGAGCTGCGCGCCGCCGCCGTTGAGCGTCCAGTCGGGGAGGCCCAACGTAAAGCTCTGCGTCGAGCCATCGCTGTAGGTGATCGTGCCCGTCCCCGTCAACGGGCCGTTGGTGGCCGCGCCCAGGACGGCCAAGGTGGTCTCGCCGGTCGGCGCGCCCACGCTGATGGTCTGTCCCTGCGCCGTTACGTTGTCCGCCGTCCCCGACGCGGCGGCCGGCCACTGGAAGGTCACGCCGTTGACGACGACGCTCTGGCCCTGGCCGAAGCCGGCGGCCTGCAGGGCCTGCGCCGAGTAGCTGTAGCCAACCCCGTCGAGGTTGGCCTGGCTCGGGGCGGCGTCATCGCTGATCCCGGCGTTGTTGTAGGCCGCCCGCAGGTCGACGGGCGTGGAGGGCAGCGGGCTGGCGAGACCAAACGCGTACACGTAGCCGTCGGTCGAACCCTCGAAGATTTGGCCGTTGGCCACGCTGGGCGCGCCCCAGAGCGTCCCGCCGGTCACGTAGCTGTAGAGCGCCGCGCCCGTGGACGCGTTGAGCACCTCCAGCGTGGACCCCGCGCCGTCGACAATGAGGCCGTTGGCGTAGGCGATGGCGGGCACGATGAGCGCGGGCGACCCGTGCTCCCACAGGTAGGCGCCGGTCGCGGGATTGAGTGCGCGCACCGACCCCGGATAGGCGGAGCCGTTGATCGTGGTGGGGCCGCTGGCGTAGTAGAGCCGCCCGTTGGCGAAGGCCCCGGACGAGGCCATACCATCCCCGCATTGGGGGCACGATCCACCGTTCCCTATTTTCTGCTGCCACAGCGGACCGGCCGTGACATCGGCGCGATCATAGGCGTAGAGGTAGCCGTTCTTGTCCGCCGCCGCCACCAGGTGGGTCCCCGTCGCGTCGTCGAACACGATCGGTGTCGTCCCCCAGTCGGAATCGCCGATGGCCTGCGCCGCCGGGATCTGCCAGGAGCCCTTCAACGTCAGCGTCGCGGCGTCCAGCGCGACGACCGCCTGGGCGAGCGGTTGGGCGCCCGCCTGCGTGCCGGTTGTCACGTACACCGTGTTGCTCGCCGCGTCGATGGTGGGGGAGGTCCAGATACCGGCGCCCGTCTGCCCCGACGGGACGAAATTGTACGTGTTGACCACTTGATGGGTGCTCAGGCTCACCTGCAGCAATTGGCCCTGGACCAGCGGGCAGTCCCCGAAGCTGGCAATGCCGATGTAGGCGTAGCCGTTAGAGAGCAGGGGGCTGGCCCAGTTATAATGCCCTCCGCTCGCGCTGTTGTCCCCCGTGTACACCTTCCAGAGCACGGCACCCGTGGAGGCGTCGAGGGCATACCAATAGGCGTCGCCGCCGCCGACGTAGACGACGCCATGCTGGACCGCCGCCACCGAGGTAACGCCCGCTGACGTGGGGTTGCAGTTGGGCGCCGACGTGACGCCCAGGTACGTCCTCCACGCGAGCGCCCCGGTCGTCGCGTTGAGGGCGTACTCGTAGCCGTCCCACGAGCCGACGTAGACGACACCGTTGACGACCGTGGGCGAGGACGCGATCTTGCCCCCTGTCTTGAAGGCCCAGTGCGCGGAGAGGTGGCCGGCATTGGAGGGCGAGAGCGTCGTTTCGTCGCCGCTCGCGGCCGTGCTCTGGCCGTCATGCAGGTAGGAGGGCCAGTCTCCCGCGGTCGTGAGCAGGGGCAGGAGTAGCACTAGGAGCGCGACGAGCAGTCGCAGCGGCCGCGCGGGCGACATGTCCCTCATCGTTTCCTCCTAATTTCTTCCTGATTGAATAGGTACCGCGGAGTTACCGCCCTATGTCGTTGCGGAGTTACCGCATGTAGGTCTGGAAGGCAAAGCTGTTGACGGCCTGCCCCCGCCAAGAGGCGGCGCCGCCCGGATATGGATTAGCGCCCTGCCCGTCATAGCCCCAGAGGGCCGACCGATGGTTGGGCGAGGTGACCTTGAGCTGCAGGATGTCGCCCACGGCGGCGGCGATCGGCCGCGTGAAGTCGAACTCGTACCACGCGCAGTCAGAGTAGTCGTGGGGCAGCGCGAGCGCGGCCGTACTCGGTCGCGCGGACGACCCAATGGCGCTGGCCGTCACCTCGATACGCGCGTTTCTTGTGGGCGCGCACAAGGGGATGTCCACCCGCACAAGCGCACCCCCGATCCCCACCGTGAACGTCTGTGTGGCGGCCGCGCGCACGCTCAAGCCACCGGTGCATGTAAGCTGCGCCTGGTCGAGGACAGGGGCGGTAGACGACGCTGGGGTGGGGGTAGCGGCCGGGGATGTCGGGGTATCCGACACCACGGGGGTAACGGCTAGCTGCGGGGCGCACGAGGCGGGCAGGAACCGCGGCGGTGTGCGCGTCGCCGCGCTATGGCGCGGGAGGACCCGGCGCGGCGGAACCGGCGGAACCGAGGAGTAGACCAAGCGGCCGCCCGCGGTGATCACGAAGGGTGCGAGTATCAGCGCGAACGGCAGCAGCCGTCGCCCCGCGCGCAGTCTCCATCTCGAATAGGTCATCGTGTCGTCTCAACTCGTCGCGGGCGCATGGGCGTGCGCAATGGGGGCTGCTAGGGAACTATAGCAGGCGAGGGTGGGCGTCGTCAGGGTGCGGCGGGAGGTGCGTGCAAGTGACGGTGGTGCGACGAAAGGCGGCGCACTGCGCCAGCGATGCCCACGGAGGAGCCGCGCCGTGCGCGCCCCTGGGCCTTCGCGTCGGTGCTGCGCCGTGTAGGAGGGCAGGGGGTGCCGCGCGACAGTAGCGTCAATCAACAGGACCACTCAGGGGCCCGGGCTTTGACTGTGAGGGCGGTGCGTACGGGCTGGCTGCATCTGGCTGTAGGGACGCGGCACGAGCGAGAGGGACGGGCTGCTTGGTGGACCAGGGCCGAGGGTGGCGGGTGGAGAGATAGTCGGCGGCGTCTTGGGCCTGAGCGCGGGAGTCGAAGATGGCGGGGAGGGGGGCGCGGCCGGGGCCGGCGATGACGTAGCCGCCGGTGGGGTGGGGGTGGACGGTGAAGGGCATGGCGTGGGTACTCCCTGTGCTGTGCGTGTGTGCGCCGCCGCGCGGGTGCGACGCGGGTGTCGTCGTGCCCCTACATAGTTAAAGACGCGCGGGGAGCCTATCCCTTACGTAGCTCTTGCGCCGCGCCGGGCTCACGCGTACGGCACGGGTGCGACGGAGGGGGGGCTGTCGCGCCTCCTGGCAGCGGAGCCCGGCGGAGAGCCCGCGTGGCAAAGAAAGGGAGACGCCGCGCACAGCATGTTAGCGCGCTCAGCGCGCTCCGGGCTCGTCGGCTGGCGCCGGCGGCGCGTGCCGCCTGCGCTTATCCCAGCCCTGGGTTCCGAGGGAGGCGCGACGGTAGCGCTCCAGTTCGGCGGGGGCGCCGAAGAGGTGGGTGGCGTTACCGTGGGGGACGCGGACGGCGGCGAGCTGGCCGCGGAGGATGTCCTGCGTGACGGTAGCGGGGCGCAGGCCGAGGGCGGCAGCGGCGTCGCGCAGGCTCAGTAAGGTCTCAGGCGCGTTAGTCTCGTCGGCGTCCATCGGTCCCCTTTCGGCTATCCCTCTACGGGCATGATAGCCGGGCTGCGGGCCGTTGCCAACTACCACGACGCGCGCGACTAGGCGTCCTCTGCGCACGCATCCGCCGCGCCCTGTTCCGGCGCGTGCATCAGGCGCCGGAGCAGGGCGCGGAACTGGGCCTGCTCATTGGCCGACAGGGACGCCAAGGTGGCGGCCTCCACCACGTCGACGGAGACTGCGGTGTGGGCCAGCACGGCGCGTCCCGCCGAGGTCAGCGTCACGTCGTAAGCCCGTCGATGACACGCTGTCGGATCGCGGCGGACGCGGCGGACGCGGCGGGCCTGGGCGAGATCGTGGACGAGGCGCAGGATCATCACGCGATTGGCGCGGAGGGGCGGGGCCAGCGCCGACTGAGGCTGTGACCTGGTGGCGAGCAGGCGCGGGATACAACAGGGCGCAAACTTCAACAGCACCGCGCTGTATACCTCCCCTACGAACGTCTGGACGACCGCACGAGGCTCGGGCGCTGCGCATGC
>JAABUV010007203.1_pt1 | contig 11758 bp, 11 predicted proteins | sample 5559971 | NCBI WGS metagenome assembly JAABUV01 (sample SAMN10711881, study PRJNA513362) | rock metagenome | isolation source: Antarctica rocks | place: Antarctica: Victoria Land, Knobhead nord | collected 2015-12-19
TCGCATCACCTCGCCGATGAGGACGTGCGCGCTCAGACGAGGTACGTCCAGCAGCATCGGCAGCCCGGCGACGTCGTCGTCGTCGACCTGACAGCCAACTACGGCTACGGGTACTACGCGGGCATCCGCCCGCTGCCGATCATGCACAGCCCTCTCGTGGCCACCGGCTTCCTGGTCCGCCTCGACGACCCACAGGTCCTGGCCATGACGACCCAGGCCCGGGACGCACCTGCGCAGGCGGTACGCGCCGCGGCCGCCCGACTCGGACCGCACGGCCAGGTCTTCCTCGTCCGCACCCACGTGGGCGCCTTCGAGGGGATCGGCTGGCGGGAGGCCTTGTCCGGCAGATCCGTGACGGCCCTGCCTGTCGGACCGGAACCACTGCTCGTCCTGCCGCCGACTGCACCCTGAGCGGCGGGTCTGCTCGTCCGTGCTGCCACCTCGAGCCCGCATCTGGCCCCGCTGCCGTTGCCGGACGTACGCTCGGTGCAGGGGCCGGCAGGTGACCGGCAGCCCGGAGGAGGCGTACATGTCGACGGTGCTGGAACTGCTGCTGCTCGGCGCGCTGCTGACCCTGGCCGGTGTGACCGCCGCCGTGTTGAGCGTCCGCTGGGCCGTCCGCCGGGCCCGACGGATGCTGCGCGCGCGGCTCAGCGACGCCCTCGGCGCACTGCACAGCCGGCGGGCCGGGTTGCCGACGTCTTGGACGACCGTTCGCCCCGGCCAGGCACACAGCGCGCTCGCAGCCGGCGTACGGGCTCGCGCCTGCCTGCCCGGGCCGGCGCAGCAGGTCGCCCTCGTCCGTCGGGGCCTGGCCCGCGACGTCGCCGGCACGGCGCGGGCCGTGGACGCCGGGCAGCAGGCCGGGCGGCCGGTCCAGGGCCTGGCGGGCGTCGTACGCCGCCTCTACGAACCGGCCCGCGCGCTGGACGTCGACCTCGCCGTCATAGCCGCCGAACCCGACCCGGATGCGCGGCAGGGGCTGCTCGCCGCCCAGTCCGAGCGACTCGAGCTGCTCCGCCGCGCCTGCGCCCAGGTACGCCACGGCGTCCTGCTCGCCGGCTCACCGAGCGCGGGTCCGCTGCTGCGTACGCTGACCGGCGAGCTGAACGACGAGCTTGTCGCACTCGGCCTGCGGGCCCAGGCTCATCAGGAGCTCGCCGCCCTGTAGATCGCTGCTCTGCAGACCGCGTCCCGACACGACGGCCGTAGCCCTGAGATACTGGCGGGCGTGAGCGTCGAGGAGGTCAGTCGGGCCGCCGTCGGGCGCGCCGCCGGATCCGCCCGAGGCAGCCACTCCGTGCCGCACGAGCACCTGCGGCGCCGGGCCGGCCTCGTCGATCTCGGGTGCATCGCGCTGCTCGTGGCTCTGGTCACCGGCATCGAGGTCGCGGTGCGGCACGCGGCGCTGCGCCCCCTCTGGTACGACGAGCTGTGGCGCGCGCACTACCTCAGCGTGCCCATCGGCCAGTTCTGGTCTGAGATCCGCCGGGCGAACGCGCCCTCCGCCCTCGGCTGGGCGGTGCTGTCCCGCGCCGCCGCCGATCTGCTCGGCTGGCACGAGTGGGTGCTGCGCCTGCCGCAACTGGTCACGCTGCCGCTGCTGGCCGCAGGCACATACGCACTCACGCGCCGCTTCACCGGGCCGGCCACAGCGGTCGTAGCGGCCGCTCTGCTCGGGGTCTCGGGCACCATCACCGACCTCGCCACGCAGTTCAAGCCGTACACGATCGAGGCGATCTGCGCGATTGCCGTGCTCGCACTGTGGCTCGCCCGGCCAGCCGGCACGGGCCGGACCACCGGGCGGGTCGGCCGGCGGACCCTCGCCGGGGCGCTGACGGTCTTGACGGTCCCGCTCGCGTTCCTGATCGGACCGCTCGCGCTGGCCGACGTACTCCTGGTCCGTGGGGGTTGGCGGCCGCGCCTGCGGGCCGCGCTGGAGGCGACCCCGGCGGTGCTGCTGACCGGCGCACACGCGGTGCTGTTCGTGGCCCGCCAGTCAGGCCAGCGCAAGGGCAACTACTGGGCCGACCACTTCCTCTCCGGCCGCGGGCTCACCGGCGGCCTGCACTTCATCGGCCACCAAGTGCTCGCCATCGCGGGCTCGGCCCCGTCCGGCGTGGACCGGACCGACGTGAACCTCGTGCACACCATCACCGACGGTACGGCGGTCGAGACCTGGGTCCTCGCCCCCGCCTTCGCGGTCGCCTTCCTGCTCGGCGCCCTCGTGCTGATCCGCCGCACCGACGGCCGCGTGGTCCTGTTCGCGGTGCTCGTAGCCGAGGCGATGGAGCTCGCGGCCAGCGCCGACCGGTACTGGCCCTTCGGCCCCGCCCGGACCAACCTGTTCCTCGTACCCCTGCTCGTGCTCGTCCCGGCGGTCGGCATCGGGGACCTGGTCGCCCGGGCGCGCCGCCACCTGCTGCTCGTGCCGCCGGCGCTCGTGCTCGTCGCGGTCACCATCGTCGCCCTGGTCTCCGCATCGTCCTCGACCCAGCGGCTGTACGAACAGCAGCGCGACCTACGACTGATCGACCAGCTCGGCGCCGCGACCCAGGCCGCGAGCAGGCTGGCCCAGCCCGGTGACCTGACCGTGGTGACCGGGCCGCTGGTCCGCCCCGGCTGGCTGTACACGATGGACGTCAGCGCGGACCGGCCGGCCGGGCTGCGGCCCATTCCGTCCGCGGAGACCGTTTTCGTCCCGTTCGACGGGGCCACAGCGGACCGGACGGCGCTGACCGGTCGGGCAGCACGTCCCAAGCAGGTGCTGCTGTTCGTCCTGGACATCGAGCGCAGCACCGCGCCGCCAGTTCTGGCGCGGCTGCGGTCCGCGGGCTTCTGCCCCGTGAGCAGCCGGGACTTCCTGCTCACCGGCCGACTCACGGTGCTGCGGGCCTGCTGACCTGACGCCCGCCCTGGCGCGGTACGTATTTGCCTGCGGCAGTCAGGTATCTAAGATGGGCTCGTGCCTCGGTTGGAGAATCTGCTCGCCGCCCAAACCCTGGCCTTGGTTGACCGCATCCAGGCCGCGGAGACCGGGTCGTCCGGTGGGTCGATGTCGGGTTCGGAGCGAGCGGCTCTGGTGACGTTGCTCGCCCACCCGATGCGCCCGGTTCAGTGGCTCGGCGACGTACTCGGGTTGACCAGTTCCGGTGTGACAAGACTGGTCGATCGGCTGGAGGCTGCTGGCCAGGTCACCCGAGCAGCAGGCGCTGACGGCCGTCACCGACACCTTAGGTTAACGCGAGCGGGGCGGGCGGAAGCCCGATCGGTGCTGCGCGCTCGGCAGGCAGTGGTGGCCGCGGTCGTCGGCGGACTGTCTGCCCGCGAGCGGGACCAGCTCGAGCGGGTGCTGGACAAGATCGTGAACGGCTTGGCGTCAACGCAGTTGCCGGCGCTGCAGGTCTGCCGACTGTGCGATCGCGCCGCCTGTGCGGCAGGTGGTCGCGCGTGCCCTCTGGACCACACCGTCGGCGTGCAGGAAACCGGTGGGTGAGGTGACCTCGGTGAGCGAGCCCCGCGACAGCATCGCAGGGACGGTGGTGCCTGGCGTAGCGATGATCGCGGTCACCTTCGGCCTCGCCCGCTACGGCTACGGATTGCTGCTGCCGGAGATGCAGGCGGACCTGGCGGTCAGCCCCGCGGCGGCCGGGCTGATCTCCTCCACCGCGTACGTGTCCTACCTCGCCGCCAACTTCGCGGTCGTCTGGCTAACCACCCGATTCGGACCCCGCTGCCCGATCGGTCTGGCCGCAGCGCTCGCCGCCGTCGGCATGACCGAGATCGCCACCTCCAGCGGAACTGTCGCTCTGGCGCTCGGAGTCCTCGTGGCCGGGGCCGCGGCTGGACTGGCGTTCCCGCCGTATGCCGACATTGTCGCGCAACGTGTCCCGCGGCCGCGTCGCGCGCTTGCGTGGTCGGCGATCAGTTCGGGCACCGGCTGGGGTGTCGCCATCGCCGGGCCCATCGCCATCGGTTTCGGCGATCGCTGGCGCCTTGCCTGGCTGGTCTTCGTCGTCCTCGCCGTCGCTGCGGGCATCGTCGCAACCCTGCGCGCGCCCGCCCGCAGCACCGCCCCGCAGCACCTGCCGCAGCTCAGCTGGACGTGGTTCGTGTGCCCGAGGTCGCGCCCGCTGCTGCTGTCGTCGGTCCTGGTTGGTGCCGGTAGTTCCGTCTGGTGGGCCTTCAGCGTCGACGGACTGCGGCACGCCGGCATCGCCGCCACCGATGCCAGGATCGTGTACGCCGTGTGCGGCGCCGCCGGCGTGCTCGCGTCGCTGAGCGGAGCTGTCATCGATCGGATCGGGCTGCGGCGTAGCTATCTGATCGCCTGCATGCTCCTGAGCGCCGCACTACTGTTGCTCGGCTTCGGGGCCGGGCGCATGCCCGTAGCGGTCCTGGCAGCAGTGCTGTTCGGGATGTTCTACAACGCGGTCATCGCCACCCAGGGCGTCTGGAGCTCCCGCGTCTTCGCCGAGCGACCCTCGGCCGGACTCGCCGCCTTCAATACCGCGCTGACCCTCGGCACCGTCATCGGCCCGACCGTCGCCGGCGCGGCCATCCACCGCAGCGGCTTCACCGCAACGCTCATCGGAGCGGCCGTCGTGATCGTCCCAGCAGTCTTCTTCTGCCCCCCAACGGCCCGCCGTCGCGAACTGCTCGCCGCACACCACTGCGCAGCCACGGCCTACGCTCAAGTCGGGGCCGAAGCGGCCGATAGATCAGCGTGCTGACTTGCCACCGCCGCCCAGACTCGGTCCGGCGCAGTGCCTGAGCACACCTCGAGCAGCCGACACTGCCCTTCGGACCCCGGGCAGGTCACCGCGCTGACGACCTGGGCGGAGCAGAGTTGGGTGCGGGCCTGCGCACTCTCGATCAGGACCACGGCTGGGTTGTCCCCCAGCCAGCGGCTGCTGCTCGCCCTGGTCCTGTTCGGACCGGCCACTTATCAACAAGCCGCCCACCACACCGGCCTGACCGCGGCCGAGGTCAGCCGGCGCTGCACCTCCGCCCTGCGACAGCTTTTCCTCGCCTGCCGGGTAACAGGCGAAGAAAGCTCAACCCCCAGAACGCACTGCGCATGACCGGCCGCAGCACGACGGCCGGCACCGGGATGCCCGGAGCGACGACCTCGCAGTCCCCGGCGCCGGCGAGCAGGAAGCTCCCGGGGGCGCGGGAGGTGGCCATGTGGCGCTGCGAGAACTGCGCGAACGACACCCCGAGCCACCGACGCAGGTGCTCGGACTGCCGCACCAGCCGCTACTGACGATTTCGGCTCTGTGGCGGCGTAGGTCTGCCGGGCAGCTTCGGACGTGCGGTAGTCCTCAATGGCCAGTGCTGCGGATCAGGACCGGTCCCAGCGTTGAACCGCGGGCCGGAAATGACCTGAACCCAGCCCTTGCGGAAGCCCTACAGGGGATCTGTGCCGAAGACGAGACTCGGTGGCCGAGCTCCAGAATCTGTTGCGGATCCCGTCGGCCACAGGGACACCGGCGGAAAGCGAGGCGCCTCCTTCTCAAGGGCGAGCAGGTCGACCGGACCCGCTGCTACTCCTTGAGGAACCACGACAGCGCAACGAGCAGCCGCGCCGAACCGAAGCACCTACCACCGGAGCCGCCATCAGGGAATCTCAGCCGGTCGCGCGGGAGGTGCCGAACGCCTGGTCCAGGGTCTGCGGGGTCAGCTCACGGCTGCGGATCAGCTCCACGAGCTGGCCGTACAAGTGGGTGACAGTGGGGTGGTTGGCGTGCCCGAGCAGGACGGTGCCGAGCCGCACGTACAGGCCGGCCTGCTGCAGCAAGACCTGCGGGGTGAGCAGCCGAGCGTCGCCGAGCGAGCCGTTCCACATCAGCGTCCGGGTCGAGCCCAGGCCGGCAGCGACGCTGTCGGTGTGCTCGTTGTGCAGCCCGAACGGCGGTCGCCACCACGGCCGGGCGGTAGTGCCGAAGGTCCGCTGGATCCAGTCCTCGTTGCGTTCGAGCTCGGTGCGGATGAGCGCGTCGGAGAGCCGGGTCATCCTGCGGTGGCTGAACGTGTGGTTCTGGATCTGCACCTGACCCGCCTCGATCAGGGGGCGCAGGGCCGCGGCGTGCTGCTGCCACACCCCGGCGTACGCGCCGTTCGGTCCGAAGGTCACCGCGATCCCGCTGTCCTGAGCGAACCGCACGTAGGCCGCGACCGTCTCCGGGTCGAACCCGTCATCGATCGTCAACGCGAGTCCGCGCCCGCCGCGGGGCAGGCGCTCGACCAGGTGCGGGGGCCCGGGCCGAGCTGGGGGGATCGGCGGCAGCGGCCGGGCCGCGGCGACCGCGAAGCGCGGCCCAAACGGCGACGGACGCGGTGACCGCGCCGGCGCCGGGGTGGTCGGGCGGCCAGGCAACGGCAGCGCGGTACCGGGCCGTGACCGCTGCTCGCTGCAACCCGCCAGGGCCGCAGCAGTCCCGGCCGCCAGGATCAACAATCCCCGACGGTCGATCTGCATGCAGGCAAACTACCGGGCCGGGGTCGGGTACAGACGCTTCGGGACTGACCGAAGTAGCTCAACCGATCTGGTCAACGAGCGAGGACGGCCCAGGTCGCGGTGTCGGTGACCCCGGTCGCGGGCAGGTGATGCGCCTTCTGGTAGGCGATGAGCGCGGCGGCCGTCTGCGGCCCGAACTGCCCGTCGACCGGCCGCACCCCCAGCGCCGGCTGCAGGGCGGCAACTGCCGGATGCACCCAGCCCAACCCCATCAGCCAGCCCCGGTACGCCGACAGCGGCTTCGCCGCCGCGACCGGAGGCGCCGGGACAGTGGGAGCGGCGAGCAGCGCCGCCCAGGTCGCGGCATCGGTGACGCCGGTCCCGGGCAGGTGATGCGCCTTCTGATAGGCGATGAGCGCGGCCGCGGTCTGCGGCCCGAACTCCCCGTCGGCCGGCCGCACGCCCAGCACCGGCTGCAGCGCGGCGACCGCAGGGTGCCGCCATCCCAGGCCCATCAACCAGCCGCGGTACGCCGACAGCGGCTTGGCGACCAGGGCGGGAGGCGGAACGGTGATACCAGACCCGGCGACGACCGAGGCGGGACGCCCGACGAGATAGTTGGTGGTGTAGACGGTCTGCAGCATGATGACGGTGCCGGCGTGCGCCGCGACCCACCAGGAGTTGCCGCCGGCGTAGATGCCCTCGTGGTAGATGTTGCCGCTGCCGTCCGGCAGGAACAGCACGTCCCCGGGTCGCTTCTGGTCGCTACGGATGTGCTGCACGGCGGCGTACTGCTGGTTGGTCGTCCGGGGCAGGCTGATCCCGACCTGGCGGTAGACGTACTGCACATACCCGGAGCAGTCGAAGCCCGCCGGGGTGGTGCCCCCCCAGAGGTAGGGGTCGCCGGCGTAGTGACTGGCCACCGTGACCACCGTTGCGCCGTCGGCGGCCTGCGCGGGAGCGCTGGTGAGCACCCCGCTGGTCGCGAGCGTCGCCCCGGTCGCGGCAAGGACGGCGAGCCGACGTGCTGCGCGGCTGGGTCGGGCGTGCTTGGCCCGGGCGTTCCGGGCGTGGCTGTGCTGGGACAAGGCCATCTCCTTTTCGCGCTCACCGCCGGCTGTGCACCGAGCAGGGACACCGGGCGTACGACGGGCTGTGGGTTCCCTCGACAGGTGCCGGCCGTGGCTGAAGCCCACCGGGCCGTCGGCTCACCGGCTCAGCGGGTAACCGGTTCGATCCAGGCCAGGTACACCGAGCGGCCCCGATACGGGGGCGCCTGCTCGATGAGGACGTGGCACAGCAGCTCGGTCCCGTCCGCGTGCAGCGCAGGCAGGGTCACCGGCACGCCGAGCAGGTGCGCCTCGCCGGTACTCAGGTGCCGGCTGAACCCCGCGACGTGCCCTTCCCGCAGCCGCGGTGGCACCAAGGTGATCACCCGCCGACCGATCAGGTCCTGCGCCTGCCAGCCCAGCAGCTGGGCGAGCACCGTACTGACCGCCAGGATCCGGTTGGCGTCGTCGGCAGCCACGACCCCACGATCAGCATCCCGGATGACGCCCGCATCCCAGTCGCCCAGCGGCCCCTCGGCCGCGGCGTGCCCTTCGGTGGTGAAGCCATCCTGAGCGATACCGGGCCAGGGTGAGGGCGGCGCGCCCACGAGCTGGGCGACGACCTGCTCGCAGGCCCAGTCCCGCACGGCCAGGATCTCGGGTAGGCCGGGACGGACCAGCAGCCGGCCCTGTCCGGCGAGGCGTTCGGCCGCGTCCAGGGTGTCCTGCAGGACTCTGAAGGCGGGCGAGAGCACGGGCGGGATGTGCAGGGGCAGATCCAGCGGCCCGGGCAGCCAGGCCAGCGGGTTGGCGTGCCCGGGCGGCGCGCTGCCGATGGTGACCGGCTGCTGCGACTGCTCCACCCCGGCCCACACCGCCGCGGTGAGGGTGCCCCGACACAGGTCGGTCGCGGCTAGGTCGACCTGGACGTCGTCGTGTTCGGCCAGGTACAGCGCCAGCTCGCGGGTCAGCGCGTCGTTGTGCTCAACGGCGGCGAGCCACAGGGCAGCGGGAAACGCCAGCAGCACGACGTTCGGCTCTGCCGGCGGAGCCGGAACCGGGCTGTTCGGCGCAGGCTCACCCAACTGGATCTTGGGCTCGTCGTCGAGCTCCCAGTCTGCGTCGTTCCAGGCATCGAGCAGCTCCTGCTCGTTCTGCTCCGCGGGGTCGCCGGTGAGGGTGAACCAGACCGTCTTGCCGTCCGGGCCGGCGTCGCCGATGCCGTGCTCGGAGGTCAGGGCCGCGACGAGCGAAAGCCCCCGGCCGGTGGTCGCCCGGGCGTCGTAGGAGCGCTGCAGCGGCAGGACGGGACTGAAGTCGCGGACCTGTACGCGCAGCCGGTCCTGCTCGACGTCGACGGTGAGCTCCAAAGCGGTATGTGCGTGCAGCACGACGTTGCTGACCAGTTCGCTGCAGGCCAGCTCGGCGACGTCCAACCACCGCTCGCCGGCGGTGCCGAGAAGGACCTCGCGGAGCAGTTGCCGGGCCTGCGCGGCACTGCGCAGGTCGGCCGCAAGCGTGGCCGTACGGCGTACCCCTGCCTCCGCCTGCTCCGTGTCGCCGGACCGTCCCGTCACGACCGACACAGTAACGGACAAATGGTCACGCTGAGTGTGCTGCCCGATCCCCAGCCCGCGCGCACGCAGCGCGACGGGAAGGCGTCCACGGCGCGCCCGCGTCACGCACCACCCGAAGCGGTTCGTCGAGCTGGTCGATGTCGCGCCTGCTGGACCGGTGGTCGCCTCGTCCAGGACGTGGTGCACGACCTGCGGCGTCGTGGCTGAGCACCGACGTACCGCTGGTGTACGTGGACACCAGCGTGTGGCTGCAGTCGATCATGGGTCAAGAACCCCACGACAGGAGCGACCGGGTGCTACTCGCGGGCGGCGCCGGCCACATCCAAGTATCGCTTCGTGGCTGGTCCATGTGGAGGTGCAGCCAGTCCCGCCACTCGGACTGGTCTAGCCCCCGACCAGCTCACTTTTGTGGCGCAGATCCCCACGGCCCCGCCGCCTGGTTTCCCTCAAGCAGCTTCCCGGGCAACTGCTGGGGGACACCCGCCTGGTGTTCGTCCGTAAGACGGCAGTCGCAGTGGCTCCGTGCCCACATCGCACCCACATGCCCCTATTCAGGATCAAGCGTCGGTGCCCTGCCATTGAAAGTGCAGGTGAGCGGGGTGGGCCGCCAGGGGATCGAACCCTGAACCCGCGGATTAAAAGTCCGCTGCTCTGCCAATTGAGCTAGCAGCCCGAGGTCTGGTGAACGGCCGCGTAACCAGCCCGAACGGCTGCCTGACTCGTCCACGATCAGTATGCCTGGCCCTGGCTGGTCCGGCGAGGCCTGGATAGGTGCCTCCCCACGCCGCGCCACCGCTTGGCGTAGGGAGAAGCCCGTCCATGCATGTGCCCTTGGTCGGTCACAAGGCGTCTTTGACCCTGACCCTGCTTGTGGAAGGACAAGCCAGGATGCCCCGGGCCGGGGCTGAAGCCGGGTCACCCCGCATGACGTCCTCGTTTCGGCCCACATCTGGACGGTTCTGCCGGTGCGTGTACGTGGCCCATCTCGGCTGCGACGATGCACTCACTGCCCGACGTGCGAACACGCGGCAGGTGTGGTCGCCGCGGCAGGTGCTATCGCTGCGTTTCGGGGGTAGTTGGGTGGCACCCGTGGAACGCCGTCGGCGGCGGGAATGGACAGGGAGATCACTGTGACGTTGCCGGAGCGGGATGTGGCCAAGAACTGGCAGGGCCGGTTGGTGGTGGACCAGGACGGTCAGCGGTTGGGCGAGTGCACCGGGATGTTCGCCGACGCGGTCACCGGCGCCACTGAGTGGCTGGAGGTGGCGGTGGAAGGCCAGCAGCGCTGCTTGGTCCCGGCGTTGAACGCCATGGAGGTCGATGGGCAGGTGCGGGTGGCCTTTTTGCACGCTGCGGTGCTGTCCGCCCCGCGCGTCGGGGACGACACCGAGCTGTCCAAGCGGGACGACATCGTGTTGTACAGGCACTACGGGGTGCACTACAGCGCCTCAACGTCGCCGAGCCTGCTGCCGACCGAGGCGAATCTCGACGACCCCGGGACCGCTGAACTGACCGTTCCGCCGGCCGCAACGGTGGCCGAGGACGCCAAGGCTCGGACGGTGCCCACACCCCCTGCAGCCGCCTCGACGGGGCCGAGTTCGCCGGTACAGGAAGTGGCGGCGGAGGCGGACACCCGGCCGCACGTCGTGGTGACGCCCGCTCCCGTCCACCGGCCCGCCCCGACGGCAGCCCGGTCGACCGAAAGCGTATCGGTGACCCCTGAGCCGCCGGGCCCGGCAGCTTCGGACGAGGCCAGCGAGCCGCCCACCCCATCGGCCCCACCCCCGACTGTTGCGGAGGGGCCGCCAGCCGCCGCACCCCGTCCGACGCCGGCCCCGGTCCGGCCGCCGGCCCCGGTCCATGCCGAAAAGCCCGCGCGGACGGTTCCGGTCACCCCGAACAGGTCATCGGAATCGGCAGTGGCGGCCGCACCGGGTGATGCCGCCCCGAAGCGATCGGTGCCCAGCCAGGAGGTACGACCGATCGCTACGGAGCCCAGCCCGGCAGGGTCAGACGTGGATTCGCAGGAACCGCTCGCGACCGCGCTGGCAGTAGGCGCGCCGCTGGCGGCGCTCGCCGGGCTGGCAGCCGCAGTCGCCCTGGGACTGCGCGCCCGGGACCTGCGGGCCGGCAAACGACCCGCCCGGGTCTCCGTAGCCCGTCGTCGACGCGCGCCGGTCTCCCTTGCCCGTCGTCGCAGCGCGTCCGTCCGGTCACGTCCTGCTCCGGCCGTGCACGGCACAAGCGGCCGCGCGGTCGTCCCGGGTATTCGCCGTGCTTCCGCTGGGCTGGCGCAGCGCCGCGGCAGGGTCGGCAAAAGGTTTCGCCGGCAGCTGTGGGATCTAACGAGAGTCAGTGTTTTCGGGGCCGGCTACCTGCTGGGCGCCCGGGCCGGGCGGCAGCGCTACGACCAGATCCTGGAGCTGGCCAACAAATTCGCCCAGCACCCTCAGGTCGAAGCGGCCAGTCAGAGCATGACCGGCCCACCGCCCAGCGAGCAGGAACCGACCACAGCCGCACCGAGCACACCAGCGTGATTCGTCGCACCATCGCCTGGTGGAACCGGCACGCAGCTAGCTACTTCGACCTGAAAAAGTTGTAGCAACTTTCCTTATGACGGAGCGGTTTCGGTCGGCGTGGCATCGATCCTGGGCACTGGAATGACGAGATCA
>JAABUV010007205.1_pt1 | contig 11757 bp, 6 predicted proteins | sample 5559971 | NCBI WGS metagenome assembly JAABUV01 (sample SAMN10711881, study PRJNA513362) | rock metagenome | isolation source: Antarctica rocks | place: Antarctica: Victoria Land, Knobhead nord | collected 2015-12-19
TTAGTGTATGTTGGGGCAGTGTCAATCTTATTTCTCTTTATATTAATGTTAATTAACGTAAGAATCTCTGAATTATTAAGTGATACTAGTAATGTTATACCTTTAGCTATATTAACATCAATATATTTTATTTATTCCATTTATCAATTATTACCTTATAATTTAACAGCTTTAGACATGAAAAGTTTTTATATAAATTTATCTCTAGACAGTTTAAATAATTCTCTTAACATAGATTTAAATTATTTTAATGATAAGGGCCCAATAGTGTTTGTAACTAGTATGCTATGAGATGGTAGTTTATCGGAAACTACACATATAACAAGTATTGGTAATATTATGTACACTAGCTATTCAATATGACTTATTATAACTTCTATTATACTTTTATTAGCTATGGTTGGTGCTATTGTTATAACAATAAAACAAAAAGCTTAAAGCAACTAAGCAAAACTTTACAATTAGTTAGCTTAAAAAAATGTTAATAGTTTAACCATTAGCCCTGTTTTTTATTGCGGATCACATTTATAAGTATTTCTTAATTGATATAACTACATATTTATTCAATTTATAACTAGCACATTATATACTTATGTTTTCTAATGCTTGCGAAGCAGCTATTTGTTAAAAATGTAAAAGAGACTTTAGTTTAATTGGTAAAATATGTGACTTTTGATCATCATTATATGGGTTCAAGTCCCATAGGTCTTAACTAACAATTACTTGTAAAGAGTTTATAAATACATAAAAAGGGAATTAGCTCAATGGTAGAGCTACCGTTTTACACACGGTAGGTTGAGTGTTCGAATCACTCATTCCTTATCAGAGTTACTGTTACTAGCCCACACTCTGATAATAATGCATCATTTATTATAACAAGACGTCGCCCACAATTACGATTTCACTCTATAATAATATTGGCTTATTCCACATGAGTGAACTCATGTTTTAAAAAAATTCTTCTTTTAACTAAAAATAAATAAATGAACAAATTTCATTTAGCAACTAATCGCATTAAAATATATATAAGCAACAGTTTATACATATTTTCTATTTCACTTCTAGTTTACTTGTCTTTAAAATTACCCTTTAGCGTTTTAATGAACCTCTTTGGTTTGAGGTACTCTCTCTTTTATTTGTTTGTTGTTGGTATATCTGCTTTTCTTTCATTTTTAATAATATATAACGTAAAAATAAAGAAAGGCGATTATAGCTCCCCAAGTCTTCTTTCATTAACAATACCTCCTATCCTAGCTATGTCTATAGGATTGTTTATAATAGTAATAAATTCTAAAAATAATTTAGCCATAGTTTTTTTATGAGAAAACTATGGAATTGACTTATGAGAGTTAATTCCATCATTTTCTCAAGTTCTATAATAGATATAATAGAATCTATATCTAAACCTTGCTATATGGAAACTGCAGGTTCTAGTGGTGGAGATCAGGGTAGTAATAGAGGTGCAGGTGGAGGTAAGCGCAGACGCATTTATACAAGTCCTACGCGCTATCCTTTACCAGTTACAGCTGATCCCTCTAGCGATGTTCCAATGGCAGAGACGCCAAGCAGGTCTGACGACGATGCAACGCCTAAGCCTGAGGTACCTGCAAATGCTTCTTATAAAGACTATACTAAAGCGGATGGGTCTGTAGACTGGCGGTCTGTGTGAGAACACAGACATACGACTTTAGATAAAAATAGTGAAACGGACTTTCCTTTTAGGAAGAACATTAATCTTTATATCTATCAAAGAGGACTTAATACGCAAGCTGCAAATCTTCCTCTAGATCTTGATAATGATCCTCTATCTATTCTAGATAAGGCAACAGAATTGCTGATAGAAAACAAGGTAGATATTTTCGATACAGAGGTAAGAGATTTAGACGCAGCATTCGCTAAAAATTGAATTGACGAAAAAGAACGTCAAATACAACTTAAAGCTGCGTGTGAATTATATAAAAATGATGTAATGAATATAAAATCCAAGGAGAATAGTATAATACCTAAAATATATGCTAATGAGCCGGTAGATATTTCTCAATATGAATCAATTATAAGTAAAAACCTTGTTAAACCAATAAGAGTAAAAACTTTAGAGGATATTGAAGCATACTTAAGATATATTACACAAATAAATGAAACTCCTAAATTAGATGGGCCTTTATCACGTCTACAAATAGATGAAATTCATAGAGCTATCATGGCTGGTTTTCCTCCTAAAGATACAACTATGTCAGACGCTGAATATGCGCAAATTAGATCTCTCTTTTCATTTCAAATTAGAACTACACTTAGACAGGATAACCATGCAACTCGTCCAGTTACTCTACAAAGCTTAATTAGCGTTTACAAGTAAAAGTTGTAAATTTTTTCATTCAGTTTGCAAGGTTACGATGGCTTTATCTTAGCATTTAAAGTATTAAATTAAAGCTTGGTGTTTTTTCAAGCGCAAATGTTTATGCTATAAACTGGTAGTTATAAATATGGTTTTAATTAAATTGTATTGTTTTAAGTAAGTATCTTAAACAAGGCAAGTAGGCAAATAGGCAAAAAATACTATATATATATAATGTGTTTAGAGTTACTACTCGCTTATAGTAATATAATCTTTTTATCTAAAATAATAGTAGTATTTAATATTTGTCTTTAGGCTATACAAATGTGATATAATTAAAAAGAAACTCTAGAAATAAAAGCAATGACCCACATAACAAGAACGAATTTCCAAGCTCATCCTTTCCATTTAGTCTCCCCTTCACTCTGACCCCTTTTCACTAGTTTTACACTTTTAACTCTAACAACTAGCTTGGTATTATCTATGCACGGCTTTATTTTTTCACAAAACAACTTTTTTCTAGCATTATTTTCATTGGTTTTTACCATGTCACTTTGATTTAAAGATGTTATATCTGAAGCTACATATATGGGTAATCACACTTTAGCTGTGCAAAGAGGGTTAAATATGGGAGTGGGATTATTTATTGTAAGTGAAGCTCTCTTTTTTTTAGCTATTTTCTGAACATTTTTTCACAGTGCACTGTCACCAACTATCGAATTAGGTGCGCACTGACCTCCAGCAGGTGTAGAACCTATTAATCCATTTGAATTACCGTTACTTAATACAATAATATTACTATCAAGTGGTGTTACTGTTACTTATGCTCACCATTCGGTGATACAAGGAAACAGAAATGGAGCTTTAAATGGATTACTTTTAACTGTAGTGCTAGCTATTATATTTACTGCCTTGCAAGGTATAGAGTATTCAGTATCCCAGTTTACTATTGCAGATGGTACGTTTGGATCTTGTTTTTATTTTGGAACAGGTTTTCACGGTTTTCATGTAATGATAGGTACTGCATTTATAGGTGTTGGATTATGACGTGTTTTAGCCTATCACTTTACTGAAAATCACCATCTAGGGCTAGAATCTGGTATATTATATTGACATTTTGTTGATGTGGTTTGATTATTCTTGTTCATATCTATTTATTACTGAGGATCATAATTAATTAAAAAAAAACAAAAATATGACTTAATTTTTAAAATTAGTACACAAGAAAAATAGATTGTTGGATTCTATAAAAAGTAATTTCTACACTAGATCTTAACATTATAAAGACGTTTCTACATTGATAGGAGTTAAAACTATTGCTGAGAAATTAGATCAAGGGGAATATACTAGTGATGAAGAAATCAAGAAATTTAAAAATATCTAAGTTTATAGGTTTATCTCTATATATTCTATGATTATTTATAAACTATATTAAAAGTCCTGAGATACATAGAAATAGTTTACTAGTCTAACCCTTTTAGTAATAAACGAGCTCCTCTGTGGTTCAATTTGTGCCGTGCTATAAATTGCGGTATTGACTGACAAAACCATAACGGCCTTTGTATTAAAAGATTTTTTTTTCTGTTTTCTTCTCTAAAATTACTGATATAAGGATACACCTACACTTATATATGCGTGACAATAATTTAGCTTTTTACACAATTGTAATTGGTTTACTTCTCCGTCAAATTCGGATTGTTGTGACTTCAAGGGTTATTTGTATATTATTACCTTGAGGTGCGTTTTACTTACAAAGCAGGAAGACTTTATATTTTATTTTTGTTTATTAATAATTGTGTTTATCTGGAGCTTAGTTTTTAACTATATTCTAGTACTGTGCTTACTTTATATTTATTTTACATATGACAAACTTTTTATCCTATTTTGCATGCGAAACAAAACAACTATTAATTAATACATTATCTAAAAGGACACATAATATTGTGTCTATTTAGTTGGACATATCGAAATTTGTTTAATTTTTAACTTTTATATTTATTTAAAAAGATTAAATCTTATTATATATATACTCACATGTATAATTATGTGTTATATTTTATGTTATTTTTTATTTTTTTAAGTTACAATTCTTCATTGTATGGACCCAGAAACTGAGGCAATGCTGAGTGAAGCATCTACACATTCACCACCTGTTGTTAATTATTAAGCTAAACCTGTTTATGTCCCTAGCGAACAGTGAGATACAGCCAATAGTTCAGTTGTAACTTAAAATATTTAAGTACCCTCAGGTATTCAATAACTGTACGCCAGCTGGTCAACACAAGAGTTAGACGGCAGACCTGTTGAAAGACACCCTTCTTGTTTACGTATTGGTCAACCTATACCTAAAAATAACATAGGGTTGGTTTGGTCAGGGTGGTCTTGCAACTCAACAACACACAGGTAACACTCCTGAAATAGATGTAGATATAAATCCAACACCTGAATTAGAAGGTAGAGAGGTAAATCGCATCAGATGCGTTGATGACGGTGCAAGTAATGATGTCAAAAGTATGCAAGTTAACATTAGTACTGAAACCGTGGAGGAAGTTGTTATACACAAACAAGACTTAAAAGGTAAACTATGGTTAGGTTTTCAAAGTTTTGACAATAAATTGAATTATTTATATGTTAAATACCATGATTTGGCTAAACGTAAACTTTATTGAAATTTATGAGAAAAGCACAGAGAAAGTAGTTTAAATCCCGATAACAGTATATGACGTTCTATAACTAAAGAAATCCACAGTGATATCAAAGCTGAAGTTAATGATTTACTGGCTAGAAAACGCCCGTTTGATAGTAATATTGGTAATCTTAATCGAGCTACTATAAATGACTTCAGACACCACAGTAGTAATCATCCTAGACGCCCTACAAGATAAACATAGTAAATAGTACCTATAACAGATATAACATTCTTTTTTACTTATAAACTAGTTAAGTGTTATAACACGCAACGTTTTACAAGCTTATCTAGAACTTTAATCTAGTATTGTGTAATTAAATAATTAATATGAAAACTATAATGAAAACAAAATTTACAAATTTAAAGACACCTTTTACTCGAAAGCATAATTATGTATTTTGGAGGTACATTACTTTTAGACACTATTTTACGAAATACTATTATATTATACTCCTCGTTTATATCTTATTCCTTATAATATCTCAGTGTCAAACCTTCGCAGTACTTTACTGCGATGATGGTCCTAACACTCTTAACGACAGTAACCTTGAAGCAGTCCAAGTTGAAACAAATGAAGACTCTTAAAAAAAAGCCTTTAAGTTCTCAGATTTGTACACAAATGTTAAAAAGAAGGCTAGGCGCTGGTTATACTGAGAACTATGTGCAATTGACAAGGCTAAGTTTGACTCATATAGAGACTTTAAAAAGACCTGAAACAATAGTATAAATGTACGTGATCTATTAAAAAAATAATTTAAATCAGACTTAGATAAATTCAAAGTAATAAAACACACAATTGCTTGGCTATTAAACCGTAGAAAGTCTTAAGTATTTATGTATAATATATATATTGCTTACTTTCTTTTTTAATTTACATAGCCTTACATATGTAAATATTTACAGGTTTATCTAGAACCACTAATCTAGTATGGCGTTAAATTAAAACTTATAAATGATGAACAACAAATACGATAATAACACAAAAAATTTCTTAAATCTGCATGAATATATAATAAATGCGGATTTACACATTTCATTGGAATCCGCTAAATTTATACAACAAGCTGAGCAAATACCTAGACATAACTTTTATAATTAAATATTAAATCTAGAGTTTTAATATATAATTATATAAGTTATCCCTATATATTTTATCATACATTTTTGTTTTATTTAATACATAGAAGTATAATTTTAGATCTAAAGTACATAGAACCCGGCAAATTTTTAACTCTTTTAGATAAATGCTTAGATAAAAATCAGGTGGAGGACGAATTGATGATTAGCAAAGCAATGATGAACTGCGATATTATAAACCTGCAGATGTTTAAACTTATAAATACACTAATTATACATAGTGACTATACTAGGATGTCCACATTAATTGATTTAGCTTTTAATAAAGATTATCTTTTATTTTTGAATGAGGTATTAGATACCTCAGATAATTACAATGATTTTTTTAAAGGTTTAAATAAAGATATAGATACAGAACCGATTAATATTATTAATGGTTGCCTTTTTGTTGTAAAAGAATTAGATCCGTTAATTAAGCTGATTAAGCAAAAAAATTATAATGTTAATACAGGACCCCAGTCTCTCAGGGGACAAATTAACTCTATTAGTAGTTCATTGTCTGTACTAGACATGGACTATAGAGATAGTCTTTACAATCACCATAGTCATCATGTTTTATCCGGTAATCTACACAGCAGTCAAAGGCTAAACAAAAATAAATTCTTTTATAATAACATACACATGAATTTGGGCGGAGTTAGATGGTATTCTACATCAACCAAAAATATTAAAATTTTTAACAGGATAGCAGAAAGCCTCCCTAATAAAAACAATGATACCTCGAATAGCGAAAACAGTGTATCAATTATTAATCCCGATACAGAAGATATTATAACAGTTGTCCACGGCAATGCGGTGATATTAGCTCCTGATAGCAAAAACAAAATAACAGTTGTGGCCCGTATGTCTTACAATAATGCTAGTACTATGAAACAAAAAAATATTAAAAGAGAATGAGGGCAAAGCAGGTATATATCGCTGAACTAGGAGAGATGCAAATAAATCGTATATAGGTTTAACTGTAGTTATCAAGGAAAGAATGTCTAAATACTTCAGTGTAAAGTATTTACAAGCTCGTATCGATAAGCACCAAAGTCTAATTTAGAAAGCTCTGTTAAAATACGGATACTCGGCATTTCGTCTTGATATCCTAGAGTACTGCGATATATCCGAATTAAAAGTGCGGGAGCAGTACTATTTTAATTATATGGAGCACAGTTATAACATACTTCAAGTTTCTCGGTCTTTGAAGGGTTACAGGCATTCGCCCGAAACTAAATAAAAGAGAAAGCAAATAGCTTCTAATAGAACACATGTGCCTTCACCAGGTGTGAAAGTAGATATCAAAGATACCAAGACAAATATTCAAACCACTCATGATTCTATACGTCTTGCAGCTGAGTATATGAATACAAAACATTAATCTGTCCTGAAAAGAGAAAATAGACTAAAAAGTAAGGGCCGGAGTACTACTCCTTTTATTTACAACTATCGATATGCTGTTACGATAAAAAGAGAACAATAAAAGTATGAGAAAAGTTAATAATAAACCAGAAGGTTAAACTGGTGAAAACGCCCCACGGCCATAGGTTAACAGGTAGACCTTTCGTCTTCCAAACGATTTGTGTCGATTCGAATTCGACTGGCCGTAGATAAATAAGTTAAAGAGTTAGTAGTTTAATTGGTAAAATACTTTCTTGTCGAGAAAGAAGATGCCGGATCGTAGCCGGTCTAACTTGCATATATCTCAGATACATGAGATAAAAGGAAAAGTTGCCATTGGTAGGGCGAGATATTTGCTAAATATTGTGTAATAAACACCTGGATGTTCAAATCATCTCTTTTCCGCGTAACATCTATGTATAAACATTTTATCTATTTAGTGCTTGCTTACGAAGTAATGCAGAGCAGAAGAGAACAAGAGGTTAAATATAAAATATATATCTCTTATTAATTTGTAAATATTCATTTAGGATTAAATTATTCACTTATATTATAGGGCCATGCAATGAAAAATAAAATTTTTTATAGGTATCGGCTTTTTTTTATAACTAGCTTTAGGCTAGTTATAACATGAATTAGTTTATTTCCAAGGTGTTATTGCATTTCGCTTTGTAATTATTAACATTACCTTTATAATTTTTAATATATTTAGTTAAGCTAAAGTGCTCTTTACTAGATAAGTATTCTCTCTTCTGCTCTGCATTACTTCGTAAGCAAGCAAGCACTAAATAGATAAAGTAAAAAGAGAAGGAGTTTAGTTTAATGGTAAAATATGAAGCTTCAAACTTTAAATTATCAGTTCGAATCTGATAACTCTTGCATGTAGATAATTTTTATCTTTCTATTATTCTATTTTTGTTGTTATCTAGCACCTACGTTGGGTCTAATAATACTATTACCGCTTGCTCAACATATAATTATAGCCCTACTTGCAACGCCTACTATAGCTAACCCTGCTACAACCGGTTTTCTATGCGTAGCAAGAGAAAAGTTAATTATAGTTTAACTCTAATTAATAGTTTAATTGTCGTTGTGTACTAATGTAGGGTTTTCAATTGACTATTTTAGCTGTGTTTCTCGTTATTTGTTTAGAGTAATTTATTAAGAGATAAACCTAGATAACTGCTTATAAAATTATTTTTTATCTGCGATCCCTTCGCCCAGGGCAAAGGAAATATACACAGTGTATTCGCTTTAAAGTGAGTATTGGAGAAGATCAGTGCCTAACACTGTTTAAAGCCAAAGCTGCTGTGTTCTCTTGTTTTCAGGTATGCATATATAACTCTTGGAATTCTAATAATCAGCCATGGCTTTTAAGTGTAAATACTATACGGCCGAATAAGAACCATGTCATATTTGAAAACAAGAGGTTCTTTAACTTAATAGGTAAAGTGCGTTTTTGATAAGAATGTTATTCAAGTTCAAGTCTTGGAAGAATCAGAAAAAATTAAAAGAAAGAAGTCTTTGTTAAATTAGTTTATATTCTTTAATTTTGTTACAGAATTTTGTAGATGAGCTACATAAAAATAAAAATAAAAATAAAAATAAAAATAAAAATAAAGAGAATTGGCTGAGGGGTTTAAGGCGATAAGCTTGAAACTTATTTGGTTAAATGACCACATCCGTTCGAATCGGATATTCTCTGTATTTAGTGCGCTTCTGCTCTGCTCTGCTTGCAAAGCAGAGCAGAACAGAGCAAGAAAAGATATATAAAGACTATATACGGGTTAGAGCCAGGTTGGTTAGGCGCCTCATTTGGGTTGAGGAATTGTTATGTTCGAATCATAATAACCCGAATTAATTGCTTTTTAGGTATAAAAGGCAATAGTATTGTAAATTGTAATTGATATATAAAGTGTTTATTTGTGAACAAATAAACTTATTCACAAATAGTATATAAAGAAACTATTATGGATTGATAGCTATATATTAAAGAGAGCAGGTTTAATTTGGTAGGCTTAGTCTCTACCATGAACTCTAAAGAGAAATTTAATGTAAAAACGAAGTTAATTGAAATATCTTATTAACTTCAGGAACATAAATCAAACGAGATTCTACGAGTAGTGTGAATGAAAGTGGAAAAGCCTATAAGTAAAACGGACTACATACCTGTTTGAAAAAGAAAGATTATATAATAATCTAAAGGGGAACCTTCCTCTAAGGCTAAATATAATATATAAGCGATAGTGATATATTACCGTGAGGGAATTCAATAAAATAGTAGTTTTATAAGCAGCTCAAGTAAAATTTAAATAATAAGAGCGTACCTTTTGCATAATGGGTCAGCAAGTTAATATCAGATGCGAGCAGCGATGCGAAGATAAATCAATTATGAAGTAATGAGATAGTATCTGAAATTAGACCCGAAGCCTAGTGATCTTACCACAATCAGGGTTATAAAAGTCCGAACGGGTAAAAATCAAGATTGAGCCCTTGTTACAGCCCAAGTAGAAGTGAACCTTCTGCTATATACCATCAAATTGACAGGAAATCCCTAAAGCAATCTTAACTAACCTAGTATAGTAATATAATTAGGGGCGCAGGTAATGACTCGCGGTATAGTAAAATCATGATTGATACACGAAAGTGAATGGGTAATCTGCATCCAAGCTCCATTTTACATGGAGAAAGGTTCATCGACTAGAAGGTGGTTAGCGCAAGCTTAAGGTATAGTCAATCCTCAATGGAAACATTGCAGGGTAATATAGTTTTATATGTAACATATGTTTAGAAGTAATATTCTCGGATTTTAGCCATATTATGTTTTTATTACCTTCAAAGAGGTTTAACCTCTTTGAATAATAAACGAGCAAATTATCACAAGTAAATAGCCGTAGCAGCTACAAGCAAGGTACAAGTAGAAAGGTACTCGGGTCGTTGGAAGGCTAGCACCCTAACCCGATGATATAATTGAAAGGATAACCTTTAAAAACTTTAATATTAAAACAACATTAAAAATTTAAAAGCTACTAATATAAATTTATTTCTACACTCATATAAAGCCATTGGCTTTATATCTACATCTCTTGCTAACAAGAGATATTATTCTTTAAGTAATCCTAAGTTTAACGATGTAAAACCTGTGGTTCTTTACGATGATGCATATAAGGATAAGTTAAATATCTTAGCAGATAATCGTAATAAAATAGGTATTTATCGTTGAATTAATAAAATAAATGGCAACACTTACATCGGTAGTTCTGTTAACATAAGCGTTAGATTGTACACCCTACTATAGTTTACGATCTTTAGCAAAAAGTAACAGACTTATTGGCAGAGCCCTTTTAAAATATGGATTTTCTAATTTTGCATTGGAAATATTAGAATATACTGATAAAAACAATGTTTTAGAAAAAGAGCAATATTACATGGACCTTTTTAAACCTCAATATAATATTGTGGAAACGGCAGGTTCTACTCTAGGTTACAAACATACACAGGAATCACTTGAAAAAATGAGAGATTTTATATTAAGTGACGAAGTTATAGATAGAAAGGCACTTTCTACTGAAAATGCTACAGCTGCAAGAAGGATATCCATCGTGGTTGAAAATATAAAAACTAAAGTTAAGCAAGAATATTATAGCTTAACCGAAGCAGGCTACGCGTTAGGTGTATCAAAATCTTCAGTAAGTCAAGCATTAATAAATGATAGACTTATTAAAAAAACATACCGTATAAGCAAAACATATATTATCTGTTAAATGGATAGTTTAATCTTCATACTTATAGTTTGTATTAAACTGTTTAGGGAGAAAATTCTCAGCTCAGCCTCTTATTCTTGCGAAGCAGGGAGATAGGCTAAAGAGAAAATATGTATCGTTGTAGAGATATCCGAAGAATTGTGGTAAGTTAGTGAAAGACAACACAGACTAGGATAGCTGGTGTAGGATAGTGTAAGCAGCTGTCTTCATGCCATGTAGGTGATAAAAAAAGGCCTGCTAATCCATCAAATTGACGGGAACCCCCTAAAGCAGTTTCTACCAAGCGGCATAGTAATATAGCACGTGGCACAGGTAATGACTCGTGGTAAGGTAAAAAAGAAACTGATCGACGAAAGTCAATGGGCAATCCGCAGCCAAGCACCTTAGTGATTTTTGCATTAAGGTGTGCAGTTCATCGACTAAATGTTGGTTTTTTTTAAGTAAAAAGT
>JAABUV010007206.1_pt1 | contig 11756 bp, 11 predicted proteins | sample 5559971 | NCBI WGS metagenome assembly JAABUV01 (sample SAMN10711881, study PRJNA513362) | rock metagenome | isolation source: Antarctica rocks | place: Antarctica: Victoria Land, Knobhead nord | collected 2015-12-19
GTTCCCCCCTGACATGCCAGCGGACACGCAGCACGCTGGGTGGGCACAAACTGCAGATAAACGCTGGCATTGCAAGATCCCTGCATCTAACACTTGTAGCATGCGTATGAGACATCGCTCGCGGACAGAGCGCGGCAGCAGATCGAGCGCCGACGCGAGTCGCGCGAGCGGCCACCCTCAGCGCTGACCGGCTCAAGTGCGCCACCCAGATGAAGCTCCAGAGGCTGGCGTGGCCTTTCTAGGCGCTGTGGCGCTGGTATCAACCGTGGCACCGTATGGTGCCGCCATGCTGGCTGCTGTGACGCCCTGTCTGCTGGTGCAAGCCGTGACGCGCGCGCAGCGCGGCGCCGCGCCTGCAGGCCGAAGATGCGCATGCCCTCGCGCAGGCGCAGCTCCTTCTCGCGCACTATTGCGGCGACCGCGGCGCGCGTCGGCGCCAGGAACGCGAAAACCAGCAGCAGGTTGAATGCGGCCGCCGCCAGCACCGCGCCCGCGTCGAAGCGCGTCTCGGGCCACGGGAAGGGCTTGACCTGCCGCGCCCCCCACAGGCGGCCCATCAGTTGTGCCAGGTCCGCAAATGGCGGGGCCAGGCAACGCCCGGGCGTGGCACGCGAAGCGGTGCAGCTTGCTTGCTTGCTTTCAGTCTGAGCAGGTCACACAGCTGCTTGCAGGCGCCGTGACTTCCACGTAGGCTGAGGCCCATAAGCGTCACGACGCCGTGTCAGCGACGCATGCAGGTGTCCTGCATGCATGTGTGCAAGCAGGACGCACTGTTATGCACCCAGGCAGGCCCAGGGGGCGCTCACGCTCTGCGCATCTGTGAGAACCGGCTGGGCTGCCGGTCGGGCCCCGCACCTGGACGTCCAGAAGTGCCGGGCGGCCATCGCTGCCCAGCGCACGCCCCAGGATGGCCCTGCACAGGATACACGTGTACGCTCACATGGGCCGCCGCAGAGAAAGCAGGGTGGCAGCCAGGCATGCACAATAGCATGACGGATTACGTCATGCAAGTCCCTGAGAACTCCCAAGTTGCTCTCTTTAATCGGCAGCGCAGCAGCAAAGCCTGACACTGCACAGCAGAGGCACATCTGTGACTGCAAACGCGCACTCCTGAGCTGGCAGCGGGGCATGCGAGCATGGCATAGCGGGTTATGTGATGCGGAACCACAAAGTAGATCCTATTAGCTGCTGGCTTGAGTCGGCAGAGCAGCAACAAGGAGGCCCGGCACTGTACAGTAGAGGCACGCGTAAAGGAAGGCTCTGAAAGCGCGAATGAAATTCTGCAAATGCGGCTTCAATGCATTCTAATACTAACCCTAAATTGACAATCCACTACCAAATGCGCACCTGTCCAGCGCGAGCTGCAGGTTGGCGAAGAACCAGTAGTCGCGGTACTGCGAGTCGGGCAGGATGTCAAACGCATTGTAGATCACGCGCGTCGATGGCAGCCCGGTGTGGTTGGCGCGTATGGTGTAGCGCGCGCCCGGCGCGGCGCCGTCAACGTCTTCGAATGCCACCACCGCGTCCACCGTGTTCGGCGCCGCAGCAGCCGCCGCCAGCGCATCCTCCTGCGCGAAAGCAGAGCAGCATCGCACTTGGGCATGATGTGCATAGGGTTTGGGGTAGGGCCAACATTGCCCTGAGCGTGCAGCGGGCAACGAGCATGATGAGCGGCGTACCGCCTGCTAGATAAACAACCGCGCGCGCGGATCCTCCCAGCGAGCGAGCGCAGCCAGGCAGCTGGCTGCTGGCGCGCGCTGGGGCCAGGCCTGTCCCAGGCTAGCATGCCCGCAGACCGTGCACACATGCGTCCAAGCAAGGGGCAGAAAGCTGTGCGGCCCGGGCGGGGCGCGCGCCTCGCTCGCGTGGCCGACGATCTGGCGCCCGAGCAGGCCCTCCCAGCACGCGGGCGCCGCCAGGCAGCTGGCTTCGTCCGCGCACTCCGGCCCGGCCCCGCCGCGGAACAGCGCGCGGAAGCTGCGCGCGCCGGCGGCGGCCGCCGGGCACGCCGCGGCGGCCGCCATGCCGCGCGCCAGCGCAGTCGCCGCGGCCGACGCGTTGGGCGCAAACAGCACGCGCGCCGCGCCTGTCGCGATGGCCGGACCTGCGCGCCGGGCGTTGCCTCGTCTCCGGGAGCTGCAGGGCGAGCTGCGGCGGGCGTTCCGGTGCCCTGCCCCAAGTCGGCGCCCATGGGTAGCTCCCGCAGGCAGGCGCGCGGGCGAAACAACAGAAAGAGACTCTGGCAGGCACGCGCTGCTCTGCACCTGGACGCACACATGTCTGACCCCCTTGACGGGCACGCTTAAAATTTCTTTACCTCGCACTCCTCTCCCGCTCATCCTCCCCACAGCGGAATGCGCGCGCGCCCAGCTGCGCGAGCCAGGGCCGGTGGCCGGGCAGCGCCAGGCGCGCAGGCGGGCATGCAGGCGTGGCGGCCGCGTGAAACTGCTCACACCCGCCGGAGCGGGATGTGAGCAGGGTGTGCAGGTGCCGTGCCCCCTGTCTCTGGCTGCCAGCGCCGACGGACGACCAGTGACACAACGACGGGGGGGCGCGCGGGTGCGCGCCCGCGTACGCGCGCGCCCAGGCGGGCGAGTCGAGGGGGGCGGACGGGAAGAGCTGCGCAGGCAAGCGCGTGGGCGTGACGGGCAGGTAGGCCTTGGGCAGGCACATGACCAGGAAGAACAGCGCCGGCGTCAGCACCTCCAGCGCCAGCGCCGGGCCGCCGCCCAGGCCGCACAGCGCGCGCCCGCCGCGCGCCTGCAGCAGCAGGTTCTTGCGCAGCACCGCGCGGAACTGGCGGCCGGGCGTGGGCCTGCGCGCGCGCTCGGGCGCGGGGGCGGGGGTTAGGGCGGCGCGCGGGGGCGTGCCTGGCAAGGGTCTAGGGCAAGCAGAGGGTGCGCTCCAGCAGACATCCTGAAGCCCAGCTTGTGGTGCTTGTAACGAGTTTGCCGGGCGTCAAAGCCAACATTGTCAACACAACACAAGCACGCGCACAGCCTCTGCCAACAGCAGCACAGACGCCTGGAGCACATGTCTCAAGTAAAGGCAAGAACTTCTGCCTCGTGCTTGACCATGAGGCCAGACTGCAGGTGGGCGTGAAGAGCAAGGAAGCAGACTCGGCAATTGCTAGGACACAGCAATCAGAAAGCATAACTAGATTCAGTGCTGAGTCTTCAGGCGTAAGGCGCAGAGAGCTCACTCGTGCAGCACAGCTCTACACAGAGACCATATTGTTTGTGATGCGTCAAACACTCGGGCACTGGAAGTTTTCTCGACTCCTCCCAGCGCTTTGCATCACCTGCGCGGCCGCTCGCTGCCTGCCGCATGCGTCCCGTCGTGACGGACCGCGCTGCTCTCTGCAGCTTCCATAGTGTCCAGCAACCACCTGACTCACATCTCTGCGTGTGTAATGTGGAGCACACCTATAGCTGGAAGCCAGCACAAGCGTGTGCCTGAGTATTAAGTCCTGTCCTTTCCCAGCTGGTGCACTCCACCTTGGCACTCCAGGCAAAACCCTGGAGAGGTCAGCTGCTCAAAGTCTGTGTGCGCAAAACTTGTTTCACCGATATAGGTCGCAGCTTGCTATTTTGCTTTCTTGGAATTACATTCAATTGTCCGCGACCCGTGCCTGTCCATGTAGCCTGTTGAAACAGCGCATGACCATTGACCACCATGGCTGCAAACTTGCAGAGCCTGGTCACTGTAGTGAGCAATTGTTTGTCCCTCGGCCAATTTGAGCTGGCCGCGAGCTGCATCGGTCAGCTCTTTGCAGCTGACAATGGCTTTACAACTGCGGCACTGCGCACGCTTGTCGTGCATGGTGCGGGAACCTAGGATTGCCAGCGTTCTCTGCTGTTGCACGCGTTGTGTAGGCTGCTCCATAAGAGGCAGAGAGCATATGAGGGCTGCTCAAGCTGAAGCGGTTGTGTTTGTGCCTTGTGAGTCAATTCCCGCCTCGTTTGCTTGCAGGACCGCCGCCGGGATGGCATACTTCGCACGCTGTGCCCTCGCCAGCACATCTGGCCTGGCTGGCGCTCGGCCTGCTGCGGGAGCTCAGCGCGGCGGGGTGCCCGGACCTGCGCACCCGCGCGCTGGAGCTGGAGTGCCGCGTGATGGCGCATTGGATTGGCTGCCCCGTCGAAACAGAGCCTCTGACAGGCCTCACACACCAGGAGACTGTGCTGGACACACCAGCGCGCAGGCAGCTTGCCGCGCTGTTCCTGCACGGCGTTGCAAGGGCGCCGGCGCCCCCCACCCAGGCAGCTGCTCCCGTCGCAGACGCCACGCCCCCAAGCAGCGCTGCTGCCGCCGAAGACATGGATGAGGCAACGCACGGCGAGGCCTGCGAGGAGCGCGCGGGCCTGGGTGCCGACTGGGGCCTCACCACCGCGTTTGTCGCCGCGCAGCCGGCCCTCACTGGTGCGGCCACTGCGCCCACCTGCCGCAGGAGTGCAGGGAATATGTGACGCGCCACAGCCTGAGTGACTTGAGTGCTGTGGAGCATCCTGCTGTGGCAGATACGGGCAGGCACATGGCAGATGAAGCCCAGATTCGGGCGTGTTGCATGGCTCACCATGTTGCCACAGTGCCATCACATGCAGTGCGTTGTGACGGATGACCCTGGGACTAGCTTGCAGGTCCTGCTGCCAGCAGGCAACCTGTACTGCTACAGTCCGCTGGACTTCAGCCCCCATGATTGACCATGCACGCACACATGCGGCCTGCACGCCCCGCTGCAGAGGACCTGCAAGCTGATGCGTCGCGCCGCGGCCCGCAGCCGCCCTGGCGCGCAACACGGCGGCGCGGCTGGCGGTGGCGGGCGCCGAGCCTGACAGGGCGCCCGACCAGGCTGCCACCCCAGCGCCTGACCTGGCTGCGAGCCTCGGGCGCCTGCTCGCCGCCCTGCCCTGGGCGACCCTGGCGGCGCTGCACAGCTGCGCCGACGCGCACGAGCTGCGCGCGGCCTGCTCTGGCGTGCGCTGGCTGCCCGGCGCGCCGGCCGAGCCCGGGCTGCGACGCGCCTGCGAGCGCCTGTTCCGCCGCCTGCTGCTGCAGGCGCGCCGCGGCGGCGGCGGCCTTGTCTGCTGGCTCGTATTCGTGCTCGCTCTCCGGCATGCCAGAGCCTCCTGCTGTGATTGCTTGCATGCGATCAGCGCTGCTTCAACTAAGCATCTGGCAAGTAAGTGACGATCGCACCTGAATGCTGGTGTATGAGTGAACATGCACGCCGGCGACTTGCAGTACCTGGTGGCCCGCCGCCCCGGCAGCTGGAGAGAGGTTGGGGGATGCGCTTCGAGGCTGCATTGCCCTTGATGCCGCCTCATGTGGGCCTGCCGTGCCCAGACGCGCAATGGGGTGGCAGGCGCCGCCCGAGGACGCGCTGGCCCTGGGCGAGGCGGCGCTGGCGGCGGGGGGCGGCGGCGGCGCGCGCGGCCTGGCCAGGCTGCTGGAGGCCGCCCAGGACCGCCTGCTCCTGGCGCGCTACCCGGCCGGCCTCCGTGCGCGCCTCGCAGAGCCGCCGGGCGGCGGCGCAGCCGCGCCCGCCGCGGGCCCGCCGGCCGACGGCGCTCCCGCGGGCGCTTCGGGCCCCCTGGCCGGCGGCGACCCGGGCCCCCGCCCTGAAGCCGCGAGCCTGGAGCCCGGAGGATCGCGCGCGGACGCGGGCGCGGCCGGGGCGGCCGGCCCCGGTGGGCTCGTGCAGCCTGCCGCCGCAGAGCGCAGCCCCGGCTGCGACGCCGCTGGAAGGGGCGCCGCTCTAAGGGGGGCTGCGCCGCTCCCGGGCCCTGCGGGTGCTGGGGCCGAGCCCGGCACGCCTGGGGCCAGCCCTGGCGCGCCCCGCGCTTGCGAGGGCGCCGATGCGCCCTACAGCCCGGCGCTGCTGCACCTGGCGCGCACGGCGGGCGGCGAGCTGCCGCATGCAGCGCTGCAGGCCGCGCGGCGCGCCGCCGCGGCGGCCGACTGGCGCGCCGCCGCGATCGTGCTGGGCCGCCTGCCCAGCCTGGCGTCACTGGTTGCCGCGCTCGCCTGGGACGACCTCGGCCGCCCGACAACAAGCGCGGCCCGGGGCAGCGGCGTGGCGGCCGCGGGCGATGGCGGCGGCATCGAGCGTGCAGACGGCAGCGGGCAGGCCGGCGGCCAGAGCGCGGCGCGGGCGGCCGGCGACATCGCGCCAGAGGAAGAAAATGGGGCTGCGGAGGCCGCAAAGGGAGGTCCTGGTGGCCCCGGCGGCCCTGGTGCGGACAGCGTCGCGACCTTCCGGCGCCGGCGCGCGCTGCTGGCGGCCCTGGACGGGCTGGGGTTCGGGGCCGGGGACGCCGCGGCCGCGCCCGCCGGCCCCGCCGCGGCAACGCTGCGGCGCCTCCGGGCGCAGCTGCGCTGGCGCGTGGATCTGGCGGAGCGCGTGTGCCTCAGCCCTAACCCTCCTCCGCAGCCGGGCGCTCTCGACGGCGGGGACGCCTCCCCGGGCGGCGTGCCGCCCACAGCGCCGCCCGGCGGCCACGCAGCGGGCCCGCACGCCGTCGCAGCCGCTGTGCACGCGCCTGACGGCGGCGACAGCGACGGCGGCCCCGGGTCGCTGCCGGGCGCCAGCCCCCGCGCGCACGCAGTCGCCAGCGCGGCGGCGGCGGCGGCGGCCGCAACAGACGGCGCCAGCGCAGCCGCCGCCGGCGGCGCCGCGCGGGAGGAGGCGGCCGCGGCGGAGGCGGTGCTGGAGGCGCTGGCGCAGGGGCGCTCGGCGCTGGGCGTGCTGCGGGGCGCCGCGCGGCGCCTGGACGGCCGGGGCGTCCTGGCCGCGTTGCACTGCCAGCCCGAGGCGGTGCGCACCCAGCGACCGCTTGCCCGCTCAGCAGAGGCGCGAGCAGAAGCTGGGCTACTACTTGCCAGGGGCGTCTCGGCCGCGCCCAGTACATGCAAGGGCTTCACTGTATGTACTCGGTGGACGAGCGGGGTGTGCGTGAGCTGTGGCCGGGAGATGCTGACTGGCCTTTGCGCAAAGCGGATTGTCATACTGCGTCCAGGCCCGCCTCACGCCTGAACCCGCCTGGTCACCCGCAGGTGTGCGGCGGCCGCGCCGCCCAAGAGCACGACCTGCAGCTGCTGCGCGCCGCGCTCGCGGCCGGCGCGGCGGCGCGCCTGTGCGCAGCCATGGCGCACCTGGACCGCGCGCCGGCGCGCCCGCAGGCGCACAGCGGTCCGCCGTCCACGGGCGGCGCGCCCAGCGCGCTGCCTGCGGACGCGCGCGCGGCCGCCGAGCACCTAAACGAGGCAAGAGCACGGCCGCCGCATGGCTGCCCCTGCCGCCGGCCCGCGCTGGTTGGCTGCATTCGCATGTGCCGGGCTCTGCAGCCCCCATATCACAGACTGTGCCAGTGCTGCCGGCTGCCCGCAATGTAGGCGCTGCGGCGCCACATGCTGGATGCATGCTGGCAGAGAGAGCCCCGCGACGCAAGCCGCTGCGGCCGCCAGCGCTCGCCCAGCCCTTGCCCACCTGCGGCACCCAACCAGGTGCTCTGCTGCATAACGGCGGGGCGTACCTTGCGGCAACAAGAGGCGCGAGTTTCGGCGGATGGTGTCAAGACCGTGCGTGTTGCGGCAGGTGCTGGCGTACCTGGCGGACATCCCCAGCGGCTACCTGCGCCTCTGGGTGCTCAACATGTGCGCCGCGCTGCTGCAGCTGGATGTCGTGGCGTTCGCCAACATGGCGCCCGCCGACGCGGGCAGGCCAAGCCACCACCCCGGCCCTGAGCACAACCAGCAAGCAGCGGGCGCGGGCAGCGGGTCCGGCGCGGGCGCCGATGGGGAGAGCGGCCGGCGGGGCGCGCCCGGCGAGGACGGTGGCCTGGACGAGCACCTGATGCGCAGCCAGGGTCTGGCGGTGGCGGTGCTGGACCGGCTGGTGGGCGCCATGCAGCGCGAGGCGCGCGCCGCACGTGGCGGGGCGGACAGCCCGGAGGGGCGCTCGCTGGCGCGGGAGCTCGGCGACGGCGCCATCAGCGCCGCGCGCGGGCTCTGGGGCGCGCTGCTGCGCGGGCGCGGCGCGCGCGCGGCGCCCGCGGCGGCAGGTGACTGCGCCGCTTGTTGCGTCGGGCGCCAGCGGCGGGGCTCCCTGGTGCTGACCGTGTTTACGGTTGTTCGCTTGGAGGGCGGTTTGGGTGGAGCAGCACCAGCATCAAACTATAGTGCAGTATTGCCAGGAGTCTTTGAAGGTTTTTCCTTTTTTTTGGGGTGGGCAAATCGGGAGTGAGCTTGTTGGTGAAGCGCGGCAGTGTCACCAAAGAAGTAAAAAAAGCAATCACTAAAGAAGTAAAAAAAGCAATGTCCCAGTGAGACACTTGCGCGGCGCAGGCGAGGGTGAGGAAGCGGGTCGGCCGACGGATGCGGGCGGGGCCGAGGCGCCGGCCGGCGTGGGCGGCTGGGAGGCGGCCGCCGTGGCAGTGCAGGCCGCGGCGCTGGACGGGTATGCAGACGACGCGCGCTGGCGCCTGCAGCTGCTGGCCAAGATGGCGCCCAGCGTGCAGCAGCGCCGGCCAGGGCGCGCGGGCGCCTGGGGGTGCGCGCCTTGCCCCGAACTCGCTGCTTGCACCCCCTTGGACTCCAGACCCCTGCTCTCATTGTCGTGCGATAGGAGGCAGTAAGGTGCAGGTCAGGGTCTGGTGCAGGGGACTTGCAAAAGGTGGGCCCCCGCCGCGAGCGGCGGACACCGGCGCGCGCGTGTCGGCCGCAGTGCTTCCCGTGATGCGCTCACCCTGCTCAGACATGCTGCTCAGACATGCTGCGAGCGCTGACCATGACCCGGCCCTAGGGCACAGAACCTAACAAACCCTGACAAACCGTACCACGCAACCTGCCGCGCGCAGGTGGGGCGAGGCGCTGGCGGTGCTGCAGGCGGAGCCGGCCGCGCTGCTGCGCATGTGCCAGCTGCGGCGTGAGTTTGCGCTGGGCGGGCTGGCCGCCGCGCGCTTCGCGCTGCCCGAGGCCGACGTCGCCGCGCTGCGCCTGTCCGAGTGGCTCGACGCGCGCGTGGCCGGCGCCAGCGAGGACGAGGACGACGAGGCCGGCGCCGGCGACGGCGATGGCCGGCCGGCGCTGGACTTTGACACGCTGCGCGCGCCGTTGTCGCCGCCGCAGCGCCTGATGCTGTGCCTGGACGTGGCGGCGGCGGCCGCCGCGGCGCCGCGCATGTGCCGCCGGCTGCTCGGCCAGGCCGGCGCGCTGCTGCCGGAAGCGCAGCAGGCCGCGCAGGCGCGGGCGCGCCCGCGCTGATGCGGCCCTGGCTGGTCCGCCGTGCGCGCAGGCTGTGCCTTGGAACTTTGCCCAGTGAATCAGAGACGCGCTAGGTTGGCGTCATGGCAGTTGTCTTGATCGGACGGGGGGAGCGTGGCAGCGCTCGGGGAGGCGCATGCGCTGCAGCACCCCAGCTCCTAAGTGCTTGCTCCACTGCTTGGTGCTTCAGCAGGGGCGTGTAGTGTGTCTGACGCCACGCGAGTGCATGGCAGCGCTGTGGGCTCTTGCTCAAGCGCATGCAAGCACTCCACCCATATCCTAGCACTGATTCATATCTCGGTATAAGCTGACGTGCAATGCTGCAAGTCCAACTTCCTCACACTTTCCCCTGTGCTTCAGAAGCAATAACAACGTCTCAAATGCCGCAGGCGGCTCCCGAATCGGAGGGCGACGCCGCGCGCGCGGCGGCCGCCGAGGCAGCGCTGCTGCGCCCGGCGGAGGAGCTGCTGCTTGCGCTGCAGCGGCTGGCCGCGGCCTGGCCGGGCCGCCCGCTGCGCGCGCTGGTGGCCGGCGTGGACTGGCAGCCCGCGGTCTGCCCGCCGCCTCGGTCGAGCCCCTTGTCATTTGCACTCCGCCCCGCACGCTTGTTGCCGAACATGCGCAAGCAACAGACAGCCAGACAACGCCATGCGATCAAGGCAGCCGCATGTTTTCTGTGTCGTTCAACGCTATCAGGTGTGCAGAAGAGCAAGTGTTCATCCAGTCCACCCGTACTGCCCGCCAGTCACCCCTGCTCAGCCTGACAGGCGGCTGCCGCCGGCCCAGGACGCCGCGGCCGCGCCGGGCGGCACGGGCGCCGCGGCCGCGCTGCGCCGGCAGCTGCTGGCGCGCATGGCCGCGGTCGCGCGATTGGAGGAGGCGCTGGCCGGCGCGGCCGCCGGGCGGCACCAGTTCCTCAGCGGCCTGCTGCACAACCTGGCCAAGATCCTGGCGCCCGAGCGCGCGCCGCCCGACGCGTTCGCGGGCCTGGAGGCCGCCGGGCTGGGGCCAGGTGGGGCTACACTGGCACGCTGCGCCCCACCCGACCGCACGCGCGGCGCCGGCAGTGAGCTGCTGGGGCGCGGCCGTGCCCTGCTCGGATGGCCGGGCGACGCCACGGCTCTGCCTGCCGTGGCAAGGTCCTGCACAAGTCTACAGCCGGCTAGCGCCCTCAAAGGCTGGATTGTTTGCGCTGCCTCCCCTTGGCTGCGCGCGAGACGCTCAAGTGCGCATGGTGTGGTGTGGTGCGCGCATTGTGTGTTCACATGGTGGATCACTGGGTGTCCCAGGCTCAGGCAGCTCCGGGCGCGAGCATGCGCGGCGCGCGCGCCTGCAGGGCTCGCGCTGGACGTCAGCGACGCCGCGCAGCGCCTGGGCAGCGCGGCGCTGGGCTACGAGGACTCGCCCACGCGGCCGCCGGGCGCCGGCGCGCCCGTCAACTACCTCGCCGCGATGCTCACGTACCTGGCCAAGGTCCGCGCCGCGCTCGGCGGACCGCGCCAGGCCCTGCTGGCCGTTGCGACCCAAGACTGCTGCGTTTTGAAAGGTCATCAGGAGTGTAGGTTAGGTTTGCTTGAGTGTGACTGATTATTGCGTGCTGCAACAGGACAGTATCTGCTGCTGATTCTGGTAATGGCCTGTCAGCATGGCGCATAGCCCTCTGCTCTGAGCATGCATTGCACACACACGTTCAAAGCAGAAACGCCGCAAGACGAAGCGTGCGCTCGTTCTGGGTCTCGGTGATGCTGGCGGCGCCTGCCTCGGCTTGGGCACAGCACCACTGCGGGACACGTGCACTGCAGGCCCTCCGGCTGAGGCGTCCGCCGCGCCGCCCAGGTCGGCGACGAGGTCGCGGCGCTGGACCCGGCGCCCGGCGAGGCGCAGGACTACTTTGCGCTGCTGGCCGTGCGCCCGCGCACGCTGCTGCCCAAGCTGGTGCTGCAGTGGGGCTGCGCCGACGACGCCGCCGCGCGCGTGGCCGCCCTGCTCGGCTGCGACCTGGTCGCGGAGGTGCTGCAGGCCACGCTCGCGCCCGTGCGGCCGCCGCCCGCGCCGGGCCGGCCGCCGCACCTGGCTTCCGGGGCAGCCGGCCGCGCGGCCGGCACGGGCGCGCACGAGGAGGGCGCCTGGCAGGGCGGCGACGGCGAGGGCGCCTGCGCGGCGGGCGGTCGGTGCGACTGCGCGTTCTGCCGCTGGGGCGCCGAGTGCGCGGCCGCCGAGCTCGGGCCCGCGCCGCCGCGCGACGCGGGGCCCGGCTCCCCGCCGCCCGCGGCCAGCCCTGCCGCGGGCGGCGGCGCCGCCGGCGCCGGCCCGCGCTTCCTGGCCCCAGCAAGCCCGTCCGGCTCTGCCGCCTCCGTGGAGCGCCTGCCCAGCGCCGGCCCGCTGCTGCCCATCCTGGGCGCGGTCGCCGCTGCGAGCGGCGGCGGCGGCGGCGGCGGCGGGGACAGCGGTAGCGCGGGAGCGGTAGCGGGCGCGGCGGGCGGGGAGGCGGG
>JAABUV010007208.1_pt1 | contig 11750 bp, 9 predicted proteins | sample 5559971 | NCBI WGS metagenome assembly JAABUV01 (sample SAMN10711881, study PRJNA513362) | rock metagenome | isolation source: Antarctica rocks | place: Antarctica: Victoria Land, Knobhead nord | collected 2015-12-19
GCGGCTGGGCAGCCAAAGGCGGGCGGCGCTGTTGGGTCGCCGCGCGCACCCTGCCCGCGCTGGCGGAGCGCCGCGCGCCAGCCTTGTTGGTGCGGGTAGGGCACCATAGTCAGCATTAGGGTTTTTTAACCAACAGCCTAAGACTCTGGCAGGGCCTCTGGCAGCGCTAAGCGCGGCTCTGCCCTGCAAACGCCGCCGGGCGCTGCGCCAGCCGCGGGCAGGGTTTGCAAGGGGGAGCGGGCAGCGCGGGGGTGGCACCTCCGCCGCAGCGGCCGCGACGGCTGCCGCCAGCCCGCCCGGGCGCGCCCACTGCTGCCCAGCATCCAGGTGCGCCAGCACCGCCGCCAGCACAGGCGGGCCCTCCGCCAGGCCCTGCCACGCGCGCGCCGCCCCGTCAGCCCGCCGGCGCGCCGGGGGCTGCCGGGCAAGGGCGGCGGGCGCTGCCACGGCATGCAGCACAGACAAATGTGCGTCTGCATGCGGACCTGCCGTGGCTGCCATGCGACTCGTGCTGTGCATGCCGCGCATTTTGACGTCAAGCGATCTGGTGCTACGCGCGGCCATGCTCGCAACCCAGCTTCAACCCCATGTTCATTCAAGGTGTGGTTTGGGAGCGGCGCGGCGGCGCGCCTGCGTCAGCCGGAGCAGCTCCCGCAGCGCTGCGTGCGCGGCGGCGCCCGGGTCAGAATCCCTGGCTGCGTCTGCGGCGGCCGCGCGCGCCGCGCGCGCCCCGGGCGCCTCCTCCTCCCCGCGCTCCGCCGCGGCCCCGTCGCCCGCCGTCTGCAGCCCCGGCGAGCGTTCATGACCAAGGCATAGTCACCCTCTGGGGCGGGCCCTGCCTCCCGCTGCCGGGCGACCACGCATGCGGCCCGGCGGCCCCAGGGCCGCGGCACAGCCTGCACGACATTTTGCGGAGGATGTGCGAAGGTTGCGCAAAATGTATGATAGGGAACACTGCAACTGCGCCCCGCCGGAGGATGTGGCAGAGGCGCACAGCGGCGGCCGAGCACCCGCCATAACAAGTCCAGAGTAGGGTATAGGGCGCAGGGTATGGGTTAGGCCGCCCGGCCGCCTTGGGCGCCGGCGCACCGCGGGCGTGGACAGCGGCAGCTGCTCGCCGGCGGGCGCCAGCGCGTCCAGCACGCAGCCGACCACCGCCGGCAGCGCGCCGCGCGCCCCCGGCACGCGGCCCCTGCGGCGCGCCCCGGGCCTCGGCGCTCCGCCCGGCTCGGCACAGGCGCAGTGCAGCGGGCGCGACTGCGCTGCACGCGGGCGACCTTTCCCGGATTTCCGCCACCGCGCAGCCGGACGGCACAACCGGCAGCAGCGCGCCGGCAGCAGCGCGCCCCCGCACCAGGAACTCCCACAACAAAAGGAACGAAGGGGGGTGGAAGAAGTCAGCCAGCTTCAGGTCACGGGCGGCGAGCGGCGCTGTGCCCGCGGGGCGCCAGGCCGGGCGTGGTAGGGTCAAGCCACCCTACCCCTTGGGCACCGGGCTGGGCGCCGGGTGGGGCGCAGGGTGGGGCGCGCACGCGAACGCCAGGTAGTCGCGCAGCGCCCACAGGCACGCCGCCTGCACATAGCCGGCGGGCACGCCCGCCGCGCCGGCGTCGGCGGCGCCGGCGCCCTCGCACAGCAGCGGCACGGCCGCCTCGATACGCTCGGCGTGGTCCGCGTCCGCCTGCGCAAGGCCAGCCATGTCCTGGGCCGCGCGCTGCCTGCTCCCACCGCCGGCACAGCAGAAGGTGGCAGCCAGGGGGCGGGCGCCCTGCCGCGCCACGCGCTCTACAGCGCCAGCGACCGCAGCGTATTTGAGCAGGTGCCTGGACTGCCGCGCGCACTGACAGGCGCCGCCCAGGGGAGACGCGCGACCGGCGCCCCATCCAGCTTACAGCGCGCGCTGTGCTGGCAGCTCGGCGCTACCAGCCCCGGCCCGGCCCCTGCCGCGCAGTGCTCAAGCAGCGGGCCGCTGCTGAGCGCTGCGGACGGCCCTCGGCCCTGCCGCACCTGCACCGCGGCGAAGGCGCCCAGCAGCTGCGCGCCGAGCGCGCGCGCCGCGGGCTCGCGGCTGCGCAGCAGCGTCACCACCTGCGCGCGCCGTCTTTCCGTTTACGGAATGTTTTGCTTGCCCTGATCCTAGCCCTATCCTCGCCAGGACGAGGCGGTGTGCGCGGGTGCTGCTGTGCGCTGGACCGGGGCAGGGCTGCCAGTCCCCTGACGGCGCGACCGCAAGGTGCCGCAGGGAGGTGTCAGGTGCTCAGTGCGCTCAGCGCAGAGTGCGCGTGCGGTTGCAGCAGGCCGAGCAGGGGCGGGGCGGCGCAAGTGAACGCCCCCATGCTCTTCAGGCGCGGCCACGGAGGGGGGGCAGGCCGGGGGCTGCGCGGCCTGTCGCGGGAGCGGGGGTGCGCAGAGCGCGCATGGGGGCTGGCTGGGCTGGGGGTAGGTCAGGGTTCAGGGGGATAGGGTAGGGCAGGGCTGCGCACCACTGGCGCGGGCTGGTGGCGCCCCAGGCACCCCACCGGCGCCTGCGCGGCGGATACGGCGCGCTCTCAAGGCCGCAGGCGCGCCGGGCCGAGCAGCCTGCGCCAGGGCCATGCACGCGCACGCACGGACAGAGGCCACCAGGCGGGCCAGCAACGGCGCGCACGCCGGTCGCCGCCAGGGCCTGCGAGGCGCGGGGCGCGCCGCCAGCGGCAGGGTTGCATGATTGAGCGTGAGAGGCCGTGGAGTTGCCAGGACGCGCACGCCAGGGCGGCACTCTGCTGGCGCGCCGCGGCAGGGGCGCGCGGGAGGGTAGCAGTGCACTAGGGTAGGGCGCGCGCGCACCACCGGCTCCACCATCAGCTCGCGCGCCAGCAGCGCGGCGTCCGGCGCGCGCAGGTGCAGGAGCAGGTAGCGGTATGCGCGCGCGGCCGCCTGCACGTGGCCGATCCGGCCGCGGCCCAGCTCCACATACAGCCGGCGCGCCAGGCGGCGCGAGGCCTGCGCGGCGCGGCGCGGGCCTGGCTGCGGGCGCCCGCCGCGGCGCCCGGCACGCCCACACGCGCAGCAAGGACTGCCAGACGCCAGGTGCGCGGCCAGGGAGCAGCAGGAAATGCCGGAGTGCCGTCCGCCGTCAGTGCTGAGGCCGAGCAGGCTGGGCGCACAGCGGGCGCAGCGGGCCGGGCCAGCTAGGGCGGGCCGGGCGCGTCCTGGGACGGGCCCCCCCCCCGCAGTGCGCTGTGCCAGCGCACAGGCGCCAGGCCGCGCACTGCTGGCACAGGCGCGCCGGCGCCGCCCATTGGAGCCAGCGAGCATGGCCGCGGCGGGGCAGGCGGGCCGCACCTTCGGGATGCGGTGCGGGTTCTTCTCCAGGTACTCGAGCAGCTTCTTGCACTTGCGCTCCGCGGCGGGGTCCGCGCCGGGCGTGAACGGCGGCGCGGCGCGCGGGAATATGTCCGGCACGAGCAAGTTGTAGCGCTTCACCGGCACCTTGCTGGCCGCGGCCACGCCGAAGCAGTTGCACGAGCAGTCCATCGCGACGCGCGCAGCACCGACAGGGCCGCGGATCTGAATGAGCGATCGGCAGGCCCCCTTGCAAACAAGCTCTGTCAGGTGCCAGGCGTGTGTTTGCGTCCGCACTCGCTCCCTGCAGCGCTGTCGTTTGCGATGCTTTTGCCTGCATTAGCCGTTGGGATTTCGCGCCATTGCCTGGACCTACCCTTCAAAAAAATTTGTCCTAGGGTTCGATGTCGAGCTGCTCCAGGCCGGGCGTAGTAGTCTGAGCTTGCAAGGCAACCATCCGCAGCGCCGGCCACGCTTATTTGATCCAGGAGGCGACACTTGAGCTCTGAGCACTCCTCGGCCCGGGACCCAAGCGTGCCAGATTGGAGCTGCTTGCGAGCGGGGCACGCTGCCTTCAGGCGGGGAGAGCTGCCTCGATCGGCCAGCTCCTGCTGCAGCAAGCTGCCGCAGGCATGGGCAGAGGTCAGTTGCTCGGCTAGCTGCTAAGCTGCGGAATGGGTCCGGCAGCGGGCAGCGCCGTGGCCTGGCAGCCGAGGTCCGGGTGCCGCTGACGGCCAGCTGCAAGTGCGCTTGCTGCCGTGAGCGCTCGCGCGCTTGAGCAACCCAATCCATCCTGCGCTGAACCCACCCTGCTCGCGCCGGCCAAGTTTTGTGCGGGCGCGCTGGCGCCGCTCGGGCGCGGCGCGCACCCCCCCCCGGCCGGCGTGCCCAGCGCCGCGAGCGTGCGCGCGCCAGGTAGGCGAAGAGCCAGGAGCCCGCGGCAGCGGCCGTCTGTGTGGAGCGACGCCGCGCGGCGCGGCCGCCGCGCCTGGCCCTGACAGTCCCATGTACAGCCCCGGGCCCCCTGCACCGCGTCCCGACGGCGCCGCGCCCAGCTACGCCGCGCCCTTCGAGCTGGGCTTCCCCCGCGGCGCGAATGAGCTGCAGGTGCAGCCGGGCGCCAAGCTGGGCGGCCCGTTCGAGCCGCCCGCCACGACGACGTTCAACTTTGCGGGGCCCGGCGCGCGCGCCGCGCCCGCGCCGCCCTTCGACTTCCCGCCCGCGCGCAGCCTGGGCGCGCCGCTCGACGGCGCGCCCGGCAGCGGGCGGCCGCCGCTGGCGCCGCCGCCGGCCTCACCGTTCGACCTGGCGCTGGGGCCCTCAGGTGCGAGCTCACGGGCACGGCGCACGGGGTCTGTTGCCCAAGGCACACTGCGCTCAGGCTCTCCGGCGCCGCGCCTGGCTGCCAGCGGGCGACAGCCGCTTTCCCGGCCCGGCAGTGCACCCGCTGCAGCAAGCCGGCTCACGTGTGTCTGCATGCGCCCGCCCGGCGCAGCATTAGTTCCATGGCACAAGCTCACGGCCGGCGACGCGGCCGGGCCCGGCAGCGCACGGCGGCGCGGGCGGCGCGCTGCCGGGGCTGCCCTTCCGCCTGGCGGGCGCCGGCGGCGCGGGCTTCGGCGGGCTGCCATTCGCGGCGGCGCGCTCGCTGGAGCGCTCGCTGGAGTCGGTGGGCGCGGGCGCGTCCGGCTCGGCCGGCGGCCTGGCCAAGTCGAGCTCGCTGCCGGAGGCGGCGGAGGAGCTGGCCGGCGTCGCGCAGCCGGAGGTGGACAAGCAGCAGGTGCACTACGTGCGCTACGCGTGCCTGAGCGAGGGTGCGGCCGCCGCCCTACCCTACCCTAAAGCACACCCGCTTGTCCTCCAGGCCAGGCTGCGCCCGGCGGGCGGGGCGGCCCGGCGGCATGAACAGTGCTTGCCCAGGCATAGCAGCCCTGGTTGTTTGCTGCAGGACATTCTGTCCAGGCTGGTCCCTGCGCCCCGGCCTGCCGCGTACGCACCTGCCCTGCCCTATTCCGAATCCCAGCGCAGGGCCTGAGGACCGCCGGCGCCGCGCGCAGCGCACGCGGCGCCCGCGTGGCGGCTGGCGGACGGCCTGGCCGCGCAGGCGCACGCGTACGGCGAGCCGGCGGGCGCACACGGCGCGCAGGGCGCGGGGCCGGTGTCGCTGTCGCTGCGCGTCGTGCAGGCGCCGGCCGCATTCGCGCTGCCCATGGTGCAGCGCAAGGTGTTCAAGCCGCCGTTCACGGCACGCCCCCAGCCCCGACACTGCCCGAGCGCCCTCCCGTGCGCCATGCAGCGAGCTGGGGGTGGGGGCTTGGCATGCGGCCATGCTGCGCGCGCCCCCACCGCACCAAGCCGGGTCCATCCGAGCAGATTTGAGCTGGCGGGCGCTGACTCAGCCACGCCCCCGGCGGCGGGCGGTGGCGGAGCAATGCGGGAGCGCCCGCCTGTGGGGCCGTGACCGGTGTCGCCGCCGCGCGCAGGTGCGGCTGGAGGTGCGGCACCGCGGCCCGCTGAGCCTGGCGGTGTGCCTGGAGGCGCACCCGCTCAACGAGGCGGCGCACGCGCAGCTGGCCACCTGGACGCCCGACGCGGACAAGGCGGCGATCGAGGTGGAGGGCGCGCGCATCGTGCGCCAGCTGCAGGCGCGCGCGCGCGCCCGTGCCCGCATCCCTCTGCCGCCATCGTTCTAACTCTGTTCTGTGTCAGTGTGCGTCTCTGTGCCTGTGTCACCCCCCCCTCTGTGCCCTCCTCTGCATGACCAAGTTCTAATAAATGGATTTAATGAGTAATTTAACGAGCTGTTTGTGGGGCCTCACCTCTGCTTCCGCTCTCCTTTGTCTCAAGCCTCCCATGCAGCGCCCGAGCGCATCAGGGCGCCCACGAACTAAGGACTGACGCTGCTGTAGAGGCTGCCGCGATGGTCTTGGCGCCGGTTGAGCGTGCCTGGCCAGCCTGAGACGGGCCTGACACCGGCCTGGGCGCACGGCGCAGGCGCCGGCAATGTTTGGCGCGGGCTACCCCGGCTTGGGCGAGGGCGGCGGCGCGGAGCCGGAGCAGGTTCGCATGCCTAAGCAGCCCTAGCTGGCTGACACCCGCTTTTCAACCCAACACTCGGCTGCACGCGGCGCGGGTCCTGCCGCAGTCCCCTGTGGCCGGCACTGCAGCTGTGGCGTCCACTGCTCTCTGGCGGCCTCTCAGCGCGGCGGCGGAGCCTGACAGGGTGCCTGGCCACGAGCGCTCACGAAGCATGAGGGTTTTCTAGGGTTGCCCGCCGCGCGCGCAGCCGGAGCAGGTGCACCTGGAGGACTTCAAGTTCGCGGAGCTCAAGTGGGCCAAGTCCAGCCGCATGTCCAAGCGCTGGATAGTGTTCACGTGCCGCATCCAGGCGCGCCGCGCCCGCGCGCCGCCCCCACGCGTGCCTCATGTGCGCCCGCAGCCGCCTGATGTGGGCGCCGCGGACGTGCCTGATCAGCGCAGCGACTGCGTCCTGCTCGCCAGCAGAGCCGCATCCATGCGGCCCGCCGGCCGAACCCTGATTCAAACCCTCCTCAAGCGGCCAGGGCGGCGGGGCGCTGACCCGGCCTGCACAAGGCGCAGGAGGACGCTGTGTTCCTGCTGTACGCGCTGCCGACGGTGGTCATCTCGCGCCGCACGGACCAGTACGGCAAGGCGCACGAGACGCTGATGGGCGGCGGCGCCGCGGCCGGCAAGCGCGCGCGCGTGTCGTTCGCGTCCTCGGCCAGCCTGCCGCCGATGCTGCCCACCGGCCGCGAGGCCGAGCCCAGCCGCCTGGCGCCCGCGGCCTCCGCGCCTGCCGACGCTGGTGCGCCCCCTTGCCCGCGCCACGGACACTGTCCGTCGCTGTGATGGCTCTCTGCATGGCCGGCGGCGGACCAGATGCTGCCGGGCGCTGCGCTCGCCGGCGCCAGATCTCCTGCCAGGAACCGACCTCGCGAGCGTGGTATCTCGGGGACCGGCGCCGGGGGTCGTGTGACCGGTGCCCTGCCACGTTCTCAAGCGGCACCAGAGCCCGGCGCCGCTCGGGGGCCACGCAACAGGGCGCGGCCCGGGCATCACCCGGCCGCGGCTGACGGGGCGCGCGGCCGCGCCGCGCAGCGCTGGGCGCGCTGCTGGAGGGCGCAGGCGCGGGCCGGCCGGGCGCGGCGCTGGACGGCGGTTACGTGCGGCTGTGGAGGCACGGCGAGGCACGGCGCGAGGGCGCGTGCGGCGGGGCCGCGCAGGCGACGACGAGCCGGGCAGCTTCACGACGATGCTGGGTACGGGCAGCCTGCGGAGCCTGCGCAGCAGCCTGCCCGTCATGACGTCCAGCGAGCCCAGCCTGGCCTTCGATGACGTGCAGGCGCGCGCGCGCTGCGAGGGCCTGGCGCAACCCGTAGGGGCTGTGCTGCGCGCGCCGCCTCGGCCTGTAACGCCGGGCGTTCGCGGGCACCTGTGTCGCGCGACATGTTCATATGCTTCGGGCCGTGCTACCCGGTGCGCGGCGCAGTCCGTAGCTGTTGGCAAGGCGCGCTGCAGTGGTCCAACCCAAAGTTCTTACATATGTGTAGGGTCAGGTTTAGGGTATGACCGGGGTGCGAAGCCTGGTCTGAACCGCAGGTGGAGGACATCGACCTGCTGCCGGGCCTGTTCAGCGGCATCGGCGACCTGAGCACGCCGCGCGCGGGCGACGGCGCCGGCGCCGGCGCGTTCGGCGGCGCGCCCGCGGACGCATTTGGCGGCGGCGGCGGCGGCGCGCCGGAGGGCGCCTCGGCGGCGCGCCCGGGCGCCGACTTTGATTTCCAGATCTTCCGGCCGCACGGCGGCCTGGGGCAGACGTAGCCGCGAGGGGTGGGTCCCGCGGCGTCCGGGGTTTTGCAGGGGCCTGCAACCTAACGGCAGGCCCTTGGGTGCGGCGGCCGGTGCGCTGACGCGCGGCGCAGGCGCATATTGCGCCTGCGGGAGGCCTGTACAACAGAGCAACGCTGGGCATTAAGCGGCGGCGGGAAGCGCCAATGGCGCCCCCTGCCCTGCTGCCCTGTATACCTTTATACTGTTTCAGTGACGTGCTATATACTGTTTCACTGACGTGCTAACTACCTTTGCTAAGCATTGACACTTTTACCATTACCATTATGCGGTGGTCGGCCGGAACGCATGCAGCCTTCCTGACGCCCAGCGGGGCTTGAGGCAGCCCCCCGGCCACTGCGCGGGCGGCGTGCCCGCCGCCGCTTGTCCGGGGACGCCAACGCCGGATTCACATCACATTATTTTGCGCGGCCTGCGGCCAGCGCTCGGGGTGCCTGCCCTACTCAGCGGTGTTGCAGTGGCTTTTCCTTAGCAGCCTGACTGGCGGCGGGGCTCTGCGCTCCCTGCCTGCAGTGCAGGCCTAGGCAGTGGGCTCATGCGCCACCGCGTCCGCCCGGGGGCGCATGCGACACAACAAGGACAATTTTCCAGCATGCACGCGGCACCTTGCAAGTCGTGCATGGACGGCTGCAGACAGCAGCGTCGAGTGGTTAGGGTGCGGCCGCTTAGGTCTGGTGGCACGCGCCGCGTTTGTGGGCGTGTGGGGTGCTGAGGTGGATGAAACCTGTACATAAAGCATGCCAGCACTGCACGCGATGCAGAATAAAGGGCGTTGAAGTCCGGCTGCTCGTGCGCCATTACTGCGCACTGCATGCATTGTGCCGCGCCCGGGTCAGGCAGACGGCAGCTCGCGAGGGCCCGCGCGCCCCGGGTGCGGGGCCGCCCGCAAGCCTGGACAGAGGGGATGCGCCCAGGACCAAGGCATTGTTCCTGTAAGCAGACCCTGGGCCTAAGCCTCCTGTCCCGGCCACCGCACTCAGCTGGCATCCGCCTTCATGCCAGGCCATCCCAGGCCCCCAGGGCCGTCCGCGTGCCTGCGTCGCGGACCGCAGGCCGCAGGCTCCCCAGCAAAACTGGCCTGCAGAGCAGGCAACAGGATGCAACTCTGCGCCACGCAGCAGCTCTGTATTCAACATGGGTTCCAACTCACACGGCGCGGTCGCCTGCCCGGCGCAGCATGCATGAGCGAGCTCCACAAGCCGCGCTGGCGCTGTCATTCACATCAATGTTCACATCAGGCCGGCCCGCGCGTCCCCCGCGAGCGCGGCGCCCGCCTGCATGCGGCCCACGGCGGCCGCGCTCGCTTCGCACGGCGCGTGGGCTGCCTGCGGGCAGCCGCGCTGCGCGCCGCCGTCGTCCTCGGCCGGCGGCGGCGGCGGCCGCACCACGCGCGCTATGGCGGCCACCAGCGCGCTCGGCTCGAACAGGCACCGCCCGGAGCCGTCCCGCACGGACTCCACCTCCACCACGCGCCTGGGGCGGCGCGCATGCAGGGTCAGGGGGTCAGGGTCAGGGTCAGGGTCAGGGTCACGGTCAGGGTCAAGCAGGCCCAAGCGCGGGCTTCCGCAGCTGCCAGGCCGCGGGGCGGCACGGAGCGGGTGGCCTGCCGGGGTGGTCTTCTGAGGCTAGCGCGGGGGGGGCCGGTGCAAGCCCCGGGGGCGGACCCGCATGAAAAGCCATGACAGGTACACAGGCAGAGCATGCGTGAGCGGCCTGCTCGCGCTCAGGTGCTTCGCCCGGCCACGGCACCTGAGCCGCGGCGACCGCTGCGCAGGCCGGCGCGGTGCGCGGCGCGCGCACCGGATGCCGAGCGCGGCCAGCACGGCGGCGTCGGCGTCCAGTGCGCCGCCGGCCGGCGCCAGCACGGCCGTCACGTAGGCGGCCGGTGCGTGGCCGAGTGCGCGGCCGCGCCGGCCGTGCCGCCGGTTCAGCGCGTCCACGACGGCGGCCACGACGTCGGCAGCGCCCATGGCGCCCGCGCGGCCCGCGCACGCGCTTGTCTCGCGGTCGTGGCTGCCGTTCAGCAGCAGCAGCTTGGGCACGGGCCGCGCCGCGATGCGCTCGCCGACACCCTGCGTGGCCCCGCGCCGCCGCTCGGCGCGGCGCGGCGCGGACCGCTCGCACACTACTTGGGGCTCATTTGGGGGGGGAGGGTCCCGCTGCCTGCCCGGTCCTGCCCCGCCAGGCTCCCCCCGGCCTCCGGTGGGGGCCGCGCCTGCCGTGGGAGCGAGACTTTCTGACCACCTGCGGCGACCCCGCTTGGCCGCCTGCGCGCAACCTGTCAGACGGCCATGCGCGGCGGGCGCGCGCACGGCGGAGCGGGCGGGCGCGCGCCTCCAGCGCGAGCGAGGGGCAGATGGACGTGTACAGCGAGCCCATGCCGTACACGACCGCGGCCGCGGCGTCCAGCTGCGCCAGCAGCGCCGGGTTGGGCGGCGGCCAGACCTCGTGCTCGGCCGCGGTGCCCTCGGAGCTGAGGTAGAGCACGCGCGTGATGGGCGCCGCCAGCGGCGGCCCCCGCCCGTGCTTCTCCACGCGCACCGGCCCGGGCGACTCTGCCGGTCGCGGCCTCGGGATTACCCTCTATGCCCTATATAGGGTGACATTTCGGCAGCTTGCGCCCAACATCTCCATGCGCGTCAGCCCGGACAAGTCTGCCAGGCGCAGCCTCAGGGTTAGCCCCCCACCCCCTTCAGGGTTAGAGTTAGGGTTTGACACAGCCTCGGCATCACCTATTACTTCCCTTGACATGCCGTTCTGCATGGCCAGCCCTGCCAGATCACCCCAGAGCGGACGGCGCCGCGCCGGCGGGTCGCACGGCGCGGCAGCGCCCACGACCGGACGAGCGCCGGGCGCACAGGCGGCCGCGCCATAAGCCAGCACCCTTGCAGCAGGCTGCCAGACCCTCACCTGGCGGAGCGTGCGCCGGCGCGGGCGGGCACAGCCCTCAGCTTCATGCGGTCCGGAGGGCCATTCTTCAAGTGCGATCTTTCACTCACTCACCGCGGCCATGTGACACCCTCCGCGCTGCCGGCGCCCATCAAGACCAGCTATCCGGCGCCGCACCGGGCGCCGAGGGGTGGCTGATCTCGTTCTGGCCGCGGATGACGGAGCCGTCGGCCAGCTCGGCGCCCAGCGTGATGCGCTCCTCCGTGCAGATGGCCGGCAGCACGAGCGAGCCCTCCGGGATGCGCGCGACGCGCGAGAACAGGAAGATGGCCGCCTCCAGCGAGCGGAAGAACAGGCGCGCGCCGGCGAAGAAGAAGTTGCCTGCGCGCGCGGACTGTAGGGTTAGGGTCAAGCTATGGCGATAGGGTTAGGGCACGCGCGAGAACAGGAAGATGGCCCCCCCCAGCGAGCGGAAGAACAGGCGCGCGCCGGCGAAGAAGAAGTTGCCTGCGCGCGCGGACTGTAGGGTTAGGGTCAAGCTGTGGTGATAGGGTTAGGGCACGCGCGAGAACAGGAAGATGGCCGCCTCCAGCGAGCGGAAGAACAGGCGCGCGCCGGCGAAGAAGAAGTTGCCTGCGCGCGCTAACTGTAGGGTTAGGGTCAAGCTA
>JAABUV010007209.1_pt1 | contig 11747 bp, 15 predicted proteins | sample 5559971 | NCBI WGS metagenome assembly JAABUV01 (sample SAMN10711881, study PRJNA513362) | rock metagenome | isolation source: Antarctica rocks | place: Antarctica: Victoria Land, Knobhead nord | collected 2015-12-19
TTGGTCGTTCCAGATCCTGAGGGCCTCGACCCCTACCTCACCGCATCACCGCGACCCGGCGTGTCCCACCCAGCCCCCACCGCAAGTACGAAGAGCCGGATAAGGGACGCCCAGGCCGCGGTGCTCCTCCTCGTTCCACGCCGCGCCGATGCCGAGCCAGGCCCGGCCGCTCGAGAGGACGTCGAGGGTGGTCACCGTCTTGATGAGCAGTCCCGGGTGACGGTAGGTCACGCCGGTGACGAGCGTGCCGAGGCTGATGTTCCTTGTGACACCTGCGGCGTAGGCGAGCGCCGAGTAGCCCTCGAGCATCTCGTGCTCCGGCGGGCCGATCATGGAGATCTGGAAGAAGTGGTCCATGACCCAGAGGCTGGCCATGCCGGCGTCGTCGGCGTCGCGGGCGATGCGGGCAAAGGCGGGGCCGATGCTCGTCGGGGCGCCCGGCCAGGTGAAGTCGGAGACCTGTAGTCCAAGTTTCATGTGCTAAACGTATGCCGGTGAGCCAACCGCGGTCGTCCGCCTTTCCTCCCCTGCGCGGGCAGGGCGAAGTGGTGGCGGTCCCTTGGTGGGCCGTGGCCTCCGCCGTGCTCGCCCCCGTCGCCCTGATCGGCGGCTACCTGTATGCCGGGTCGCTGGTTCCCGGCTACGACCCGATCCGGTCCACCATCAGCGACCTCGCCGCCGCGGGCGCTCCGAACCGGGAGGTCATGACGGTCGCGCTCGTCCTCACCGGGCTGGCCCACATCGTCACCGCGGTCGGCCTGCGCCCGGCTGACGTCGCCGGCCGGGCACTTCTCGCGTTCGGCGGAGTCGCACTGCTCGTCGTCGCCTGGATTCCCAACAACGCCCCCGGCCACAACGCCCTCGGCCACGTCTTCGCGGCCTACCTCTCCTTCGGCGCGCTCAGCGCGTGGCCCGCAGTCATCGCCCGCGCTGTCCCGAACCCGCCCGTCGTCCTGCGCCGGCGGTTCGGCCAGCTCTTGGCGAGCGCCCTCGGGATCCTCGTCCTCGTCACCCTGGTCGACATCATCACCGGAGGCGCGACCCTCGGTCTGCGCGAGCGTCTCCTCGCCAGCGCCCAGGCCATCGCGCCGCTGCTCGTGGTGGGCGGGCTGCTCGGGAGGGACGCCGCCCCGCGGGGGTGACGGCCCGGCATACAGTGACGGGGTCATGTGGGGTAGGCGGGCGCTGTCGACAGCCGCACGAGTCGTGCGCTGGGTCGCGATGCTCGCTGTCTGCTACGTCGGTGGCGTGGCCGCCACGAACCTCTCGCCGACGACGATCGAGACCAGGCACTATGCCGCGACGGTCCGGTTGTCGGTGCTGCCCCTGCACACTCCGGTTCTCCACGGTCCGACGGTCCTCGGTGACCTGGACCTCGACTTCACGTCGCCGTTTCTCGCGCCCGGCATCGAGGCGGCGGTTTCGGTCAAGCCCAACATCACCGAGGTTTTCGGCGGCCGCAACGTCAGCGTGCGCACGCTCCAGCCGACGAACGAGGAGATCGCGCAGGCGCTGCGCCACGGCATCCTTGGGGTCGGGTGGCGGTTCCTCGCCGGCGCCGGGACGCTCGTCCTCGTCCTGTCGCTCGCGGTCCACCACGCCCGGGGCCACCGCTGGCCGGCCCGCGGACACCTCGTCGCGGTGGGCACGGCGATGGGCGTCGCGTGCTCGGCCACCGGGCTCGGCATCTGGCAGACCTACCGGCCGGACAACTTCGACAGCCTGCGGACCACGGGGCTGCTGCTCGAGCTCGAGCGAAACAAGAACGTCCTGCAGGACGTCGAGGCCCGCGGCTCCCAGGCGACCCCCTACATCCTCAACCTGCTGGCGCTGTCGCAGTCCTTGCGGGACAACCTCGTCCCGAGGCAGGTGAGCCAACGGTGTCCAGCCGGGTCCTGCTCGTGTCGGACATCCACGGCGAGAACCAGTACGGGCTGATGAAGTCGATCGTCACGGACCAGAAGATCGATGCCGTGATCGACCTGGGTGACCTCGTCAACTTCGGCAGCGTCACCGAGGCGGACGGCCGGGCTCTTCGCCGGGATCGAGTCGCTCGAGGTCCCCTACCTCTTCGTCGGCGGCAACCACGACTTCGCATCTGCGAAGGACCGGGCCCTGCTGACGCGGCTGGCGAGAGTTCCGAACGTCGTGCTGCTGCAGCCGGGCGACGACGTCTACACGGCCTACACGCTCAAGGGCCTGCGGATCACCGGCTTCAACAACCCACGGTACTTCGGCGACGACGCCCGCGACACGGGGCAGAAGCAGCGTCCCGCCATCGCCACCTTCAACGCGGCCATGAAGGACCGGTGCCCGACCTCGTCGTGACGCACGAGCCGGCCGCGGCCGAGGGCGTCGACAAGGCGGACATCGCCGTCAACGGACACCTGCACTCGGCCAGCCTCCGGAGCAAGGGGATCGCGGTGGGGACGTTCACCGGTGGTGGAGTCGTCTCCCACTACATCCCGGAGGACTCCGGAGAGCTGCGGGGTCAGCCGTATGCCTTCGACATTGCCGCCTTCGGGCCGACGTGCCAGCTGGCGTCGCTGACCCGGTACTCCTACCGCAACCTCATGGAGGGTGCACCGGTCTACGACAACGTCACGGTGACCAACGGGGCCACGATCGAGAAGCCGGCGAACCCCCCGGAAACCAGCCGCTCGTGCTCGTCGATCGCGGCCTCGGGGCGCGAGCTCATCGGCGCCACCGCATCCGGCGGCTGAGCTCGGCGTCCGTCTCAAAGTCGGTGCTGGCCCCCACCGAGTCGGTCACGGCTCGACGCGGCTACCTGGCCCCGCGCAGCTCGGGGAACTCGTCGTCCCGCCACTCCTGTGCCGGCCGCTGCGCGGTCGCATCCGCCGCCAGCGACTGCTCACGACCACGCAGCTCGACCCGGCGGATCTTGCCGGAGATCGTCTTGGGCAGGTCGGAGAACTCGATCCGCCGGACCCGCTGCCACGGCGCGAGGTGCTCGCGCGCGTACCGGAAAATGGAGAGTGCCGTCTCCGGCGTCGGCTCGTGGCCGGGCGCCAGAACGATGTAGGCCTTGGGCACAGCGAGGCGCACCGCGTCGGGCGTCGGGACGACCGCCACCTCTGCGACGGCGGGGTGCTCGATCAGCACCGACTCGAGTTCGAACGGGCTGATCTTGTAGTCGCTCGCCTTGAAGACGTCGTCGGTCCGCCCGATGAAGGTGATGTAGCCGTCGCCGTCGATCGAGGCGACGTCGCCGGTGTGGTAGAAACCGCCGGCCATGGCCTCCTCGTTGCGCTCGGGGTCACCCTGGTATCCGGTCATCAGCGGCAGCGGTCGCTCTGCCAGGTCGAGGCAGACCTCTCCCTCGCCGACTCGGTCACCTGAGGCCGAGACCCGTTGCCCGGTCAGCGGGTCCACGAGCACCACGGGTAGTCCCGGGAGCGGACGACCCATCGAACCGGGCCTGACGGCCGACCCAGGGGTGTTGCCCACCTGCGCCGTCGTCTCGGTCTGCCCGTAGCCGTCGCGAAGCGTCAGGCCCCACGCGCGCCGCACCCGTTCGATGACCTCGGGGTTGAGCGGTTCGCCGGCCCCGACGAGCTCACGCAGCCGGCCGGACCCGCCGGAGAGGTCGGCATTGATGAGCATTCGCCAGACGGTCGGCGGTGCGCACATCGACGTGACGTCGTTGGCCCGGACCACCCGCAGGAGCGCCTCAGCGTCGAAGCGCGTGTAGTTGTGGACGAACACCGCCGCCTCGGCGTTCCACGGGGCGAAGAAGCTCGACCACGCGTGCTTCGCCCAGCCGGGCGAGGAGACGTTGAGGTGGACGTCCCCCGGCCGGAGACCGAGCCAGTACATCGTCGAGAGGTGCCCGACGGGATAGGACACCTGAGTGTGCTCGACGAGCTTGGGTCTGGACGTCGTGCCGGAGGTGAAGTAGAGGAGCAGCCGATCTCCCACCAACGTGCCCGGGTGCTCGATCGGCTGCGGCTCGAGGTCGTATGCCGCCCGGAACGGCTCCCAGCCCTCCGGCGTCCCACGCTCTGGCGACACCGAGAGCTTCGTGTAGTCACCCTCGACCTCATCCACCGTGGCGGCGTCAGCGGCGTTGGCGAGAACGAACCGCGCTCCGCCCCGCTCGATCCGGTCGTGCAGGTCGGCCGGTCCGACCGCGGTGCTCGTCGGCATGATCACCGCACCGAGCTTCATGATCGCAAGCATCGACTCCCAGAGCTCGACCTGGTTGCCCAGCATGACTATGACCGAGTCGCCCTGGCGCACACCGTGGCCGGCAAGCCACTGGGCGACCTGGTCCGAGCGCCGGGACAGCTCGTCGAAGGAGTAGGAGGTCGGACCGTCGCCGGCTGCCTCGGCAGCCTCCTCGACGATGACCAGGGCCGGCTTGTCGTTGCCGCGGGCGATCGCGTCGAACCAGTCGACCGCCCAGTTGAAGGTCCCGCCGAGATCCGGCCACCGGAACTCGGCCACGGCTTGCGCATGCTCGCCGCGCCACGCGAGCAAGTCGTCGCGGGTGCTCCGGAAGGCCTCGGTCACCGGCCGCCGGCCGTCACTCACGGCTCTCCCTCACGGCTCTCCCGCACCGGCTCCTCGCTCGGGCGCTCCGCCGTGGCGCCGCCAAGACCGCCATCGCCTGCATCGCGGCTTACCGGCGACTCCCGGCGGCCGTCGAGCAGCCGCCCCGCTCGTGCGTTGGCGTCCTGGTCGATGAGGTGGTTGATCAGCTGCTGGACCACGTCGCTGTGCGGGATGTTCTTGAGCAGCTCGTCGGCACTGTCCCCTGCCGACTCGATGTTGAGGGTGCCGGCGCGGATGACCCGGTCCAGGAAGGTCTGCTGGAAGCTGACGTCGGTGATCTTGGACAGGGTGATGTCCTTGCCGGCCTTGGAGAGGATGCCGCGACGGACCATGACCCGATGGTCGGTGACGACGTAGTGCGTCGTGCGCCACCTGAGGAACGGCACGATGACGACGGGGATGCCGATGAGGACGGCGACCGCGACGCTGATCCACTGGATCCAGTTGCCCTTGCTGTCGTTCGGCGTGGCCCAGGAGGCGAAGATCGCCGCAGCGACGAGGATCAGGCCGACGAGTGCCGGCCCGAAGACCGTCAGCCAGTGCGGGTGGATGCTGCGGACGACCTTCTCGTTCCGGGTGAGCACGTTCTCGGGGAATCCCATGAGCACAGGCTAGTTCCCGAAGAGGCTGGTCAGCTCGCGGATCGAGACCACGCTCACGCCCTCCGCGGAGTAGTAGGGGTCGGCGGCCAGCACCTCGTCCACCCACCTACGAGTGGTCGTCAGGAGGAGCACCGCCCCGCTGCCGTCCACGAAGGGACCGCCGTCACGCAGCTCGCCCGCCTCGTGCAGGGCCGTGAGCAGCTCGCGGTGGTGCGGGCGCAGCTCGAGCCGGGCGGGATGGTCACTGAAGGAGAGCTCCACGGCGAACATGGGCCAACCGTATGCCAACACACAGTGCGACGCCTCCCCGTGGACCCCCAACTGCCCGCGGGGGGCCACAGTGCGATGCTCGGGGAATGCCCCAGCGGATGTTCATCGCGGTTGTGCCACCCCCGAGGGTCATCGAGGACCTCTCGGACTTCCTTGAACCACGCCGGGACGCCGGGATGCCCTGGATCCACCCCGAGCAGTGGCACCTGACCCTGGCCTTCATGGAGGCAGTCGCGGACCGCTCGATGGACTCCCTCGTCGACCACCTGGAGGAGGCCGGTGCCAAGCGCAGTCCCTTCACCCTGCGGCTCGCGGGTGCCGGCGCATTCCCGGACCCGGCGCGGGCGAAGGTTCTGTGGCTCGGCCTGCGCAACGGCGTGGTCCGCGCCCAGACCGGCGAGCTCGAGCGGCTCGCCATCAACGTCCGCGCCGCCGCCGCGACGGCCGGGGCAGCCGTAGACGGTAAGGCGTTTCGGCCGCACCTGTCCCTGGCCCACCTCAAGCGGCCGGTCGAGGCGACCCGGTGGCTGCGGATCCTCGACACCTATGCCGGGCAGTCCTGGCAGGTTGACGAGTTCCAGCTCATCGCCAGCCACCTGGGCGACGGCCCGAACCGCCGGCCTCGCCATAAGGTGGTCAGGAGCTTCGGGCTCGCCGACGCGGACGTGACCGCGGACCGCGGCAGGCCACGCAGTCCGAAGCTGTCGTAGAGACGGCCGAGGGACGGGCGCCGACCCCTGGTGACTGCCTTCTCGGCCGACGTGGACACTTTGAGCACAACCGTTGACCCTGCGCCGCGCGATGCACCACTCTTCGAGGTGCACGCCCTGCCGCCGATGGCAGGTGACCTCTGCGAAGGAGCACGTGTGTCCCGCACCGACTCAGCCCCTGTCCCGCTCAGGGCAGGGACCGCACCCAGTACCTCTACATCGCCGTACTCGTCGCCGTCGGCCTCGGCGTCCTCGTCGGCCTGCTCTTTCCCGCCTTCGCCGTCCAGCTGAAGTGGTTGGGGACGTTCTTCGTCAACCTCATCAAGATGATGATCTCCCCGATCATCTTCTGCACCAACGTCCTGGGCATCGGCTCGGTCCGGAAGGCGCCCAGCGTCGGCAAGATCGGCGGCCTGGCGCTCGGGTACTTCCTGACGATGTCGACCTTCGCGCTGGCCATCGGACTCGTCGTCGGCAACCTCATCAAGCCGGGCGCGAGCCTGCACCTCACCCAGACGATTGCAAAGTCCGGCCAGAAGGCGCTGGGAGGCGAGGCCACGACGACGACCGACTTCGTCCTCGGCCTCATCCCCCGGACGTTGTTCTCCGCGCTGACAGAGGGCTCGGTCCTCCAGGCGCTCATCGTCGCCCTGCTCGTCGGCTTCGCCGTGCAGATGATGGGCCGACAGGGTGAGCCGATCCTCGCGGGGATCAAGCACCTCGAGCGGCTTGTCTTCCGGGTCATGGCAATGGTCATGTGGGTCGCCCCGGTGGGAGCCTTCGGTGCGATCGCCGCGACCACCGGCCAGAAGGGCTTCGACGCCCTGAAGAGCCTCGGCATGATGATGCTCGCCTTCTAGTGGACTTTCGCACTCTCCCGGTGGGTCAGGCGGCTCGTGCGAGCGTGTCGATGAGCATGTCCAAGATTTGCGGGGTGAGTTGCTGTTGGCCGGAGATGGCGTTAATTCGTTGGCGCCACAGGGTTGTTCGTAGTACGGCGAGGGCGTCGGGGAAGCTGGGGGTGCGCTTGTTGGGGTACCAGGGTCGGGTCGGCCAGCGTGGGGCGTGGCCGTGGGTGGGGATGTACCAGCACCAGATCGCGCTGTAGATCCAGAACGAGAGTGCGGCGGCGCGTTCGGGGCCGGCGCCTTTCCAGCTTTGCGGTTGTTGGCCGCCTAGGTGTTGCTTGACCGCCCGGAAGGTGTCCTCGATGGCCCAGCGGGAGTGGTATTCGGTGGCCACGTCGGCGGGGTCGGCGTCCAGGTCGGTGGTGAAGAAGAAGTCGTCGCGTTCGGTCCCGGCCACGTCGCGGACGATGACCAGGAGCACTTGCTGGTCGGGCTTGACTGCGTACCACAGCACGGCTCGGGTGAGCAGGTCCACCTCGGTTTTGCGGCCGCGCCGGTTGATGCTGGTCCGGGTCCAGTCCTTGTCCGGTGCCGCGATGGCCAGCGCGGCTGGGGTGGGCAGCCGGGCGCCTTTCTTGGCTGGTCGCCCGCGCCGGCCGGTGCGTGGCGGGGCGGGTTCGAACAGGGCCGCGTCGCGGCGTATCCGGGAGACCAGGTGGGTGCGGGGCAGCCCGGACCCGGCCAGGGTGGCGTAGGCGCCGTCGCCGCACAGGGTGAACGACCGCTCCGGTAGCCAGCCGGCGAGCTCGGCGATCATCTCCTGGACCAGGCGGGCGTGGGTCGGGCCGGCCTTGCGGAAGAGGCGGAGGTTGACCGGTAGGCCCAGTGGTTCCCCGGCCCAGGGGGCGTGCACCCGCAGGGTGATCACCACCAGGTTCAGCCCGTGGGCGTAGACGATCCGGGCGTGGGTGGAGGCCACCGCGTCCCGGAAGCTGCCGGCGCCGTCGACCCTGCGGCCGCTCTTGTGGAAGAGGGTGTCATCGACCTGCAGGACGACGGGACCGGTGGGCGCGAACCGGGCCACCGCCAGGGCGGCCAGGGCTGCCCAGCAGGCGGTCATGCTCCACGCGCCGGCCCGGATCAGCCGGTGGTAGGCGTCGTGGCAGGCCCGCTCGGTCGGGTCGATCAGGGTGAACATGCCGGTGATGGTGCGCCGGGTCGGGCAGCACACCCAGGCCTGGACCAGGTTGGTGAACAGCACCCAGGACGGCGCGGTGAACGCCTCCTCGGCGGTGCCCAGCACGGTGGCCCAGGCGACGCCGGCGGCGTTCACCGGGGCGACCGCCCGCCGGCGCGGCGAGCCCGCAGCGCCACCAGCTGCGCCTGCGCCCGGGCGTCGAGCTCGGCCTTGGCCGCCGCGTAGCGGGCCAGTGCCGCCGCCACCTCGGGCACGTCGGCCTCGGTCAGGGTCAGCGTCTTGGTTCGCCCGGCGGCCGGGTAGGCCAGCGCGGGGCTCTCGTGGGGCTCTCCTTCGGCGCAGTGGCAGCTCGCCTTGCCGCACCGGCGGCGCAGCGTGAACAAAGCGCCGCGCAGCAGCGGCCCGGCGGGAAGCGGACGACGACGAGTTGACATCACGACTCCATCTGTTGGTCGCCTACTAACAGACAGATGATCTCGGCAGCCAGCGCGAAAGGTGGGGAGGTGGTGCAGGACACGCCCCAGACGGGGCGAGGCCCAGCGTCAGGAGGGGACCGATCACCAGAGGCGTCACACCAGCGTCACGAATGTGCGAAAGTCCACTACCAGTACTTCGATGTTTCGAGCGCTGTTCATGCGGGCTCAAGTCCGCGTCAGCGCCCTCGGCAGGACTCGAACCTGCAACCTGCGGATTAGAAGGCCGCTGCACTATCCGTTGTGCTACGAGGGCATCCACCGGCTCGCCGCCGGATCGCACCCGAAGTCTAGAGGCGCCGCACGCACGCCCGGGCTTCCCGGCATACTCCGAAAGGGTGAGAGCGAGTCAGTACGCCGCGCTCCCGATGAACCCCTGCCGGTGCGCCACGATGGAGTCGAGCAGACCCCTCTCACCGATCGGGGACTCCTTGCCCGCCGAGCCGCGAACGATCCGGGCCCGCAGGAGGGCCAGGTCGCTGGCGCTGTCCTGGAAGCTGCGCATCGACCTGAGGGCCGGCTTGCCGCCGTTCTGCTTCGCCCAGCTGCGGGCCTGGCGGCGGGCGCTCAGCGAGGCGAGCATGGCCACCTCCTGGTGGCTGAGCCAGCCGGCGTCGGCGTACTGGCTGAGGTACTGCCGGATGAGCCGTCCCTCACGGTGCCGCAGCCAGATGATGAGAACGACGAAGAGGAGGAAGATCGGGACCTGGACCCCGAAGTAGAGACCGAGGAAGTTGCCCGTGCTGGCGCTGAGGTTCCAGGCGCCGTGCAGCAGGATGGCACACGCGTAGCCGCCGAGCCCGGCGAGGATCTTCGTCCCGGTGGACCGCATCAGCGACACGGCGATGCCAAGGCCGATGCCGGTGCAGGCGGTGAAGAGGGGGTGGGCGAAGGGTCCCATGACGCCCCGCAGGATGAACAGGTAGGTGATCCCCTCCTGGCCGTATTCGGTGTAGATCCGGCCCAGGTAGAGGATGTTCTCGCTGAAGGCGAACCCGCTCCCGATGACGCCGGCGTAGACGATGCCGTCGACGACGCCGTCGAACTGGTGCCTGCGCAGCAGGATGATGAGCAGGATGCCGAGCCCCTTGAGGCCCTCCTCGACGAACGGGGCGCTGAGGACCGCGCTCAGGGTGTCGGGGTTCTCCACGCCCGCCAGCGACACGATGATGCTGAAGAAGGTGTTGAGGAACAAGGCACCGACCGCGGCGCAGAGGGCGCCCCAGGCAAACCCGAAGATGAGGAACCGCGCCGGCTCGGACTCGTAGCGGTCCAGCCAGAGGAAGGTCGGCAGGACGACGAGCAGCGGCAGCGACGCGAACAACGCCGCCAGCACCGTGGCCTGCAACCCGAGCCCCGAACCGAACTCCAGCGCGAGGACCGCCCAGCAGAGGAGGAACCCGCTGATCATGATGCCGTAGGTGATCGTCGTGCGCCGCATGGGGCGCTGGGTGGGGTTGGCGCTCTGGGAGTACTCACCCGGCATACCCGCGTATGCCGGCTGGCCGGCTGACGCGAGCGGCTGGCGGCTGGCCTGCGGGTCCCCTGAAGACATGGGCCACAGGTTAGTGCACGCCCCAGGCTCTAGGGTGGCCCCTGTGAGTGCCCCGACCGAACGTGCCACCAACGACCGCATCGTCTGGATCGACTGCGAGATGACGGGCTTGTCGATCGAGCACGACGCCCTCATCGAGGTGGCCGCCCTGATCACCGACTTCGAGCTCAACCAGCTCGGCGACGGGGTCGACGTCGTCATCAAGCCGCCCGCCGCGTCGCTGGAGCAGATGGACGACTTCGTCCGCGACATGCACACGACATCGGGCCTGCTCGCGGAGCTCGACGTCGGGACGACGATGGAGCAGGCGCAGCAGCGCGTCCTCGACCACATCAGGGAGTGGGTCCCCGACGCCGGCAGGGCACCGCTCGGGGGCAACACCGTAGGGACGGACCGGGTCTTCCTCGCTCGCGACATGCCCGAGCTCGAGTCGCACCTGCACTACCGGGTCATCGACGTCAGCTCGATCAAGGAGCTGTCCCGGCGCTGGTACCCGCGGGCCTACTTCAGCTCGCCGAAGAAGTCCGGCGGTCACCGGGCCCTCGCGGACATCCGGGAGTCGATCGCCGAGCTTCGCTACTACCGGGCCGCCGTCTTCGTCCCGCAGCCCGGCCCGGACTCCGCGGCCGCCAAGGCCCTCGCGGCCCAGCACGTGATCGAGCCCTGAGGGCCCTCCTGTGCGGGACGTCGTGATGGGTGCAAACGTCACGACACATCCGAGATGAGCTGCTGCGCCCGCTGGTACGACACCTCCAAGACCGTCCCGACGTCGCGGACGCTCAGGCCGGCGCCGGCGAGCTCTCGAGCTGCGAGTCGCGACAGTCTCGCGGCCTCGCTGTTCGCCCTGGACGATTCCGCTCGCAACGCTCGAGCTTGCGCCACGTGCAGCAACGGGTCCGGCGGCAGGACGGGTTCGACGGCGATCGTGATCTGTTCCTCGGGTTCGCCCGTGACGAAAGCGATCGCCTCGATGATCTGATCTGCCTGGTCGAGCCGGGCAACCTGCGAGAGCGCTCCCGGCGCTCCGACGGCCTGCAACGACCACCAGCGGCCTGACCTCTCGGCCGTGACCGTGTAGTGACTCACTTCCACCACCCCTCCCCGAGGACTTCCTCGAACTGCTTGAAGAACTTCCGTGCCGTGGTGTTGTCGACATCGCTGTGACGGCCGATCGTTGATCGGTGACTCCCTACCGTGACGCCCGTGTGGTTCGTCAACTCCGTGACCTCGAACGGCAGCGACGCAGCCTGTGCCGCGTCCCGTACCTTCTTGAGGACTTCCCGGCGCCTCATGGAAATATGGTCTAAGGGCTGGGAATTAAATAACATTCACATCACGAATGACATGAATGAAGTTTCGCTGCGGGCGAGTGCGAGGCCGGAAGCCTAAATTTGTGGCATGTCCGCAACCGGTGCTGATGAGGTGCTGGCGGGCAAGTTCGCGTCCGTGTTGCCTCAGCTCGACGAGCGGCAGCGTCGGCTCATGCTGGGTGCCGAGGCTATCGCGTTGGGCCGTG
>JAABUV010007211.1_pt1 | contig 11743 bp, 10 predicted proteins | sample 5559971 | NCBI WGS metagenome assembly JAABUV01 (sample SAMN10711881, study PRJNA513362) | rock metagenome | isolation source: Antarctica rocks | place: Antarctica: Victoria Land, Knobhead nord | collected 2015-12-19
CGCAAGGTGCGCACGCAGGCCGCGTACGGCGGGCGCGCGCGCCAGGAGAACCTGTTCGGGCACCGCGCCGGCGTGCGCTGCCTGGGCCTGCTGCCCGGCCGCGACCTGCTCGCCACAGGCGCGCCCGGCCCCCCCGCCGCGCGCGCGCGCGCGCTCGTCCGTCCCCCTTCTGCCCCTGCCCTGTCTCCGGTCTCCCTGGGCTCTGCGGTGGCCGTGCGTACACCTCAGTCACACAGCAGGGTGCCTCGGGTGCTCTCGTGGGGACTACAGGAGCGGGGCTGCGCTGGGCTCCTTGGCAGACAACCATCATGTTACACTGACCTGGTTCTGCAGAGTGCGCCTGCGTTGACTGGAAAGTGTTGGGTTTCCGAGCTGGGCGGGGGCCGCAGCGCAGCGCCTCGCTGGCAGGCAGCAGACGCGCTCGCGAGCGCGGGGCGCAGGCAGCGCGGACCGCACGGTGCGCCTGTGGAGCCTCAAGGCGGGCATGCCGCTCGCGACCAGCCGGCTGCACTCGGGCGGCGTGCGCGCGCTGGCCATGGACGAGACCCTGCTCGTCAGCGCCAGCAACCTGGTGCGGCACAGGGTTGAAAGAGGACCTGCGTGACCCCAACCCTACCTCCACCTGTCGCCTGGCTGCCGGCCTGGCTTTGCGGCCCCTCACGCGCAGACCGGCGTGCTGCTAAAGCACACGCCGCACTGCTGGCCCGCCCGGCAAAGCCGCCGCTCGGCGCCGAGAGCGCCCGCGCGCGCCTCGGCAGGACGGCGCGCTGCGCGTGTGGCGCGCGGAGGCCGCGGACGCGCGCGCGCTGTTCGACCTGCAGCGCGCCACGCGCCTGCTCGGCCACGGCGGCCCCGTTACGACAGTCGCCGTGGACGACACGTGCATCTACAGCGGCTCCTGGGACTACAGCGTGCGCGTGTGGTGCCGCGCGCGCCTGCGGCAGACCGCGCTGCTGTCCTACGACGACTGGGTCTGGAGCGTCTGCCCGCGCCTGCCGCACCTCCTGGCGCGCGCCCACGCGCCGCCGCGCCTCCACACCATGCACGGCTGTGTGTGTTGCGGTGCTCTGTGATGCTGCTGCACAGAGCATGGCGGCCTGGTGCCGGCGGCATGGAGCAGGGTTTCAATCGCCAGGCTGGAATGGAATTACAGGGGGCAGTAGCGGGGTAGCGCTGCTGGCACCTGCTCAGACACGACTCGTCTGCATGTGGCGGCCACGCCCGTTGATTCGGACGTGTGTGTCCTAGGGCGTGCCATCTGGCAGCGCTGAGGGCACCGACCTGACTTGGCAGCGGGCGGGGCATGATGTGGCCGCTTCGGCGCGCGCGTGGCCCAGCGCCCGCAGAGAGGCGCTCAGGCGAGCGCGGCGCGCGCGCGCAGGTGGCGGCGGGCCCCGCGGCGGTCGTGCACGACCTGAGCACGGGGCGCGTGGTGCGGCGCTACGTGAGCTGCGCGCGCGCCGCGCTGCACTCGCCGCGCGTGGAGGGCACGCGCGACGGGCGCACGCTGTTCTGCGGCGATGCCGAGGGCGCCGTGCTCGCCTACGACCTGCGGCGCGCGCCCGCCCCGCGCGCCTGCCTTGCGGCCGCTGCAGTGCAAGCAGTGATCGGTTGGGAGGCAGGACCGTGAACGTACTGAGCGTGCCGTGCTTGCATGCGACCTCCGGCGCGCGCCCGCCCAGCGCAGCTGCCTTGCGGCTGTTGCAGCATACAGGCTCCACTCCCCTCGCTCGCCACAAGCGCAGCATGCTCTGTTCATATACAGCATCTGTTCATGTACAGCCCAAGTGGCTGCTGCGCTTGCGATTGGCTTGTTCGAGCCGGCCGGAGGATGCGGCCCGAGCGGAGCCCGCGCCAGAGTGCCGAGGGCTTTGCTGCGCACTGTGCGCAGGTCCGCCTCGGCGGCGCCCGCGGCGGCGCTCTGGACCGGCGGCGGCATCGTGCACGCACTGTCGTTCGACGATCCCTATCTCGCGGCCGCGCTCGGCGACGGGTCGCTCGCGGTAATCAACGTCGATGCCGCAATGCGCGGCGGGCGCGGCGGCAGGCCGCCGGGCGCGCCTGGCGGCGGCGCCGCGCCGCCCGCGCGCCAGTTCCCGGGCTCGGGCCGGCCGGCGTACTGCGTGGAGCTGCGCGACCAGTGGATGGCGAGCGGCGGCGGTGCGCCGCCCGCGGCGCGTGTCTTTAGGATTTACAGCCTTATGGCCTGCAGGTCGAGCTCCCGTGCCGGCCCCCGCACACCTGGGGCGGCGGCCGCAGCCCGGCACTGTGGGCTGCGCTGTCGGGGGACGCGGCGGCGCGAGCCCCCTGCGAGCTTGGGGCGCATGCCGAGCGCATGTCATGGCACTGCGCATGCTGAGCCGAGCGCAGTGCAGCCAAGCAGGGGAGCTCCTGAGCGGGCATTGGATGCGCCGTCCTGTCCCGCTGATCCCTGCGCCAAGAGGCCGAGCGTGCCGCCCCCAGCTCCCCGCCGCGCCTCACAGCCGCGCCCATAGATAGGACGTAATGAAAATGCGCCACTACATTGTAAGTGTCATGAAGAGCTATGCCAAAATTACCCCCGTCAATCGCGCGCGCAGAGAGCGAGGTCGTGCGCTGCTTCGACTTCAGCGGCGCCGCGGAGGCCGAGGAGCGCGCGGCGGCCGGCCGCACGGCGCGCGCCGCGCGGCGCCGCGGGCGCCAGGCGCGGGCCGACCCTAAGCCTAGGGCCGCGCGCGTGCGCTGCTGGCGCGCCGACGACGACGACTCCGGCGACAGCGGCGGCGAGCAGGGCGGCGCACGCCCCGAGCCCGCAGAGCCCGACAGCAGCGCGCAGCGCGGCCGCACTGGCGGCAGTCCGGACGCCAGCGAAGACGACGCCGGCGCTGCCGAGGCTGCGAGTGGCGGCGATGCCGGCCCTGGACGCCGGGAGGGCCAGGGGCGCACGCCTGCGGGCGATGGCGGCTCTGCGTGCGTTAACTCTGACGAAAGGGCGGTGCGGGGCCAGGCGGCAGCGCAGTGCGAGCAGCCCCCCTCGAGCATCCGCCCGCCGCCCGACCGCCCGCAGCTGGCATCGCGCTCGTTGCCAGCCGCCCTGGAGGTCTGGAGCGCCGCTGCGCCGGACGAACATGACGGCGGCGGTCTGGTTGCCCTGCGCGCCGGGCCACGACCGGCGCGCTTGGTGGAGGGCGCAGGGCCCAGTGCCGGGGCGTGGCCCGCACGCCCGCTGGGCGCTGATGGGGGCGCCGAGGGCCGCCGCGGCAGCGAGCTGCCCGGGCGCGGCAGCTGGGGCGGCGCGCGGGCCTCCTTGGGCGCTGGCGCCCGTGGCTGCGACCACCAGCAGCCGGAGAGGGAAGGCAGCGCCGACCCCGCGCTCGCGCAGTCGCCCAACGTGCGGCTGCTCGGCAGCCCGCCGCGGCGGCAGGGCTCGCTGCAGTTGGGCGAGGTGCAGGAGGGCACCGTCTGCAGCGTCCCGATTGCCGGGCTGCGCCTCTGCATGCAGCAGGAGGTCGGGCCGCCGCAGGCGCTCGGGGATGCCCCGGAGGGTGCACCTCGCGGAGCGCGCGCAGGCGGGCAGGGCGCGAGCGCGCAGCGGGGCGCGCCGCAGCAGCCAGCAGACGGGGCGGAGGAGGGCGCACCCCGTGATCGGCCCGCGGCTGAGCAGGCCGCGTGGGCGCGGCAGCAGGGCGAGCCGCAGTCGCTGCGGCGGTCGGCGCAGCAGCCGCGGAGGGCGGGCGGCGCGTGCCGCGCGGCCGGCGGCGCCGGCATGCAGACGTGGGCCATCGTGCGCCCGCGGCCTGTGCCCGCCAGCGGTCCCGGGCGCGGCCCGAGCCCTACAAGGTGAGGCAAGCGCGCGCGCCTGGCGCGCGCGCGCCCCGGGCCGACGTCAGCCTGCGCCTGCTGCCCGCCGGCCGAGGCGCTGGCTGAGCACCGTGGCTTCATTCCGGTCTGCATGCATGGGTATTGAGTGAAATGTCGGCACGGTGGTTGCCAGCCTACAGGGTTGGCCTGCCGGTGGACCCCTTTCTGGGCAGCGCGTTGTGCAGGTGCAACAGAATGACAGGTAGGCATGATAGCTGGCCTCCAGGACGTCAGGCAGCACCAGCTGCTTTGCGCTGGCCTCTGTTGTGCAGCTGCTTCGCGGCAGCGCTAGACGTTCTTTTTTTAACTCTCTATAGTTTGGCAGCGGCAGAACGAGCACGAATCTTTGCATGTTTACAGTGATTGAAAACCAGCTCAGTCGTGAGATACAGGTTGCCGCCTGCACCGCTTTCAGGTGGGCATGCAGGCGCCTGTGGCCGCTCGCTGATAGCTTCCACCAGCGGTTGGTATTTTTTTATCCAGCAACTTGGTCAGGGCGTGTCCATCGGGGCTCGCCAAGGTCGTGCATGCACCCAACTGTGACGCTTGCCTGTGTTGGGTGGGGTTGCTGAGCACTGTCTGTGTCATCTGCATGTGTGAGCGTCACAACTGAGCATGATGTGCAGGCTCACGGTCACATGCACACCAGCTGACTCCTGGTGACTTGGTGTGAGCATTCTATGCAAATCAGAGAGTGTCCCTATGCTCAGCATAGTATGCTGTCTGCCGGCGCAGCATTGTCTTATAGCTGCCCGCTGCAGCTGCAGCCAATTGTGCATTCAAGCACTGCACCCTGGTTGAAAGACACATGGCATGTGTCTACCCGGACATCTGCACGCTCGCAAGGCCCTGAGATTTATACTGGTAGAGAGATGGTGCAGGGGTGGCGCTACATGGCACAACTTAGCATGTTGCTAACAAGCTGGCGCACCGCAAACCAGACACCAGTAAAGATCCAATACATGCCCGGACCGCACACATGGTCTTTCAAAAACATGTGCCAGACAGTGTGGACAGTCACGTGCATGCTGCGCGGAGACATGAGGGGGCCAAGCATGCATACACTGCTGACGGCATACCGAACTTAATGCCTAATCTTGCCTAAGCGCGTGATGCGTCAAGCCAGGCCATGTACTGCTGGCAGCCACCACACACAAAAAACCTTTGGCCAGCCGCCCTACAGTCAGCAATCCAGTGCAGAGCACCAAGTGATGGCGCTGCTCGACCTCTTTCGCAGGCCGGCCCTGCAACCTCAGATTTGAAAACACACGCTGTGTCGGCAGCATCAGTACTGCCGTCGCACGGCGGTGCTCGCCGCGAGGCACAGGTGAACGCCCTCCGGCTCTAAAAGTGATCACATGGAGGCATGAGTGGCACAGGCGGCCGCTGAAGCGCCCCCGCATCGCCTCTGCGCCGCAGCGCGCCCCCACATAACGGCACCAGCTGGCGCTCGGGCAGAGCACGGCGGCCGTGGCAGGGGGCGCGGCCGCGCGCGTCAGTGCGGCCGCGCGCCGAAGCGCTCGCGCAGCGCGCCCATGCGCTGCTCCGCGCTCTCCAGCGCCTCGCCCACGTTGTCGCGCACGACATCCAGCGCGTCCTCGACCTCCTCGCGCGCCGGCTCCACCACGCTCTCCACGCCCGGCCACAGCGGCAGCACGACCTGGCCGCAGCACGCGCAGCGTGTCACGCTCGCAACATGTGCACAATTGGGAACCACAGCATTCACAGAGTACCCAATTCGTGTAAGCACTATTTTGACCCGTGTGGTTGGGAACAGGCACAAGGATGCCGTCCTTGTTCGGCACCCAGGTGCACTGTCATCAAAGCGCAGAGCTCGGCATTCCGCATGTGTGCACTGTACCCCAGGCACACCTCGCCGAGGCTTGGCTCAGTTCCATGCCGAGCCGCATAAGCCATCCGCCAAGTGGCAGGTTTAAAACCTTGCCTCTCCTGACGCACATGTGCCGCTTCTATGATGTGATGAGTGGCACAGGGCTCGTGCGGCCAGCCTGCAGCATCTCAGGTGAAGCAGGTAGGTACAGCAAAATGGGGGCAACGGGATCCCGGCGGGCGGGCCGCCGCACCGTCTGCAGCCAGGTGCGCGACACGGGGTTCTCGGCGCGCCGGAACCACTCCTGCTGCCCGGGCGCGTCCACCGTGGAGCCCCAGCGCCCCTCGAACGCGAGCCAGGGCGGCGCCGCGCGCTCCACGGTCACGCCTGCACGCACACTCGAGCGAGTGACGAGCTCGACCAAGACGCAGGGTAGATGCCGCGCGCGCCACGCGCGCGCCGACTGCTGCTCGAGCGCGTCGTGCGCTTCGCCTCCTTTTGCGGCACAAATCCCTGGCAAGCGCCTGGTTCGTGGGACCTTTCGCGACGCGTGTGGTATACCGCACTTGCGCAGGTACAGGCCCTACCCAGCATGCGGCCAGCCCATCGCCAGCCCTTGTGACAGCATTTGGAAGCAGGTGCAGGCCTACGACACGGGTGTTGCATAGTATGTTGCGTGCCCGGGCAGGCTGTGCTGCCGCACCGGCGCCTCTGCCGCCCCCATCCAGGTGCGGCGAGGGGTAGCTGGAGCCGTTCAGGCAGCCGCCGCGGCTCACAACCTGCGGGACGCGCCCCGCGCCAAAGCCGCCGCCCGGCCCCTTGCCCCCGCCCCGCTCAGGTCGCGAGCTCGCCGGGTCGCCGCCGCCGCCAGCCTCGCCGGACCTTGCGCGGCCGCCGCCGTCCGGCCGCCCCGAGCTATCTGCGTAGTCTGCGCTGCCCTGCACGCCGCCGCCGCCGTCGCCGCCGCCGCCGCCGCCGCCGCCGCGCGGGCTGGCGGCGGGGCTCCGCAAGCTCGGTTGCCAGGCCGGCGCGGGGTCGGTCGGGCCGGGCAGCTCGCCCAGCAGCACATCGCCCGCGCTGCTAACGGGGCTCAGGCTCCCGGCGGACTCGCTGCCGTCGCTGCTGCCGCTGCGCGCGGGCCCCGCGGCGGGCGCCGCGCGCGGGGCCGCGGCCGGCGGCGCGCGCGTCGGCCAGCCCCGGTCCAGCAGGCGCCCTGCGGCCGGGTCGGGCCCCGGGTCGCCGGAGAAGCCGTCCGACACGAGCACGCAGCGCGCAGGCGCCCAGTGCACGCCCTCGTCGCTGGTCTGGTCGTTCGCCTGACGCAAGCACAGAGGCGCATCAGCGCGGGCGGCGGGCAGGGACGGCCGAGCGCAGCCTCCATCAAGGTTAAAAACAGCAAACCCAGAACTATTTGAACTTTCATTAGCCGACGCGACACCCCTGCCGTACGCCACTGCTGTTGCACGTGGATCCATCATGGTGCTGGGCAGGGTATGACTGCGTGTCATGGTGACAGGCGACGCAGAAGGTGAGATGGGGCGTGTGAGGGCAGCTGATGCCCTGTGAACGCACCCCCGCCTTGCAGACAGGAGCTGAGCGCACACTTTGTAGGGAGCCTTGCAGCGGCAGCAGAGCGCGGGCGCACCGCATAGAAGATGCGGGGGATGGTCCCAGCGACGGGGTATGCGCCGTGCCCGTTGACGGCCACAAATGCCAGCGGCCGACCGCCCGGCCCCTGTGGCACCTCATCCGCGGACCGCCAAACTCCATCGCGGTGCCTGCTCCCAACACACACAGGGACACGAAGCTCAACTAAAGTTGTCCAAGCAAGACGGGGTGCATGCGCGCGCACAACAACAATTCATGCCAGTCCAAAGCAATAACCTCTGTCCTTAAAAAGAGTCTTGCCACCTGGACAGGCCTGACTAGGGAGACAGATGCCGAGCACTGCGCTGCAAGGACAGCTGCGTGAAGCATCTGACCCCTAACTTGGATAAACCCACTGCCCGCCGCCCCTGCCTATGAGCGCACCTGTGCGCGCTGTAGTACATGCCCAGCACGTGGCGCCCGTCCGCGGACAGCCGCACGGTCGTGTGCTCCCTGCAGTCCCAGGCCAGGCGTTGAACGGGAGCTCAGGCAGCCAAGGCGCCACACGCTGGTGTGCACCCGCGTGGCGCATGGCCAACGACTTGCATGGATATATTGGGTCGAGTCAGCAAACAACCCAGGCAATGCTGCATTGAAGTGACCACAACAGAGCTGGGCGCGCCGACGCACTTGTCGCCGCGCGCCGACATGCTTGACACGGACCATGTTTAGTATGCTCAGGGCCTGGCAAGCTGCCGGGTTGCGCACTGCCGGCAGACATGCACCCAGGCCATGGAGCCTGCCGATGCGCACCAGTCGGCGTCATGCGCGCCCAGCTCGCCCACATACAGCCACCCGAACAGCTTGTAGCTGCCGTTGAAGGCCAGGAAGCTGCGCGCGCCATGACCCGCCGTCAGGCCAAGGCGCGCTGCCCCCGCCCGCCGGCGCCACCCAGCGGCGTCAGCGAGCGTCGGCGCGCATGCCCGACGGCCTCCCCTCAGCCAGCCGCCTCACAGCGCCAGAGGCGCCGGAGGCCCCCGGCGCTGCACGTGGCGCCCGGCAGCCACACATGCGACGCTGAGGTGCGCCAGCCTGACGCTGAGGTGCGCCGCCAGGCACTCGCTGCCACGCAGGGGATCGCGGGGCGCCCGCGCGGGGGCGGTCGGGAGCGCACTGCATGTAGTTGATCTCCAGCGCCTCCCGCCGCCCGCTCTTCCCCAGCACCTCCTTCACATGCGCATACACCGGCACCTGCGCACGCCGCCTGCCTGTCAGCAGGCACTGTCGCGCCCTGAACGTCGGTGCGACGGTGCCGTGCGCTGCATGCCATGGCGGGGCGCGGCGCGGCTGAGGCCTTGAGCCTGCCCGAGCTCACGCGACCCATCCGCGCCTGGCCCTGAGCCTGACCGGGGCCAGCTCGCACAACCCAGGACCCTGACCCTGTCCTTTTCCACGACCTTGAGCCTCACACGGTCCTGCTCGCGCAACCCAGGACCCTAACCCTGTCTGCTCGCGCAGACCCGAGCCCCACCTGGTCAAGCTGCTCGGGCTGGCCGCGGCGGTGCCGCTCGCCGACCAGGCGCAGCAGCAGGAATGAGTGCGGGTGCCACCGCCGCCGGCGCCGCCGCCCCGACCGCCGCGCCGCCTCCGCCGCCGCGCGCCGCGCCGCCTGCTCCTCGCTGAAGCGCCGCTGCACCGCCTGTGGCCCCCATGCACGCCTCCATTTGACCTGACATCATGACATGAAGTACTTCAGTGCCCCATACGCCCTCACTGTCCATGGGCCACGTGGGCCTAACGGCGCTAACCAGGGCTGCGGTGTTGGCGTAGGGTTGAACGCCAGCCCTACCAAGCGCGGCTCAAAACCCCTTACCCATCCCAAAATACACGCCAACAAGCGGCGCAGGGCGGCGAGCCTGCGAGGCGCCCAAGCAAATAATGACACTGGCCTGTCCACGCAGGTGCCGCCTCCACCGCCAGTAGCTGGAGCGCTCACCCACGCGGACCATGCCAGCGAGCTGAAAAGCCCAGCAACCTTTGCGTACCCGGACTGCCTGGACAGCACGCATGACATGATGGCCGAGCACCGCGTGGCGCATCCGCTTGGTGGCCGGCGCCGCGCGGTGCTTGACCATCACGTGGTGCATGCTGACCGAGCAGGACGGGAACACAAAGGTTGCCTGGTTGCCCAGCTCGCCGGCCTGGTCTGCGCGGGTGAGCGCTCCAGCTGCTGGCGGCAGATGCGGCGACACTCCAGGTCCGGAGTCCCGCCCCGGGCGCCATTGTTCATGAAGGGCGGGCGCGCCTGCAGGCCCGCGCTCGTGAGCGCGCCGACGCGCTCCAGCACGCGCAGCACGCGCCGCCGCCAGCCGCGCCGCACCTCCACGACCTCGCACCGCGCCAGAAACCAGTCCACGGTGCAGGGGAAGTACCTACGGGCAGCACAATTGCGCGTGAGCTAGCGTGGACCGCCGCCAGCACCTCCCAAGCCTGGCCTCCAAACATGGCGGCGCGCTGCGGGCACCCGGTGTAAGCCCTCCTCGACTGGCACGCGCACGCCGGCACTGCTGTGTGTCCAGTGGCTGTGGCGCCCGTCACTGGAGAGCGCAGCACAGTGCATATGAGCGTGGCCCGCAGGATGCCCTCTTGGGCCGCCCCGCCAGCGTCCCTCCGCCCCTGCACCCTCGTGCTCTGCTGCCGGTGGCTGCATCAGCCTGCGGGCGCAGCTGCTGCCCAGCCCCACCGAACCAGCCCCACCGAACGAGCACCGTGCAGAGGGACCGCGGCGCGCACCGCTCGGAGGGGTGGAAGTAGAACAGCGGTGTGTTGGCAGCCACGATGGGCTCCAGCTCGCGCAGCGTGCGCGGCCACTCTGCCGCAGGCGCCAGCGGCGGGCGCCGGTACAGGCGCGCCTCGCTGCCAGACGCGGTGGAGGGCGGCCCCGCGGTGCTGGTTGCCGTCGAGGCTGCAACCTGCGGCGCGGCTGCACGCTCTGTGGTCCACATCAGCAGTAAAGCTGCTGCGGTCCTGGAAGCTCGGAACAGGTGCGCGGGGGGTGCGGTTTCTTCAACGCCGTGCGTGCCTGGAAACAGGGGCTTCACGTGTTTGACACATGGGAAGCACAGTGAGGATCAAGATACAGGTGGTGCACTGCCGCTGCCGCACTGCCACAAGCACATGCGCCGGGCCAGAACTTTGCTGCACAGCGTCTGGCTCACCGCGGCAAGGCCAGCGTCCCCGTTCAGGCGCACTTCGCGCGGGCTGCCGAGCTCCAGGTCTGCGAGCGGGGGCAGCAGCGGCAGCGTCCACTCCTGTGCGGGGCGCCGGACGCCAGCAATCGCACTCAGACTGCTCCGCACGCTGCGGAATGGGGCGCGCCAGGCGCCGCTGCCGCTGCGCAGTGGGCTCAGCGCGCCGGCCAGCTTCATGGTGATTTCTACCAGCCGCTCGCCTAAGCCTTCGGGCATGCAGGGGCCGGGAGCAGCCCCCTCCTGCTCACGCGGCTCACCCCGCCTGCCTGAAAGGTCCTGCGGAGTCCGCAGATGCCCGGCCTAGCATTCTTCAGGACTGGGGACTTGCCTCGAAGCAAGGGTACATGACTGGGGCGCCCCATGCGCCAAGGTAGGTAGCAGCGGCCTGAGTAGCTTTATGGTGCTAGTAAAGCGACCTTGTGTATATACATACCGGTCGCTGGACTTCTTTTCTGTCGTCGACGTACACGATGCTGAGGGCCCTCAAAGGGGTGCGCACTGCTCCTGGAAAAAAACAAACACATGTGTGTGCTTGGTGCAAAAGCACGCGAGCGCTGACACGGATGACAGATGACTGAGAGTTGTGTGCGCCTGGGGCAGCTATTTGAAGGTTCGCCGCTGCGTGCGGTCAACAAGCGCAAGCTGCAGCATGAGATTGATACGCACCGCCTCTTCCTCCTCACCACACACTTTGCACGCCGCGCCGAGTACGGTACGAATAACTACCGAGGCGCTGTTGTCAAGGAGAGGTCAAGGAGGAGGCACTTGTGGCCACTGAGCTGCCGCACACAGATGAGTCGCAACCTCACGAAGACGGGGTGGAGGCAGTGACGGCAGAAGCAAAGGGCTTGAGCTTTGAGGTGAGGGCGCTTCCACTGTCGTTCAGTACTAGCGAGGAGCAAGCTTTTTATTGCCGTGCTGTGGCTGGAGCAAGGCACCGGCTGCGCAGGCTATGCGCAGCGCGGTCGCGTCAAACGTCAAGCAGCAGGTATCTGCAGTGGCGGAAGAGCTGCACTCAGCGTTGCTGGCTGCGGGCGACCCGCTGTCACCCTGCGCACGCTCCCTGCAGGCGTGCACCAAGTGCCTGGCCCCTTCGGTGCATTGTTTGGTTTGCAAGCGCAGCGAGGTGAGAGGATACATGCTGTGAGAGTAGAGCTGCGCTGCGGACGTGCATGCACAGCGTCACCTGCAGGCTGAGCCTGCATGCATTGCTGAGCAGGGCGCAGGCATGCAT
>JAABUV010007212.1_pt1 | contig 11739 bp, 11 predicted proteins | sample 5559971 | NCBI WGS metagenome assembly JAABUV01 (sample SAMN10711881, study PRJNA513362) | rock metagenome | isolation source: Antarctica rocks | place: Antarctica: Victoria Land, Knobhead nord | collected 2015-12-19
CGGCGGCGATGAACCTGGTCAGGATGACCGAATGGCTCGGCGGCGCCGAGCTGGCCACGACAAGACGCTCGAAGCTCCGCGCGCTAATGGCACAGGCCGCCTGACGGGAATTCGCCAGCAGTATCGAAAATGGCCAAGAGCCCTAATCCAAGCAGGAATCGGCGCTGTTTGCGAGCACGAACGCCGAGGATTGCAAGCGCCTACAGTTAGCACGGCAACGATCAACTGCGAGAGCAGCCACGTTCGCGCCAAGTCCGGGTCGACCGCCGGCAGCTTGCCCAAGCCGCCCAGCGTCTTGAGCCGTTTGAAGCCGAGTTCGACCTGCCACCGTTGCGATGTAGGGCCACGATCCGCTCGACTGGCTGCGCCGTGGCCGGCAGCGACGTCATCAGCATCAGATAGCCCGCGACGGCGAGGGTGCGCGGATCGAGCACGTAGCCCTGCTTGGAAGATTTGCGCGCCACTCGCTTGCGCTGGCGTTCGGCCTGGTCGGGCGGGATGCGCTGGACGACCAGCCGCAGTGGCGTGTCCAAGCCTTTGACATGGGCCCTATGTTCGGCCGGTGCGTCGACCTGCGGCAACAATTGCAGCACATCCAGGCGCTCTCCGTCCGCCCCCTGCAGCCACAGCGCATTCCAGCCGATGCGGGTGACGAAATCCGCACCCGCGGCCAGAACAGCAATGCCCTCGGATCCGGCTCCACCTCGCCCGTCAGTGCCACCGCCGGCATTTTGGCGACCAACCCGGCGCGCAGCTGCTCCGTCATGGCTTGCACGTCCGAGGCGGCTAAATCCAGCTCATCCGCAATTTGCCGGCTGGAAAGGTTCAGGCCCATGAAGTAGAGGCACAGCACCCAGACCCGCAGCGGCTGGTGGTGCCCGGCCAGCACCGTGCCGGTGCGGTCGTCGAAACGGGATGCGATGCCTTGCAACGGTATCGCTGGCAATGCGGCGGTGTGTTGTCGCACCCGTCCCGGATCACCGCGGGATTGCCGCAGCCGGGACAGAATACGCCCTCCGGCCACCGGTGCTCAAGCGCGAAGCACCTGGCGTCGTCCGTCAGTCCGGAAAGGTCGACCACATCGGATGCAGGCATGATCGTGAAGCCTTCTTGTGCAAGCCAGTGGCTGCTCGCACTTCAACCACCACACCAGATACGCGCCAACGGCACCACCCAGATCACCACCCCGAAACCCGACAAGAGCCGACAACCAAAGCCAGTGCGCGCGCGCCCGGCGGAAAAGGGCTGCCTGGAACAACGCCTACATGCTCCAGCTTCTGCTCGGGTAGCCAACAAATCCCATGCAGGATCGGCACAGGATTTCATGCGTAGCCCTTGCGGTTAACGCAAAGGTCCGTTGGTATTATCCGATGCCGGCTGTAGGGTCCGGTCATGCGTATTGCCGCCATCGAGACTTCGGTCGTCTCCCTACCCTTTTCCATGGGCGGTCCGCACCCGCTGTTTGCCGGACGCCCATGGAATCGGATGGAAATACTGTTAGTGAAGGTCGAAACCGAGGACGGCCTCGTCGGCTGGGGCGAAGCGTTCGGTCATGCGGCGATCCCCGCCACCAAGGCGGCGCTTGACACGATCGTCGTCCCGTTGGTCATCGGGCGGAGCGCGGCGGACATTAACGCGCTTCAGCGGGAGGTGCTGCACGCGACGCACCTGCTCGGCCGCAACGGGCCGTTCGTGTATGCGTATGCCGGCATCGACATCGCGTTGTGGGACCTGCTGGGCAAGCGCACCGGGCTGCCTCTGTGGCGTCTGCTGGGCGGGGCGAAGCTGTCGCCGATGGACGCCTACGCAAGCCTGCTCCACTACGGCGACCTCGGCCTGGTCGCCGCAAACACCGCGGACGCCTGCGCCGCCGGCTACCGCTTGGTCAAGCTGCACGAGACGACCCGCGCCGCCGTCCTCGCGGCGAGGGGGGCGCCCGGCGCCCAGGACGCCGGCATCATGCTCGACGTGAACTGCGCCTGGTCGCCTCCGGTGGCGCGCGACATGGCTGCCTCATTCGCGGGCGACGGCCTGGCCTGGCTGGAGGAGCCGGTCTGGCCGCCTGAGGACGTTCACGGCCTGGCCAGCGTGCGCCGGGCCGGGGTGCCGATCTCGGCTGGCGAGAACACGGCCGGGCTGCATGGTTTCAAGGCCTTGCTGGAGGCTGGCGCGATCGACGTGGCGCAGCCGAGCGTCACCAAGATCGGCGGCATCACCGAGATGGTGCGGATTATCCAACTTTGTCAGACGCACGGCATCGCCGTGGCGCCGCACAGCCCGTATTTCGGCCCTGGCTTCATTGCCACTCTGCACGTGATCGCCTCCCTGATTGAGCGACCGTTGGTCGAGGTGCTGTGGCTCGACATGGAGGCCAATCCGTTCGACCCCTGGGTGCGCCCGGTGGACGGCAAGCTCGCCGTGCCGGGCGGCCCCGGCCTGGGTTGCGACCCTGACCCCGCCGTGCTGGCCCGCTACACCATCGGCACACCCACCCGGATCAGCATGAGGCAAGGCGCATGAACGTCACCGCCGTCGAGACCCAGCCCGTGGTCGTCCGATTGGACCAGCCCATCGGCAGCGCCTTGGGCGAGATCGCCAGCTTCGGCTGCATCCTGGTCACGGTCCGCACGGATGGCGGGATCACCGGCGAGAACCTGATCTTCACTTTGAACGACCGGCGCACGAAAGTGCTGCGCCAGATGGTGGACGAACTGGCCGATGTGGCGGTCGGGCAGGACGCCGGGCACATCGCCGGATTCTGGGCGCGGGCGTGGAAGGACATCAACTTCTTGGGCCACAAGGGCGTGCCGGTCGCCGGCGTCTCCGCGATCGACGGGGCGCTGTGGGATATCCTCGGCAAAGCGGCGGGGATGCCGCTGTATCGCCTGCTGGGCGGGGCGCAGGACCGGGTGCCGGCGTATCACAGCGGCGGCCTTTGGCTGTCCCGCTCCATCGACGAGCTGGTGGAGGAGGCGCAGGACTTCGTGGACCAGGGCTTCCGCGCGATTAAGATGCGGCTGGGCCTGCCTGACCCGGCGGCGGACATTGCCCGCGTGAAGGCAGTGCGGGATGTCATCGGCCCCGCCGTGAAGCTGATGGCCGACGCCAACCAGGGTCTGACGGAGGCGCAGGCGATCCGGCTTGGCCGCCGGCTGGAGCCGTTCGACCTCACCTGGTTCGAGGAGCCGCTGCCCGCCTGGGACCTGGACGGCCTGGCCCGGGTGGCCGCGGCGCTGGACACCCCGATCGCCAGCGGCGAGACGGAATACACCCGTTACGGCTTCCGCCGGATGCTGGAACTCCGCTCGGCGGACATCCTGATGCCGGATCTGCAGCGCGTGGGCGGCGTCAGCGAGTTCATGCGGGTGGGCCACATGGCCGAAAGCCGCGACATCGCCGTGTCCAGCCACCTGTTCCCGGAAACCAGCGTGCAGGTGCTGGGCGCGCTCAGCAACGCGACGTTCCTGGAGTACATGCCTTGGTTCTCGCCTTTGTATAATGAGCAGCTGGTGTTCCTCGATGGCAGCGCCGTCGTGCCGGAGCGGCCGGGCTGGGGGTTTACCTTCAACAGAGATTACATCGCGCATCTGTCGCGCTAAGTTTGCCGAACGACCCGGGACCAATCCGGGCGACAACGAGACGTCAGGGAGCAAACGAATGGATCTCACCCGTCGCCGAGTCTTGGCGGGCAGCGCCGCTGCGATAGGGGCCTCGGCTGCGGGTTTGCCCCGCCCGGCGATCGCCGCCAACGAGCCGATCCGGATCGGTTGGCTCACGACGCTCACCGGGGCCGGTTCGGCGCCCGGAATCGGCTTCAACCGCGGGGTTGAGTTCGCCGCCGGCGCCGTCAACGCGGCCGGCGGCGTCAAGGGTCGGATGATCGAGGTAATCACGCGAGACACCCAGGGCGACCCGACCAAGTGCGTGAACGCGACGCAGGAACTGATCAGCCAGCAGAAGGTCCACGCGATCTGGGGGCCGACCAATTCCGGGGAGTCGCTTGCGGTCACGGCGATCATGGCGCGCGCCAAGATGCCGAACATCCATCCCTGCGTGGTCGATACCCTGATCGATCCTGTGAAGTTCCCCAACGCCTTCCGCATCGCGCCGTCTAACGGGCAATGGGACGAGGCCGCCCGCAAATACTGCCTGAACGTCCTCAAGGCCAAGCGGGTCGCGGTGTTTGGCGATACTACCGGCTATGGCGTGACCGCTGCCAACGCCGGCGCGGCCGGGTTCAAGCAGGCCGGGGCGGAGGCGGTCGCCGTGGCCAACATTGATGCCACCCAGCCGGACATGACGCCCGACATGCTGCGCGCCCGCAACGCCGGGGCCGAGGCGGTCGTGCTTTGGACCGTGTCCACCGGCATGGTCGCCCGCTTGCTCAACACGCGCGCGGCCATGGGATGGGACGTACCGTTCACCGGCCACCCGTCGCTGGCGTCCGGCGACATCGCCGGGCTGATCGCCAAGCCGACGAACTGGGAAAAGGTCTATGCCGTGGGTTACCGGAGCTGCAGCTACGACGCGGCGGGCGCGTTGCCGCCCCGCAGCCAGGAGCTGGTGGACAGGCTGGCCGGCAAGGTCAACCTCTCGGACTCGCTGCTATGGTGGGTGGCCTGCGGCGCGGATGCCGTCAACCTGGTCGCCAAGGCGGTAGAGGCCACTGGCGGGACGAGCAGCGCCGGCATCATCGGGCATTGGAACGCGCTTAATCCGTATCCCGGTTATTTTGGGGACTACCGTTTCACCAAGGACCAGCATAACGGCTACCCGGAGGACGCGGTGGTGATGTCCGCCGCCAACACGGCGAAATCCGGCTCCTTCGCGCTCGCGCCGGGATACAGCTGACATGCTCGCCTCGATCGCCGTCTCCGGCTTGGCTATGGGCGCTGTGTACGCGCTCATCGGCATTACCTACAACACGATGTTCGCAACCTCGCGCGTCATGAGCTTCACCGCGGGCATGCTGGGCATGCTCGGCGGGGTGCTGGGGTCGTTGTTCATGCTGCGCTGGGGATTGCCGGTCATTGTCGGCTTGCCGCTGACGTTGATCGCTTGCGCACTGGTGGGCGTCGTGACCGAGTTCGTCGCGGTGCGCCCGGTGCTGAAGAGCCTCGACCAGCACCTTTATGTCCTCTCGACGCTGGCGCTGGCGCTGATGATCCAGCAGGTCACCGCCATCGAATGGAGCACGGAGCCGCGGCCGTTCCCGTCCTTGCTGCCAATAGGCGCCGGCATGTGGGACGAGAAGTACTGGCTTCCGGTGATCGCATGCGCCGTAACGGTGACTGGGCTGGAGTACTTGTACCGGCGCACCTTGGTCGGGCGGGCCTTCCTCGCGGTGGCCGAAGATAACTTCGCCGCAAAGGCGCTGGGGCTGCCGGAGCGGAACCTGCGGGTGGCGAGCTATGCGATGGCGGGGGCAATCGGGGCGCTGGCGGGGTTCTCAGGCGGCCAGTTGCTGCTCGCTTTCTTCGCCAATGGCCCCTTGCTGAACTTCTACGGCTTCATTCCGGTGGCCCTGGGGGGCTTGGGCAACAACCGTGGTGCGGTGATCGGCGGTTTGGCGCTCGGGTTGTTCCAGCAGGCGGCCAACTTCACTTTTGGCGGCATCTTCGCGTCGGTCGCGGTGTTCGTGCTGTTCATCGCCGTGCTGCTCGCCGCACCTCAGGGGCTGTTCGGGACCTCAACCGCGCGGCGGGTATGATGGACAAGCCCGGCTCGCTTTCCGATACCGGAACGATGCATGCAGGGAGCGGCGCCATGTCGGCCCGCGGCGCTCGGCGGTCGCAAACCCGTTCGGCGCTGCTCCCGTTCCTGGTCCTGCTTGCGCTTGCCGTCATCCTGCCGCTGACGGGCAACGACTACTACGCGCTGATCGCGACCCGGGCGGCGATCTACTGGATCCTGGTTTCGGGGCTGAACCTGATCGTCGGCTTCGCCGGGCAACTCGCGATCGGCTATGTCGCGCTGTTCGCGCTCGGCGCCTACACCGCCAGCGTGCTTGCCGCCGGCACCGTGCTACCGCCGGCGCCGGTGGCCCTGGCGCTGGCCGGGGGTACCATCATGGGGGCGGTGTCTGGCGTGGTTGTGGGCCTGCCAGCGTTGCGCCTGCGGACCTTCTATTTCGCCATGACCACCCTGGGCTTCGCCACCATCGTCAACCAAGTGGCGCTCGGTTGGCAGAGCGTCACCGGCGGGGGAGTCGGCGTCGCCGGGCCGTCCATGCCGGCGCCGTTCGATATCGCCTGGGGCCTGTATTACCTTTGCCTCGGCATCGCGGCAATCTGCACCTGGATGACCGCCAACGTCGCCCACAGCCGGTTCGGCCGCGCCTTGATCGCCACGCGCGAGGCGGAGGTTGCGGCGGAGGCGGCCGGCATCTCTAAGCCGGCGCTCCTGGTGTCGGTGTTCCTGTTCGCCGGGGCAGCGGCCGGGTTGGCGGGCGGGCTGTTCGCGAGCTTGCAAACCTATATCACGCCGGACGCTTTCACCTTTGACTTGTCGCTGCTATTCTTCATTGCCGTGCTGATCGGCGGTCGCGGCTCCATCCTGGGGCCGCTGCTGGGGACCATTATTTTGACGATGCTGCCCGAGGTTGCGGCCCCGCTCGCCGCCTGGTCAACCTTCGTCTATGCGGTCCTCGTGCTAGTGATTGTGCTCGCGATCCCCGGCGGGATCGCGGCGCTGCTGGATTTCCGCAGCCGGCGCGCCTTGCCGCGCGACCGGGTGATCCTGCCGCACCTGGGCGCGCTGAGCGAGCTGCTAAGCGTGGAGCGGACGTCCACCGCCTTGGCGCTGCGCGGCATGGTGCTCAGCTTCGGCGGCGTACGGGCGATCGACGGGCTTGACCTGGATGTCAGCGCCGGCCAGGTACACGGGTTGATCGGCCCCAACGGCAGCGGCAAGACGACGACACTCAACGTCATCTCCGGCTACTACAGCCCACAGGCTGGCAGCCTGACCGTGGGAACGGACCGCCTGGCGAGCCGGACGCCGTCCACACGCGCCGGCCACGGCATCGCCCGCACGTTCCAGACGCCACGGATCATCGGAGAGGCGACGGTGCTGCAGAACATCATGGTCGGCGGCACCATCATCGGGCAAGCGAGCTTCATGGAGGCGCTGCTGTCCTTGCCGCGCCAGGTCCGGGACGAACAACGGATCGAGACGACGGCCCGGCTGGCGCTCGATGTCATCGGGCTTGGGGCGCTGGCCGACATCCGGGCCGACCGGCTGCAGCACAGCGAGCTGCGCTTCGTCGAGATTGCCCGCGCGCTGATGCTGCGGCCGGCGTTCCTGCTGCTGGACGAGCCGGCCGCCGGGTTGTCGCCCGACGAGATCAAGCGGCTGGGCGCGTTGATCAAGGCGGTCAGCCGGCGGGGCGTGGGCGTGCTGCTGGTCGAGCATCACGCGGACCTCATCTTCGAGATCTGCGACGAGGTGACAGTGCTGAACCTGGGCCGGATCCTGGCCCGCGGCACGCCGGCCGAAATCCGGGCCCACAAGGAGGTCGTCAGTGCTTATCTTGGCGCCTGAACCGCTGCTGGCAGTGGCCGGCCTGCAAGCGGGCTACGGCAAGATTGCCGTCCTCCATGGCGTGAGCCTGCACGTTGCGCCAGGCGAGGTCGTGGCCTTGCTGGGCCCGAACGGTGCCGGCAAGACCACGCTGCTGCGAGCGATCTCCGGGCTGCTGCCCTGGAACGGGGGAGAGGTCCGGTTCGCCGGCCGCAGCCTGCGCAGCGTCGGGCCGCGGGGGGCGGCGCAGGCCGGGCTGGCGCACGTCGTCGAGGGCCACCGGGTGTTCACCCAGAGCACGGTTGCCGACAACCTCATGCTGGCCGCATACGACATCGCGCGGGGCGAGCGGGCGGCACGGCTGGAGGAGGCGCTCGCCTTCTTTCCCGAAATCGCCGCCAAGCGGCATCAGCTCGGCGGTGCGCTGAGCGGCGGGCAGCAACAGATGCTGGCGGTAGCGCAGGGCCTGGTGCGGCGCCCGCGCCTGCTGATGCTGGACGAGCCGTCCGCGGGACTGTCCCCGGTGCTGGTCGACCGGGTGCTGTCCGTCGTGGACCAGCTGCGCGCGCGGGGCACCTCCGTCCTGCTGGTGGAGCAGCTGATCGAGAAGGCGCTGGCCGTCGCCGACCGAGTTTACGCACTGGCCCAGGGCCGCATCGCGCTTGAGGCCGCGACCGACGACCCAACGCTCGGGAAACGGTTGGAGCAGGCGTATTTCGGGCTGGCCGTGCTGGCGTGACGCCGTTGAGAGTATTCAAATCGTGGGAGTAATCACGCCGCGGCAGCGTTGCTACCTGGATTAGGTGATTGGTGTCGTTAGCTGGGTCGGGTAGAGCCGCAAGCCTTATTTGATCCGAGATGCTGACATGCCGTTCAAGTCCGATGCTGCGCGTCGCCACTGCATCCCAAAGCAGAAGCGCAAGGTAATGAACTGGACAGCATACAATGCGAGCCGGCGCCAGCGTGGCAGTCTGACGGTGTGGTTCAGTGACGAGGCGGTCGCAGCCTGGCAAGCCGCTCCTCGAACGAGCCGAGGCGGGCAGGCATGGTATTCGTCGCTGGCAATCCTGAGGTTCTGACGCTGGGGGCTGTATTCCGGCTGGCCCTGCGTCAAACCGAGGGCTTGATTGGCTCGATCATCGGTCTTCTCGGTCTCACCCTTGCGGTTCCCGACCACTTGACGCTCAGTCGGAGGGCTGACATGCTGACGGTGCCGCACCCCTGTTCCGGCAGCGGTGCTGATCGTGAGCCCTTGCACTTGCCGTAAGCGTCGCGGCGGCGGCATCTGGCTGGTGGTCGGCGGGTTATCATCTGCTTGCGGCATGGATACGATGGTTGCGGATCTGGGCGACACGGTTGAGAGCGCTCGTACGCATGAATGCTCCTGTGTCGGTCAAGAAAGCGAATAGATAACGCGGCGGCGACGTGCGGATCAGATGCAGGCGCAAGGTCTGCAGAAGGCACCCTTGGCCCGTTTGATGGGCATGGGACGCGATCACCTCACCAAGGCCGACACCGTGACCGTTGCTGCCGTCGAGGCGGAAGTGCCCGGCCTTGCTGATGCCCGAAGCCTGGTGGGCCCGTTCCCAACAGCTCTGTCATGAGCCGCCACTTCGAGCCGCAGTGCGACAACTGCCTGAGAACGGCCAATTCGCCTGCACCCTGAGTCGCTCCAGACTGCCCAAAGTAGCTGTTCTGGGCAGTTCTACACCCTGACGCCCACGCAAAACTTGACGAAACCAGCCGCCAGTCGGCCTTGGCTTTACATCGTAATGAGCAGTTTGGCCAAATGGCGGCTGGTGACACGACTGTTGATGCTGGTGGCGAAGTCAGAGTTAGCTTTTTGTTCACATACTCGATGGCTCACCAAACCTGATTTCGCCGAGGTCTTTGACCTCACCAGTGGACACCGAGAATGGCTTGGCGGCCGAACCGCTGACCTCGCCACCAGCATCACTGTTGGGAACGGGCCTATTTGCGCGGCATCTCGATGGGCGACTTCCAGAAGGCGTTGTCAGCCTTGCTGGGCAGGGACGCCCCGAACCTGTCGCCGTCGGTCATCGCACGGCTCCAAGGCGAGTGGGAGGCCGACTACGCCCGTTGGCAGCGGCGCGATCTGTCGGCCCGGCGCTATGTCCATATTTGGGCTGATGGGGTGTGCCTGCAGGCCCGCATTGAGCCGCAGGCCGAATGCATGCTGGTGCTGATCGGCGCCACGCCGGAGGATAGGAAGGAGCTGCTCGGCTTCCAGGTGGGCGTGCAGGAAAGTGCCCAGAGCTGGCGGGAGCTGCTGGTCGACCTGAAGGCGCGCGGCCTGGCTATTGCGCCGGAGGGGACGACCGGAGACGAAGCACTCGGCTTCTGGAAGGCGCCCGACGCGGTGTCGCCGACAACCCGGCCTCAGCGCTGCACGGTGCACAAGACGGCCAACGTGCTCGACAAGCTGCCCAAGTCCGTCCAGCCCGCGGCGAAGTCGAAGCTGCGCGAGATCTGGAAGGCGCCAAACCGGGCGACGGCCGAGGCGGCGATCGCGACGTTCGCCGACAAGTATGGCGCCAAATACGCCAAGGCGGTGATCTGTCTGAAGAAGAACCGTAACGCGCTGCTGACCTTCTACGACTTCCCCGCCGAGCATTGGGACCACCTGCGAACATTAAACCCGATCGAGGGCGTGTTCGCGACCGTGCGGCATCGGACGGTGCGAACCAAGGGCGCGCTGTCCCAGGACACCGCCCGGTTAATGGTGTTCAAGCTGGTCACCGCCGCCGCCAAGACCTGGCGTCGTTTGAAGGGCGAAAACCAGTTGCCCAAGCTCGTCCAGGGCGTCACCTTCGCCAACGGCGTCGAGGTCGCCAACACGCCAGCACAGAACGCCGCCTGATCACGGCGTCACCCAAATTCAGACACAGCTCCCCTGAAAGGGGTGCGTCTCAGTGCCTTAATATTTAACCAAACCAAGGACGGCAGGCGTATGCAGCCGGATGTAGTCCTCTTTGGGCCGTCGCAGGTGCTCCCTGCATAGATTTGCCAGCGCCTCTCCGTCACCGGCCTCCACACAGCCGATCATGGCCCAGTGGTCCAGCACGGCTTGGTCGCGGCGCTGCTCGTCTGGAAAGGCCCGGCTGCGAATCGGATGCGCCTGGGTGGCGTAAATGCGAATGGCATCGGCCAGGGTAGGGTTCCCGCAGCTGGCATAAACCGCCTCATGGAACATGTTGTTGCAGGTGAACAGATCCAGAAAGCGTCCCTCCCGGCTTGCTGCCTCGTGATGTTGCTGGATAGCGACAAGCCGGCCCACCAGTCCGTCCGGGCATGGCACGGGGATGTCGAGCGCCGCCCGCAGTTCCAGCGTTTCACGCACCTGATAAAGATCCTCAACCTCCTTCACGGTGTAATCACGGACCCGCGTGCCACGGTTTGGCTCGCTGATCACCAAGCCGAGCCGGCGCAACTCGTCGAAGGCGCGCCGCACAGCATGCCGCGATGCGTCTAGGCGCTGCATGATCTCGTCCTCAACCAGATGCTCGCGCGTCAGACGATGGCCGAACACAATCTCGGTCTCAATCGCCTTGGCGACCTGCTGCCATTTTGCTGTCCGACGCTCGCCCATGCCGGTTCCATAGGCGAACTGTGCGCGGAAAGGAAAGGCGGAAGCATGCAGGTGCGGGGCAATCGATTGAACATGTCGGGGATTGAACTAAGCCGCTGACGCGGTAGGTGCGGCTGCGGTTTCGGTGAATGGGCTGTCTTGGTCTGCCAAGGTTTGGGCGGTGCCCTTCAACGCTGGAACGGGAGCCCCCGATGACTGAGATGCGCCCCCTACGCCGCCGCATGATCGAGGACATGACGGTCCGCAATTTGTCGCCGGGGTAGCGCCCGTGCTCGTGGTGGAAATTTGCTGACAACGGCGGTGTAGGCAGAGGTGGTCATCGGATCGGCTGGCTAAGGTGGAGTTGCGAGGCTCTAACCCGAACCGACGAGGACCCGATGACCGAGGACAGACTACCGCTGGCCGAGCTGCTGGCCAAAGCCGGTGATGGTGACTTCCTGCGATCCGTAGCGAAGGCCGTGGTGCAGTTGCTGATGGAGACGTGTTGAATTTCACTGAGACCTGACCCGGTGTTTTCATCGAGAAGTGACCCGGTCCAAGGATATCTCCCGCGTGCTGCGGGTGTGGGTCAAGGGGGTGTTTTGGTTCTCCTGCTGTTAGGTTCGGCC
>JAABUV010007214.1_pt1 | contig 11738 bp, 11 predicted proteins | sample 5559971 | NCBI WGS metagenome assembly JAABUV01 (sample SAMN10711881, study PRJNA513362) | rock metagenome | isolation source: Antarctica rocks | place: Antarctica: Victoria Land, Knobhead nord | collected 2015-12-19
GCCTGGCATCGGCGTACGGACAGACCTACCGACGGAGGACGGACCACGCGGCCGCCCTCACGGCCGATCGCGGAACGTGACGGTGGCGCGGCCGCCCGTCGTCGTCGCCCCACTCACCGGGTCCTGGTAAGGGACCGTCGCCGGCAACGCCAACACGACCCGCTCCCCGTCCTGATCGACCGCCGCGACCGCCGCGCCGCCCACGCTCTCCGTCGTCAGGTCCTGGCCGGTGAGCGCCTTGTCGTCGGGGCACGGCCCCAGCACGCGCCCGTCCGTCGGCCGGCGCACCACGAGAGGCCCCGCCGTGTCGCGCGTCCCCAGCTGGCCGCTCGGCCCCGCGCGCCTGGACGGCCCGCTAGCGTCTCCTGAGTTCGACGAGGACGACGAGGCGGCGTTGAGCGATAACGCCGGCGTGACCGAGGAACCTGACACGGATGCGGTCGACGCCCTTGTCTCGGTGGCCGCGCCCGCGCGGTACCGCACGGCGTGGTCCGCCAGCCGTCAAGACGCCCACCGACCGCGCCGCGCGTCCACTGGCCCTCATTGTGCATTGGGGTATGGCGCGTACCACTCCGATGGCCTGACTTTTCCCGTACACGGCGGCGGGGGCGGCCTGAACACGGCGGCGGGGGCGGCCTGACGGGGGCGGCCTGAGGGGAGTGACCGGGCTGGTGGTCAAGCACAGGCGCGACGGCCAGGGGCGGCCTCGTCGAAGCGGCGGCGGTCAGCTTCGACGCGCTGGCCGCGCCCCCCCATTATCTGGCGCGGACGGGTCCCCGCGCCGCCGGAGGGCCACAGGGCCTACGACACACAGGGCGAGCGATCATCCCGCATGATGGGCATGATGGAGACAGAAGCGAGGAGGAATTATGATGTGGAATCCGGTTGACCGGATCACCCGTGCCCGGCGCGGCGCCGGGGCGGCGGGAGGGGCACAGGAGACGCGGACGCCGCGCCAGGACGAGGTGACCGTCGGCCTTGGCGGCCTCACCGTCGCCGACGTACCCCGTTTCCTGCGGGGGCTGGCCCTGTTGGCCACCGGTGTCGAAACGATGCTCCTCCCCAGGCGTGCCGTAGGCGACTCAGCCGCCCCAAGCCCGGTCGCCGTGGCCACGGTGAGCGCGGAGGACACCAGGCCCCCAAGCCCGGCCGCGCGCACTCCGGGCCGTCCCCCGGCGCGCCTCGCCGCGCTGCAAGATCGCCTCTCCGCGCTATCAGTGCCCCGCCCACCGGGGGTGACGGCGGCGACGACCAGGGCGCGGGCCGCGCTGGTCACGACGGGACATCGCGTCCCGACGAGCGGCGGCGCACGTCGTGTGGCCCTCGGCGCCCTGCTCGGCGTGGGCATCCTGGCCGTGCTCCTGTCGCCGCTCCGCGCCTGGGTCTGGGGCCGCGTCCGCCGCATGCGGAGCGGCACGGACGGGCAGGACACCATAAGCCTCGTCCAGACCGCACCACAAGACGCGACCGTACAGCAGGGCACGTCCGGCACGCCGGGCGGCACGTCCGCGGTCGACGACGCGACCCTGGTCGACAAGGTGGAGAGCGCGATCTTCCGCGACCCGGCGGTACCCAAAGGCCGGATCAACATCAACGCGGAGCGCGGGCGGGTGGTGCTCCGCGGCGAGGTGGACCAGTCGGAGCAGATCGGCGCGCTGGACGCGGCGGCGCGCCAGGTGCCCGGTGTCAAGGACGTGGAGAACCTGCTCCATCTCCCCGGGACGCCCGCGCCCCAGAGCTAAGGAGAGCGCGGGCGCGGACTTGAGCGGCAGGGGCAACCGCCCCACCCGCGCCTCCGCGACGACGGGGAAATCGACGCCGCCGCGCGCGTGCCGTGGCCTCGCCGACGTCCGCGCCCGCATCCACCTGTGGACAGACGGGCGGCGCGGGCTCTTGCAGGGCGACGAGTGGCGCGTCCTTCCCGGCGCCCCGTCCAGGCCGGAGGACCCGCCCACCCCGGCGGGATAGGCCCGCCGGCTGCGATACGGGAGGGCGTGAGGAGAGGCCGGCGGGAACAGGACGGAGGGGGAGGGAGCGCCGCCATGAGGGAACCGACGCGCCGGCCGCCGATCGAGCGACCGGGCTGGAACGACCAGGCCGCCGTGGCACTCCTCGTCCTCGTCGCCGGGCATCTGCTCGCGGTCGAGCCCGCGGCGGTGGCCCGTCCGCTCACCCCCGACCGCCTGTCTCGCTTCGTCGCCGCACACGACCGCCTGTCTCGCTTCGTCGCCGCACACGACCGCCTGTCTCGCTTCGTCGCCGCCCACGACCTCCCCGCGCTCGTGGCCGCCCACGACCGCCTGTCTCGCTTCGTGGCCGCCCACGACCGCCTGTCTCGCTTCGTGGCCGCCCACGACCGCCTGTCTCGCTTCGTCGCCGCCCACGACCTCCCCGCGCTCGTGGCCGCCTGCGAGGGAAACCCGAGCGAGCAGGCGCGCCACGGCGCCCACCAATTGCGCCGCCTCATCCGCGCCGGCCAGGCCCAGGTCTACCAGCGCGTCCTCCCCGGCCTCCCCGTCGCCCTCGTCGACCCCTATTTTCGCCTTGCCCTGGCCCGCGCCGCGGCCCGCGCCGGCCTCGACCTCTTCCCGTCGACATCGCCACGGCCCTGATCGCCGTCTGGGACGGGTGTCCCGCGCGTGGGCTGGGTAGAACTGCCCATGTCGTTGCCTACTTGCGTCGCACTAATGCCGCGCGTACGTGCGTATCACGGCGCAAGAGCTAGGTAAGGAACACGCCACCCGTTGCGTCTTTATTTATGGAGAGACACGAAAGCTATGGAAAGACACAAAAGCAGCAGTCCGGTGGATGGCGGGCTAGGCCGTCGGCGGTTGCCCCATGGCCGTGGGTAAGACGCGTCGGCCCCGTGTCATCGTGTATCGGCCGGGCGACAGCGAACGTCCCCACGGCCGGGCATGCGCGAACGTCACTCTGCTCATGCCGTCGTCCAACCGATATACTGATACAGGGGCGAACATCCGGGCCAGCACGGGCCAAGGCTCATAGACGTGGTGACGCGTGCATTGGTCTGCGAAATTGCATCGTCGCGGTGGCCGCAGAGGGACACCTCTCCCCACATTGCGACCGGCGGTCAGCGCAAGGAGCGCCCCGCGACCCTGGGGAAACACTGCCGTGATAGGATAATTCACGAGGTAGCTATGGCTGCCGCGGCGGTTACCACCTCGGATAAAATAGTCTCGGGAACTATTTTTGTATCAGCCCTGCTACTTTGACACATTGAGTTGTATGAAAATCTGAGGCGAAATGATGACCTATTTGAAGCGACAACTGCACGCGAGGGCAGGGCGACGACTGATGTTGTTCGCGCTGCTGCTCACGCCCTTCGTGATCACCGCGGGCGGTCAATTAGTCTACTCCTCGGGGTCACCGCGCAGGGTTGTCCCGCACCATGGCGTGGTGAAACCGACGCCGCCGCGCTTCTTGCCCACCTCGTGCGCCCCGCAGCTAGCCGTTACCCCTGTGGCCTCGGCTACCTCCACGGCCGCCCCCCCCCACCCCAATGCCCTCTAGCGCCCTCGTCCTCGACCAAGCGCAACTTAAATGCACCGGCGGCTTGAGCGTCCGCGTAGGCCCCACGCAAACCTTCACCGTGGGGATCAGCGGTCAGCTCGTCCGGGTCGATATCCCCCTGTGCGCGCCCTCAAAGAACGCGCGTATTGATGTGACGGTCAGCACCACAAGCGGATCCGCGCAATCGAGTACGGCCGGCCTCAAGCTGCCCCACGACTACTCCGACTGCGCGTGGTACGAGTTCGATTATAGCCAGCCGATCGCCGCCGCCGTGGGCGACATCCTGCAGCTCAAGGTCACGTCGCCCAACCATAGGTCGGCCCTCTGGGGCTATGACGGGGGAGACACTAATCCGTATCCGGGCGGCGCCGCCTCTTGGCGCGGGCACACCATCAACAGTTTTACCTTCCAGACCTACATGCGGTAACCGCGCCAACCTCGATAGCATCGTACCGACCCCTCAAATAGAGCTTATCCACGACTAGACAAAAGATGGCGCGCGAGATACATCAGGAGAGAATATGTCACGCTACATTGCCTTCTTTATTCTGGCGCTATAAGACCCCACAAAGCGTACGCAGACTCATAGGAAGAAACGAAAAAGCGATGAAGAACGTGTTACTCGTGCGGCCGATGCGGTTGCTCGTCGCGCTGGCACTGTTGCTGCTGCCCTTGCTGACGACAGCCGGCGACTGGCCCTCTTACTTGCATGACAGCCAACACACGGCCGCGAGTGGCGACGAAACGACGCTCTCTCCCTCCAACGCCGGCCACCTCGCTGAACACTGGGCCTTCAAGACGGGAGGCATAATCGCGTCCTCGCCCACGATCGTCAACGGCGTCGTCTACGTCGGCTCGTGGGACGGCTACGAGTACGCCCTCAACGCGACGACCGGGGCGCTCGAGTGGAGGACGTACCTGGGCATCACGTCGGCGCCCAACTGCAACCCCACGTCGGCGGGCGTCACCTCCGTGGCGGCGGTCCAGAATGGCGTCGTCTACGTCGGCGGCGGCGACGCCTACTGGTATGCTCTTAACGCCTCCACGGGCACCGTGCTCTGGAAGGTGTACACGGGGGACAACAGCGCGAGCGGCGGGCACTATAACTGGGCCAGCCCCCTGCTCTCTAACGGCTACGCCTACATCGGGATCGCCAGCTTCGGCGACTGCCCGCTGGTCCAGGGCCAATTGTTGCGGGTGAGCCTGAGCACCCATCAAGTGGTCAACACGTACAATTTCGTCCCGTCGGGGCAGGCGGGCGCCGGTATCTGGACCTCGCCCACCATCGACGCGGCGAGCAACACGGTCTACGTGACAACCGGCACGCAGGCGGGCTCCCAGCCGCTCGCCCAGGCGGTCGTCGCGCTGGACGCCGCGACGCTGGCGTTGAAGGGCTCCTGGCAAATCCCGGCGGCGCAAGCCATCAGCGATTCCGACTGGGGGACGACACCGATCGTGTTCGACGACGCGACGGGGACCCACCTGGTGGCGGCGGCGAACAAGAACGGCTACCTCTACGCCTATGATCGCACCGATGTCACGGCTGGCCCGCTGTGGCAGCAGAAGATAGGGACCCCCCCTGGGTCGTGCCCCCAATGCGGGGATGGCATGGCGTCGTCCGGCGCCTTCGCCAACGGACGGCTCTACTACGCCAGCGGTCCCACCACGATCAACGGCTCCGCCTATCCGGGGGCGGTGCGCGCGCTCGACCCCGCGACTGGCGCCTACCTGTGGCAGCACGGGACGTCTGGCAACATCGTGCCCGCCATCGCCTACGCCAACGGCCTCATCCTGGATGGGGAAGGCTCCACGCTGGAGGTGCTCGACGCGGCGACGGGCGCGCCGCTCTACCACTACATGACCGGCGGTCAGCTATATGGGGCGCCCAGCGTGTCCAACGGCCAGATCTTCGAGGGCTCGACCGACGGCTACGTGTACGCGTTCGCTCTCGCCAGTCCGAAGCCCTCCACGCCCGTCGACCTGCGGGCGGCGTACAACAACGCCGGGATCAGCGACGACGCCGCACCTGGTGCGGCCAACTTCGATGGGGGCAGCTACAGCTACTCGGCGCAAGCCCTTCAGGCCGCCGGCATCGCCGCCGGGGGCAGCGTCGTCGTCAACGGCGTAACCTTCCAGTGGCCGGCCGCCGCGTCGGGGACGGCGGACAACGTGGTGGCTGGGAGGCAAACGGTGAGCTTGGCGACACCAACCGGCGGGACGACATTGGCCGTCCTGGGCGCGGCCACCAATGGCCCCTCGACCGGCACGGGCACGATCACCTATGGCGACGGCTCGACGCAAAGCTTCACGCTGAACCTCCCCGACTGGACGCTCAACGCGGGAGGAGGACAACTCACGCCGGGAGGGGCGCAACTCGCGGCGACGATGCCCTACCGCAACGGCAATGCGGGCAAGCAAGCGCTCCAGACGGACATCTTCTACGCCGCCGTGGCGCTGCAGACGGGCAAAACGGTGGCCAGCGTCACGCTCCCTGGCGTGCCCGCCCAAGGGGGATTCCACGTCTTTGCCATGACCGTGGCGGGCACCGTGTCGTCCCCCACGGCCACCAGCACAAGTACTCCGCTGGCCACCAGCACAAGTACTCCGCTGGCCACCAGCACCCCGCTGGCCATCGCCACCAGCACCCCGCTGGCCATCGCCACCAGCACCCCGCTGGCCATCGCCACCAGCACCCCGCTGGCCACCGCCACTAGCGTTCCTAGCCCCGGAACGGCGCCCGGCTCGATAAGCCTGTCCGCCGCCGATAACAACGTCGGGATCAGCGACGACAGTAGCCCGGCCGCAGGCAACCTCGACGGCTACGGCTACAGCTACTCGGCGCAGGCACTCCAGGCCGCCGGCTTCAGCCAGGGCCAGAGCGTCACGGTCAACGGCGTCGCCTTCCAGTGGCCGGCCGCTTCAGCGGGGACAGCGGACAACGTGCTGGCTGGGGGGCAGACGGTGAGCTTGGCGACACCAACCGGCGGGACGACATTGGCCGTCCTGGGCGCGGCCACCAACGGCCCCTCGACCGGCACGGGCACGATCACCTACGGCGACGGTTCGACACAGACCTTCACCCTGGGCTTCTCCGACTGGACGCTCAATGGCGGCGGCGCGCAGCCCATCGCCGGCAACAGCGTGGCGGCGACGATGTCCTACCGTAACGGCGGCGGGGGCAAGCAAACGCTCCAGACGGACGTCTTCTACACCGCTATCACGCTCCAGACGGGCAAGGCGGTGACCAGCGTCACGCTCCCCACGTCGGCCACCCAGGGCCACCTCCACGTCTTTGCCATGACGGTGGCGAGCACCGCGTCGTCTCCCACCGCCACCAGCACCCCGCCGGCCCTGCCCACCAGCACCCCGCCGGCCCTGCCCACCAGCACCCCGCCGGCCCTGCCCACCAGCACCCCGGCAACGACATCCCTCTTCACCACAGGGTTTGAGAGCGGGGACCGGCAGCCGACGTGGGCCAACACGGTCGACGGCGGCGGCTATCCCGCTGGCGGCCTCTCCAACGTCGGCGGCCTCTGCTGCGGGCTCTCCGGCCCCGAGACCGGGGTGCGCACCGAGACCAGCCACACCGGCGCCGCCGCCCTCCTGTACTCGGGCATGGATAACAGCGCGAGCAACTCCGATGCGTACGACAAGGTCTTCGACCTAACCGGCGACAACATCGTCGTCGGCCCGACCACCACCCTCTCGTACTGGATCTATCCCCAGAGCAACACGACGGCTCCGGAGCCGATCGGCGGGGGCAACAGCGCCTGCGTCGCGATCGACCTGATCTTCGCGGACGGCAGCAACCTGCGCGACTCCGGCGCGGTCGATCAGGCCGGCAATCGCCTGCACCCGGCCTATCAATGCGGCCACTTGACGCTGGACACCTGGAACCACGTCACCTCCGTCATCGGCGCCCACGTCGCCGGCAAGACCATCGTGCGGCTCGACGTGGGCTATGACCAACCGGCCAACACGGGCGGCTACCGCGGTTACATCGACGACATCAGCATCCACAATTAGGGCCGGGGGAAGCTCCGCCCCAGGCCGACGAGCGCTGTGCGGCGCGGAAACGTGGCGCCATCGCGCCATGGTCGCGCCGGGTAGAGGTCCGGCACGACTTCTATACAATCTATATAAAATGTATGCGGTAGGCGTACATGTATCCACGGCGACCTGCACGCGGTCTACCGCCGAGAAAAAGGACGTGAACATGGACGTAGATGAGGGGACGACTCAACCATTCGAGGAACTGGTACGGCGTGTGCGGAGCCGGGACCTGTCGCGGGGGCGCTTCATCGCGTTGCTGACGGGCCTGGGCGCCTCGGCGACGGGGATCGCGACGTTGCTGGCGTCCGCCGAGACGGCCGACGCTGCGGGACGCCCACCCCCGCGCGCGCATCCGCACACCAGCGCTCAGCACCACAACACACATCTCCACGAGACCCACGTCCGCCGTCAGGGCGCGCTCACCCATGGCGTCGCCCCCGATGCCGATGGCGGCCTCAGTGATAGCCACACGCGGCGCCTACAGGCCATCGTGGAGGATTATGCGCCCGACGCCGTGGTCGAGGATCCGCTCTTCGCGGCGCCGATCGTGGGGAAAGAGGCGATCGCCGCGCGGAAGCTGGCCGAGATGCAGGGGATGCGCGGTGTCACGATCGACGTGACGCATCGCTTTGCCCACCGCAACCAGGTCGTCGCCGAGTGGGTGCTGCGCGGCCGGCACGAGGGCGCGGTCTTCGATTACCCCGCCACGGGACGGCGGATTGAGGTGCGGGGTGTCACCGTGGTCACCCGCGAGGACGGCAAGATTACCCGCGAGTCGCTCCACTATGACGTGGCGGACGTGCATCGTCAACTCTCTGCGTAACAGCCTATCGCCGCGCATAATATAATACGCATCGCATAATAGCAGCTGCCGCCGCGCAGAGGGCGCGCTTCCCTTTTTATTCTCAATGATGGAAATGATGGAGTGGTATGACCTTCACTGATTCGACGGGAGGCAAGCGCCTCGACCTGGTGGCCGGCGGCTTCTCGTTCCCGACAAGCCTGACCTTCGACGACGCGGGTGCCGCGTACGTGGCGGAGTCGGGCCTCCCTTTCGGCGGCGCCGCTCCTGGTACGCACCGGAGAGACCCCGGTCATCGTCGATGATCAGGCGGCGATGGCTCGGCCAGCCCAAGCCGTCCGCCCAGTTGTCCAGGCGATAGTGGCGTTCGCGGCCCTTGCTGTGCAGCGCGACCTGTTCGGGGGACAACACCGGATGTAGATCACGACCAAGCGGTTTAGGTGCGTCGGGCACACTACCATTAGCCCGTCACAGCAGCGGCTGCACATAGGTCTGAAACCCGAAATCATTGACCGTGCGCCCAAACCAGACGCCGTTCCCGCCCGGATATGGATCCCCCGACCCTCCAGACGTGCCCCACAAAGGCGCTTCTCCCATGCGCGGCTCGACCGCAAGGATCACAACCTCTCCCACGCTGACGGCGATGGGCTGGTCGAAGGTGAACGTGTACCATGCGCAGTCCGAGTAGCTGCGCGTGAAGGTGACCGAGGCCGTGCTCGACTGGAGGGGCATTTCCGTCAACACGGTGAGATCGACCACGCTATCTTTGATGGGCGTGCAGAAAGGGAGCGCGACCTGGGTGAGGGGGCCGCTTACCTCCGTCGTGACCGACTGCGCCGCGTGCGCTCCCGCGCGCACACTCAGGCCGCCCGTGACCGCGAGTTGCGCTTGATCAAGCTGCTCCAAAGGCTGCGATGTCACGGTTAGCGCGAACACATGTAGTTGTCCCGGGCCAGCCGTAGTCGGCAGCATCACCTGCGTGATGACCTGTCCACCGCGCAGCGGGATGGCGGCATAAAAGAGATACGTTTGGATCACCTCCCGTCCCCCCTGGCTTGTGTTGCGATAGGGCAGACTGGCCGCGATACCGTTGCCGTAGGACGGCCGCGCCGTGCGCCCGCCGTCGAGCGTCCAATCGCTCAAACCCAGCGTGAAGCTCTGCGTCGTGCCGTCGCTATACGTGACCGACCCTGTTCCCTGGGTCGCACCGTGGTCGGACGCCCCGAGGACGGCCAGGACGGTCCCGCTGACGGGCGTCGTGGGCGTGAGGACCTGTCCCTGTGCGACGACATTGTCCGGCTGGCCGGGGGCCGCTTCCGGCCAGTCAAATGTCACGCCACCGGTTGTGATGGGCTGCCCCGCGGTCATGCCGTTCGCTTGCAGGCTATCGGCGGAGTAGCTATTGCCCAGCGTGTCGAAGTCGGCGGCGCCGGCCGCGCCATCGGCACCGATGCCCACGTTATTCGCCTCGGCCTGCAAACCAATTGATGCGTCGCCCACGGCTGGTGGGACCGACTCCAAGGCCGGCACTGCAACGCTGCGGGAACTGCTCCCCGCTTGGCCGCTAATCTGAGGGGCCGGCGCGTAAGCGGATCGGTCCGGAGTCTCGCCCCCAGTCGCTCGCTGCATCGGCGGCATGGCCGTGAGGCTCACGAGCGCCAGTAACAGCGATGTAGTAAACCACCTCATGCTCACTCCTTCCCGCACCCCCCCTGTAAGCACGGACGAGGGCGGCCACTATCCGGAGACACGGCGACCACAGCACCGCCCAACGCGGTGCGGATGAGTGCGTGGGGCACCTGAGTTGGACGTACTATAGCACAACGGAGGACGCCAATCAAGGCGCGCCTTCTCAAGATGCTGCTGGCGAACCTCAATGGAGCCTCGCCGGCGGGTCGGTGGCAGGCGTGACCACACGCCGTTTGACATGCCTGAAATCCGTGCTGCTGGGTTCGCCAGCAGCATCTTCTCAAGGGGTGCGCGCCAGTTTTTCGCGTGGGCGTCGCGTATTCACTGGGAGCGCCGGCTTCCAGCCGGCAAGCCGTCGCGGGCGAGCGGGTTGCCGCGCGCAGACAGCGTGGCGGCGACCGTGGGTCAGCTGGAAGCCGGCGCTCCCAGTAGAGACGGCGCGTGCCCCGGTAACCAGCGCGAAAAACTGGCGCACACCCCTTCTCAAGGGGTGCGCCACAGCAAAGTTCCCTAGGCGGAGCGGGGCAGGAGCAGTGGACGCTGGGCGGGCGTGGGTTTGGGACGGGGCGCGGCGCGCGGGGCGTCGGCACGCGCGGCGACACGCGGCGATGTGGCGGACACCGCGGGTGCTGCGGCGCGGGCGGGACGCGGCGCGGACGCGGCGGGCACGCGCGGGGTGGGCGGGGCGGCGTCCCCCGTCGGCGGCCGGTACTGGTCGGGGTGGGTCTGCCAGAAGGCTGCCCAGCGCCCCGAACGGTGCAGGGCGCGCAGGCTGGCGATGGCCTGGCTGCCGGGGACGCCCCAGCGCATGCCAGCCTGCTTGAGCCGCGCTTCGACCAAGCACTTGCAGGAACTCTCCACGGCCCCCGAGCCGATGGACAGGTGCCGCGCAACGAACTGTGGGTAATCCATGCGCGCCGCGTGGCGCGTCACATAGGTCCGAGCGTCGTCGATGGCCTGCACGGCTTCCGCCGTCGTCGGCTCCAGCGCCGTGAGGGCCGCGCGCACCGGGGCCGCCCCGTACAAGTAGAACTGATCCTTGAAAGGATAACGTCACGAGTCGCGGCAACACGGACGGCACAAATGGCCCCTACGCGTGGCATGGGGTGGCCGCTGTGGTGGATTGGGAAACGCCGACACCTGCATAAATGTGCACGGACATGCATAGCCATACAGGTAATTAAGAACGCATGGCGCGGCTACCGATCGCATCTGTCGCCTATCCTCCGTGATTGAATAGCTCTACGACGCGCGTGCTGTGCGCCGATACCTGGCGCGGGGTCGCACAACCGCACGGCTACGCGGGATCGAACACCACATGCAGGGGCTTGTAGCCGCGCTGAAGGAAACCGCGCAGATGTGGTCGGTCGGAGGCCGGGTCCAGGCGCAGGGTCGGCAGGCGCGTCAACAGGGCGTCGAGGGCTTCATATGCCTCAGCCCGCGTGAGGAGAGCGCCCGCGCGAGGAGAGCGCCCGCGCGAGGGGAGCGCCCGCGCGAGGGGAGCGCCCGCGCAGAATCGCGGGCCGATGTTGAAGGCTAGTAGGCCGTCAAGCATCATCTTGACAGTAGGTGTTTCGATGGGGCATCCTCATAGTGGTAGTGGCACGGATACAGGACGGAGGATGGCTCGTGAATAAGAGGTATATCGTGACGCTCACCGCCG
>JAABUV010007219.1_pt1 | contig 11733 bp, 17 predicted proteins | sample 5559971 | NCBI WGS metagenome assembly JAABUV01 (sample SAMN10711881, study PRJNA513362) | rock metagenome | isolation source: Antarctica rocks | place: Antarctica: Victoria Land, Knobhead nord | collected 2015-12-19
AGTGCAAGTTCAGCAGCTACCAAGGGGCCTGTGTTGCGGCCGCGCAGCGCTCTCAGTATTAACCTGCCCATGCGGCTTAACAGAAGGCAGCTGTGACACTTGAGCAGACGCCTTGAGCAGTCAACAGATCGACGACCCACTCGCCAAAGCAGTAGCATGTCGCGCTTGGCGCTGGCCTGAAACAAGCACAAAGATACACCCTCATCTGCACATGCACTCAACTCAGCCGCCCTGTTGCACTGTCTATGAAACCTGCAGCATGCTGCGGCGAACGTCACAATGTGCGCCCTTGCCCAGGCATGCGCATGTGCTTTAGCAGCATTATGCTCATGATCGTGTCAGCGTTAAGTGAGAGGAGCCCATTGTTATAGCTGCAGTCCTGTGTGTAATGCACACAGAAGTTCTGTGACAGAACTGTAGAGGCAAGCATTGGTTATAGCTGCAGTTCTACAAGCAGCTATAACCAATGCTCGCCATCATGAGCAAATCACTGCTAAAGCACATGCGCATGCCTGGGCAAGGGCCCTTTTGAAGCACCAGCACCAAAAGTACAGCTATTCACACTGGCATATGGAGGTGTGGGTAAGGTGGGGCAGCGGCCAAGTGGGCGCTGGCCATGCACTATTCAGCAAAGACCCTGAACAAGGGCCACTTACGCACAACCTGCAAGGACCGCCCCAAAATGGCCATGGGGCCGTGTGCTGTTGCCTGATTGATGCAAAAGCGACGCAGATGCTGTTAAAGTGACTTGCACAGCTCAGTCACATGCAGGCAAAGGCCACAGCATCGCTCCCAATGCCGCCAAAGCTCTGGAAATACTATTTACGCATGCAGTTACCATGTAACAACAGCATATGCGCATGCGCGCGCACGGCTGTGTGGGAACACTACTGTGCTTGTTCATTGCATCTGGGATGTTTTTGGGGTGGGATTTGACGACCAGCCATGCAGAGCGCACGCTTGCGCACATGCCAATGCCAGCCGACGGCTGGCTGATAAAAGAACATCAGACTGAGAATATGCTTGCAGCAGCACGCAAGACACACCGTGCTCAACCCCTGTGGTAGCCTGGGTTGGGAAGAACCTCGTCTACGCTTCATATCCAGCTTTTGCAGCAGGCGCATCACGGCCCTCGCATGTCTGCCGCTTCATGCGATTCCATGGGCGTTAGCGGGGCACACGAGGTGCACAGGAGCTGGTGCCGGCAGTGCACGGGGTGTCCCCGCTACTGTATGCCACTTCGATGTGTCTACGAGCGCAAAGCCTGCGGGGGGCTGTGGCCCGTGATGTAAACTCTGCCACAAGTAGCAGTTGGATGTGGCGCCTTTTGTGCCTGATTACTGACATAAGTGCCTGAAAAAGCACATATAGAAGCATCAGTTCAAGGTCACAAGATGAGGTGCACCACGGGCTTCACCTTCAAAACGCACCTGACACAGCCAGCATTGCTGCGAGGTTGAATTGTGTGGCCACGCCATGGGCACTTCATGTTTACAAGATGATGCATGCAGTCTGATGCAGAGCATGTTTACAGGTGACTTTTCTGGACACAGGTACTGGCGCAGGGACAAGCGGCCATAGCATGCCGCGCGTGGCTCTGGGTCAAAAAAAAGGAGCATGGAAGACCCTTCTACACATGCATGCAAGCAAGCTGCCGTGATGCACTATGAAAACAACATGCATGGGCGCAGGCGTAGCGTCTGATAAAACACATGTTACCGCATACAGGTCACGCAGCATTGGCAACACATACAGCTCATCATCCTTTTGCAGGCATCTACACAATGCACACGATACAGACACCAAAGTGCAGGTCACCCCCGGCTCTGCACACAGTCCTGTCAATTCCAGCTACACGCTACAATGTTCGCCTCACTGGAGGAGGCATCACAGCATATACAATGCCTGCGGTGAAGCGCTGATCGCAGGCATGCACGCAGCCTTGGTAAGGGCACAGCTACAAGCGTCACCCCCACAGCACAGCTATTTACACACGCATGCACCACAAGGCGAGGGCGGAAGCTGGGGAAGCGGCCAAAAGCGCGCTGGACGTGCATGCACAGAACTGGTCAGCAAACACCCTGAGAAAGGGCCAACTAAGCGCAAACTGCAAGAAACGCCCCAAAAAGGCCAGGGGCCCTGCACACGGGGGCCTGCACGCGCGTCAGGCGCACTGTCGCCTGACGCGCATGCCACTACGAGGCGGATGCTTCTGACATGACTAGCACAGCGAGTCATGTACAGGCGATGGCTACCCGCATTGCTCCTAAAGCCGCAAAACCCACTGATTACCTTTCCTATACATGCGTTTGCCATGTAGAGCGCGCGGTCGCGCACGCGCCCTACATGGCTAGTCGTTGTATCTCAGAAGTACAAAACATTCAGATGCACACAGGCGTTCCCAGATGCGATGCGCGCTCGTGCGCGCGCTGTCAAATGCTGCCTGAAAACTATTCCGTCAGGCGCCAGCGCCCGCGCTGGCCGCCGCCCAGAGGACCGATGCACTGCCGCCGCTGTCGGGGCGCTCCATCGGGAGGGCGCCGGCGCGCTTGTTCCGCGCGTTCACGGCCAGGACCCACCCTACAGGGTCCAGGGCAGCAATGCAGGGCGGATAGGCGTCCAGGGCAGCGTCCCACACGACCGTGCTGGAATCGGCCGCGTCGTACGCGTGCGCCGCGTAGGACTCGTGAGGAGGGTCGTCGGGAAGGAGCAGCGAGATGTAGATGTCGTCCGAGTCTGTCCGTGTCAGGCTGGCATCCAGGTCCGGCTCGCCAGGGGCGTCGGCCTCGGGCGCCGCGCCGCAGTATGCCGAGGACTTGCCCAGGACAGCCGTAATGGACAGCCTGTTGCCCGCGCGCTCGAGCAGCGCCACGCTGTCGGCGTCCATGCCCTGGATGACCCAGGTCAGCTCGGGCGGCGCTGGCGCGTCGGCGTGGCCAGCCGGAGCAGCGGCCCATGCGGCGTCGCCCGCGCCGCCCGTGGCGACTGCTGCACCCGCGTGCGGCGCCGCGCGCGGCGCGCTCCCCGCGGCGGCGCGCCGCGCGCGGCGCGGCCGCGCGGCAGGCCTCAGCGACGGCGGCGCCTCTAGCGCGGCCGCGCTCCGCTTGTGGCCGGCCTTGCGCGGGGCGCCCGCGCGCGGCGCGGCGACCCCGTCGAGCGCCGCGGCCTCGGCGAGTGCGCGGCTGTTGCGGCGCTTGAGGGTGACCGTCTTGCACGTCCTGCGCAAGCCGAAACATACAGGCTTCACCAAGACCGGCTACAGTGGGCTGACCAGGATGCGTGCTGCTGCATGTCGGGGCCTTGGCCTTGCACGATGCAGAGGGGCGGTGTGACGGCGGGGGCGCCCACCGGACATACTCATCTGGAGCCTTCTTGCTGAACTCCTCCAGCGGCTCAAAGTCGTTGCACTGCCGCACACGCGGCGCGCCATCAGCATCCCGGGCAGCCCGGCGGAGCTGCACCCAACAGGCGCAGGCAGCTCGTGGTGCACTGCGGGCCGAGGCAGCAGAGGGCGCGGGGGCGCACCCCGTGGCAGTACTGCGCGGCCTTGCCGTCAAGCGTGCAGAGCTTGCTGATGTGCGCGGCCTTGCCTTTAAGCGTGCAGTGCTTGCCGTTGTAGTGCGCGGGGCACACGTGGCGGATGATGTGCACGTTCTTCACCACGTTGGCGAGGCAGGCGCACGTCGTGCGCATGTCGCCGCCAGCGCAGCTGTTGCACACGCACTTACTGTAGTGCTTTGTGCACAGCGCGCAGTGAAGGTGCTCCAAGCCCGCCGGGCGGCCATTTTCCTGCTCACAGCCGACCACCTGCGGGGGAACAGCGAATTTTTCGGCAGCCGGGCAGCTTCATGTCTGCTTGCAGAAGCAGGGATATGCCGCAGCACCAAGCACCTCGCGCAGGCGCCTACCGTGCTGCAGGCAGGCGCACCTTGCATTTGTACGTTGGACAGCTCGACTTGTCAGGCTCTCTCTGCAGTTTTGCTGCCCGCTTTGCCCGCACGCATGGCATTGCTCCCGCGAAGCGCCGGCGCCTGCGCCTGCACCAGGTTGGTTGCAGGTGCTCTGTGACAACAAGCACGCAATGCACGAAGCAGCACAGCCCTTGCCTGGCGGCCGTGCGCTTGCGACACTGACCGGATGCCAGCTACAACATCAGCGGCCAGGGAGGCGTTGGCGCCGTCACGTGAGCTCCGGCTGGCGAGCCCCTGCACGAGCATATGTACACTTGGTCAGTCAGGACTACGCGTTGTAGGTTGTGACACGGCCATCAGCTGATACGACTTGAGCATATGCCAGTGCGGCCCCCAAGGTGCTGATGCCGAGCGCACCTCGTGCGTACGCCGGCGGCGTCACGCCTCTCACTCCTCGCCAGGTCGCAGGAGCGCAGACCGGCCCCAAGTACCGAGACGCAGACGGAACGTCCTCTACTACGAGGCACCGCTGCCGCCCGGTGCACAGTGAGCCTGAAAAGCTGCCACTACAAAGCCGAGATGTGTAGTAAGCTCAGTACTCGTGACAGTAGACCCCTGAAATGCTCGTACAAAGTCACGGGAAATACCCCCGCAGGTCAAGGGTGTGACGCAGGCAGCTGGTGCACTTTGACAGCGCCGGGCGCCTCACTGAAATTTCCCCTTCCCACTGCAAATGCAGGGTCGAAAGTGAGCAGTGCGCGGGCGGTGGAGCATGTGGACCACGTGCGATGGACCAAGCGACCTGCGATGCACTGCGTCCCACACTGGCCGTGGAGCGGGTGCGCAGCTGCTGAGTGTCTCTGGAACACGCGCTTTACTGACGCTCCCAGGTGGAGCACTTCACCTGTCAGCTTTCAAACTCGTGGAGCTGCCAGCTGACGGGTGTGGCCGCCAGGTGCCTGACAGCGAGTACCTTGCGATCGAGGAGGCCATCGCTCGAGCAGAGAGGCTGGCAGCGCGGGCTGGTCCACAGCGCTCCGCATCGACGGGCAGCCCCGGGCTCGCGGAGCGTGGTGGCGGCGCCAGGGCGCTAGCCGGGCGTGCATGCTCACGCGGGGCGCAGGCGCTCTGCGCCGGCCTCACGCCGTGCAAGCGCAGGCTCGCCGCAGCTGCCTCCGCGCCCCCAGCGTGCCTGGCCACGCCACGCGAGCGCGCCGGCCCGGCTGGGCGCCCCGAGGCGGCACCGACGGCCGGCGCCGCGCTCCAGCAGGCGCCCAGGCCGCCGGCCCGAGGCTGCGGCGGGGCGCGCGTTAGTGCGGCAGGGCATGGACCCACAGCAGCGCAGGCCGGCGCCAGCGCCTGTGCCGCTGGTCTGGCTCCTGTCGCGGACGCGGGCGCGGACGGCATGGGGACGCTCTCAGGCCAGGCTGTGGGGCAGTCGCCAGAGAACACGCAAAATAATCAGGACGCGAACCCTGGCGCGCACGGCGGCGGCCCTGGCAGCGGCGGCGGCGCGGCGGCGGCGGAGGCGGGCCTGAGCGCGAGCGCGCCCGGGGCTGACCCGCCAGGGGCTGCAGCCGGCGGGGGTGCGAGCGCCTGCCCGGGCGGGCGCCGGCTGCCGCAGTCGCTCCGCGCGGCACAGCAGGCGCCGGCCGCGCGCCCGGACGAGGCTGAGCGGGACTCCTGCGCGGGTGCCGCCGGCGGCCCTGCGCTGTGCTTCAGCCAGGCGCGCCGGCGGCCGCTGCCGCACCCCACGCCTTACCGGCCAGCCACCGTGCGTGGTGGCTGCCAGGCACTGCCTGGAAGGGAGCGGTGTGCAGCCCGGGCCGCACTTCGCGTCCTCCCCTGCGCCCGCCTGAGAGGGGCCTGACTGGCATCTGGGCTGCAGCCCGCAGCTGCTGCCGCCTCGAGAGCGCCTGCCTGACGTCACGTCGGCCGCACGCGCCTGTCACCCCGCCGGAGTGTGCCGGAGCCTGGGCCTGCCGTCACGCGCCTTGCCTGGTGCCCAGCAACGGCACCTCATTGGCTGGCGCAGGGCCCATGCTCCCCTGGGGGACCTGCAGCAAGCACAGTACGAGCTTTGCTGCGCCGCACACACCGAGGGCTTGAGCGCCCGACCCGCCGCGCCGCAGCGGGCCGGCCGGCGGCCCCGGCCCGCCGAGCGCCCGCGCCGCGCGCCGCAGGGCCGCGTGCTGTACGCGGGCACGCCGCTGGAGGTGGAGCGGCTGTGCGGGCGGCTGCTGGCGCTGGGCGTCGCGGCGGCCGGCTTCGACACCGAGTGGCGCGTCACGTTCCGCGCGGGCGAGCCGCCGCGCCGCACGGCCGTCATCCAGCTCTGCTACCAGGCGGGCGCGCCCGCCCGAACCCCTACCCTACCGCCTCACCAGCGGGCCCGCCGGCTTGCGCTGCCTGTGCTGCCAGCTCCGGCGCGCCGCCCCGCGCGCTCTGCCGCTGCGCGCGCCAGTGGGTGCGGTGACGCGCGGCCCTTGCTCGATGCCGTCTGGTCTGCGCCGCCGGCGTCCTGGTGTCGTTGGCCTCCCTGCCGACCTTAAACTCCCCGACCTACCCTATACCCCAACCTGCCTGCGGCGCCCAGGTGCCAGGCGGCGGCACCGGGCATGCGGGAGCAGGCGCGGCAGGCGAGCCCGCGCGGGGCGGCGGCGACGCGGCGCGGCCGCCCGCAGAGGCCGCGCGCAACGACGGCCACGGCTGCGAGTGCCTCATCCTGCACGTCGCGCTCTCGGGCATCACGCAGCAGCTGCGCGCGGTGCTCGGCAACCCGGTGCGGACCTGTGCGCGGCAAGGGTCAGGTCAGGGCCGGGGCAGGTGCCCGGCGGCATCCTGCTGACTGATGCAATGCACCGCACACTGTCCAGTCCGCTGCGCCTACGGCCAGAGACGCGGTGCACACTGCAGAACATGCGCGGCATGCCTGGGTCTGTCGACAGCGCCGCGCTCGCTCGGCTCAGCTACCGGAGGGCACTAAAGCATCGTCACGGGAGGCGGCCACTGTTCAGCGCACCGCACAGAGCGCCATTGCAGCGCCTGCCGCGCGCCAGGGCCTTGCCAAGGCGGGCGTGGGCGTGACCGGCGACGCGCAGAAGCTGGCGCGCGACTTTGGCGGCCTGGCCTGCGCGGGCGCGGTGTGCCTGTCCGAGATGGCCAACCAGCGGCTGCGCGGGCGCGGCCAGCTGCCGGAGCGCTGGAGCCTGGCTCGTGCGGGCCCCGTGGCGGACTCGTGCGTGCGCCGGCGGTCATGGGCACGCATGTGCAGGCATCAGGTGCCTGTGATAAGAGTAAAGCTCGCGCCTCTGTGCAAGCTCACCAGGGAGAGCGCGACGTTGGCGCTGTGAGGTATTTACCGTAATGCGGGGCGGGTGTGCAGCCACGAGCATGCCCTAAACCTAAACCTGCACCCTGGTGCCTGAGGTGGGCGCTGCGCCCGCGCAGGGCTGGTGGAGGCGGTGCTGCGCCGGCGCCTGGCCAAGGACCCGGCGCTGCGGCTGAGCAACTGGGAGGCGGCGCCGCTGTCGGGCGCGCAGCGCGCGTACGCTGCAACCGACGCGTTTGCGTCGCTGCGCCTGCTGCAGGCGCGCGCCCCCCGCGCCTCCCTCTGCAGTGCTCGCTCTTGCGCGCGGCGCCCTGGCCGTCTTTTGATGCCTGCAGCTATGCTCTGCTCGGCCTTGTATTATCAGCCCATGCTGCCTCAGGATCCGCGTCTGCGCTCAGGTGCGGCGAGCAGCAGTCAGCACGTCAGCTTGTTCGCGTAGTGGTCCCTGGTGCCACCTGTACAAGCACGGGATTTTGAGTTGACATGACCTCTCCGTGATGTCAAGGAGAGCACGGACTGATTACCTTTGCTCTTACGGCATTAGGCGCTGGAGGCGCTGCCGATCGTCGCGCCAGTCCCCGCACCGCAACTGGCAGCAGCGGCGGTGTGCGGCGAGCGCGGCGCCGGCGACGGAGAGCCGCTGCTGGTGCCTGCCGCGGCTGCGCGGGCGCCGCTGCAGCCCGCCAAGCTGGCGGTCTGGCGCCTGCACGCTGAGCAGGTATGTCAGAAAGGCCCTGTCAGGCTCAGCACAACATGCCGCCTGTCATTTGTGAGCATATCATTGGCATATCATCAACAGCGCCAGAAGCACTGCATGCGTACGGCAGAGTGTGAGGTTTGTGACGGCAAAGATGTGACGGCAAAGATGTGACGGAAAAAATGTTTCAGTGCAGGTCTGGCTGCCAAGTGGGTCAAAGAGAGCAAGACACAGGGAGGAGAGAGGAGAGGAGCGATGAGCCTGCGTGTGGTGTGTTGAAGACGCAGCAGGGGCCTCGTTAGAGCCTCTGTGACAGTTGGTTGGAGGCTGCCTTGGACCCTTCATTCAAGGGAAGGACGGAGCGGCAGGGCGTGAGCGTGGAGGCGATCGCTGCGCTGCGCAATGTCCAGGCAGACACAGTGCAGGGTGGGCCACAACCCCTTCATCCGCATATGGTGGTCAAGGATATAAGGCAAGGATGCATATTCACATTAGCACTGACTTGAACAGTCTGTGCTGTCATGCAACAATGTTGCATGTGCAAAGCGTGCATCTCAAAGGCCCAGCCCCTGGCTGGTCTCCAGGCGCTGCGATGTCTGCCAGGCGTTGACGACGGCTGCTGCTTCAGACCCTGTGATGTGCGTGCAGGCTACGTCGCTGAAGCCATCGCGGCGGGCTGGCCGTACGCGTGGCACCGCCTTGGCGTCCCGCCCGGCGCGCTGGCGGCCGTCGCGCTCGCCGCGCGCGGCGCCCTGGCGGCCGCCGGCCTGTGGCCCCACGCGCCGGACCCGCACGATGACCCAGCGGCTGTCGCGCGCCGGGTTGCCAGCCCGACGAGCAGCGCCGCCGACATGCCTCAGCCTGCTACCGGGCAGAGCCTCTCTGGGCCGCCATGCGCGCCCGACCCGCTCGGCAGCGCCGCAGCGGCTGCTTGTCCGCCAGCCGGCGCGGCGGCCGGCCCTGCTGACACGCGACGCCCTACTGCTGCGTGCGGCGCGGCTGGGGCCGGGCGCGCGTTCGTCCAGTCTGACGGCCGCGCAGCGCCTGCTGATGCCAGTGCACCGTGCCCTGCTGCCGCACCCAGCGTGGCTGCAGCCGCGCCTGCGGCCGCCCCAGGAGCGGCCGGCGGCTCAGCAGAGGGCTGCGCCGATGCAGCGGCGCTCGTCTGCGCGCGCCGCGATGCTGCCCTGGCAGCGGGCGCGCCAGCCCGCATGCCAGCAAAGGCCGTGTTGGCGCCCGAGGCGGCGCCGCCGGCTGCCGCGCCCGCTGGCCGGCCGTGGGACCCGCTCGCTGAGCTGGCGGCTGCCGCGCATGACGGCAAGCCGTATGCCGCGCTCAAGCAGGTCAAGGCCGCGCTCCCGGACGGCAGCGATGTGACGTACGGGCAGGCGCGCGCGCTGGCTGCTGGTGTCTTTGCACGTGAGTTGCGGGCTGCTGAAGCCTGTTGACATGGACTTTTGCACAGGCTGCTTGTAGCCATCGCCTGCAGGGTCGTGGCTGAGACAGCACATTTGGTGACTTGCTTGTTGGCTTTCTTGTGCCTGCAGTGTCAGCCAATGCAGGAGCTCTGATGCCGAGGCACAGCACATGGAGCTGGCCGCATGCAACCAGGGCTCGCCGGTGACCTGTGGAGCATTCTGGGGCGCAGGTGCGGCTGGGCCTTGCGCACCTGGGGCGCTTCCCAGGTCTGCTGGACCCCCAGGCTGCCGCTGGAGCCTGTCGGCAGCATAACGTGCAATGACAGCGGGCCCGGACAGTGTGACATGTGTCATGATGGCATGCTGAGTGGCTGTACACATGTGTGGGCTGAAGCGCCCGGCGCGAATGCCTTGCTGGGCGCCGCCTGCATGCATTAGCGTGTGTGATGCGTGTGAGTGTGTACAAGTGTGCAATTACGTCTCAGCAGCCAAGAAACTCCGTGCCTTTGTTGGGTGAAGTGTGGTGTCTGGCGTCAGCGTAGCGCACAAGTCGTGCTCACGAAAGCACTTCAGCAGCTTGAGTGTGGCAACAGTCAACTGTCAGCTTGACAGGTGTATGTGCACAAGCAGAGGACAAGCACCAGTCACAGCGCACTGCAGACATACACAGGCATTACCAACCTGTCTGCTTGATGCAACACAATGAGGACTGGGAACGGCACGCGGCGAGCTCGCGTCAAGCACGTGTTGAACTACACAGCGCTTGAGGGCACATCTGCGTCCGAAGGTGCGTGCGCTTGTGGCTGCTGCGCCTGCCGACAGTGCCTCGAGCTTCAGCAATGTGTTGCATGCCCTCAAGCGGCCTTGCTCATCAGGCCAAGGCTGCACTGGATGGTGCGCAGACGAGCGCAGCCAGGTGGACTACAGCGCCGCTGCGTCGGCGCTGCTGGATTGGTGTGAAAAGCGTGCTACGGCTGCACGCTGCATCGGCCCTGCAGAGCTCGATGAGGAGCTCAGGTCCCAGGAGCACAGCCAGCCAGCGCTGGTGAAAGGCGCAGCTGCGCAGCTTGGACTTGCTCTGCCCCCGGGCCTGCAGGCGACGCCGAGCGGGCTGGCCGAGGCGGTCGGCTATGGCCGCGAGGTGCGCACACATTGCTTTGCTTGTATGCGTCGGACCTGAGCATAGCGTCAGTGTCTTGGATGTCGCCAGCCATGTTTGCGCTGCCTGCGGTGCAGGCTCTTGGTTGCGACACAGAGGCTGTCACAGAGCACCAAGTGGAGCTGCGTGTCCCTGTGCTCTGCACTGTGTGGCTGAGCCGCACACCGACCTAACTCCGCTGCGCGGCAGGTGACCACAGCCGACAGCGCAACGCAGGGCGCCGGGCCGCGCTGGAACGCGTTCCAGCTGTCGCGCTACCTGCAGTGGCGGCAGCGGCAGGCGCAGCGCGGCGCGGCGGCCGCGCCGCTGGGCGACGCGGCGGCCGCGGGCGTGCTGCGCCCCAAGGCCGAGGAGGAGGACGAGGCCGACAGCCGCGACTTGCGCCCGCGCGGGCGCGCCCCGCGGCCGCCTCTGTCTGCTGCGTGGCGTGCGCAGCACAGCTTACCATGCAGTGCGAGTCAAGGCACACAGAAGTTATTTCGTTGCAAGCGATGCTGGGGACGCAGCTGGCAAGCGAAGTTGCCTTGAGGAGGCTTGCTGCGAGGCACTCCACACGCATGTGATGCAGATGACGGTTGCATGTGGGATTGTCTCTGGGCTGCATGCCGACCTTCGGCATGCGGGAAGCGTGCACAGAAGGCAGTGCCTCCGGCACGCTCACACGCGCTCACGGAACAAGCAGTAGTTTTAAGGCATCAGGCATCATTGCCTTGGACTAGTGACTGTGCCAGTGACACAGCTGTGCGCACGAGCAGGCCGCTGCCGCTGGACAGCCGCGGCAACCCGCTGCCGGCCGCGGTGGTCAAGGGCATCAGCGCGGAGTCGCGGCTGCGCATGCTCAGCGCGACCATCCCGCTCCAGGGCACCCAGCTGCAGGCGCGAAGTACTGCCACGCACCGCATGCGCATACCGCCCCTGGCTCTGCACCGGTCATAATGTGACCGGTGCTCCTCCATGCTTCCTGCGCGACGCTGCTGCTAAGCTCGCGTCTTTACATGCCACTTAAGTGCGGTTGCAGCACACCTAAACAGTGGTGCGATGTGTTTTAGCGCTCACTTGGACACTGTTGGGGTGCATGCATCCACAAGTAGAGCGCGCAGCTGCTGCCGCCGGAGATCCTGAATGTGATGGACTTGCTGGAGAGCATGCGCGGCGGCCGCGCGGCCGGCCCGGCGGGCGCAGGTGCGGACCTGGAGAGCGCCGTCCTGGAGGGCCAG
>JAABUV010007220.1_pt1 | contig 11732 bp, 8 predicted proteins | sample 5559971 | NCBI WGS metagenome assembly JAABUV01 (sample SAMN10711881, study PRJNA513362) | rock metagenome | isolation source: Antarctica rocks | place: Antarctica: Victoria Land, Knobhead nord | collected 2015-12-19
GTGACCGAGCCGGTCGGCGCCACACCACTGGATCGCCTCCCAGATGCTCTTCAGCCCGAACGCCTCGCCGGCGTGGATGGTGAAGTGGGCGTTCTCGCGCCGGAGATACTCGAACGCGTCGAGGTGACGGGTGGGCGGGTAGCCGGCCTCCGCGCCGGCGATGTCGAAGCCCGAGACGCCCTCGTCGCGGTAGCGGACGGCAAGCTCGGCGATCTCCCGGCTCTTGGCGGCGTGCCGCATCGCTGTCAGCAGCGCGGTGACGCGGATCGGTGACCCCGCCTCGATGGCCAGCCGCTCCCCCTCCCGCAGTCCGGCGTTGACCGCCTCGATGACCTGCTCGAGACCGAGCCCCGCGGTCAGGTGCTGCTCGGGTGCGTACCGGCTCTCGGCATAGACCACCCCGTCGGCCGCGAGGTCCTGCACGCACTCGCTGGCGACGCGAAAGAGCCCCTCCTCGGTCTGCATGACGGCCAGCGTCTGGTCGAAGGTCTCGAGGTAGCGCGGCAGCGAGCCGGAGTCCGCGCTGACGCGGAACCAGGTGCCGAGCGCATCAGCCTCCTGCTCCGGAAGCTGTTGGTAGCCAATGAAGTCCGCTATCTCCAGGATTGTCTGCGGACGGAGACCACCGTCGAGGTGGTCGTGGAGCACGACCTTGGGCGCGCGCCGGAAGACGTCGGCCGCCGGGGCCGACGTGGGGCTGGGTGAGAGCATCGGCCCACCCTAACGAGGCGTATGCCGTGCCGGCGAGTCCGCAGGGTGCGTCACCGCGAGCGTTGCCGTGCCGGGTCATCGGCCGGGTCATCGGCGGGGTCACCGGGCCGGGTCACCGGCGGCGGACGGTGACGCTCACCCCACCCGGTCGATGACGAGCGGCAGCAGGTCGGGACGCGAGCCCTCCGGGGCGATGAACCATGCCCCCTCGAGCGCTTCGACGGCCCGCTCGAACCTCTCGGGCGTGTCGGTGTGCAGTGTCAGGAGGGGGTCGCCGCCGCGCACCGTGGCCCCCGGCTTGGCGTGCAGCTCGACGCCCGCACCGGCCTGGACGGGGTCCTCCTTGCGCGCCCGGCCCGCGCCGAGCCGCCAGGCGGCCACGCCGACCTTGAGCGCGTCGAGCTCGGTGAGCACCCCGTCCGCCGGGACGAGGATCTCGTGCGTCTCGCGGGCGACGGGCAGCGCCGCCCCCGGGTCGCCGCCCTGGGCCAGGACCATCCGCCTCCACACGTCCATCGCGCGGCCGTCACGCAGGGCGTCAGCGGGGTCGACGTCGGGGCGGCCGGCGCCGGAGAGCATCGCGCGGGCCAGCGTCAGGGTCAGCTCGACGACGTCGTCCGGCCCGCCACCCGCGAGGACCTCGACCGACTCGCGGACCTCCAGCGCGTTGCCCGCCGTGAGCCCAAGGGGGGTCTGCATGTTCGTCAGCAGCGCGACCGTCCTGACCCCGGCGTCGGTGCCCAGGGCAACCATCGTCTCGGCCAGCTCGCGGGCCTGGGCCACGTCCTTCATGAACGCGCCCGAGCCGACCTTGACGTCGAGGACGAGAGACCCGGTCCCCTCGGCGATCTTCTTGCTCATGATGGAGCTGGCGATGAGCGGGATCGCCTCGACGGTGCCCGTGACGTCACGCAGCGCGTAGAGCTTCTTGTCCGCCGGAGCAAGACCGTCCCCGGCGGCGCAGACCACCGCGCCGACGTCCTCGAGCTGTTGGAGCATCTGCTCGTTGCTCATCGCGGCCCGCCAGCCGGGGATCGACTCGAGCTTGTCGAGGGTGCCACCGGTGTGCCCGAGGCCGCGCCCGGACAGCTGCGGCACCGCGACCCCGCAGGCAGCGACGAGAGGAGCGAGCGGCAGGGTGACCTTGTCGCCGACCCCTCCCGTCGAGTGCTTGTCCGACGTGGGCCGCGAGAGAGAGGAAAAGTCCATCTGCTCGCCCGACGCAATCATCGCGCGGGTCCACCGGGAGATCTCGCGACGGTTCATCCCGTTGAGCAGGATCGCCATCGCCAGCGACGACATCTGCTCGTCCGCCACGACGCCGCGGGTGTAGGCGTCGACGACCCAGTCGATCTGCGCGTCGGACAGCTCCCCCCGACCGCGCTTGGTGACGATGACGTCGACGGCATCAAAGGCTTCACCCATGCCGCCATTCTCCACCAGGGGCTTCGGCGCTGCCTCCGCCAGCTGGCCCCCTGCAACAACCGGGTCGCCGAACGCAAACCAGTGACCCGGCGCCGCGTCAGACAGCTGGGCGGCTGCGTCCGGCGGCTGGGCGGCTGCGTCCGGCGGCTGGGCGGCGGCGTCCGGCGGCTGGGCCGCTGTAACCACCGGGTTGCCGGACCCAACCAGTGACCCCGCCGCTGCGTCCGGCAGCTGGGCCGCTGTAACCACCGGGTTGCCGGACACCAGTAGGAGACATGCCGGACGCAAACCCAGGTATGCCGGGTGACGGCACCAGGCATACGTCAGGTTCGCCGTGACGAAGAACGGGAGCGAGTCGGCCGCTCACCCTTCGTCGAGCGGCATCCCGGTGGCTCGGTCCCGTCGTTCGTCCCCACCCGGGCGCCGAGGACGGCCGCGTTCGGCGCGCTCCTCGGCGGCGTCGAGCTGCTCGAGGCCGAACGCCTGGGGCAGCACGGCACTCATCGGCAGAACGCCCTCGGGCGTCAGGAGCAGACACGTCGGCCCGCCGTGCTCCCAGAGCAGCTGCCGGCAGCGACCACACGGCATGAGCGGCTGGCCGTCGTCGCCGACACAGCACACCGCGATGAGCCGGCCGCCCCCGGTGGCGTGCAGGCTGGAGACCATGCCGCACTCGGCACAGAGAGCGACTCCGTAAGAGGCGTTCTCGACGTTGCAGCCCACGACGACCCGGCCATCGTCGACCAGGCCGGCGACCCCGACGGGGAAGTGCGAGTAGGGCACGTAGGCGTGGTCCCGGGCCGTCACTGCGGCGGCCTGCAGCGCGTCCCAGTCCACCGCGCCCTCGGAAACGCCGGCGGCGCCGGCGGCCGGCATCCTACCCTCGGCGGCACCGGCCGGCATCCTGCCCTCGGCGCCGCCGGCGGGGGACTCGCTGTCGGAAGCAGACGGCATACCCATCAGGTGGCCTCACCCTTGCGGTAGACCTTGCCGTCCGCGGCCGGCATGCGCAGCCGCTGCGAGGCGAAGGCGAGCACGAGCAGGGTCGCGACGTAAGGGGTCATGCCGGTGAACTCGTTGGGCACCCGGGCCGTGAGGAAGAACCACGCGAAGGCGAGCACGCCCATGACGACGGTGACGACGCCCGTCATCGGCTTGCCCTGACGGCGCCGGACGAGCTGCCAGACGCCCCAGGCGACCAGGCCGATGGCGAAGGGCAGGAGGTAGGCGCGCACGACGTCGCCACCGCCACGCAGCTGGACGGCGTCGGCGTACCCGAAGAGCGCCGCACCACCGGAGAGCCCGCCCGGACGCCAGTTGCCGAAGATCATGGCGGCCAGGCCGATGTAGCCCCGGCCACCGGTCTGGCCCTCGCGGTAGAGGTTGGATGCGACGAGGACGAGGAAGCCACCACCGAGGCCGGCGAGGCCGCCCGAGATGAGCACCGCCATGAACTTGTAACGCAGGACGTTGATGCCGAGCGTCTCCGCCGCCTCCGGTGCCTCACCACACGATCGCAGCCGCAGCCCGAACGCGGTGTGCCACAGGACCCACCAGCTGATGACGAGGAGCCCGATGGCCACGACCGTCAGCACGTTGAGGTTCGTCGTCAGGGCGCGCAGGAAGCTGGCGAGGTCGGAGAGGAGCCAGACGTGGTTCTTCTCGACGTTGCCGAGCGCGTCACCGAGACGCGGGACGCTGAGGAACGGCAGCTGCTGCAGTGGCGGCGACTGGGTCGGTCCACCGCCGGGCAGGCCGGTGAAGGTGCGGACGGCGAGGTAGGCACCGGCGCCTGCGCCGAGCAGGTTGATCGCGACACCCGACACGATGTGGTCGACCCCGAAGATCACCGTGGCGAGCGCATGGATCGCCCCGCCGACGACGCCCATGAGGATGGCACCCAGGATGCCCGCCCACGGACCCGAGTGGTAACCGAAGAACGCCCCGCCCCACGTGCCGAGGATCATCATTCCCTCGAGGCCGATGTTGACGACGCCCGCGCGCTCGCTCCACAGCCCGCCGAGACCCGCGAGGCCAATCGGCATGGCGAGACCCACGGCGGCCATCAAGGCACCCGAGGAGTCGATGTCGTTGGCACCGGTGAGAGCTCGCACCGTCGACAGGACGACGACCGCGGCGCCGACGAGCGCGAGCCAGAACCACCACGGCCTTCCCTTGGACGCACCGGGCCCGGTAGGCCGCGCCGACCTGGCCGCTCGCGCCGACCCGCTGCCACTCCCACTCATGCCGCTACCTCCTGCGTCCCGGGCTGCGGTTGCGCGGCGAGCTGCGACGCGACGCGACGCTGCTCCATCCGCGTGCCGGCCCGGCGCACGAGCTCGTAGGCGATGACCACCGAGAGGACGATGACGCCCTGGATGACCAGGACGAGCCGATCCGACACGCCGGCGTTGATCTGCAGGCCGTTGCCCTGCGCGTCGAGGTAGGCCCACAGCAGGGCCGCGAAGCCGATGCCGATCGCGTTGTTGCGGCCCAGCAGCGCGATGGCGATGCCGGCGAAGCCCAGACCTGACTGGAACGTGTCGCCGTAGGCGAAGTCCTGCCCGAAAAGCAACGGCATCCCGACGAGTCCCGCGGCCGCGCCGGAGAGCATCATCGAGATGAGGACCATCCGCTTGACCTTGACACCGCTGGCGACGGCGGCCGTCTCGGAGCGACCGGTGGCCCGCAGGTCGAAACCGAACCGCGTCTTGTTCAGCACGAACCAGTAGAGGAACCCGACGAGGACGGCGAGCAGGACCAGACCGTAGACCTTGCTCGGCGTCGCGAGGAGCCCGTCCACAGAGATGCCCGGCACCCGCGAGCCCTGGGGGACGGGCTTGGTGTTCACGGCGTTGCTGCCCTGCACCCGATTCGCCGCCTTGCCGAGCAGGAACGAGACGAGGAAGGTCGCGATGGAGTTGAGCATGATCGTCGAGATGACCTCGGAGACGCCGCGTCCGACCTTGAGCAGACCCGCGATGCCGGCCCAGATGCCGCCGGCGGCCATGGCGACGACGAGCGCGGCGAGGATGTTGAGCCACCCCGGCAGCCAGCCCTGCCCCGCGAAGACGGCCGCGGCGAAGGCGGCGACACGGTACTGCCCGTCGACGCCGATGTTGAACAGGTTCATCCGGAAGCCGATGGCCACCGCGATCGCCGACAGGTAGTAGACGGTCGCCGCGTTGAGGATGGCGACGACCTGGCGAGGAAGTGGCGCCTTGAACAGCTGCGCCCACACCGCGCCGAACGGGTCCTTTGCGACGAGCAGGATGACCGAGGTGACGACGAACGCCACGACCACGGCGAGCAGCGGGGCCGCAAGGGCCAGAGCGACGCGCCGCGGGTCGATTCGCCTCACCGGGACTCCTCGGTGCTCGACTCGCCCGTATGCCGCGTAGCCGGGCCGGGCGGCCGTGGCACCTGTGCGCCGAGGGACATTGCGCCGCTGGGAGCCGCTCCGGCTGCGGTCGGCGGCCGCCCGGCATACTCTCCACCGACCCCCGTCATCGCGGCGCCGAGCTCCTCCTTGGTCACCGTGTCCGGGTCGAAGTCGCCGGACAGCGCGCCGCGCAGGATGACGCGAATCGTGTCCGACAGCCCGACGAGCTCCTCGAGGTCGGCGGAGACGAGCAGGACGCCGAGACCCTCACTGCGGGCTCGCTTGATGTGGCCCCAGATGGCGGCCTGGGCGCCGACGTCGACGCCGCGCGTGGGATGGGCGGCGAGGAGCACTTTGGGGTGGTGGCTCATCTCGCGACCGATGATGAGCTTCTGCTGGTTGCCACCCGAGAGCGACTCGCCCGTGACGAAGATCGAGGGGGTTCGTACGTCGTAGTCCTCGACGATCCGCCGCGCCTCCTCCTTCGCCGCCTTCGCGTTGAGGAGGAAACCGTTGACGTTGGGCGTCTGGGTCTGGTGACCGAGGATGACGTTCTCCCACAGGGGTGCCTCGAGGAGCATGCCGTGACGGTGGCGGTCCTCGGGGATGAAACCCACTCCGGCGTCACGGATTTCGCGCACCTGCCAGTCGGAGATGTCGACGCCGTCGAGAGTGATGACACCGGAGCTGGTTTCGCGCATCCCCATGATGACCTCGACCAGCTCGGCCTGGCCGTTGCCCTCGACGCCGGCGATGCCCACGACCTCGCCGGCGTGGATCGTCAGCGAGATGTCGTCGAGGACCCTGCGGTTCCCAGCCGGACCATCGAGGCTCACCCGTTCCACGGTGAGGACGGCCCGGTCGGTGACCGTCGACTCCTCCGTGCTCGGTGACGGCAGCTCGGAGCCGACCATGAGCTCGGCGAGCTGGCGGGCGTTGACCGAGCCAGGTTCGACGGTCCGGACCGTGGTACCCCGGCGGATGACCGTGATCTCGTCGGCCACGGAGAGGACCTCGTCGAGCTTGTGCGAGATGAAGATGACGGTCAGGCCCTCTGCCTTGAGCTCACGCAGGTTGTCGAAGAGCTCGTTGACCTCCTGGGGCACCAGGACGGCCGTGGGCTCGTCGAGGATGAGGATCTGCGCACCCCGGTAGAGGACCTTGAGGATCTCCACGCGCTGACGCCGGCCCACCCCGAGGTCGGCCACGAGGTCGTCGGGCTCGACGCCGAGACCGTATGCCGTGGAGATCGTGACGATCTCGGCCCGGGCTGCGTCGCCGATGCCGTGCAGCTTCTCGGCGCCGAGGACGACGTTCTCCAGGACGGTGAGGTTGTCGGCGAGCATGAAGTGCTGGAACACCATGCCGATGCCGGCCCGGATGGCGTCTGTCGGGCTCCTGAGAGTCAGCGCGGTGCCGTTGACCGCGATCGTGCCCTCGTCGGGCTGCTGGACGCCGTAGAGGATCTTCATCAGCGTCGACTTGCCCGCGCCGTTCTCGCCGACGATGGCGTGCACCGTGCCCCGGGCCACGGTGATCTCGATGTCCTGGTTGGCGACGACGCCGGGAAACCGCTTCGTGATGCCGCTCAGCTGCACGGCAGGGGCGGCCTGCTCAGCAGGCGTCGCGGGCCGGTCCCTCACGGTGGAGTCAGTGATGACGCACTCTCCTCGTCCCGGCCCACGTCGTCGTGGCCATCCTGAGCGATCGGGTCCCCGGCGCTGGGTCGGCGCCCACCAACGCTGGTCGCCTGTTGGCGCTGAGTCGGCGACGGCCAACCGTCCGGCACAACCTACGGCACGCGAAGGCCCGGAGGCACGCATTCAGGTGCCATCCGGGCCGGCCGCTCTGACGTCAGTGGGCCTGCTGCAGCTCACTTCGCGGGGACGGTGATCTTGCCGTCGATGATCTGCTTCTTGTAGTCGTCGAGCTTGGTCTTGATGTCATCCACCTTGCCACCGGTGGTCGAGTAGTCGACACCGCCGGACTTCAGGTCGAAGACGTGCAGGCCGTTCTTGAAGCTGCCGTCCTTGACCGACTTGATGAAGTCGTAGACGCCGACGTCGACCTTCTTGATCATCGAGGTGATGATGACGTCGCGCACGTCGGCCGGAGCCGTCAGCGCCTGGTCCGAGTCGACCCCGATGGCCATCTTCCCGGCCGCCTTGGCGGCGGTGAAGACCCCGCCACCCGACCCGCCGGCAGCGTGGTAGACGACATCCGCGCCGCCCTGGTACATGCCCTCGGCGGCAGCCTTGCCCTTGTCGACCGAAGCGAAGCCGGAGAAGTCCGGCGGCTGGGTGAGGTACTTGGCGTCGATGACGATACTGGGGTTGACCGCCTTGGCGCCGGCGACGTAGCCGGCCTGGAACTTCTTGATCAGGTCGGTGTCGACCCCGCCCACGAAGCCGATGTGGTTGGCCTTGGACTTCAGCGCCGCCGCCGCACCGACGAGGAAGGACCCCTCGTTCTCGGCGAAGGTGATGTTGTCGATGTTTGCGGCCGTGGAGTCCGGCGACGCGTCGTCCACGATGGCGAACTTCACGTCAGGGTTGGCCTTGGCTGCCGCGCCGACGGACTTGGCGTAGGCGAAGCCGACGGCGACGATGTTGGTGTAACCGGCGTCGATGAGCTGCTGGAGCCGCTCCTGGCGTGCGGACTCCGGCTCGCCGTTGGTGGCCGCGGCCTCCTTGACCTGCACGCCGAGCTCCTTCTTGGCCTTGTCGAGCCCCGCGGCGGCGGAGTCGTTGAACGACTGGTCGCCCCGGCCGCCGACGTCATAGGCCATGCCGACCTTGAGGCCGGCGCTTGCGCCGCCACCCCCGGTCGCGGCTCCCCCCGTCTGGGCCCCTCCACCGGCGGCACCGCCGGTGTCCGAGCTGCTTCCGCAACCGGCCAATGCCACGGCAGCGGCCGACATGGCGGCTGCGATCCTGATGACCTGACGCAAGGGAGTCTCCTCTGTTCCTGTGACGAACGGCATAAGGTTGGCGCGCTCGTGCGAACACTAACGCTCACCCGGCGCCCGCCGGGCCGCTTCGGTGTAGGGAGGGTAAACGTTATCGAGTCGGAACGTCAGGCTGCAGGCACCAGCATGGGCGCTGGCGTCACAACGGCCCCGGCAAGCACCTTGGCACCAAACAGGATCGCCCGCTCATCGAGGACGAGGTCTCCCTGGTGCAGGTCGTAGGTCCGTCCGCCGGGCGTGCGGGTGCCGAGCCGGGCCATCGCGCCGGGGAGCTTCGTGAGGTACCACGCGAAGTCCTCGCCGCCGAGCGACTGGGTCGTGGACGTGCCGACGAGCCCGGCCTCGCGCGCTGCCGTGCGTAGCACCTCCACCGGGCCGGCCGCGTTGACCACGGGAGGCACGCCGGGCGTGTGGGTGATCTCGGCCGTCACGCCGTAGGGCGCGACGACGGCGAGGACGAGCTCCTCGACGAGTGGGCCGACGGTCTGCCACACCGCGACGTCGAGCATCCGCAGGGTGCCGCTGACCGTGCCCGTCGACGGGATGACGTTCTGCGCCCCGCCCGCGTGGACGCTGCCCCAGACCAGCGCCGCCCCCGCCCGCGGGTCGAGCCGCCGGGACAGGGCGGCCGGGACGTCGGTGACGACCTTCGCCAGTGCGTAGGTGAGGTCCTGGGTCAGGTGCGGACGCGAGGTGTGGCCGCCGAGTCCCTTCAGGGTGACCTCGATGCTGTCGGCCGCCGCGGTGATGGCACCGACGAGGAGACCGACCTCGCCGACGTCGAGGCTCGGGTCGCAGTGGAGTGCGAACACCTCGTCGACGTCGCTCAGCCAGCCTCCCTCGATGATCTCGTGGGCCCCTCCGGGGATGACCTCCTCGGCCGGCTGGAAGACGAGCCGGATGCCGAGATCACGCTGGACGAGGGCGTCGCGCTGGGTCGCGAGCGCGAGGCCGGCACCGAGGACGATGACGGTGTGGGCGTCGTGCCCGCAGGCGTGGGCGACCCCGCTGACCGTGGAGCTCCAGTCCAGGCCGGTGCGCTCGAGCACGGGAAGCGCGTCGAGGTCGGCCCGCAGGGCCAGCCGACGGCCGGGGTGCTCCGGGCCGAGGTCGGCGACGACGCCGCTGTCGGGCAGCCGGGTGACCTTGAAACCCGCGAGCTCGAGCCGGTCGGCGACCAGGGCGCTGGTGCGTCGTTCCTGATGGGACAGCTCGGGGTGTGCGTGGATGTCCCGGCGCAGGGCGATGAGCTCGGGCTCGAGATCGCTGAGAGCGGCGTGCAGGCCGGCGAGCAGGGTGTCCATGGTGCAGGCCACGTTACCGGCGTCCGGGTGGGGCAATCCGAGCCGGGCCCCGGTGCGCCAGGCCCGCGGCGTGCCACGGGCCGCGCCGTGTCAAACCCCCGGTGCGCCACGGGCTGCGCCGTGTCAAACCCCCGGTGCGCCACGGGCCGCGCCGAGGTTACCGGCGTCCGGGTGGGGCCGCCCCGACGGCTACGCTGCGCTGCCATGCCTGTGTCAGCCGAACCGGTCATCCACCCCGAGGTCGCCGAGGCGCTTCGAGCCGGACGGGGGGTCGTCGCCCTCGAGAGCACGATCCTCGCCCACGGCCTCCCCCGCGGCGACAACCGGCGGATCGCCGACGAGATCGAGGAGGCCGTCCGCGGCGGCGCGGCGGTCCACGGCGCCGGGACAGTCCGCGGCGCCGGGGCAGTTCCGGCCACCATCGCCATCCTCGACGGTGTCGTCCACATCGGGCTGACGCCCGACGAGCTGGACCGGCTCTGCCTGGGGGACGACGTCCTCAAGCTGAGCCTTCGTGACGTCGGCGTCGCGACGGCACTGGGCCGGACCGGGGCGACGACGGTCGCCTCGACGTCGGCGCTGGCGCACCGGGCGGGCATCCGCGTCTTTGCGACGGGCGGGCTCGGTGGGGTCCACCGCGGCGCGGCGGAGACCTTCGACGTCTCCGCCGACCTCGGCGTCCTCGCCCGGACGCCGGTGCTCGTCGTCTGCGCCGGAGTCAAGTCGATCCTCGATGTCGCAGCAACTCTGGAGGTCCTGGAGTCCTTCTCCGTCCCGGTCCTCGGCTACCGGACCACCTCCTTCCCGGGCTTCTACCTTTCCGACTCCGGTCACCAGACGCCGTGGCGCGTCGAGTCCGCGGCGGAGGCGGCGGCCATCGTGCACGCCCGGCTCGTGCTCGACACCGACCCGGCCGGCGTCGTCCTCGCGAACCCCCTGCCGGTCGGCCGCCAGGTCGACCCCCGGTTGCACGACCGGCTCGTCGCCGAGGGGCTCGCCCTGCTGGCCCGCGAAGGAGTCCGCGGCAAGGACGTCACGCCGCGGCTGCTCGAGTTCTTCCACGAGAACTCTGGAGGTGAGAGCCTGCGGGCCAACGTCGAGCTCGTCCTCGCCAACGCGGCTCTCGCCGGCGAGGTGGCCGTCGAGCTCGCCAGCCTCGAGCTCGCCGGCCGATGAGCCGCTCGCCGGCTGGCGAGCCGGGCCCCACGGCCGATGAGCCGGGCCCCCCGGCCTGGGGGCCGGGTGCCACGCCGGTGAGCAGGGTGCCGACGAGCGGGATGCTGCGGCCGACAGGCCGGGTTCCCAGGCCGGTAGTCGTCGTCGGTGACGTCGGCATCGACGTGCTCACCCGAGCCCAGATGCCGGTCGTGCAAGGCGGGGAGGCGACGTCCCGTATCTCCCTCGTCCCGGGTGGAGCCGGGGGGAACACCGCCGCGTGGCTGGCGGCCCATGCCGTCGACGTCTCGCTCCTTGCGCGGATCGGCAACGACCAGGCGGGCGTCACGGCTCGCGGAGCGCTCGAGTCGGCCGGCGTCCGGTGTGTCTTCTCGGTCGATGACGTCCTGCCCACGGGTGTCGTCGTCGTCCTCGTGGACGCGTCCGGTGAGCGCACGATGTTCTCCGACCGCGGTGCCAACACGGCGTTTCGCGCCGAGGGCGTACTCCTCGACGACGCAGCCAATGCTGTCGAGGCGCAGGGACTGCCGCACCTGCACCTCAGTGGCTACGTCCTCCTCGACGCCGGCTCGCGTGCGGCAGGGCTCGCCGCTCTCGCCGAAGCCCGCGTCCGCGGCTGGACCACGTCGGTCGACCCCCAGACGGCCGAGCTCGTGGCCGAGGTGGGAGCCGCCGAGTTTCTCGGCTGGGTGGGCGGCGTCGACCTGCTCCTGCCCAACGAGGTCGAGGCCCGGGCGCTGGGCGGACCCGACGCCATCCTCGCCGA
>JAABUV010007221.1_pt1 | contig 11730 bp, 16 predicted proteins | sample 5559971 | NCBI WGS metagenome assembly JAABUV01 (sample SAMN10711881, study PRJNA513362) | rock metagenome | isolation source: Antarctica rocks | place: Antarctica: Victoria Land, Knobhead nord | collected 2015-12-19
CAGGAGAGCTCCGAGGTGTGTACGTGGCGCCTAGGTTGAATATCAGTCGGATACTTAGGAACATGCGTGTAGACAGCATATGCACTGTCTTTAGGCTGGCTATCGTTTGGCTTGGTTCTATTATATGGGCCGGGCGAGGAGACTGGAGCACGGCTTGGGCATTCGGGCAGCTACTTGCAGCTTCTTGAGCTTTGATCTTGCACCATACTTAAGTAGAGCAGTTCCATTGTTGACCCGATGCGAACGTCAGCATAGTTATTCATCTGAACACTGTGCAATCATAGGCTGTACTCATCGATGGCAAAGTCCTTGCGTTGGTTTTGCAGTCGACCGTACATATCTCCCTAATCTCACTATCCAACCGTTTCATAAGCAGGCATGTTCCCTAGGACAGCCAGGAGCCACTCCACCACTGCCGTATCGTCCTGCTGTCCCATCTCCGTCGGCAGCGAAGATATGGCAACCTCTTCGTCCGTCGGCTATGCGATGACAGTGCCACAATGGTCTGCCAGCTTCGTGACGTGACAAGGATTGACCTTTGTGTGCACTCGAGGAGGAGATTCGTACGAGCCCTCCTTAAAGATCGTATCTCTCCTTGCCTCCCCCGGCGCAATCTGCAATGAAACGACGCGACAAACGGGACTTCGACGCTCGCAATCCTGAAAGGAGGTTACAGCTCGCGTTTGCGAGCGCCAGTACTCTACCTCTGAGACCTAGTACATATGCACCTCACGAGTGGTCGCGGAAGGGCCTGAGCCTTTGTCAATACCAACACATCGTGGCGCAGTAGCAATCACCTAACCGGGTATCAACAATTGTTGTTCTGCGTCACGAACGTGAGAACAACTCTCTAACATTGCGATGCATCGCAAAGCCAGCGGAAGGCGAGCGGCGAATCGGGATTGGCGTCAAGTGAGCGCGCAGATCGCGGACAGGACCAACTCCAACCGGTAGTGAGCTGATACACTACACTTCGGGCACACTGATCCAAAGCGACGCGTGTTGAGAACGACTTTATGAACTACGCAAGCCATTCCGTAAAGGACGCCGGTGCTTCAGGCAGGTGCTGTAGTGGGCCTGGATGGAGTTCGAGTTCCGGTCCGGGAAATGCGTCTGTATCTGATCACACGAGAGCTTTGGATGCCGACGCTCTTTGAGTCGTATCAATAGCTCGTCCTCTTCTCGCGAGTAGGGTGTGCGGCTCTTGAGCTTCCGGGGCTTTATCGTGGGCTCGTTGTGGATTGCCACACACGGCTGCTGGCGTGCGAGCGTGACAACGTCCTCCATTGGTAGCTCGAGCGTAATGAAGAGCAAGGGAATGGATCATGACTGGGCGTGGTATTCCCGCTCGAGAGGCTCACTGCTCGGGAGGCGCTCTCATCGGGCTTGGCCAATCGCGTCGTGCCCGAATATCACGAGACAGATCGCGACACTACCACAACCAGGGCTGAATGCCGATGGTCATGTGGCTCACTATGCAGCATGTCCTGGAAGACGCGCTTTCTCGGAGTTTAAGAGACGTATCAACGGCCCTTCTCCCTCACCAATCTGCATACCCACCCTGCTAGAAATGGAAGCAAGTTTCCGGATCAATTCCGCCTTGATCTTCTGCACAACGCATGTGTAGAGTAGTGAATCCTTGGTTTGTGAACTTATCAGCCAGAACATTTCGTCGGTATTCATGTGTGCAGTAGTACATACGTGTCTCTTATGATTTCGATCGTAATGCATCATTCGGCAGGACCATTACTGTGCTTTCAGAGTGGTCTCCATAATGCAGAAACTACAGGGTCATATTAGGTAGGAGACTAGACACGGAATGCTTCGAGTACGGCTTATACTCAACTTCCGCGATGACTCAATAAACACTTGGCTGTCGTGGCAGCCAGTTTGACATTGCGCTCGTTTATCACTAAGTGGGAATTTGAGAAGAGTGGCAGAGCGTGGACTTGCGGAAAAGCCATCCATGAGAGGCCATGGCGTGATAGGGCATACGTTGATGCTGCTCTCTGTAAAGATCTCGTAAGTGGTAGATTACGTTGAGTGACTTGCGCAAGCGAAGCATCTCTCACCCAGAAGGGCCTGAATATTCTGACCTAGCCTCATGCGTCCTAGCCAGCCGGATCCTTCCTGTCCCGCCATGTCGACTCGACCACCTTTGCCCTCGTGTCGGACCTCGCATTCAGGTTGAAATCAAATGGCTTCGGCTGCACGTTGAACCCGGTTGTATAGTCGTACCAAGGCACCTCCACCCCCGGCTTCTTCTCAACTCTGCAAGCCCACCCCAGCCGGGCGACTAAAAGTTTCAGCGAGCGCTCTGCGACGTTGAGTCCGGGACAAATGCGGCGGCCGAAGCCGAAGGCGGAGTAGGCCTGAAGATTGGGGAATTTCGTAAGCGGCTCGCGAAATGTAGGGTAGTCTGGGGAGAGCCAGCGCAGGGGGTTGAATTCTTCCGGCCCTGGGTACAGGACGATTTCACGGTGGATGGCCCTATTGGATCTAGTGAGCGCAGGGGCCTGAGCATTGTTGGAGAAGCGGGGAAGTACCATTGATTTGCGTGCACGATGGTGCCGGGTGGGAGGAAGAAGCCCTCATAGCTATCGTCTTTGATAAGTTGATGTGGAACACCGCCTGCTGTGACTGGGCGCCACCGCAAGACCTCCTTCACAATGGCACGCACGGTGGGCAGATTGGGCAGATCGTCAAAGTCCGGCGTGCGATCATCAGTGGCAACACGATCGACCTCTTCGTGCAACTTCTCCTGCCAGAAAGGACTGTGGCACATGGCGAGACAAAAGGACGTCATTGCCGCGGCCGTAGTCCCAGCACCGGCTTCGAAGAGTGTGCCGATTACGTACGAACCCTCGTCGTTTGAGAGTCCGAATTCACTCTGTCTTTCCAAGAAGGTCCTCGTGAATGATTCCCGAAGTTCTCCATCCCGCATGTCCTCTCGAACGTCGGCCTGCAATTGGCGGAAGAGTTGAAGCTCCGATTTATGAAGCCGTTGGGCCTCTTGCTTGAAAGGCGCCATCCAGGATGAGAGACGCAAAAGACACGTGAAGGTATCCACGAGGTAAGATCAAGGTGACGCGACTCGCTCCACGGTGTGAACGACGTGGAGCACCTTTCGGCCTAAGGACTCAGTGTCCGGCTCGTCGATGCTCTTGCCGAAAGCAAGACGCATTGTTACCGCACTAGCGTACGTCTCAGATTGGCTTTCGTATTTAGAAGGGTCACGAACAAGGGCAAACAGCAAGCGCTCGGACTCGAAGACCTGTAAAGGCTCGTAAGACTTTGCAGCGGCCGGTATTGTCAAGACGTGCATGAGTCTGCGACCACGACGCCAAATATCGGGAAACAAATCAGTGATAAGCCGTGCCCAGTCAGACGGAGTCGACGACGTACCTCCATAAGGAAGAAGTAGGGGCCTGAGATCCTTCGACATGAGTTTCGCTGCAAATGGTAGTTGCTCCCACGAAGACTACAGTGCCCCCGGCTCCCGGAGCAGGTCGTTGGCAATCTTTCGGTCGAGACAACGACCATATACCTGCCCATGATATTCAGACCCATGAGGGGCCCCAATTGCTCCGCCCAAGCCTTGAAAGTAAGCCATGAGTGCTGAGAAAGTATCTGGAGGAGATTCCCGAGCAATGGAAGTCCTGAGGAGGGAGGTCAGTGATCGACAATGTACAAGCAAGAAGCCGATGGAATTGTTTTTAACCATTTGGTTGAGGAGGGCAGCACGTACCTTTCGGTGGACGGGCTGCTGATTTGCGTCTGTGAAAAGCGAAGAGTGTGACAATAATGGAGCAGGCAACCGAGAGCACCAAGTTGTCGTCAAGTGTACTTCGCAAGATAAGAGAAGTATGCGCGCCAATTTTCATGTCCAGCCTTTGTAACATGAAGAAATGTCAAGTCATATGTGCCTGGTCCAGGGGGGCGTATTGACTACGACGTTCTGCAATAGAGTCGATGAGTAATCTTGAGCCGAGGTTCATCGGTTCGGTTCGGTTCACATTGACGAGGCCCATTTTCCGCTCAAGTTTTGTTGAAGAAATGATACCTTCAGCCGCGACAGTTTCTGTGCTTTTGTCACTAGCGGGAAAACCCTTTGCCACGAGGTAAGTTGCGATCCATTCGAAGAGTTGATCGGAAATGCTGGACTTGAGATCCGCATAGCAGAGCACTGACGAACCTCATAGATAGACGCGGTTGCTTGTTTGCAATCATGCTGTCCTTTCATGAAGCTGTCAAAGCTGGTCAAACTTCACCTGACAATGCCTGGGCCATATTCGACTCCTTACCTATCGTATCAGTCGACTTCATGCTTGGTCTCTGGAAAGCTTCTGGATTCCCCACAGATCATCCTCAAGACGGCAAGCTCGAAAGCGCCGGATGGTACGGCAAGCGATTCACTGATACGAACTCCGTCGATCCCATGATATTCTATGCGAATGATGGGGAAGTTTTCTCGGCCGATCCCGTCTACGTTACCCGGAATCTTTCGACTATGAAACGCGCGTCTGACGTACGCAATGAAATTGAGACCAAGGAGCCCAAGGCTCGCCTACGCATGGTTGAAGCTCGGTCTAGGTCGACAGCCAGCATGGTGTACAACGACTTACCAATCATCGATCACTTTCGTAAGGTAGACGAAGATACAGTACTTGGTATGATGGAAAAACCGTCTCAGCAAAGCCACAATTATTTCTTCGTGCTCCAGCGTACAAAGGATCACTTAGGATAACATTAGCGGAGTGCGCAAGTGGATTGGAGGAACTTGACTTGCCGTAGCCCAGGTCATCAATACTGAGTGTACTACATTGACCGAGTGAGAACAAGATGGTTTTCTGTCCCATTTCAAGCACTTGAGTCACCTCCCTGGCGACCATGAAACTCTCCAACGCTAAACCATTGCGGCATTCGAAGACTGGCTTGATTTCTGCAGCGTAAACGAAGTCGAGGAGATTTTTCAATCCAGGCGCTGTCGCGAGTACTCTCGCTAACTTGCATCCTTTCCGGTGCCACCTGCGCTCAACATGGTCCGGACCTCAGTCCTCGGCGCCATCACCGCCTGCCTGGCAGCTACGTCAGCACGCTCTGTCCTCGACCTCGTAACCAGACAATCGTCTGCCTCGTGTCCGGGTTACAGGGCCAGCAATGTGAAGCAGACCAACAAATCCCTGTCTGCTCACTTGACCACCGCTGGGCCGGCCTGTAACATCTACGGGACGGACATGCCGAACCTGGTGTTAAGTGTTGATTACGAGGCCAGTACATCTGCCAAGAGGGCCGCTCGGACCCGGACCATGAGATGGCAGGATGCGGAGAGCTAAGATGATCTTCCAGATGACCATGTCCACCTCAAGATCCAAGACGATGCCAGCCAAGTCCATCAAATACCCGACTCGGTCGTCTACAGGCCTGACGGCAGCAGCGGCAACAGCGAGCAGGCAGCCATCGATTTCGGCTGCGTTGTTGAGCCCTTCTCCTTCGCCATCACGGGGAGAAGCAATGGCGACGTGCTCTCCAACACGTCCGGCAGCAACATCGCTTAAGGACGCAAATGCCACAGAACCCGCACCTGTACGGATTGTGTGAGCACACTGACCCTTTGCACGTGCCGTTGTCGTACAAACTTGCACTCCTTGTCGGCATGACGGAGACAACTAACACTGTTCCGTTGCAGTATGCTGAACTCGACCAAGTACACCCGCACGATTTGGAGCAGAGATGCGTACACCGTCCCGACAGGCACCAATGTGTACGGTGAGTGTGCCCGCCTTCGTGACTTCGTCTGCAGCGCTTGGAGACCCTTTGGGACCACAATGATACCCTCTCAGAGTCAGGCCTCGAGGACTTTCCGGTGGCCTCGATGGTGCTCTGACAAACACGTATCTCTTTCAGGAAAGCACCCGATCTACCTCGACAACCGTGGCGACTTGGGCACTCATGGCGTCTTCCTCCTGAACTCCAACGGCATGGACATCAAGATCAACAACACCGCAGCCGACGGCCAGTACCCTGAGTACAACACCCTTGGTGGCGTCCCCGACTTCTATTTCCTGGCTGGTCCCAGCCCGGTTCGGGTACATCGCGTCCAAACCTCTTCTAATATCAGTGATGTTGACAGAGGGTACAGGTCGCCCAGCAAAACTCCGAGACCGTTGGCAAAGCCGCCTTGATGCCTTACTGGGCTCTCGGTTTCCATCAGTGCTGTTACGGCATGCGCGACGTCTACGTGGTGATCGAAGTCGCCGCTAATTACAGCGCGGCCGGCATTCCCATCGAGACCATGTGGACCTATGTTGACTACGTGTACCTCCGGAGAGTCTTCACGCTCGACCCGAACCGCTTCCCGTTGCGCATCGTGCAGAGCTGGTTGACTACCTGCACACCCACGAGCAGCATTACATTGTCATGGTCGATCCTGTTGCTACCTAGCAGAACTGTCCGGCACTTAATAGAGGCGTGCAGGACAACGCCTTCATGGAGTGGTCCAACGATTCCATCTACCAGGGTGTCGTGTGGCCAGGTGTCACTGGCTTCCCTGACTGGTTTGCCCTCAGTACCTAGGGCTATTGGGGCTCAAATTCTCCAACTTCTTCGACTCTACTAACGGTGTCAACATTGACGCTCTGTGGATCGACATGAACGAGGCTTCCAACTTCTGCCCCTTCCCTTGCACGAACCCCAAGGCTTTCGCCATCCTGGCCCACGACCCTCCCAGACCTCCACCTATCAGACTGGGAAGTCCACGGATCGTACCGATATCTAACCCCAAATGTCTGCTCTGGCTAACAAGCTTTGCGGACCCATTACTAGATCCACTGCCGACTTCCAGCCGAAGTGCAAATCCCAAATCACCTTTGACGTTCAGGCTACGACCTTCTTCGGGCAAGATGTCTTGGTTTAGGGTAACGTTGTCACTCTCGGGTCTGGTGACATATCCAATGCAGTTATGCTGAGCCCGCCAAGTACCTAATCTGGAGTATGACTATCAATATCAACGTCCCGGCCAACGACTCAGTTTCCTATAGTTGCGTCAGGTGGAAGGGTGGCGCCAGCTACATCAACGAAAGCCAGAATCGCACTGTCACGACTGGCGGTTGTGGCTCCTCACAAACCGTTCATGACAACATTACCACCGCTTTTGCCCCCACGAGCGTGATGAGACTGCTCTCGGGGTTGCCTCTACCGTTTCGGGCATCCAGGAGAGGCAGGCAGTGCAAGGCGCTGTGAACGGTCTGCCAGGCCGCAACTACCTCTTTCCACCTTACCACATCAACAACGCTCCGGGCAACCTGAGCTCGGCTACCATTAACGCCGAATTTATGCACGTGAACGGGCTTGCTGAGTACGACACCCACAATTTGTATGACACAATGATGTCGGCTGCTAGTAGAATTTCTATGGAGAACATCGCCCGGGCCGCAGGCTACTCGTCATCACTCGCTCCACCTTCGCCAGAGCTGGTCGCTACGTCGGACACTGGCTCGGTGACAGCGTCGCTGACTGGTCACACTAATTAATCTCCATCCCTGAGCTCATTGAGTTACCTGCTTTTTCCCAAATCCCTATGGTTGGCTCCGATGTCTGTGGTTATGCTGGCCCTAACAACGAGCTTCTCTGCGCCAGGTGCGCTGTGTTCCCCCCTTGCACTTGGGAGTAATATTGGGGCTGACGGAGCTTACAGATGGGCCACCCTCGGTGCTTTCTTCACCTTCTACAGAAGTCATGCCGAAGCTGGCAAGAATCCGCAGGAGTTTTGCCGCTGGCCGCGTGTTGCGGAGGGCGCGAAGAATGCGATCGGCGCCCGTTATCAGCTGCGTGTGTAATCTCATTGCATTTCAGCAAGGCGAGTTTTTGTTTGCTAACTTTGCTCGTATAATCGGTTGCATCTACACCGCCATGTACAACCAGAACCAGAGCGGGGCGCCAGCCATCAGCCAGCTTTTCTTTGCCTAACCGAGCGACGCCAACCCATATGGCAACAGCATCCTTGTGTCGCCCGTGTCCGACGAGAACTCGACCACGACCTCTATTTACCTGCCTCAGGACATATTCCACGACTTCTGGATCCACGAGGTCGTTCAGGGCCAGGGCGATTTCGTCACGCTGAGCAACGTCTTCTACACGACCATCCCGCTGCACTACAAGGGCGGTTCGGTTGCGCCCCTGCACACCAACTCAGCTAACGACCACTGAGCTTCGCAAGCAGAGCTTCACCACCATCATCCCCAGCACCAACGGCACCGCCTCCGGCTCGCTTTCTCTCGACGAAGGCGACATCCCCACTGCTTGTGGTGCTTGTGGTGCTTGTGGTGCTTGTGGTGCTTGTGGTGCTTGTGGTGCTTGTGGTGCCTGTGGTGCTTGTGGTGCTTGTGGTGCTTGTGGTGCCTGTGGTGCTTGTGGTGCCTGTGCTAGTCGCGCCTACCGAGGTAATCCATGGGGACGACAACGGTGTTGGTGTGGAAGTCACGACCACGACTGATGTGCTTGAACAAGATGTAGTCAGAGTCGAAGTACTGCGTAACCATGTAGTTTCGATCGTTCCGGTGGAAGAGTCCGCAGCGGTCGTGAACTTCGTACATAGTGTGGTGTGGATCGAAGCAGATGTGGGAAGAACCGTCTCGCTTGATGTTATCACGGTTGCTTGGTCGCAGTCGGTCGTATTGGCGCCATGTTGCAAAGAGTGGTGGGGTGTGAAGTCGAGTGGGCAAAGCACGATCAAGTCAGATAGACAGATGATGTGGTGCAGGGCCAGTGGCTGTCGTGATCGGTGGTGATCGGAATAAGGCACTAGTACAGTAGAACCCTGCAGTATTCAGCTGCGAAGATTGATAGAGGGTAGAAAGCGAATGCAAGGCGCTGCAGCGATGTTGATACTTATGAGAGACAAAAGGTATGCACGGGACGAGGCGTAGACCAACGTCTCGCTGCACAACAGCAAGACTTACCCGCGTGTCTTGCGGTGAGCAATTGAGATGCCACGTCGAAGCTCAATTTTCCGTCGTCGCAGACAGACGGCACCAAGGCATGGACATGCTTTCCAGTCAGTCTCATTTCCCGGTTTGCGGATTCTCCGGGTTGTGAAAAACGTTTAACCAGGTGCTGATCATAGCTGGAGCAACTACCTGGTTGATGCAGGACAGCGAGATGCTTGCCGCGAGCATACGGGGTGTAGTAGGATTGGACGACCCAGTAAGACCCATTCGGCTTATACGGCCCCGGATATCGCGCGTCGCACCTCTAATATCTGAAACACCCCACGAGATCGAGAAATAGCGGACGGAGAATTCTGGTCTTGATAGGAACATCGAACAAGGACGGATGGGTGAGACCGTGCTGCTGGGTCGACAAGACATGGGCGAGTGATGGTTTCTCGGCTTGCAACGCTCTTCACCGTTGCCGGTTTTGTTAGCTCCTGTATACACCATCTGACCCGACAAGAGAGGTCTCATGTAGAGGGCTTATGGAAGATCAACGACCCGGTGGACCGAGATGAAATCTTGCCTATGGCCGACCTATGAGATCTTTGTGCATCATTTCTTGACGCTCGAGCAAGCTTACAAGACAGGCCAGAGCGCAGACTTGGAAAACACAAACAGCAAGAAGGCCTTGGTCTACACTCCTCGATGTACTGTGTTGTTGTGTCCGGACTCCTGGATCCCCGTCACCTGCAATTGCATCAATGCCAAGCTTTTCAACGGCCAACGGGTAAGATGTCATCAAGCGATGATTGGAACTCGTCACCAATCAGGAAGGAGGATTGAACAGGATTTCGAATATATCCTTGTACGTAACATCCCTACACTTCCCGTGCCGCGGTAGCAGCGCAGTGTCATATCGCGGCACATGGAAGGTAGGATGTGTCGCTACTTGCAAATTGCATCCACTTCAGATCAACGTATTGTTAGGTGTCGTCGGCCAAGGTTTGGGAACCACAGGTGCAGAGAGCCGCCAATACACGAACTCTATCCAGATTTTCCTCACGCAATCAAGAACACATCAGGTCCTAGCAAGTTTTCAGTACATCATCTTACGTGTGCGCATGGCCTGAAAGATCACGCACGAGTGACATACGGCTGAAATTATCCGTTCGGAGGGACGTGAAGCCTCAAGATACGCTCATTAATCGGTTTAACCCTACGGATTGCCCGAGATCAGAAGTCAATCCAGCGCTTATCACACGTCGCTGACAACATCCGTCTCGTACAACCATTACAAGTGTACAGGACGTACGTTATTAGGTTTGCCAAGCGTTAGAGCTATTATACTGGTATCGCGTTAAAATGCCCCATTTTGTGTTCTAGGACTATTACACTCACGAGACCGTCCGCGGTACCGTCAACATGGTCACCCTGACCGATATCTCGACGGGATGGCTTCTGGAAATCTGTACCTCGATGATGGTGATAGTATCGATCAGCCGGCGACTACTTATATCGATTTCTCTTACGACAACAGTGGGAAATTTGTCATGACGGGCGATTTCGGGTATGATACTGGGGTATCGATTACGAGCGTTGTCGTCTTGGGAGGCGCGAGTAATGGGACTAGTGTGAGCGGGTACGGAAAGGTGAAGAGGGTGGAGACGTTGGTCCAGACCAGCATTCCTTTGACCGGACCGACTATTTTGCAGGTTTCGTGAGAGTGGTGATGGGATTATGAAGAATGATGCCACGCCACGAAGGTATTGGCAATGAGACAGTGAAACGATGTTGATAGAAATGAAACGTGGAAATGTCACTTTCTCAAAGCTTGTGTGCCACTGTTGTTTGCATCGTGCATACCCTTCGGACCAAAAATGACGATGCAAGGAATTCTTCGTTCTAGGTTTCGTGGTATTAGCTTCCTTGACACGCCTAAGCAGTAGGTACATATATAGTATACCTTAGGCCTATGGCCAATGGCGTTGCCACGGCATCTGATTGACTGGACGACGACGAAATGCGATACCGAGGCGTGTTAAACTCGTGGTCATCATATTGGGGTATTGGGAGTGTCGATGATTAGGGGTGTAGCTCACATAGTTGTCACCTCTAGCCTTCACTGAGCGGCCTGAGTGTGTCTGCAACGAGGGCGCTTTGTTATCTACAAATAGCCGCGTCATGGCATTGTAGCCCGCTCGCTTTCTTTGTCGTGGGTCAGGACCACCATTGTCCGCCATTATAGAATCGCGTTCCCACCGCTCTCTGACGCTGACACGCAAACACCAACGTAACACTTCATTATCTGTACTACTACCTTGTACAGTACCCGACACTACATACAATCGCTGCGCGATTATCACATTCAATCACACAAAAACCGGAACACCACAATGCAGTTCACCACCAACCTTAACATGGCTTTGGCAGCCAACATCCCACTCATCTCCACCGTCTCCATCTGCTCCAACTCCGCCCAATGGACTCTCCCAGACAACCTCCTCGTCCAAGACTGGGCCAACGGCGTCGCCTGCGGGCAAAAGAACCCCGCGGTCAATATGGACATTATGGGTTTCTGCAACCGCGAAGTCGGATCCAATAACCACGCTTCGGCGAACAATCTCACCATCGGCCATCCGTGGGCGAGGAATGGGGTACAGCATGATGGCTGGAAGGTCAGTATTACGGGACCTATTTGCCCAGGGAATTCGAAGTTGGTTCCGAGTAATTATTGCAATGCGCAGATGCACTTTCTTTGTGCGAATGTGGGAGGGCCTAAGGGGGCTGGCACGGGATA
>JAABUV010007222.1_pt1 | contig 11729 bp, 15 predicted proteins | sample 5559971 | NCBI WGS metagenome assembly JAABUV01 (sample SAMN10711881, study PRJNA513362) | rock metagenome | isolation source: Antarctica rocks | place: Antarctica: Victoria Land, Knobhead nord | collected 2015-12-19
ATGGCCGCGCTAGCGCTTGCCGACCAGCCCCACGATCGACAGGCACTCAAAAATCCCGATGATGACCTCGATCACGATCAGGTAGATGACAATCCACTCCAGGCGCGCGGTGTGGCTGTTGTTCTGGTGGTTGCGCAGCATGTCCAGCATCTCCTGCAGCACCTGCAGCGCGCGCCGGGCGCGGCGCGCTCAACACCCTAACCCTAACGGCCGCGCGGACGGCGCGCCCAGGCTGCAGCCGGCCCCCCCCACCCCGGGCGGGGGGTCAGCAGACGCGGTCTCCGGTGTGGCACGCGGCAAGGCGACCTGCCTGGCTCCCGCGCCTGCCTACCCAGGCCCGCACCGCGCGCCGCCGCGGGCGCGCTATTCGAGCGCGGGCGGCGGCGGCGCGGGCGGGCCGGGCCAGTGGCCGCCCGGGCCGACCAGGCCGAGCGTGCCCAGGACCTCAAACACGCCCAGCGCGGCGCAGATGACGATGAGCCAGATGACGATCCACTCCAGGTGGCTGCTGTGGTCGTTCTCGGCGTGGTCGCGCACGAGCTCGAGCATCTCGTGCAGCACCTGCCGCCCCGCGCCGCGCCCGGGCGGCCCCCGCCGGTCAGTACCGGGGCGGGCGGGGCGGGGGCCGCGCTGCGCGGCGCGGCGCGGGGCGGCCCCGCGCGAACAACGAGGTGCGCGCGCCCCGCTGCATTGCAGCCAGCCCGCCGCACCTGCCTTGTTTGCCATGACCGGCCCCTTCCCCGACCCCTCTCTCCCCGCCCAGCACCCAATGCGAGCTTCTCCCCAGGCTCAGGGTTCCCTTTTCACACGTTCGGGCACACATGGCACCTTGCACAGACACGTTGAGGCTGCTGGATTTCAGAGCACCAGAGCGTGCCGGCTGGGGCGCGATGGGGCTGAACCGGGGTGGCGGGCGGGGGGCCAGCGGCCACGGAGGGCCACCTGGAAGCGGTTGTTGAGCACCTCCACGCGGTCGTCCAGCTCCATATACTCGCACACGCGCTTGTACAGCGTCTGCATGCTGTCCGGCGCGGACCAGCTGCGCCGTACGCGCCCGGGCCACTCAGCGTCATGCGCGCCCCGCGCGGCAGCTTGCGGCGCACACGCCGCGCCGGGCGGCGAGCCGCGAGCCTTGAGCAACACCTCCCGCACCTTGCAGACACGCAGCACTCTGTGCACACCCTCCCGCGTCCGATGAGCACTAGGGCGGCAGTAATGCCTCTGCCCGCGCGTCCCCACCGCACGTCCCACAGGGTAGGGTATGGCATAAGGACAGGGTAGGGCAGGGCGAAGGGGGGATGGGGCCCGGCGACGCACAAGAACTCGGGCGTGTCCAGCACGGTGCTCAGCAGGTTGACGGCCGCCTTCTGGATGAACACCTGCGCGGTCACAGGGTGTAGTGAGGGTACCGCTGGCGCCGCCGTCAGCGGGGCGCCCTGCGGCGCCACAGCACGCGCATACGGCTTGCTGGGCGCTGGGGCACTGTCAAGAGGCGTGGCTGTGCTGCGGCTGTCGGGGCCGGCAGCGCATGCAGCGCCGCACGCTGCGCCCTGTCTTGCGCAGGCGCGCACCTTGCCGATCAGCTGCGCGATCGCCTTCCGGGGCATCGTCACGCTGCCTGCGCGGCGCGGCGCGGCGCTCATGGGCGCGCCCGCGTTGCAGCAGCGGGCCCTCAGGGCATAGGCGTGGGAGGGGCGGCAGGGCTCTCTGACCAGCACTCGCTGGGCTGGGGGCGCAGACCGTGCAAGCGTCCCACTCGCCACCAGATCTGACAGCACGCCACAAACGCCGCTGTCATGCGGCGTCACGCCGCGGCAGGACAGCCTGGAACGGCGCCGGCGCGGCCGCACCGGTGGACGCGAGGATCTCCGGCAGGTCCTTGGTGGACGCGACGATCTCGATCACGCGCTCCTCGAACACGCACAGCTTGGTCGACTGCGACAGCGCGTGCGAGATGGACAGCTTGATCAGGTGGTCGCCTGCGCGCGGCGGCCGCGCCGCGCGCCCATCAGCGCCCTGCGGACGCGCCCTGACCTGACCGCGGCACCGGTTTGCGCGGACGCAGGATAGGGCATGGTGTGAGAGCAAGCTCAGACCCTGGGCATGAGCGGGGAGGGCGCGTCGCTGCGCGAGCGCGGGCGCGTCGCAGGACGCCTGCCTGGCGCGCCGGGCGGGCGGCGCACCCGCAAACCGGTGGTTGATGGTGATGGTGTCGTTCTGTATGTGCGGCTTCTCGTTGGCGGTGTAGTGCACCTGCGCCGCACGCCCGGCCGGCGCTGCGTGAGGGGCCCCTTGGCAGCGGCCCGCCGCCAAACACTCTGTGAACACGCTCAAGCAACGCACGCGCGGCGCCTGTGGCAGGCTCAGGCTCGCACGCAGGCTCAGGCTGCAAGCACGAGCGCGCGCTGGCCGTGGCGCCAGCGCCCTGGCGGCGCCGGGGCCCTGCGTGCAAACAGCGCGCGCGCGGGAAGGCGACGACCGCGTCTGGGACTCGTATAGGGTAGGGAAGGTTTGTCAGGCGGCAGGGTTACAGGCGGTGGGGTAGGGCTACAGGGCGGCGCGCGCGCCTGGAACTCGTCCACCTCCACCTCCAGCCCGGGCAGCGGGTCCAGCATGCAGGGCACCACCAGGTTCCGTAATACGTCCTGCTCCTGCGCGCCCGCGCCCGCGCCCGCGGCGCCTCAGCGCCCGCGCAGGGCCCACCTTGCCCGCCGTGGCTGCGTCCCGCTCGCGCGCGAGGCGCGCCGGCGTGGGCGGCGCGCACGCGGGCTATACTGCCTAACCGCGGCGCGCACGCGGGCTCGTCAGGCAGGGGCGGCCGGCCCTGCCATCGCATGCGTCGCGCCGTAGCAGAGAGCGGCGCCTGCGGCGGCCCGGCGGGCGGGCGGCGGCCCGGCTGGGCGGGCGCGCCTGCTTCTGCGAGAGCCCCCAGAACGTGATGCAGCCGTAGTCGAAGAAGAAGATGTCGCCGCAGGCCGGCTCGCCGCCCGGCGCGCAGTACTGCCCGTACAGCACGTCCGGGTAGCGGTGCATTAAGAAGCGCGGCCCGCGCTCCTCCAGCTTGCGCTGCAGCAGCTTGCGGTCCAGCGACTCGGCCAGGCAGTAGATCGTGATCCGGCCCCGCGCGCTCGCCGGCTCCGCCTCGATGTCCTGCGGCCGCGGCGCGCCACTTTACAAACACGGCGCCCTCGCGACCGGGGCGCGCTCTGTGGCGCGCGCGGCGGCCCCGCCGCCGCCGCAGTGGGGGCTGCGGGGGCTGGGCGCGAGCGAAAGAGCGCCCGGCGGCGGGCGGCGCGGCGCCGGCCGGGCGCGCGCCTCGAACAGGGTCGGCGGCGCGTCGGTGCTCGCGGACAGCGCGCGCTCCAGCTGCTCGGTCGGCTCGGCCAGCTCCTCCGGCAGCGAGATGAACTTCTCCTTCGAGCGCGTGCCGGGCGCCGGCTGCGGCAGGCCGCACAGGCGCGCGTCAGGGGCCGCACATGTGTGTGTAGCCCCTGCGGGAGCCGCCCGCGCGACAGGTGCGGCAGCTGCTGGAGTGCGGGGCTGGCTGGCGCGCCGTGCCAGCCCGCGCTCTGCAGACGCGCGCGTCACACGCGCGACCAATGGCACAAATGCGGCAGCCGCGCAGCGGGGACGCAGCGCTGCCCGTGCGGCAGGCCCGGGTCGTCCGGGGCACGCCTGCCCCGGCGCGATGGTGCGATTTACTGTCGGTTGGTTGACGCGCTGCGTGCGATCCAGCGGCCGCGAGGGTATGCTGCCCTGCTGCGGCGGCCGCTTGGTGTGCTCGGGGCCGGGCGACACGTGGCGGCCCAGGCGCGGCAGGCGCTCGGGGCTGGAGCTGCGGATTGGCTGGTACCCATCCTTGCCGCTCCTCTGTCGCTGCAGCATCGCGCGCACGGGGCGGAATGGAATGTTCATACAGGTGGTCCGGATGGCCGGATGCGCCACTTCTGCGCCTTCACCATGGGCTGTTGGGCAAAGCCCTGCCCAGGCCCTCATCTGAGGAGGGAGCTCTCCTCGAAAGTCGGAAGTTTGCGAGTCATACACCGGCGAGCCCACGGGGAGGGCCGCAGTGGGCAGCGATGACCAGCGGCGTCGTGCGGAGCAGCTACACGCCGGGCGTGTACTTTGTGAACGACGCGGAGTGGGCGGTGCGGGCGCTCTGCTCTCTGACGTGTCCGTGTCTGCTGGTCTGCTCTCCTTGCTCTCCCGCGAGCTGCGACACTGCGCTGCGCTGTGCATGCACTGCATGGACACTGTACCGTGGCGAGAGGCCCAAGCTCGTGCGTGCGCTGCTGCGCAGGTGGGCGAGCGGTACCAGCTGGTCAAGCTGCTGGGCAGCGGGTCCTTCAGCAGCGTCTGCTCGGCCCTGGACGCCGTGACCGGCGAGCAGGCGCGGACGCGCTGCGCACCTGCCTGCGCAGGCCGCTCGCCGGCGTGGCCGCGAGGTTGTCCACCCGGTGGCTGTGGGCTGGAGAAGCGGGGCGGCGGCAGCCGCGCTGGGCGGGCAGCGCGGGCGCTGGCCGCGCCTAGCTGGCGCCGGAATATACATATCAACATGCGGCGCGCCGGCGGCGCCCGGCGCGCCCGCCCGGCGGCGGCGGGCGGCGCGCGCCGCGCTCGGGCCCGACCCGCGCGCCGCGCCCGGCCGCAGGTGGCGCTCAAGCGCATCCCGGACGTGCTCAGCAGCCCCGAGCAGGCCAAGCGCGTGCTGCGCGAGGTCTGCATCCTGCGCCGCCTGCGCCACCCCTTCCTCATCAACCTGCGCGACGCCTTCACGCGCCCGTCCTCGTCAGGCGCGTCCGCCGCAGCGGCGGGCGGCGGGGGCCATGCAGCCATGCTCTGCGTGCAAGCGCCGCGGTCGCCGCCTGCGCGTCTGCCCCGCCGCGCCTGCGCGCGCTGCCGGCAGGAGCTTCCAGTGTGCACAGCCGCCGCAGGCCTGAGCGCCGCAGCGGCGCCGCTGCCGACGCGGCGGCCGGCCGCGCAGGCCCCAAGAAGATGGTCGGCGGCAAGCTGGTCGCGATGTCGGTGGACGTCTACATCTCCATGGAGTACGGCGCGGACGGCGACCTGTTCAACCTCAGGCGCGCCGCCGCCGCCGCGCGCAGCCCGAGCCAAGGGCCGGCGGGGCCCCCACTCGCCCTCCATTGTCCCGCCAGCACTGCGGCACAGGGCCGGCCGCTCGGGGAGCTGCGGCGCCCCGCGCGGGCTGACGCCCGCGGACGCTGCCGGCGCCAGGGGCCAGCTGACGGCGGAGGAGGTGCGGCTGATGGTCTGGCAGCTGCTGCACGCCCTCAAGTACCTGCACGCGAACAACGTGTGGCATCGCGACATAAAGAGCAGCAACGTGATGCTGACGCGCGCGCACGGCCACCGCGTCGTCAAGGTGCGCGCGCGCGCCCCGCCGAACGCGCGCTCCTGGGCAGCCGCGGCGCAACCCTCCCGGGTCCGAGGGGACACGCCAGCGCCTGCGCGGCTGCTCAGCGTGACGGGCAGTGCGTCAGTAAGTCCTGAGCCCCAGGCGCGGAAGCAACATGCGGTGTGTGGAGGGTCTCGTGCAGGTGGGCGACTTTGGCAGCGCGCGCTCGGCAATCAGCGAGGGCTACCACTGGGCGGAGCAGGACCCGCCCGACCGCGCGCGCGCGGCCGCGTTCTCCGACGCCGCGCAGGTGCGCCGCGCGGCGCGCCTGCCGGCGCGGAGCCGCCGCGCTCCGTGTGCGCTCCCGCGTCCGCCTGTGACAACGACGCCCGAGCGACCACGCAGACAAGGCGCCCGGCGGGCCTGCCGGCGCAGGGCTGCCGCCGCAGGGCTGCCGGCAGGCCTGCTGGGCGCCTTGTCGGCGCGGTCGTTCGGGCGCCCACGTCGCAGGCGAACGCAGGAGCGCACACGGAGCACGGGCCTGCACGCCTTGCCAGCCGCCTTGCCAGGCGCACACCGCTCTGCCAAGCACTCACGACATGACGTGCAGCAGGGTGCACGCGCCGCACGGCCCGCTCCGGCCCGACGGGCGCGCCACTGTGGCAGGCGCCGCATGCGGAGGAGCGCGAGGGCCGCCCGCCGCGCGCGCCGGCGGCGCGCCGCAGCGACTCGTGGGCGATGGACGAGGCGGCGGCGGCGGCGCGGGAGGGCGCGGAAGCGGACGCGCAGCGCCGCGCCAGCGAGCCCGCCTGCTCGCCCGAGCACGCGCGCGACCTGCATGTCCTCGTGGGTGACGCCTGGGCCCGCGCAGGACCCTAGCCCTATACCTCTGTGTCCGCGTGGGTGACGCCTGGGCCCGCGCAGGGCCGGCGCTCGGCCGCGCCTGCGCACCTGGGCGGGCTGCACTCCGCGTGCGGAAGCGCGTTGCAGGGGCGCCAGAGGTGCCGCAGCTTCTACACAGTGACGCGCGGACCAGCTGCGGCAACTGGTGGGGGCGGGAGATGTCGCTTGTGGCGGCGCGGCGTGCCTGATGGGGGCATGCACGAGTCCTCAGGTCGAGCGCTGATGCTTATTGTCGATGCGACGCGCAGGCGCGGACGGGCGGCGGCGCGCGGGCTCCGGCGCGGGGTTCCGCTCGCCGCTGACGTGCACCGTCGCGACGCCCTGCTACCGTGCGCCGGAGGTGCTCCCGACCTCGCCTGCACGTCCCCAGGCTGCGCGCTGCGTGCACCAGCCGCGCTGCGCATTTCTGTCACAGGCGCCGGCCGCGGCGCGTGGATCGAGCTGGAGAGGCGCGGCCAGGGCGCTGTGGCGTGGCGGGCCGTGTGCGACGGCCCGGTCCCGTCCTGACCCCTGATAGGGTTAGATACCCTAACCTAACCCTGAACGGCACATGTCGCGGCGCAGGTGGTGATGTCGCGCGGCGGGTACACGTCCGCCATAGACCTGTGGTCGCTGGGCTGCATCTTCGGCGAGCTACTCACGCGCGTGGTGCGGCGCCCGGCGCTGGCACAGCTCCTGCCCTGGCGCGGCCGAACCGCATGTTCTTAAGCGCGCCGGGAGTGTGGCAGCGGGCTCCCTTGCGCAGCGCGCGGCTCAGAGCCTGCGGCGGGCGTCCGTGTCTGCGGCACGCGCGGCGCTGCGCTGCGCCAAACACCTGCTGCACCCAGGTGCTCGCAGCTGACGCCGCCGCGGGGCGCGCAGGCGCGCGTGGGCAGCGCTACGACTCCACACCTGCAGGTCGCGCCCCTGTTCGCCATCCACGGCCTGCCCAAGACGCCCAACGAGGGGTGCGCCACCCTGAACGCGCGCGCGCACCCGCTCTCCCGCGCCTGTGCCTGCGGTCGTTCAGGCCTGCAGCTGTGCTGGGAGGCACCGGCAGCCCCCAGATCCCTGATACGCCCCTTTTCGGCTTGCTGATGATGCCAGGTGTTTACGGTGGGCAGCCCCTGGTTCGCACGTGGCACCGTGGCAATGCCGCGCTCGCAGGGACGAGCGCGCGGGCGGCGCGGCCGCGGGCGCGCGCGGGCCTGACCCCGCGCGCCGCGCGCAGGGACCGGTATGCGGGCGGCGCGGGCAGCGCGACGACGCGCAAGGAGCTGGCCGCGCTGTTCGCGGTGATCGGCACGCCCAGCTGGGCGGACGTGGAGGCGGTGCGCGCGGGCAGCTGGCGGTCGTACCTGCAGCGCCTGCCCGGGCGCGCGCCGACGCTCTACCGCCGCCTGGCCGCCTGCGCGGGTGCGGCGCGCGGCCCGTCCTGCCCCCTGCGCCCGCGCACAGTCTTTTTGGGGACCCTGACTGCGCGCAGTGCGCGCCGCATGGCCGCCCGGCTGCTGTCCGGCCGGACGCGGCCAGTGCCCGCCTGCACGCGCGTGCGCGCTGCCAACGCTCTGGTGGGGCGTCTGCAGCCGCGGCAGCTTCGACAAAGGCTGTGAGCCGGGGCCTGCCTCGCGTGTCTGCTCCCCAGCCCTACCCTACCGCTGCAGCTCCGGGCCCCGGGCGCAGCGACGGCAGAGCAAGCGCGCCGGCGCGCAGGCGAGCCCGCGGTGCACCTGCTGGAGCGCCTGCTCGCGTTCGACCCCGACCGGCGCTGCAGCGGCGAGGAGGCGCTCGCGCACGAGTACTTTGCGGACCTGGAGGCGTCCGACGCGGAGATCGGTGCGGCGCGCCCTGACCCTAACCCTAAACACAGGGCTCGCGAGCTGTGACACGTACGGGGGGTGCGCAATATGCACAGCACTCCGTGCGCCGGATGGCCTGTTCAGGCTGTGCAAGCATGGGAGGCACCGCTTTGCCGCACGCATGCGACACTGTGATAGTTGCATCATGCTGGCACCGGACACCAGAGGCCAGGGGGTGCCTGCCTAGCTGCCAGCGCGCCCGGCTCGAGGCGTGCGAACCGCGCCCAGAGCTTCTGGGTGGCGCGCGGCAGCGGCCGAGGCGGCGGCGTGCGCGCGCGCGGACGGCGACCTGGCGACCGGCGTCGGGCGCATCGACCTGTCCGGCGCGGGCGCGGCGGGCGGCGCCGCTGCCGCGCTAAAGCGCGCGCGCACGCCGCTGGCGATCGCCGCGCAGGCGCGCGCCCGCGCCGCCTCGCGCGGCGATCTCTGCTGCGGGCCGCGCCTGCCGGCGTCCGGCGCCGGAGTTGGGTAGCGGAGCGGCAGTGGTGTGCGCCTGTGCTGGCCCGGCGCAGAGCCTGCGACAGGGTGCTGGGTCTGGCGTGGTAGGATGGGGTTGAGCGAGCGGGAGAGCGGCTGCGAGGCGCGCCGCCTGCGAAGTGCAGGGCATGGCTGCACAGGGCGCCCCATGCAGCCGGGGCCGCGCAGGGCCTGCGCGACGCGCTGGACGCGGTGCAGCCGCCGGCGGCCAAGCGCGCGCGCGCCAGCGGGGCTGGTGCGCAACCCGGGCCGGGAACCGAGGCCGCGCGCGTGCCCAGTGTGCATTGGTGCAGAAGGCATTGCCGGTGCCAGTGTGCAGCACGCTGGCTGCAGCCCGGCGTGCAGGCGCTGCGGCGGCCCCCGGCTCGCCCTCGCCCAGGGTTCAAAGCCTCGCGCGCTGTGCGCTGCGCCGCCCACTGCGCCCAATTCTAGCCCCGCGCCGCGCGCGCAGACGGCGCGCCGCAGCACTACTACGACGAGCCGGACCCCGCGCGCGCGCTCGCGCTGCTGGAGGAGGAGATGTCGGCGGCGGTGCCGCCGCCCGGCGCGCCCGCGCCGGACGCCGACGGCGCCGCGCGCGGCGCCGGCGGCCTCGGCGCGCTCGCGCGCCTGCTGGCCGCCGAGTGCGAGGCGCAGGTGCCGTCCGCGCGCTGCTTGGGAGCGCATGTCCGATGGCTGCAGCGCGCTGCACTGCGGCGCGTGTGTTGGGTTGCCAGGCACGGCGGGCGTCACCTTGAATCCGCCCCCGCCCTGACCCACCTGGGCGCGTGCGAGGCGCGGCGCGCTCGCTGGCGCCCTGGCCAGCGCAGCGGCAGCGCGCGCCGCGGGGTGCCCACGGGCGCCTCGGTCGGCGCGCGAGCGCCGCGCGCGGCAGTGCATCCCACAGCTCGTCCGCCGCTTGTATTTGCAGCTTGTATTGAACTGTCCTCTGCAAGCAGCCTACCCGCGTCCGCGCGCGCGCGCAGGCGCGGCAGGGCGCGGCGGAGCTGGCGGCGCTGCAGCGGGCGCGCGACATGCAGGCGGCCGCGGGCCGGCCGGCCGCGCCCGCGCCCGACAACGTGCTCGGGCACTGGGTGCAGCGCAGCGAGGCGTCGCGCCTGACGGCGCGCCCCGCGGCTCGCAGCTGCATGTTTGCCGTTGCCGCAGGGGCTGTGACCTGAGGTGGGGCGAGTGAGCTCCTGGTGTGCGGAGCAGAAACAACACAGGCTGGGCAGTGCTCTTCCCGGCTCCCGGTCGGTGTCGGGGTCGGCCGGGTGAGCAGGCAAGCTGCAGCCTGTGCACTGCCAGGCCCTGGGCCTCTGCAGCCTGAACATGCAAGGCCGAGCTCGGGCTGCCAGCGCGCTGCCGTGCCGCGCTGCAGCGGCGACGCGCGTGCTGCGCCGTGCGTCAGCGTTGCGCCATGGTCATATCAGGCACAGGCGCCAGCCGGCGCCTCTGCCCGCCCGTTCGGGCGCACTGCTCGGCTCTGCATGCCGGCGCGGCTGCCGACAGGCAGAGCATGCGGCCGGGGCATGTGACCTGGGTGTTGGCGTTGGCTTGGACTCCAGCCCTGCCGGACGCGCCTGAAACCCCCCTGCCCAAACCCTGGCGGCCGCGCAGGAGGACACGGGCGGGCGCGGGCTGGACCCGGCGGAGTACGGGCGCGGGCGGCTGACGTTTGTGGCCGACACCTGGAAGGGGCGCCTGGACCCGGCGGAGCACCTGGGGCCCGGGCGCCACGGCGAGTGGACGACCGTGTCCGGGCTGGGGCCCAAGGCGGGCCCCGCGTGGGGCGTGGCCGTGCTGCCGCCGGGCATGGACGCGCGCGACCCGCGCGCTGGGATCCTGCGCAAGCAGCAGCAGCGCTGACGCCCTGCGCGGCGCCCCAGGGCCGACTGGCCGTGTATGTGTTGTGGCTTTTGCTGTGGACGTTCTTCTGCGCTGCTTCCTCCCCCGTGCATGGAGCTTGGCCTGCTCCCTCAGTGTGCCTGTATTCAGTAACAACTGCTTAGTGTTTTCCCGCCTACCATACCTTGTCGTTTCGGGCTGGAACGTTGGTGATGTCATGCTCAGGCGCATGCGCAGAGGAGCTCTCCAGGCGAGATGTTGGTGCTAGTGTAGCATGGATAACTGAGATCGAGCAACTTCTGCTCAGACACGAGACTGCAGCAGCTGCACGGCCTGCCCTACCAGAGTGAACACCCCAAACCTCAGCAGGGTCGGAACGGAACAGCTACAGCTCACGGAACCTTGTACGACGCACTGATCTGAACTTCTGAGACCAGAAGCGCAAGCCAGGGCAACTACTACAGCACAATATTGCATCCAAGCAATGGCGAACACCGCTTTGCTCACGCTGATCCTCGCCCTTGGTGCGCTGCATTGCTGCCTATTAGAATCGGCGCCTGCTATGCACTGCCTGTCTGCCGGTCTGGCGTGCAACCGCAAGTGCCAGACTGCACAGCTTGCAAGTGACGGTGAGTAGGAGCTGTCACTTGTGCAAGCAGCGCCCGTTTTCAGAGATAGCAGTCCAGCAAGGTTGCGGACTGCAGGCCAGCACGTCTGGCGCTGTCCAGCAAGGTTGCGGGGCTGCAGGCTAGCATGTCTGATGCTGCTCTTCCTGCGCGCGCGCGCAGGCCTCGCCGCTGCGGGCGCTCAGCAAGGCGCCTCCTCCGCGCTGGCCGCAGGGCAGCCTGCCGCATGGAACCTTACTGCGCCCGGCCCGGTCTCCGTCCTGGCCACGACCCTGCCCGCTGCGGCAGCACCTGTGCGCGTGTGTTGTGGTTGCTCAAGCGCATCCCATGTCATGGTCAGACCTTGTTGAGAGTGAGTTGTGTTGCAGGTGGAGGCCATTGTCTTGCCTGAGCACGAAATCGCCGGGCATGCCCTGCCAGCCGTCATCGTCCCGCTCTCGTCTGCGCCGTCTGCGGGCGAGCCTGCAGGCGAGCTTGCAGCCACCGAAGCTGCGCCGGCCACGGCCATCTCTGGGGCGCCCGTCTCTGGGGCGAGTGCGGCGGTGCGCGCTGCGCCCAAGAGCATGCCTGTCTACGGCATTGGCGCTGCGAGGCTGACATGCTGACGTGCGTGCGCTCTGCCCCTTGGGCTGACGCGGGTGCACTTGGCAGGCGTCCTCGAGCGCGGAGCTGCCCCACCTGCCCAGCCTGCCCAAGCTGCCC
>JAABUV010007223.1_pt1 | contig 11729 bp, 13 predicted proteins | sample 5559971 | NCBI WGS metagenome assembly JAABUV01 (sample SAMN10711881, study PRJNA513362) | rock metagenome | isolation source: Antarctica rocks | place: Antarctica: Victoria Land, Knobhead nord | collected 2015-12-19
TTGGTGGTTCGACCCCGAATGATAATCTGACCCGCCGGCGGCTCACGTACACCTGACTGGTGCCTCTTCTGAGCCCGTAGAACAATATGCCCAACTCGCCGCCGGCTGCTTGTCCGCACTGGAGGAGTAGATGATCGAAGCGATTCTGGAGCGATGCGCCGGCATCGATGTCGGCAAGAAGTTCGTTGTGGTCTGCGTCATGACCGGCGGCGCAAAAGACGAACCCCACACGCAGATCAAGAAGTTTGGCACGATCGTGAGCGAGCTTCAGCGGCTCGCCGAATGGCTGGTCGCAGGCAGCACCTCACCCGCCGACCAAGGCGGCACAATGCCATTTTCGCGCGCGTACGCAATCAGTTGCCCCATGTGCTCGTTGTCGTGACAGATGATCCGCAGATACATTCCATCTACGGTCACGGTCTCGCCTTCAATCTTCACCTTGCGCTGCAGATCTTCGGGCTTCAGATGCGCTCGCGCCGTCTTCACAGCCTCAAGGGACCGCCGCAGGTAAGCCACCACTTCCAGCTTGGACACGATCGTCTTCTCCACATCGTTTCGCTCGAGTTCGTGTGGCATCTTCGGCCCAGTAACGCTTAATAAATAGAAGTTCGACTGCGCAAGGTGCATCAGCACCTCACTAACGGACCGCACTCCCGGTGCCGGTCGCCATGCATACTTTTCCGCTGGAATTGCTTCCGCCATCGAGATCAGCAGACGCGATACATACCGCCATTCCCCGTCGTATCCCTCCCAGATTCCCTCGTTGGCAGCCAACATGGCAGGGCTTTGGGCATGCAGCGTGGATGTGCCTAGAACAAGAGCTAGGAAAAGGAGTCTCGGGAGCATGTCCAAACCTATCAGAGGGTTCGTCCGTGGTTCCCAGCTATGCGATTGCTTCTCCAGTGGCAACAGGTTTGCGCAGCGGAGCTTAGCGTACGATTTTTGGTGCGCCGTGCGAAGGCACGGTTTTTCAGTGGGTGCGAATCCCGCCCGGCAACTTTCGCTCCAACCGGTAGCAATCGGAGCAGCCGTGGAGGTAACGAAGCGGTTGAAGCCTCCGATGTAGAAGGTCATGTAAGTGACTTGGCGAGTATGCAGGCCGTAACGTGAGTGAACGCTGAGCAGGCCTCGAAAGACGCAATGCGGAAGCCGACCCGCCCAGAAATCGGGGAAGGCTGCCATCGTGGGGGGGAAGAGCGAAATCGATTAGGCAAGGCATGATGATGGAGAGACCCATGAGCTAAACCGATAAAGATCTAAACATATATCCGTCTATGCGTATTATGTTATCGGATAACATGGTAGAATGATTTAGTCGGTCAGTGACACTCGACAGATGCGTTTTCGGGTTCTGCAAACGGGAGAAACAAGCGTTGCCTGAAAACAACGCGGCCCTGTTAGCAGCAGGGCCGGTATCTCTTCACTGATCGGAGGTAAATGCCTATGCTCTCGTTCAGCATCCGCATACACCTTGCAGTCCAGTTACCGTTGCACTGGATTGCACTACTGACAAACCTACTTAGGTAGCTCGTCGGTACTAACCACCTTCCGGCGTGTCGAGCGCCGGAAGTCATTCTCATTATACGCTTGGGGGCCGAGAGAATGCCAAGGAGAAACGAGACTGCCCCTCAAGCATCCACACCAAAGGTTCGCGCCTTTCGCGTCGATGGGAGAACGCTTCGCGCGACCGGCAGGAGTGTTCAGTTCACAACCCGCATTACTCCAGACCTACAGGCCGAGATCAAGCTATTCGCGGAGGAGAACAGTTTACAGATCAACGAGCTGCTGGAGCACGCCTTCGCCGCGCTTAAGCGCGAGATGCAGAAGTAAAAGCCTCGCTGCTATCCTCTGCCCATGTGTGGGCGCTACTATCGGACGGCGGATAAACAGCAGATCACCGACGCCCTGCACGCCGAGGCGACCGGTGATCCCCTCGTCTACGCCCCCGGTTTTAACATCGCTCCCACAATGACGCAGCCCGTGGCGCGGCAGGCCCGCGACACGAACCGGCGCGAGATCGTGCCGATGCGCTGGGGACTGGTGGGCTTCGGCTCCGCTGGGATCGACCCCAAGCGCAGTACCTTCAACGCCCGAGCAGAGGGCTGGGAGAGCAGCTCCCTTTGGAAGCGGCCGCTTCACAAGCAACGCTGCATCGTGCCCGTCTCGGGCTACTTCGAGTGGCGGAAGTCGGATAAGACGGCGTTCCGCTTCACCGTGGGTGATGAGCCACTCTTCGGCCTCGCCGGTCTCTGGGACGCTTGGAAAGCCCCCGACGGCAGTTGGCTCCAGAGCTTCACCATCATTACCACCGACCCAAACACCGTTTCCGAACCAATCCATAATCGAATGCCGGTGATCCTTCGGCCCAAGGACTACGCCGAGTGGCTTGACCGTGATGAGGTCGAGCGTCCCCCCGTGCATCTCCTACGCCCCCTCGACTCCAATGCCATGCAGATTCGCCACGCCCACCCCAAGGTCGGGAACGTGCGGAATCAGGGACCGGAGATGCTCAACAGCCAATAGCGCATGGAATGAATATGTGCGCGATCGCGCACATATCCCCTTCTCTCGACCGTGGCTCTAAGTTACGCGCAGAAAAGGGGTTCCAGTGAGGGCATCATACCACGTCCCGCATCTTGGTTCCCGCGATTGTACGACATCACACCGTCGGTCACGAACTCTGTTCGTTCCCACCTCGACCGCCGCGATCTGGAATCGCTGTTCGAGTTGCAGCCCCGCGCAGCTCAGGAATCTTCGAGATGCTGCCCCCCACGGGAGGTAGGCACCTCCCACCTGGTGTCGCGCGAGTCGCTTCTTACCTTATTCGGGCGCGTACGCGAAGCTCAGAATACAGCTCTCCTCTTCGAGCGGCTAAGACGTAAGAAGACCAGCGCGCCCCGGAGGAAGATTCGTTCGCTCGTCCGAACAGACCTCGCCGCGCACTCGCCCACTTCCCTTCCCGATTCCATCACCATGGGCCGCGGTCGGTTGAAGGTGTGCTTCCAAACAATCGAGGAGTTGGCCGAAGACCTCATGCGGATCGCCCGGCTGCTTGCCGAGGAGGGAGAATCGTTCGCCAGATCGTATGAGCCGGAAAAGCCGCCCAAGCCGGACGACGAGGCTGATGACTTTCAGAGGATGTTCGAGGAGCTGGAGGGGATGGAAAGCGCAGCGAACAGCAGAACGGGTGAAGCAGTAACCATAAGGGGACGTCTCCCCCTGTCTCCAGTCAGCGATAGCGCCGCTGTCTTTCGCCACCCCCTCTGCGGGGATACCCCGCAACGCCCTGGCCATCGTGCTGCGCACCCTTCTGGTCGGCTGCGCCGCCCCTCACATAACACATCATGCTCTGCCTGACGCGAAAGTACCCCGGCTGCCGGGAGCTCTCAAGGATCTCCTGCAGCTCTAGTCCTCACTTCGTTCCGGGCTTCGCTTCGTCGCCCCCTTCGGGGCGGCTTCGCCATCCTTGACAGCCCCCGGCACCCGGAAAAGCTCGCTATTAGGCAGGGCATGATGGGGAAACTCCAACAACAAAACAAGCAACAACCCTTGGCCCGAGGCCATGAGCGGCTACGCCGAAAAGAGAGGAATATCTACATAAACCGTGACAATTTATATGTTTATCGTTTTATAATTATAAACAGGGAGAGATAATGCCCCCACCAGAGAAGACCAACCATGTACAACGCGAGAAATAGCTTCCGCTTCATCGGCAATGTCGGCAAAGACGCCGAGACCAAAACCACCAACAGCGGCACAGTTGCCACCTTCAGCGTAGCAGTCAATGAGAAGTGGACGGATGACAAGAAGGTTGAGCACAAGCGCACCCATTGGCACGATGTAGAGGTCTGGGGACCACGCACCAAGTTCGCCGGAACACTGAAGAAAGGAACTCCGGTCGAGGTCGAGGGCAGGGTTCAGACCGGGACGTACAAGGACCAGAATGGGGCCGAGCATAAGACGTGGGTCGTCAAGGCAAACACCATCCTGAAGATCGACTACAGCCAGGCGGAAGAGATCAGCGACGGCAACGAAGACGCATAGCATTCATGGCTCAAAGAACCACAGAGAAGGCGACTCGAAAGGGTCGCCTTTTTGCTGCCCATCCACTCCTTGTTCTAAAGAATAAATATAAACATATAACTGCTTGGCATGTTATCGTTTTATCATGCTATAATGATAACCAGAGGGAGGGATTAGAGACCCCGCCCTACCAGAGGAGACCAGACCAATGACCAATCCATACGAGACCGTAACCGCCCGGATTATCGAATCGCTGAAAGCTGGCGTCATTCCGTGGGCCAAGCCTTGGAAGGGGACCGGGAGCAACGATCCATTCCCCCGGAACTTCCGCACCGGCACACCCTACCGGGGCGCAAACATCCTCATCCTTTGGTCGAGCGCTTACACGTCGCAATATTGGCTGACGTACAAACAGGCACAGGAGCTAGGTGGGACCGTTCGGAAGGGAGAGAAGGGAACTCAGATCCTTTTCTGGAAGATTGGCAAGCGTGACCCGAAGACCACCAAGCCCATTGAGACTGAGGCCAAGGGCGAAAAAGAGCACAAGAGCTTTTTCCGCCGCGCTTACACCGTGTTCAACGTGGAGCAGTGCGACGGGTTGAAGGTTCCCGAGACGGTTTGCAATCTCCCCGAGGTTGCCCAGGACGAACGCTGCGAAGGCATCGTTACCGGATGGACGAACCGTCCCGGCCTTGAGCTGGATAACGCGCACGAGGGCCGCGCCTACTACCGACCCCGGACTGATACCGTCCACATGCCGACCCGCAACCGCTTTGTGGATGCGCCCCACTACTACGCGACTTTGTTTCATGAGTTGGTCCACAGCACCGGCCACGAGAGCCGCCTAAACCGCCCCTTTGGGGCGACGTTCGGCGACGACCTATACAGCAAAGAGGAGCTAGTCGCAGAGGTCGGCAGCAGCTTCCTTTGCGCTATCGCCGGGATCACCAACGAGCGCACAGAACAGAACGCCACCGCCTACATCCAGCACTGGATTGCGGCTCTACAGGGCGACAGCCGCCTCATCATCACCGCCGCGTCAGCAGCCCAGAAAGCAACAGACGCCATTGTCGAATACGCCTTCGAGGAGGAGGGTGAGGAATCGACGGAAGGGGAGAGCGGGGAAGCCAACTCCCCCGTTCCCCTGCCGCTTGCGGCTTAGAACGCTAAGCCAGCACGGGGAGATGCTGATAACACCGCCCACAACCGCCACGATGCGCACACCCAATCAGGAGATCGAGACCATGAGCACCGCAGCAATCATCGCCACAGGCTACCAGACCCTTCCCCTTTCCATGCTTCACGAGTCGTCTACCAACCCCCGCCGCACCTTCGAGCCGCGCAGGTTGGTGGAGCTTGCCGAGAGCCTACGCAGCCACGGTCTCATCCAGCCCATCACCGTGCGTCCCAACAGCGATGGTTTCGAGATCGTTGCGGGAGCGCGACGGTTCCGCGCCGCGCAAATCGCGGAGCTGGCCGAGCTGCCCGTCCGCATTCTCGACTTGACCGACGAGCAAACGCTTGAAGTCCAGATCATTGAGAACAGCCAGCGGCAGGATGTACACCCTTACGAGGAGGCCACAGGATATCAGCGACTCTTAGACCTACCCGGCTACGACGTGGCCGCACTGGCTGAAAAGTGCGGTAAGAGCCAGAGCCACATCTATGCACGTCTCGCCCTGCTACAGCTTGCGCCCGAAGTGGCCGAGGCGTTTCAACAAGAGAAGATCACCGCCAGCCACGCCAACCTTATCGCCCGTCTTCCCCAGAGCAGCCAAGCGGCAGCGTTCGGGCAGTGCTGGAAAAAGGAGTACGGCGAGACCGAGCCACACCTTCTACCGGAGAAGCATCTTGCAGCTTGGATTACCAGCCACCTTTACCTCTCCCTTGAGGATGCTCCGTTCGACCGCGAAGACCCCACGCTCAGACCCGATGCCGGAGCTTGCGTCACATGCCCCCGCCGCAGCGGGTACAACACCACGTTGTTTGCCGACGTTCAGGGCGATCAATGCCTTGACGCCCCCTGCTACCACAACAAGATCGACGCTCACCTTCACCGCGAGATTGCAGCCCGACCGGAGCTTGTGCAGATCGTGAACGGCTACAGCAGCGCACGGGAGTTATGGCCTCACGCTGTGCAGCGTGGAGTCTTCCGCGAGATCGACGCCCCAGCGGAAAACCCCGACGCGGAACCAGCCCCGCCATGCGCCACCGCTAAACCCGCCATCATCGTTTGCGGTCGTTTTGTCGGTACCACCTTCACCGTATGCGCGGACAACAAATGCCCCGTTCACCACCCGCTCGCGGGCAGGAAGCTAGAGGCCCAGAATCCGGCACCACCGGCGACACCGGCCCCCCATCCCGAGAACGAACAGGCACGGAAGGCGCAGGAGAAAGAACAGGCACGGCGGGCCGAGCAACAGCGGCTTGAGAGCGACAGGCGACAGAAGGAGCATGACGCCGAGATCGCCCGGAAGGCGAAGTTACATAAGGCCCGCACAGCCAAGTTTGACCGCATCATCGAGAGCGCCCCAGCTACGTTCAGTGCAGAGCAACTGAGGACCTTTCTTCGCGCCCTCGCCAACATCGACCCCTACACCTTCGCCGACGACGTAGCCGAGTTTTTCGATACGGACGAACAGACCAACCAGCTAACCGCAGAAGAGATTTTGCTTTCCACGCTCGACAAACTGGCAGACGACAAGCTCACCGGCTTTGCTCTCCGTCTCGTCCTCACCGGCCACACCCCTATCCCGAGCGAGAAGGAGATCGACTTTTTGACCGAGGCTGAAGCTGCCTTCGTTCCGCCGCAACCGAAGAAGACCGTCAGTCCGAGCGAGGCGAAGAAGCCCGCGAAGACCACCGCTAAAGCTCTTCCGAACCAAACGACCAAACCCGCCGCAACCGCCAAATCAACAGCAAAGAAGCCGACCGCCAAGCCAGCCAAAGCCTAAACCCGCGTGTGAGGCCGGAGAACCCGGCCTCACGCTCTACCCCGGAGAGGAGAACCATTATGTTGAAGTTCACCTACAGACAAACGATTCGGGAGCGCGTTACGGCCAAGTGCGACCGGCACCCTCGCTATAACCCCGAGAGCGACGGCAGGGGCGGCATCAAGGGCGGATGCAAGGGCTCCTATGACCTGTACGACTTGCATCAGGCACGAGTGAAGCTGGACGCTGCCATTCATGAGTTTGTCCGCCGCGCGGGTCCGTGGTCCCGTCCGCGCGAACGCCGTAAGGGTAAGAGCAGCACAGCCGCCGTCGAGATGCCGGAGGTCCAGCCATGATCGCCCAATGGAGCGATTACTTTAGCCAGGTGGGAGCATCGGCCCGAGGCATAGGCAGCAAGACCACGAAGGCCGACGTGATGGTCTGGAAGGGATATTTTGAGGGCCACCCCCTTTGCATCGTCTCGACCGTCCGACTCACTGGAAGTAACCTCGCTCATTTCCTGGTCCATTCCGGTGCACGAATCGGGACGCACGATTGGAACCTGTTCGGCGGCCACTACGTGGACCTCCGTGTGTTAACCACCGATCAACTCACTGCCGACGAGCTGCGGCGGATCGGGAACCTGGCCCGCAGCGAGGAGGACCGGCCCATCAGGGTGCGGCGGGGAAGGGATCGGCTCGCCGATGCCCTTCCAGTGCCAGACGCTTAGGCTCCCACGGATCGGCCCGCGCGCGGCCATAGACATTCACGTCTATGTTCGATCGACCAAGCGGAGGATCGGAACCTGAACCGATACCCTTATAAGCTTCTGAACCGCTACAATGGTAAAAGGATAAACAATGATAATCGCCATCGCCAACATCAAGGGAGGAGTGGGAAAAACTACAACCGCCGTCCACCTTGCCGCCTGTCTCCAGCTCCAGGCACCCACGCTCCTACTCGACGGCGACGACACCCGAAGCGCCACTGCATGGAGCCAGAAAGGGAAGGGCTTTCCGTTCAGGATAGCCAGTGTGGAGGAGGGCGCGAAGCTATCGAGGAACTACGAACACACCGTGATCGACACCGGGCAGCGGCCTTCCGAAGACGAGCTGAGCGCACTGATGCGGGGAAGCGACCTTCTCATCATTCCAGCCGTGCCAGCGGGTATCGACAACGACGGGCTTGCCCTCACGATCAACACACTTCGGAAGATGGGAGGCGAGAGCTTCCGCGTTTTGCTGACGCGGGTTCCGCCGCCGCCCGAGCCAGAGGGACCGGCGCTTCGGGCCGCCCTGCTGAGCGAAGGAGTGCCCATGTTCTCTGTCGATATCCCCCGGCTCAAAGTCTTCGATAAAGCCTTTGAGATGGGCACCACCGTAAACAACCTCGCTCTATCGAGCAAGGACCAGCCACGCGCCGAACGAGCGTCGGCTGCTTACCAAACCGTTGCACACGAGGTGTTGAACCATGGCCGCTAACGCAAAGAACAAGTACGAGGGTTTCCTAGCCACTCGCACCGAGCCGGCACAGTCCGAACCAGTCGAGTTGCCGTCGCAACCGCGATCCGCAGCTCGCTCAGCGGCTACGGCTGCACCGCAGGTGTCAGACACCCGCGCGAAGGCCCTTGCAAAGTCCAAAGACCCGAACATGAAGGGCTACACCCTCATTCTCAACATCGACACACACACCGACGCCTCGTCGCTGCTGAAGAAGCAGCGACGAGGCGAGGATATGTCTGACCTCACCGAGCGCCTGTTGGCCGATTGGGTCAGCCAGAACAAACCGAAGGTTCAGTAGCAGGTCTGAGGGGACTCAGGCAAGCGGATAGGTGGTTCAGGGAGACCGCCCCAAACCACCCACTTGAGTTTCCCGCCAGAGTCCACCCAGAGGAGGAGGACCACTGATGCCCAGTTTATCGTGTAACCTACCAGCAAAATAAAAGCCCCTCACGTTCGCATCGTGAAGGGCTTTCTGGCACAAATTTACCCGCGTAGGAGGCGGGCAGTGTGAAGAGAATAACACCAGAAGATTTCCTTTGGGCAGACGTTGCGCTCCAGGCAAAAGCCAAGATCGAGAATAGGAAGGCAGCCACAACAAAGCGCGGGGAAGGGAACTCGTCAGCCCGAAACCACATCTCCGAAGGCCGAACCGCCAAGCTCCAGCTCACCAAGGATCTTGTCCGCGTGAAGCAGGAGATGAATGGACCCGAGCCTACCCAGCTTACCCAGGTTGCTAAAGCGATGGTCCTCTGCGGTTTGCCCTATCGCCAGACCAAAGAACGCACCATCGAGCGGCGTTCCCGTCAGGCAGACGGGAGCCTTATCTCTGTGACGTTCCAGGCAATGCTCTCTTCCGTTCCCCTTCCTTACGGAAGCGACCGCAATCTATTTCACTGGGCGACCGACCGGTCCATCAAGAGCGGGACACCATTTGTCCCATGGGATACGGCCACCGAATTTCTGACCGACATGCAGCAGACCGACGGAGGACGAAATTACGCCCGCCTCCGTGAGAGCTATCGCCGGATCGCGGGCCTCAGCATCACCGTCGAGCGAACGACCAACAATCGGGATCAGGCACTCATCATGCCCATCATGGAACGCTCCAACCTGCCGCGTCTGCTCGACACCAATACCCTTGCATTCCCAGAGAAGAACGAGGACGAGTTCCTTCCGACCGGCATTCTCTTCAGTAATCCGTTCTTTCAGGAGCTCAGCAAGAACCATGTGCCTTTCCCATGGCCGATCCTCAGAACACTAGCCCGGAAGCCACAGATGCTCGATTACATGATGTTCCTGCACTGGCGAACGTTTGCAGCTCGCACTGAGAGCCTTATCGAGTGGGAGCAGCTTAGGCAACAGATGTGGCAGGAAGACACACACGATTGGCGCATTCGGACACGCTTTGCAGACGCGATCAAAGCCCTCAAGATCGTCTACCCAGAACTACCCGCAGAAGCCAGGCCAAGGGGACTTTTCATCGGCCCGGCGATCGAAGGCAAGACCCTGATACGCGGTGCCAGACGACTCAATCTACCGTACTAACAGGGCGGTTTCGCCCCTTCTGAACCCCTTCTCCTGGAGGGGTTCTTTGCTCTAAAGGCGTCTTTACCGCCGTCCTGACAGCATCACAGCGGGCTTGCCGTTCACCGTACCTCCGGGGCGAAATGAGGCTCATCCTATTCGGATGTAAGGACTTATGGAGCACCCTGCATAGATTCGAGCCCGAATGTGGACAAACTCACCGTACTTCCGGGGCGAAATTGAGGCTAAGTCTTTCATTGTGGAATAGTTGTGCCACTTTCCACCGATAGAGCAAAACCACCAACGACAACCGTACCTCCGGGGCGTAATTACCGTACCTCCGGGGCGGATTCTCCGCACTTCCGGGGCGAAATCACCGTACCTCCGGGGCGTCCTTAATAAGGAAACAAGAAGTATTCAAGAAGAGACATAGAAGTAGCAGGATGTTTGCAGTGTACAAAAAGAAGAAACCGCCTAAACCCAACCGCGAGAGACAAGAACAAAGACAAAAAGCCAGAACTTCCTATTAAGGGTGGGGGCTGTTGAGCAGCATTGGCTAAAGCACTAGACCCTATGCCAATCGAACAGAAAGGCGGCAAGGTAAGCGGCAAAGCTCCAATTTGACCGTTGCCCTATTCAAATCCGCCACGAGCGACGTAACGCAACCTAAGCGCTCAGGGAACCCTACCACACACAATGAGGGTGGGGGTGTTCTGACGGCGTGGACCAAACCGCTGAGATTCGGACGGCCCGGTTCGAGGACCGAGAGTATAAGGGGATGGCTTCCACCACGAATGATGGCAGCCATCCACCACAGCGTGAGTCTTACTTCGTGCCTGTGTGCGCTTACGTTGAACGCGATTCGTCCTGAGTGGTGCGAACGGCAGGAGCCTTGACCACGTTCGGCGGCGCGGATTGAGCGTGACCAGACCGCGAGTCGTCTTCAAAGTAAAATCGGTAGATGTTGAACCGTGGTGGGGCCAAGAATCTTGCAGTTGCTTTAGGCGTGATGTTCGGGCTAGCCGCTGGCGCTTACTTTTACGCCGTTTCCCCTCATCACAGCTCAGCTCCCCCGGAGTCAGCAGAAGGTCTCCTCGACCGTGCCGACACTTTAGCGTGGGGTAATCGTTGGGCCGACGCCCAGCCCCTTTACGCAAAGGCTCAGCATCTATTCGAGGTAGAACACCAATCCTCAAAGGCTCTCTATGCTGCCGTGAGCCAGCTGCCGCCCGATGAAACCGCGAGTCTTAGCGGGAACATCTGGCGACTCACGGAAGACCTCACTCATCCGGAAGCCCAAGATCCCCAAACAAGGCTCCGCATCCTGACGATCCGAGGGATGTTCGAGACCAACTATGACGCGGCCCAGGCCCGATCCACTTGGGAACAAGTCGAACGGCTCGCCGTGAGGGAAAAGCATTTTGCCTTAGCAACACGAGCCGAAGGCGAGCAGGGAATAGCCGCCTTCATTTTGGGCGACAGCGAGACCGCCAAGAAACAGGTCATCAAGGCATGGAGCCTGTCAAAAGTGGAACGCGATCCAGCCGCGACCGTTCGATACGCCAGCGTTTTCGGCGTGGGTCTGGTTCAACTTCATCGCTTCAGAGAAGCTCTGACGCCCCTCAACGAGGCGATCAGGATAGCCGCGCAATCACCCGAAGTGGCTTATCCCACTATCGCGATTTACGGCAAGATCGACGCACTAGCAGGACTTCACCAATACGATGCCGCGCTTAGACTAGCGAAC
>JAABUV010007225.1_pt1 | contig 11728 bp, 20 predicted proteins | sample 5559971 | NCBI WGS metagenome assembly JAABUV01 (sample SAMN10711881, study PRJNA513362) | rock metagenome | isolation source: Antarctica rocks | place: Antarctica: Victoria Land, Knobhead nord | collected 2015-12-19
AGAAGCGCGGCCTGCCGCAGGCGCGCGCGCCCCTCCCCCCCCCCCGGCGCGCCGGCCCCGGACGGCGGCCGACGCCCGCCGCGCTGCAGCCTGCGCCGCGGCAGGGCTCGGCGCCGCTTCCTCTGTTCACTGGTGCTTAACATGTGACCATGACTCCGCGCTGAGCACAGTGCGACTCCTTGAGAGCGGAGTCAGCACCTGACCTATGATTTGGCTTGGTAACACGTGCTTCGCTATGTGGCTTGGCCTGGTAAGGCGTGTTATTGAGGTGCATGGCGCCTGCACGCATGCGCTGCTGTCAGCGCGCCGGGCGCGGCCGCGCAGATGGGCACGCTGGGCGCGGGCAACCACTACGCTGAGATCCAGATCGTGGACCACGTGTTTGACGCGGCCGCCGCGCGCAAGATGGGCATTGACCGCGTCGGCCAGGCGCGCGCCCGCTCGCCGCCACACCCGCACGTCCGCGCACGCGCGCCCACTGCCAAGTCTGCCTTCAGGCAGGTGAGCTCGCGACGCCTGACATGCGGCGCGGCGCGGCGCCCGCCGTCGCTGTCTCAGCGCCGGTCACGGGGCCGTGCGCGCAGCGCATGCAGCGTGTCAGGCTGCCAGGGCGGCTGCCCCGGGCCCGCATGCTGACAGGGCTGCGCCCGGCGCCGCGGGCGGCGCAGGTGGTGATCATGATCCACTCGGGCAGCCGCGGCCTGGGGCACCAGGTCGCGACCGACGCGCTGACGGCGATGGAGCGCGCCATGGCGCGCGACGGCATCCACGTAAACGACCGCCAGCTCGCCTGCGCGCACATCGGCTCGCAGGCGCGCGCGCGCGCGGCCGCGCGAGCTGGTAGGTGTTGTTGCGTGGGTGGGGAGCGGGGGCTGCTGGGGTGTGCGTGGCAGCACCCGGCCTGCTGTCGCGCAAACACCGGGCGGCAGGGTGACCCCTCTGAGAGTGCTGCACATGTGGGCTGCGTGCGTCTCTGCGGGCGGCACTGCGCGTCACGGGCTGGACCGCGCTGACCCGTTGCGCGGCGCCGCCGGCGCAGGAGGGCCAGGACTACCTGGCGGCGATGGCGTGCGCGGCCAACTACGCCTGGGTCAACCGCGCGTCCATGACGTTCCTGTGCCGCCAGGCGTTCGCCAAGACGTTCGGCCGCACGCCCGCCGAGCTGGACATGCACCTGGTGTACGACGTGTCGCACAACATCGCCAAGGCGCGCGCGCGCGCGCGGCCCCGGAACTGGCGGCTTGCTGTTATAAGGGGTTAAGGGTAGGGTAGCCCATATGAGGGAGTACTCCTCACCGGGGGGTTACTGCGCCGCTCACCGGACGGGCAGCGCGCGCACGTGGAGCAGCAGGAGGACATGGCTGCAAACATGCCTTCTGAAGCGCCTGGGGGCGCCGGCGGGCACCGCGCCGCTGACCGGGCGGGCGGCGCGCGCAGGTGGAGCAGCACGTCGTGGACGGCGAGCTCAAGACGCTGCTGGTGCACCGCAAGGGCAGCACGCGCGCGTTCCCGCCGCACCACCCGCTCATCCCGGTCGACTACCAGCTCACCGGCCAGCCGGTGCTGATCGGCGGCACCATGGGTGCGCCGCGCTCGCTGGGCTTCCTGCCGGATCCCGGTGCTGCAGCCACCGCTGCTGCACCAGATCGTGCCCTGGACAGGGCGGGTGTCACATGGCTACCCTGGCCATGCCCTTGTCGGTTGCGCCCTGGAAATTGCTCTTCTCAGGCTTATGTTGCTTGCATTGCACATATTCAGGCCTTTGCAGGTGCTTCGCTGCCTCCTGCGCAGTGCATCCAGTTTGCCCCTCGATGAAGAAAGCACACAAGCGCTTGCCGGCCACAAGCAAGCAGAGTTGACGCACGGTGAAGACCTCCCACTAGCAACAACACCGGCGCGGTCTATCGAGCGGGTCGTGGCGCTGCAGGCACGCACTCATATGTGCTGACCGGCACGGCCAAGGGCATGGCGGAGACGTTCGGGTCGACGTGCCACGGCGCCGGGCGCGCGCGCAGCCGCAACAGCAGCCGACGCCAGCTGGACTACCAGCAGGTGCCTGGCGCTGTGTCGCGCAGTGTTCCCTGCAGAGCGTGATAGCAGTCTGCGCCGGGGTCCGGCCTTGTGGGGTGTGGAGTGCGCTTGTGAAGATAGGCTCAGGAGCTCATGCTGCGTCACCCGGTGTCTTGAGAGCGGAGCAAGCGCCCGCCAGCCTCAGCGCGTCCGACACACAGTTCTGACTGAGCTGACTGAGCACGGCAAGGACGAGGCGGGAAGCAGCCTGCACATGCAGGCGCTCTTCTGACGGCCTGGCCGGGCGCCTCCCTTGACCCTGAATGCGCACGACTGCGCGAGCCTGAGCAGGGGAGGCCGCAGCAGGGAGGGCGTGCTTGCGCGGGCGCTGGGCGCGCCAGGGCGCCCCAACCCTACCCTACCCAGACCCTGCCCTGCCCTGACCCTGGGCCGCCTGCGCCGCAGGTGCTGGACGCGCTCAAGGCCAAGGGCATCGCGATCCGCGTGGCCTCGCCCAAGCTGGTCATGGAGGAGGCGCCCGAGTCGTACAAGGACGTGTCGGCCGTCGTGGATACCTGCCATGCGGCCGGCATCTCCAAGAAGGCCGTGCGCCTGCGGCCCGTCGCCGTCATCAAGGGCTGAGGCCGCGCCGGGGGCGCGGGTCCATGGCACGCATCTGCGCTCAAGAGGACCCCGCCTCTCGGGGACCCATGCGCATGGCAGCTTTGAACGCATGCCGCAATTTGAGAGCCTCTGTTACCTTTGCTCAATCATGATTTTAGAGGATCCGCCTGTCAGTCACCCATGCGCATGGCAATCATACATGCACGTTGCGCTGTGAGCTGAAGTGGTCCAGTTGCAGTGCTGAGTGTGGGTGCTATCCCTTCAGGTTAGCCATGCGGACGGGAATGCAGTTTATCATGACAAACACCGGTTGGAGGTGCTGTGAGCAATGGAGACCTTGGGGCAGGACCGGGCGCCTGTATCTCCTGATAAAGTCAGTACGGGTGTGCCCAGCATCTAAACACTCTCCTCACGAGACAGCATTTACACACACTCAACAGCACCAGACCATTTCCTGGCAACATGAAGCGCGCCCCTCCTGCTCAACAACCAAACTCGCACAGGCAGTGAGCAACTACCCAACGCAACAACATGTACAGGAGCCCGGAGCTCATCTCAGCAGCGCGGCAAGGCGCGCCAGGCAAACATTCACACGAACTCGCGCTCTGGGAAGAGCGCGGGGGCGAGCAGCATCCAGGCGTACACGCCGGCGGTGGCCCACTGCGTGACCAGCTTGACCCAGACGGAGCCCCAGCCCACGTCCACAAAGTCGCGCTCGTCCGCGCCCGTGCCCCAGCCTGCGCGCCGCGCCGCCGGCCGTCAGCCCGAGCCGCCGCTGCCGCCGCCGGGCGCCCTGCCTCGCGCGCTCTCCCGCGCCAAGCCGTGGGCGCCCTGCCCTGGGTTCAGGACCGACCTCGGCACGCATGCAGACACGCGTCACGCTGCACCAGGATGGCACGCCGCTCGGCTCCACAAGGCATGACAGACGGATGCATGCCACAGCGCCCGTCCCGTAGCAAGGAGTGGAGGATCAGGTTACGAACTCGATTCTTCATCCTCTCGTCATCCCAACTCTTCCTACTAAGATCCACTTCCCAGTCTTCAACGGGGAACGACACGCACGGCGTGATGCAAGGCAGGCGCGCCGCACCGGTCATGAGCATGGCAATGTACGTGGACGCGAGCGCGAAGATGAGGTGGAAGAAGGCGTAGTTGTACGTCACGGGCGCCAGGTCGCCCGCGCCGCCCGCGGTCGCCTCGTCCGCCGTGCGCGCGCCGCGCGTCATGCGCGCGCCGCCGTCCAGGCCCGCTGATGTGCCCTCCTCCTGCGCGCCCCGGTAGGGGTTTTTACCTACCCCGGGCTTTCACTGCCTGCCGTGCGCTGCACGACTGACTTTTCCAAGAGCATTCCCGCGGCCGTTGCACTGGCTCGAGCGCCTGTGCATGCGGCAGCCCGGCGATCCTGCGCAGCACGGCTCTAATCAAACGCGCCACCATCAGCGCACTCAGCAAAGGCTCGTGCGCGCCTGCACAAACGCGCGGCCCTCCTCGTCGTCCACGAGCGGCCGCGCCGCGTCGCCGCCGTCCGCGCCGGCGTCCGCGTCGCCGAGGCCCAGGCGGAAGAGCGCGGTGTTGCTGCCGGCGCGCAGCGCGGACCAGACGACGCTGAGCAGCGCGAGCGCCATGCCTGGCGCCAGCACATGCGCCAGGGTCACTGCGGTCGGCGGCGCGTTGCGTACACATGCCGACCTGGACGCCGCCCTGTGCTGGTTTCGTGTCTGCGCTCGGTGGGCGCTCCAGTAACGTCACCCAACCTATTCACTTCAGGGAGTGGGTCATGCACAATGCAGTGGGCACGGTACAGATGTGACGCCCCGTGCTGGGCATGCCAAAGATGCGACGCCCATGCTGGATACGCTACACACGCGCCGCCCGCGCTGGCCAAGCAGGCGCGCGGCCGGGCGGCGGGCGGCGCGCCGGCGGCCAGCGTGGACGCGCTGGCGGCGGTCAGCTGCCGGCCGACGCCGTTGCAGGCGTAGTCGTGCGGCTCAGAGACCAGCGCGGAGTAGGCCAGGTACGCGCAGTACAGCGTCACTATCGCCGCGGGGAAGAGGCTGCCATTGCGCGCCTGCGCGCGGCCAGCACGATCAGCCTCACCCTAGCTGCTCGTGTCCCTGGTCAGAGTCTTCTGCTCTTTGGAATACTATTGTTCCGGGTCTGAACGTGACAGCGATCTGCGGATTCCGGCGGCGCCCGCCGGTGCACGCGCTCTGCCTGCTGGACTGCTCAGCAAAGCCAGCAGTTATGGAGTATCATGCCACCTGACTGGCCTGATCTGGAAGGCCACACAGCTAGGGTCACACCAGCGCATTGCCGCAGCATCAGCTTGCTCGTTCACCACACACACACGTATGCCGCAAGTCTGCAATGCAGCAGTGGGGCCCGGCGCGCGGCAAGCGCTCAAGACGCGGAGGGCGCCGCATGTGCGCCTGCGGCATGGGGCGCGCACGTAAGGCGACATGGACACCGCCGAGACGAGCAGGCCCAGCAGCAGCGTGAGCGAGATCACGCTGATGTTGAACGAGCAGTCGCCGGCGCCGGCCGGGTTGAAGAAGTAGAACAGCAGGCCGGCCAGCACGGCCGCGCCCGCGTATGCGCCCACCGTCACGCCCAGCAGCGCCCACAGCAGCCTGCGCGCCGCGCGCGGCCCCAGGTGACCCCGCCCGCCCGATGCCCACGCAAGCCCAGACAGGGGCCTGCTTCGACAGGCGCAGCAACCTGTCTCAGCTCGGCAAGAACTGCACGCTTGGCTGCAAACACGCCGTCAGGCTTGGCAGGTTACATGGTGCTGCAGGGGCGGCATGTAGCGGCAACTTTTGAGGGCATGGTGCGCACCGGCGGTCCTCCTCGTCGACCCAGGCGTCGTTCCAGCTGACCACAAAGTCAAGCAGCATCAGGATCTGCACGCAGAGGAAGAGCGCGGAGCCCGCGCGCGCCACCCACCCTGCACGGCGCGCAGCTCAGCGGCCGTCCCGCACCGCTCCGCTCGCCGCGGCGGTGGTATCCACAAGGCAGGGGACCCGCTGCACGCGGCTCAACAGCCGCCCCCGTCAGGTGTGACGCCGCAGGTAAATCTGATGCCTAATTGGCAGGGGGCCTAGTCTAGCGAGAGGGGTGTGCACGGTGGCCGTGCACAGTTGGCCCTCGCCAGGCCTGCCTGTGCTGCTGCCGGGCAGCCGCAACGGTTCCGAACGTTCAGCAGGCCAATGTCTATATACTCCTGGGGAATGGTTGCTGACGAGTCACGGCACAGGTGCACCTGAGGTTGCTCCGCCAGAGCCTGTGCCAGTCAAGGCCAGGTGTAGGTCTTAGCAGGAGCGAGCGAGTAGGCGCGCCAAGGGCCCGCACCATAGGCGTTGACCAGGCCGACGGGCAGGAAGAAGGCGACCACGTTGAACAGCAGCCACAGCGCGACCTTGACGAACCAGCCGCCGTGCTGCAGGTACTGGTCGCGCTTGTCGCTCTTGAACCGCACGCCCACCATCGCCAGCGCCATCAGCCCGAAGAACAGCTGCGGCGCGCCAGCCAGTGCGTCACACAGGCTGCGCCTGGTGCACCGCTGCAGCGCAGGAGCATTGTTTGGCTGCACTGAGTAGTCGCTTGAAAGGTGCACTGCAGTGGTGTTTGGCCAACAAAGGACAGGTGCGGGCGAGGCGCACGAAGTTGCCCAGGCTGACGCGGTAGACGGCCTGCTGACCATACCAGCGCTCGCTGGGGTCCACGCCGCCAGCGTGTACAATCCCTGTGCAGAGCAAAAGGCGGTCGAGAAGGACAGGTCGCAGCGCAGAAACACTCCGACTGAGGAGGGCACCCACTCAGCCTCTGTGCAGCGTCACAACATACTGGCAGAGCAGTGCAAGTGCGCTGCCGACGCACGCCTGCTTGACAGCGCAAAGCTGAGGTGGGGCGCGGGCGCACATGGCAGCTTGTCTATGAGCGGCTTGGCAAAGTCGCGCAGCACCCACGCGGCTGCCATCGCCAGCGTGAAGAGCACGCAGTACGCGAGCCGCGCCGAGCGTCGCATGACCTCCTTGCTGGCAAAGGTGCAGGCGTGGCAGGCGCAGGTTGCCGCGCACGATGCCAGCGCCGAGCCGACCCATGAGAACGCAAACATGGCGCCGCGGGCGCAGTCACGCCGGGCCACCGGTTGTCAGCGCCTCCTGGCCGGCGCTGGCGGCGCAACAGGAAGCGGCTGCCAGGTTGGTTCCCGGCTCCTCGTTCTTTGAGTCCGGGCTTGCAAGTGGGTGCGCAGGAAGCATTGAGCTGGCGTGCAGCAAGCGGCTGGGTCAGGCCCCGGGTGGGTGCCAATGCTCGCAGGACGCTCTAGTTGTTGCTCCAGAGCTTCTCCTGTCTCACAACGGTTCCTCTTGTGTCTTCTGGTTCACATGCAGATGAGCTGGAACAGCACAGGCTCCTTTGCTAGGCGCACTGCATGACGCGGCAAAGACTCCCGAAAGAGAGGCGCCTGAGCGCAGATGACCATCAAGTTCATCCTGCTGGTGAACAAGCAGGGACAGACACGCCTGGCCAAATACACTGATCAGGGCATGAGCGTGGAGGAGCGGCGCGTGCTTGAGGGCGAGATTGTGCGCAAGTGCTTGGCGCGCTCAGAAAAGCAGGCGCGTGCTGCGCATGCTGCTAGTGTAAGTGAGTGCCCGTAGTGTGGCCTTTGCTCAAGTACAGAGCTGAGTAAGTGATGTGCACTTCCTGCAGTGCTCCTTCATCGAGCACCGAAACTACAAGGTCATCTACAGGCGATATGCCTCGCTGTTCTTCCTGGTCGGCGTGGACTCTGAAGAGGTGCCCCCGCACGGCAGTCACCTGATTCAGTGATTGGAGGCCTCACCTGTTGAGTGCCACCTTTTCTGCAGAATAGTTGAAGCAGAATAGATAGTTGAAATGACCGCCAAGTAACAAGCTGGCAGGCCAAGCAGCTGTGCTGCGTGACAACCCGGGTTTGTGTGTGCAGAACGAGCTGGCCACTCTGGAGTTCATCCACTGCCTAGTGGAGACGCTGGACCGGTATTTCAGCAACGTGTGTGAACTGGACCTGATGTTCAACCTGGAGATGGTGCGGCGGCCCCTGCTTTAGCAGCAGGTCTGCTGACTGCCACACTCCTGTGTGCCTAGCATGGCTATCTTTGTCCAACGCCTGTCAACATGCCCTTCAGATTGTGCGGTCTTCCTCGCAGGCGCATTTCATTGTGGATGAAATGCTCATGAATGGTTGCGTTGTAGAAACAAACAAACACAACATCTTGGCGCCAGTGCAGCTTTTGGACAAGGCGACGTGAGTGGGGCTGCTCACATGCTGTCGTTAGTCTGCTGTCATCTGCAACAGCTGCAGTCTGCTGTCATCTGTCTGCTGTGCTCTGTGTGTTTGTTCTCCATCTTAAAGGATGTGTGCTAAAGGGTCTGTTATGGTCCCTCCGTTGAGGCTGACCTGTTCAGGCTGAACATGTGAAGCAAGGCTGCTGCACGAGACACAAGCATGCATATGCTGCTCATCCTGTGGCTTGAACACAGCACATGCTACTTGCTGACACAGGTGCCACTGGTCCAGCCTGCTTGCCCTTAAGATGTGTCGTCTTTCATGGCTGCCTGTGCTCAAGCTCTATCACCTCATACGCTCTTTCTAGGAACACTCAGCTTCCCTGTCGTCACACTGCTTTACTACACACTACTTGTCACTCCCCTGCTACACTACCTATGCTCACTGTCTCTTGCTTGCTGGCAGCCAGCACCAACCTCTCCCTATTCTACCAGACCGGGCTCAAGTTATCCTGCCTACTCTACCCTAGTCAACTCTGTCTGCTGTCCTACTCACTCCTGGTCCCTCAGCAATGTGCCTGCACTGTCTGGAACAGCCTGCTTAGCAGCCTGCTGTAGCCGCCTCTGCATGAGCAGGTGCGGACTGCCTGTACTGCCTATACTGCCTACAAAAGCTACCGTGCAGGACGCGCCACTTCTACAACTGCGAAGTCTGTGAGCGGCAGACCAACATGGGATAAGAGGAGTGCCTACATGCAGGCCTCGGCGCATGCGCTACAACTGCTGACCTGCATGCCCTCCATGCCACAATCTACCACTAGCGCGGCTGCAGTCCTCCTGCGTGCATAGCAACGTCCTGTGTGCTTGAAACAGCAACCAGCATAATGCCCAGGCATGTAGTTGCCTGGGCCTTCTGTCATCAAAGGCGCGCGGGACGCGAGGGGAGCTGCGACCGCTGCCATGCAGCGCTGCCAGCTGGCCGCGCTGAAGATGCAGGGAATAATATAACACCAGGCGGCCGCCATGAGCAAGGGGCACAGCTTGCCCCATGACATGGACATGGCGCCGATTGAAAAACTGCACAAGGCACCTTGTCCAGTTTACCATCCTGTGTGTGTTGCGCAGGAGCTGGCGTCAGGCTCGGAATGTGCCGGTCAGCCCTGGCCTGCGTGCTCATGCAAGGCCCCTCCATGCCCCGGTCCGCGATCTTCAGCAGCACCACACGTGTCCGGGTACCGCCCCGCGAAGTGGCAAGCCGCACGTTCAGTAGTGCGGCATGCGTCCCTCTACGTTTGACAGCCCCCAGGATGGCCCCACGCGTCTCGCGGCAAAGACAACAGGCTGCGCGGCCCCCGCCCTGTTTATAGGGCATAGCGGACAGCAGCCGGCGCACACAAAACACAAAACAAGGAGCCAATGTGTCATGCCACGGAGTGCCATGAGTGGCATGGCGCCTCCCATATCGCAGGCACGTGCATTGGTGCAGCCCAACACGGACTGGGCTTTACATGCAGGCCCCGGTGTGACGCCGGCCCGGGTGTGCCTCGCGGGCTGTTGCCCCACTTCAATAGAGTCAAACTGAAGACCTGGCACACGGAAACCGTCGGGAAGGAGAACAGCCGAAACTTAAGACCAGCACAGCCCCGCTGAGGCAGGCATGCGCGGCGCCGTCGCCGCGCAGGGAAAACTGACCACTCACAGGTCTTCGCACTTGCGGCTATGCTGCCCGCCGGGAGACCAGCGGCACAACTGCGAATGAGAAACTCAGAAGTCTGAGGGGCTGCTCCAGGCCAGACAACACCAGACCTGTCAGACCCATGGCATGCACACCCTGAGGCCGCGCCACCCCGGGTTGCGAGGGATGCAGCGGCGGTGATGCCGGAAACACTCCAGGCCCCGACATCACCTCCAAAGGCGCATGTGAGTGACTGGTCGCACGCGCTCGCACATGCTCACTGAGCGAGCGAGCAGTGGTGCTCATTCCTTGCTGCCACCCGGCCGCATGCCCACTCAAGTTCGGTTTGCCGCGGCGTCAGAGCGCCGCAGAAACTGCGCAAACGCGCCTAGACATCATCCATCGCCGCCGCAGCTGACATTCTTTTGCAAAGACAGACCGCGCGGCCTCCCCAGCCTCTCCCCCCCCCAAAACAAGAAGCTAGAGCGCAGTTGCCGCGCTGTGGACCGCCCTCAGCCCCGTGGGGCACCTACAGCACAACAGAAGCGCTGCTACAAGCCCGTACGCCCTAGCAGCGCGACCGCTGCTCTTTTGCCGCAACTGAGCATGTGCCCTCAGGAAACCACCTCGGCACTCACAGCCCTGCGGGCGCCGGCCGCGACGTGCGCGGGCACCGCCGCCTAGCAGACCTCACGCGCGCAGCGCCGCCTAGCAGGCGTCGCGCGCGCTGCGCTTGGTCTTGGGGCGTGCACGCGAGCCGAAGCGGCGGCCATCGCGCCGGCGCGCTGCCCGGCGCGCGGCGGTCGCCAGGCCAGGCTCGCCGTCCTGCGGCGCATGCATGTACCCTGGAGGGCCCTGCCCGGCTGCCAACGGGTTATAAGCAGCGGTCGTGCATGCACTGCAGGACCAACTGGCACCCAGCCCAAATTCTGGCCAGACAGGCTGATGAGCGGCGTGCTCTGGCGGCCTGTCAAGCGGCTCCCCTGTTCCGGGCGCGGCGCATGGGGCCTTCGAAGTCTATGCGCCAGCTGCCATGCAGGCAGCCGGAGGCTGGCAGGATCTGGCCAGCTCCCACTGCTACGGCGCGCGTCGCGCTTGGAAACTGGCACGCATGTGGGCGCTCCAACCTGCAATATAACACAGATCGATATTCGGATTGCAGACAGGTCTTGGGGACTGGCGCGCGCCTGCCCGTCATCGGGCGCGCCCGTGGGCTGCGCGGCCTCGCTGATGTGGCGCGTGACGCGCTCGATGAGCTTGTGCTGGCTGAAGCGCTTGCGGTAGGGCCAGCGCAGGATGTGGTACTTGCGGCAGATCTTTTTCAGCGTCGTCACGCCCACCTGCAGCGTGGCGGCCGCATCCTGCGCGGCCACGGCCCATGCGCACAGTCACATGCAGGCCTACTTCCCATGTCAGCTCACATGGGCGGCCCATGACGGGCCTGGTCGCCAGGGGGCCCTGGAGCACCGCCGCTAGGGCAAGCGGGCTGGCGGGCGCCCTCCTCAAGTGCAAGTGCAGGGCAAGCTCATGCGAGCACGCCGGCCTTGCTGCGCACATGGAACGCGCTTGCAAGAGCACAAGAGCATGAGAGCGTCCCAGCATGCCAGCGCGGGCCGTGCAGCGGCGTGCGCGCCTGGATGGGCCGGTCGAAGTGGCCGCCCTCTTCCAGCAGCTGCAGCGTGATGTGCGCGACGCTGCCGCGCCGCTGGTTGAGCCGCCCGCCGCCGCCGCTGCCGCAGCCGCGGCCGCCGCCGCCGCCACCCGCGTCGCTGGTTGCGTCGGAGTCGTCGCCCGCGTCGCCGCCGCTGCTGAAGTCGTCCTCGCTCGCGCCCGCGGCGCAGCCGGGCGGCCCCCGCGAGCCCTCGCCCGCGGGTTCGCCCCCCCACTCGCTGCCGTCGCTGCCGTCGCTGCCGCCGCCGCCGCCGCCGTCGTCGACCGCCATGCAGGCCGCGCGGCGCGCAGCGCGCTGCGGCTGGCGCCGCAGGCGCGCGCGCGCCTGCGGCGCGCCCGCGCCCGGGGCCTGCGGGCGCGAGGGCGAGCCCTGCGCCATGCCGGCAGCCTGCGCAGGGGACGCTGCTGCGTCCAGCCCCAGCTCCTGGCATGCCGCGGCTGTGCCTGCGTCGCCGCGCCGCGACGCCGGGCTGCCCG
>JAABUV010007228.1_pt1 | contig 11726 bp, 14 predicted proteins | sample 5559971 | NCBI WGS metagenome assembly JAABUV01 (sample SAMN10711881, study PRJNA513362) | rock metagenome | isolation source: Antarctica rocks | place: Antarctica: Victoria Land, Knobhead nord | collected 2015-12-19
TTGCAGTACCAACGAACACAGACCAGGATGATCTCGACTGGGAAGCGACGACGCCTGAACATGAACCATCGTAGCGCCCAGGAGGTGCCCGATTCCCCGTTAATGCAACAGTGCCGATCTTACCCGTCGTCGCAGGCAGTTGATCGGGGAGAACTCACGTGAGCGGAACCGCATTCAGAAGGTGCTGGAGGATGCGAACGTGAAGCTCGGTGACGTGCTGTCAGACGTTTTCTGTGTGTCAGGCAGACTGATGCTTCAGGCTCTGCTTGATGGCGAACTCAGCCCGGACCAGATCGCCGAGCTTGCCTTCGATCCGAAAGAGTTTCGTACCTTCGATCATGGTTACGCAGTCACGGTCGCACAGCGTTGTAGCAAAACCAAATAGGAACCAGGCCCGGAGTCGTTCCCGAGAGGGCCCACGACTATGGAGCCGCTACGACCCGGAAAGGATTGCCTCCGGTAGAGAGCAGCAGACCTGGGATTTGCGAAAGTGCGCCCGAGGTCCGATCGATCCGGAACCCGGTTATCTGATTGGATTCCGAACTGGTTGCGTAAAGAAACTGCCCAGACGAATCAATTGCAATCGCCACGCCGCCGCCACGCTGACTCGGCGTAATTAAGGGAGTTGGGAATGGCGAGCCAACCATTGCGGTTGGCACTCCGTTGGAATCCAATGAAAAGCCTGCAATGCGACCTGAGCCCCAGTCTCCGGTGTAAAGAAACTTACCGCCCGAGTCAACGACGGTGTCGGAGGAGTTGACCCCTGTAGCCACAGGGGACCCGAGCGCGGTGAGAGCTCCAAGCGAGTTGATGGAGAAGGACGAAAGCGTCCCGCCGATTGGATCAGTGACATAAAGAACGTTCCCATTTGGGTGCACAGTAGCCATTTGGGCGTGTGGCGACTTGAAACTGCGAGAAGCAGTTAATGACCGAACCAACATAGGTGTACTGGCAGTCGTACTGCCGATTGTCTGGTTTATAAAAAATGGTGTGAGCTCATTCCCATTTCCAACGACATACGCGTATAGGTTTGATCCAAAGGCGACAGACCATGGAGTGTTGAGGGAAGTAGACGTGCTGGCTTGTGTCGGCGCGCCGGTGGTCTGATTGAGACTATAGGTGTTCACCTGATCGTTTCTTCCGTCCGTCAGGACCAGATAGCTTCCTAAAGGGGTAACTTTCGGCGTAGGAAAGGTTGCTGGCTGTAGAAATAAAGAGCTTGTCTGTTTCAGGCCACCAGTAGCCGAATTGACAGCATAGGTTGCGAGGCTTGCGGTAATGCCGTCGTCTGAAACTACATAGGCGAAGGCTCCAGAGGGGCTGAACTGAATCCAGTGCGGCATGGAAGCCGTTGTTATGGTTCCGGCGGTGTATAGCTGACCTGTTGTACGGTCCACACTGTAGACCGAGATATTGCTTGTGGTTTCGTTGGTAACGTACAGGTACTTCGTTTGAGCGTGAATGGAAGCGCCGAAAGCCAGAAATAAAGCGATCGCGAGGTAAGAGTGGTGGCGGACACACTGAACCAACATATCGACTCTCCTTTATTAGCCATTTAGGGCTGGTTGACGACAAAATTCACTGATAGGAGACGATCCACTTATCGGTCCAGGCTGAGTAGGGACTTTGATAGTAATTGCCGTCTAGCTGAATCTCTGTGGACAAACCATCGGAGTAGTTCGAGAGGGGAAGAGGTGCGCTTACCGTGACACGAATTGGCCTATATGTAGTGTTCACCGTGAAATCGGCGTAGTACATGTGCGTGAGGTCTGGTCGCTGAAAATGGAAATAGAAGTGCGCGAATGTACCACCGGGTTGGAAGGTGACGCAAGGCCAGGTCTTCCCCTGAACGGTGTTCCAATCGCCCATCCCGCTTCGCAGTGCGCCATCCCAATACCGCCATACTCCAAGCTGGTAGTCGCATTGCCAGCTATACACGAAAGGGGTCCAGCTTCCCGGGCTGGTTTGCACATCCTGCTCAATGGTGTACTCCAGGGCTTGGCTGGCTGAGTTGCCGACCGAGTCCATGGTGGCGTACATGTCCAAAGTCAACTTAGTAGCATCGTTTGCCGTAGAATCGTGGTAAAGGCGATTGAAAAATAGAGCATCACCGTAACAATTTGTCAGACAGCCATTGGCGTTACCCAGGTCGTGCTCCAACGAGGAGCCGTCAACGGAGAGATAGCCTGTGTGGCTCATTCCGGCGCTAGAGGTGCAGCCTTTTGGACCACATCCAACCGCGTTGTTGATGGTCGAGGCCCAACTTCTGTAGTTGGTGTTGTAGTCATTGGGATACGTGATTGGGTCGTCATCCAGATTTTGAAGCGTGGTTTGACCGCGCATGCTGGCGCACAGTGTTGCACACAGCATCCCTACAAATAGGATACGTCCCATAATTTGCGTTCTCCCTACAGATATGAAGCCGTGCCCCGTACTGGGATCAACCGGAAAGGCACGCCGCACCATAACGCCTTCATCGAGAAAGCATTTTGTCAGCTTGCGCTCCAGTTCTTCCTGAGCCGGCCAGCACACTTGATTTGCAGATTGCCGCAAATCTCCGCTGGTAATAAGCACAACCTCTTTGATTCGCATTTCTACACGTGAACCTGGCATTAAAGCCCCTTCATCCTTCTATGTTCCTGTCCTAAGTGCATGGATAACGGAGTCCGCTCTCCTGACAGTGCTTAATGGTTATGATTCGTTTGTGACGCGTCACCCTTGACTCAGCAACTTCCTCTGTAGCCTAATTCTTACCGTTAGAATGGGCAAATTCTTTTTGCGCGAAGCCTCTTTTTCTAGTGTCTTGTAAAGGGTTCTGATACGTATTGAGGGCTCTGTTGCATCAACTCAAAAAGCGCTCATCTGCATACAAGATGTGGGCGCTGAGCCGAGACTTCACCACGACATAGTGGGGCTCAAAAAGTTAATGCAACAGTGCCGATTAAATGAATACGCCCACTGGAACCTTGAACCTCGCGGCCAAAGAGCGTACGTGCTGCACGGTCATGCTCCGCTTGCCTGCGAGGATCATAGAGACGAGCGCTTTAGAACCCAGCTCGGGAATCAGGTCTCTCTGCTGCACGCCGTTATGTTCCATGAGAAACCGTAGGACGTCGATCGGCTCGGCCTCCGGAAGGATTCTATGCTGTGCTTGATAGGTCTCGATCAGGAGAGAGAGAAGATCAATCGTTTCAAGCTCGGCCTCTGTTGGGTTCTCCTTGGCTGTCAGCTCAAAAAGAGCACCGCCGTACAGGTCTAGCTCTTCGTCGTTGTGAATCATCCGCGGCGCGCCCTGCTCAATCATGTGTACGGGGTTGGCGAGTGTGCTCATTTTGCGAACCTCTTATCCCAGTTGGCTTTGTTGTTGTACTCGGCGTGCGTCAGAAAAGAGCGAATGTAGCAGTGACCTTGGGTTGTGCGGCCCGGAACGTCTTTGCTGTAGTGAATTACCGTGATCAGGCGATAGTGGTTATGCCGGATGTTGAAGACGATATAACCATCAACCGCGTCCGCATCACTGATCTGGGAGCGAAGCTCTGCAAAGTTCTTCCAACGGGCTGCCTCAACGATCTTCCGCCACGCTGCGAGATCGGTGGCCGCGTCTTTGTGCTCCGCAGCTGCTTCATTGAGGTGTCTATCAGTGACGATGACCACATCTCCAATGATAGTTCACAAATTGTGAACGAGCCAAACAATTTGTGAGCAAAGATGTATCCCGGTTTGTGTCTCGCTGAGGTATAGTCTAACGCCACGTTGCATCGGTGAATTACAGGCAAACACCTTACTTCACACCCTCCTGAAAGGCCAAACCAACATTCTTACAAACCCACGTTTGCAAGAACCTGAGTGGGCGAGATCCCTTTGTCGGCGTAAGAACGGCATTTTTCCGCGCCTTGCGTCCGACGTTAAACTGCGTTGACGCCACCATCTACGAAAAGTTCTACTCCGGCTACGAAGCTTGAATCATCTGAGGCGAGGAACACAGCTGCTTTCGCAATGTCGCTGCCTTTCCCAATGCGGGTGATCGGCACCATGTTGGTCACATACTCGCGAACCGGCACTGTTGCATTAACGAGCGGAAGCCCCAATCACCCTCTCGGCCTAGCGATCAGGCGGCAACCTGGAACAGGCGGTTCACAAAGTGGATCTCATTGCGGACGCCTTGCTTGCATGTGAGACAGTGACCACGCCGGATCATGCGCATGATCTCGAAGCCTTTGATCGTAGCTGTCGCGGTCCTCATGGTCTGAAAGCCTCGCGTAGGCCGAATCACTCGCTTCAGTGCACCATGATCTGCCTCGATGATGTTGTTCAGGTACTTTGAGGTTCGGTGCTTCATGTCCTCCGACAGCTGCCCATCACGCTTGAGCCTTTCGATGGCCTGAGGATACGAAGGGAGCTTATCGGTTGTGATCGACGTTGGCGGCCAGTTCCGCATGGTCGTCACGGCTTTACTCAGGAAACGGTGTGCAGCGCAGGTGTTTCGCCGTTCCGAGAGCATGAAGTCAATCAGATGACCGTGCTTGTCGACTGCACGGAACAGGTACTTCCATTGTCCGCCCACCTTGACATAAGTCTCGTCCACTCGCCAGGACGTGGAGCCGTAGCCCTGGTAAGCTCGCACTCTCTTCTCAAGTTCGGGCGCGTAGCGATGGACCCAGCGCATGATCGTGGACGGGTCGACCTTCACCCCGCGTTCCTGCATCATCTCGGTCAGGTCTCGGTACGAGATCCCATACTTGCAGTACCAACGGACACAGACCAGGATGATCTCAACGGGGAAACGACGGCGCCTGAACATGAACGATCGTAGCGCCCCGGAGCTGTCCGTCCCGGTTAATGCAACAGTGCCCTCTCCCGAGATCCGAGCCCGTCTAAACGAGCCGCCTACATCCGGCGGACGATGGCGAAGGCGAGAGACTGGGCAATCCGCTAAGCTGCCGGTTCAGGTGTCACCCTCGTCTTCTTCCATGTGGGTTTTTAGGTCGTCTCGTCAGCTCTGAGCAGGCGTCTGGGCACTATCGTCGATGAGAAGGGCCGTTGAACAGGTTGGCTCCCTTCCGGTTTGCCTTTCTGTCTGCGTTCAGCGTGCCGCGCTCAAGACACCCCCGCCCTTCGGACGCACGCTCTCCTTCCCGGAATCCGCTGCGCGCCTCGTTGAGGTGCGGACTCCTGCCCCCAGGCAAGCTGGGGTCCCCTTCCGCAGATCCCATCCAGTCGCCGAGGGAGTGGGTCGCGACGGCACACCCGTTGGGCAAGCATGTACCGCAGACAGCGGACAAACCAGAAAGAAACGGAGCCAAATACCATGTTCAATAAAATCACTCTCATCGGCCGCCTCGGACAGAACGCAGAAGCCAAAACCGCTCAGAACAACCGTGAGTACGTCGTCCTCTCAATCGCCACCCAGGAGAGCTGGAAGAACGACAAGGGCGACTACGAGACCCGCACCGAATGGCATCGCGTCTACGCCTGGAGCAATCTCTCAAAGTTCGCCAGGACCCTCCAGAAAGGGCAGCTCATCACCCTTGAAGGAACACTCCGGTATCGCGAGGTCACCGAAGACGTCGAGGGCAACAGCTTCAAGCACCGGATCGCTGAGATCCACGCCACCAGCATGAAGCGGCTCTCGAAAATCGAGGCCCCTGATGATCCCTCAGATGGAGCTGGCGGCGAGTAATCGCCCGCTTGGCGGACGGGACTGATCGGTCCCGTCCACCATCTTCCGGAACTCACTGCTCATCAACTTGGTCTTGGGGCACGTTCTGGAGATAAAACTCGTGGAGCTTTGCCTGGAGTAGCTTTTTGTCCGGCAGTCGAGTCTGGTATTCGGCAATCAGAGCCGGCGACAAGCTTCGACTCAAGGCGTATTCGACAATCTCATCGTTTTTGCTCGCACACAGGAGCACCCCGATGCTCGGTTGCTCATGAGCTTTGCGGACGTCCCGATCCAGTGCTTCGATGTAGAAGCCAAGCTTGCCGAGATACTCGGGCTCGAACCGTCCTACTTTCAGCTCAATGGCTACAAGGGAGTTCAGTCCCCGATGGAAGAAGAGCAGGTCGAGCGCAAAGTCGCGATCTCCCACCTGCAGCGGGAACTCTGAACCTACGAAGCAGAAGTCGCGGCCCAACTCGATGAGGAAATCTCGAAGCTTGTCCAGGAGACCACGGTGCAGGTCGGATTCGGCATGAACCGGCGGCAGACCCAGGAACTCTACGCTGTACGCGTCCCGAAAGATGCTGAGGGCCTCAGGGTACGTTTGTGTCACCAGTGGTGACACTTTTGGCGGACTGAGGATTGTCCTCTCGAAGAGGGCAGATCTGAACTGTCGCTCGAGCTCTCGGCGGCTCCACTTCTCCTGAATGGCCAGTTTGATGTAGAACTCACGTTCTTCCGGGCGTTTGCCCTGACCGAGGATGATCAGATGGTGTGACCATGGCAATTGTGCCACCAGTGGCGACACAATCGAGTTCTTCGAATAGGCTTCATAGAACTGCCTCATTCGAAAAAGGTTTCGTCGTGTGAAGCCGCGGAGACCAGGTTCGGTCCTGGCCAGAAACGTGGCAAGCTCGTCCACAACTCCTGATCCCCATTCGGCAACTTCGATCTTGCGGCTGATCATCGCTCCTATCGCCCAGTAGAGCTCGATCAGCGTCGTGTTTACGGATCGAAGAGCCCTCCCCCGGGCAACATTGATTAGCGCCACGACCTCGAGAAAAGCATGGTTACCCTCGTGCTCCGCTTCAGGCACCCTCGGTTCGGACAACGGAGAAGCGGATAAGTCCTGTGCGCCCTTTTTCCTCGAGTGGCTTGCAGGTTTGGGCTTATGGGGAGGCATAGTGCTCATGATAGCTAACGCCAGCACCGATCTGAAGCTCAGTCGGCGTCATCTGGCCAAGCAAAGCAAATGGTCAGCTCCGAGAACCGGAGTTGTCGTGGGCAGAGCAGAACGACCGTTGCCTACCTTGTGCCATTGCCGATCGTCCATCCGATCACGAGAGGAACAGCACTCAGGCCGACCACCACGATGCAAACCATCAACGGTGGGGTCAACAGCACTCTCTTGAACCGACCAAGGCTTTCGACTTTCCATGTGAAACAAACACCGCTTGCCAGAGCCGGTACGAATGACGGGGCGGCCAGGGTGGCAACCGTAGGAATCTTCGAGACACCCGGTATGACGGGAGCAAAGAAGTGATGAGGAAGAACAAACCCAGAAGCACGCTCTACTTCGAACAAGAGCCATTTTAGTGTCGAAATCATTGTCGCCGATCATACTTCCCATGGTCAGAACTTGCATCAAGGGCCAGCCAAGATCCATTGCATCATCTCGCTCATGGTGCGGCGTTTGAACTTTATGGTTCCGGTGCCAGAACAACAGGAGTGGTTAGATCACAACAGACTGCTCCATAAGCTATAGGCAACGAGAAGATGTCGTCTATCCCATGTAGCGATCCGGCCTCTGGGAAGTGGGCTAACCTATCCGGCCCTGTTTTGCGCTGAAGAGCGGATCTGTCTGGAATCCTGGACCGACTGAGTTCAGGGTTTGGGTGTGGGCACAACCAAGAGATGATCGAGCAATCGCTCAGTGCGCATAGAAGGGGATGCAGCAATGAGTTTCCAGGCTTTCCGGAATTCCTTCCTTCTCCAATCGCAGAAGTCGGCCCGGCAAACAGCATTCTCTTCATACAAGGGCTCCTTTGGAGACATGTGAGATGGCAGCTTTAGAACACAATCCTGCTTGAGCATTCATGAGAGGAAGAAGGCAACGACCTTAAACGGCTTTCCCGCGGAAAGTTCATCATTCACAAAGAGTTCACCCACGGGTAACTGTTCTGCAACAACCTGAGTACACGATTCTCAGTAACCATGAAAACTGTACGAATCTTCGTCGGGGCCACCCTGCTGAGCGCCGACAACGATTATGCCGTCGGTCTCGTTGCACTCCTTACCCGGACACTCCCTCCGGCTTCAACCTTCGCATGCACCGCGCTGAGCTGCTGATGCGCGCCCGCGAGCACCGCAAGGACCTGAGCCCGACGCCGGATGCCGGGGGCCAAGGGACGGGTCAGTAGCTGTACCCAACAGGGGGACTGTCCATTGACATTCCCTCCTCACAGACTCCGTCGCGTCGATCCAGTGCGTTGCTTGCACAGCTGGAACCGATCACGATAAACACGTGGACGACGTGGATGCTGTCCATTCCTCGAGCGTTACACTCACCCGCCCTCTAGCAACCTAACCAGAAAGCGACAGACCTTTGGAGGTCATCTCTGTATGTCAACGTCCACTCCGATTGCTACCATCGTGGCAGTTTCGCTCATAGCAGGGGCATGCTCGTTGCGAGCTGCTGAACCTCTCAAGAAACAGCAGAAGCAGCGAAGAAATGTCATCATCTTCGTCGCAGACGGGCTCCGCTACGGCTCGGTCAACAGCACGGATTCGCCGACCATGCTGGGTCTCCGCGAGGCTGGCGTCGACTTTCGCAACAGCCACTCTCTGTTTCCCACGTTTACGACACCCAATGCGTCCGCAATCGCCACAGGCCACTACCTGGGGGATACCGGCGACTTCAGTAACACGATCTTCTCCGGGTATCCGGTGTTTGACTCCGGCAACTTCGGTAAGTTGCCCGGCACCGTGACGCCTTTCGTCGAAAACAACCAGATCCTGGCTGACCTGGACACTCACTTCGGCGGCAATTACCTCAACGAAGAGACGCTGTTGGAGCTTGCGCGCCTGAATGGCTACAACACGGCATCGGTCGGTAAGTTAGGACCTGTCGCGATTCAGGACGTGTCGCAGCTGTTGCCTTCCGCACGTGCATTCACCGTTCCGCAGACGGTATTCATCGACGATGCCACCGGCTCCGCGGCCGGCATTCCCTTGCGCGCAGATATCGCCTCCGCCCTGACAAGTGCCGGTCTACCACTCACGGCACCTACCCGCAGCAACGGTTGCGCCGCGACAGCACAGTGCAACAACGGCTTCTCCGGAAACAACGTCACACCCGGCACGACTTCGCCGAACACGGTCCAACAGCAGTACTTCGTCGACACGCTAACGAAGGCGATCCTTCCCGCCTTCATGAAGAACGGCAAGCCGTTCGCCGCGGTCTACTGGTCGCGCGATCCGGATGGCACACAGCACAACCAGGGAGATAGCCTCAACAAACTCTCACCGGGAATCAACGGGCCAACCTCCCGGGCTGCCATTGCCAATGCAGACGCAAACTTGCAGCAGATCCTGGCATACCTCTTTGCCCACCCGAAGCTGGCGGCGAACACGGACATCTTCCTGACCTCCGATCATGGCTTCGCCACAATCAGCAAGCACGAGATCGATGCGAACGGAACTGCGACCGCAGCCTATGCGTCGACCTTGACCTACAAGGATGCGACAGGCCGTGTCGAGGTGAACCCTGGCTTTCTCCCCGTAGGGTTCCTGGCGATCGATCTCGCTCACACGTTGAAGCTTCCCATCTTCGACCCCGATAGCCAAATCTCCGATAACACTGGCCGAAAGGTCTATGAGCCTGTCGAGCCGACTGCTTCCCAACAGACAGCGACGCTGAGACAGCATCCTGCCGCTGGAGACGCATTGATCGGCGCCAGTGGTGCGATTCTGGAAATGACCGACGCCAAGGTGGTTGTCGCGGCGAACGGCGGCTCCGACCTGATCTACGTTCCGGACGGCGACCACGATCGCATCAAGCAGATCGTCAGTTTCCTCACGAAGCAGGATTACGTTGGCGGAATCTTCGTAGATGATAGCTACGGCGAGTTCGCGGGTGCTCTGTCTCTGAGTTCGATTCGGCTGGTTGGAGACGCGAAAACACCTCGCCCCACCATAGCTGTGAGTTTCAAAACCTTCTACCTGACCAGGGGCAATCTCCTCTCCGCGGTGCAGATCGCCGACTCGGGGTTGCAGGAAGGTCAGGGAATGCACGGCACGCTGGCCCGTGACAACACCAAGAACAACATGGCTGCGTTTGGTCCTGACTTCAAGAACTTCTACAAGGATGCGGCTCCGGTGTCGAACGCTGATATTGCGCTGACAATGGCACACATTTTGGGTCTGCGCCTGGAGAACAACGGAGGCTATCGCGGACGCATACTTCGCGAAGTGCTCCGCGGCGGGCCGAAATCAGTCGAGTTCCAACATCAGACGATCACGTCGAGAGAGACTAAGAGCAACCGCAGCACGGTTCTTCTCTATCAACGTTCCGGCCAGCAGTACTACTTCGACGAGTCTTGCATCGTTGGTGGTGACACCGGCAGCGCGAATCCTTGTCGCTAACCTCGACAGATTGGAAGGGGTCGGCTTTCAGCTCGGCCTCTTCTTCGTCGTTGACTTCTCATCGCGAGTACGGCACTGCAACATACACGATACAACTTGGCTCATCATGCGCTGTGACGAGGGCACTGTTACAGCTCTTGAGAGCTATCGCTCGGGTTCCGGGATCCCGGGGCGCTACGATTGTTCATGCTCAGGCTCCGCCGTTTTCGGTTGATATTATCTTGGTTTGCGTTCGTTGGTATTGCAATACGGTATTCCTACCGGGACCTCGCCGAGGTGGTGCAGGAGCGGGGCGCAGAGGTAGATTGATCCACCATGATGTCCTTGGTGCCTGCTATGCGCCGAACTCGAGAAGCGTGTATGAGCGTACCAAGGCTTCGGCTCGAGCTCTTGGCCAGTAGACGAGACCTACGTTAAGGTGGGTGGGCGGTGGAAGTACCTGTTCCGTGCAGTCGAGAAGCACGGCCAGCCGATCGACTTCGTGTGTCGGGGCGGCTAACACCCACGCTCCGCATCGCTTTTTTGGTTAAGGCGGTGACGACCTGCGGAACTGGCCTCCAACGTCGATCACCGCAGATAAGCTGTCCTCGTATCCGGAGGCAATCCAGCGGCTCAAGCGTGAAGGTCAGCTACCCAAAGACACCGCACCTCGAAGTACCTGAACAACAGAACAACATCATCGAGGCAGATCGTGGCGCGCTGAAACGAGTGATTCTGCCCACAAGTGGCTACCAGACCATGAGAACCGCGGCCCCCATTAACAAGAGGTTTGAGATCATGCGCATTCATCCGGAGAGGTCACTGCCTCACATGCAAGCCATGTGCCTGAATCGGTCTGCGCGGATTCTGCAGAATGCGGACCAGCTACTTAATGCAACAGAGCCATGTCAATTCTAAAAGTCACATCTGGAGTAACAGATGCTGAGTTGGTTGGCAGCGTGGCGAAATAACGAACTCTTGTGGAGCAAACCTGTATTGCAGCAATGCAGACGGTATGTATACGGTGTTCCAGAGCGCAATCGCCGCCGTGACGAGAGTGAGGCCGCTTGGGCTGTAGCCATGCTCTTTCGAAGCTTCGAGCTGCCCAGCACCGTCCAGGCCGGCGTCTGTTAAACCCGACGAAGCGACCCCGTGCCTTTTACATGCTCGTTACAAAGGTGTAACCGCAACGTCATGGTTGCTGCATAGCATTCAGTCGCAAGGCAACTCCGTCAAGCTACGTCCCGAACGATGACAAGGCTTTGTGCGCTGTGGAGAGCCTGAGCCACATTTTGGAGGTTTTCATGTTCCGCAAGCTCATCATCATTCTGCTCGTCTTCGCGGCGTCCCTTCTCCCGCAAGCCGCGTTTACCCAGACTGGCCGCGGAACCCTCATCGGAACCATTGCCGACGTTCAGGGTGGCGTTCTCCAGGGTGTCCGGGTCGT
>JAABUV010007229.1_pt1 | contig 11725 bp, 14 predicted proteins | sample 5559971 | NCBI WGS metagenome assembly JAABUV01 (sample SAMN10711881, study PRJNA513362) | rock metagenome | isolation source: Antarctica rocks | place: Antarctica: Victoria Land, Knobhead nord | collected 2015-12-19
CCGAGAGGTGTGGCTTGGGCGCAATCGCGCGGAGCGCGAAACGGTTGTTGACGAGACCAGAGTGTTTAAGGCAGACGCCGCAACGGGCGTGGCTGTGCATGAAATGAAAGAAGTCCGAGAAAGACCTCGAACGCCACCGCACCATCGATCTGCTGCCCGACCGCACGGCGGAGACCTTCGCCACCTGGCTGCGGGCGCATCCCGGCATCGAGGTCATTAGTCGCGACCGCGCCGGCGCCTATGCCGATGGCGCGCGGCAAGGGGCTCCGCAGGCGATCCAGGTCGCTGACCGCTGGCATCTCCTCGCTAATATGCGCGAGGCGGTCGAGCGTGTGCTCACGCGCGAGCAGGCCAGCGTCCGGGCGGCCACTGCGGTGCTTCGCCCGGCGCTCGAGGTAGAGGGCGCCGGCCCGACGGCGGGGCACGAGATGGGCGCGTTCGCCAGCGCGCCGTCCGGCGAGGGGCGGCCATCCGCGGTCGCGCCCCGCCGCACACGCCCAGAGGAGGAGCAATGCGTCCGCCGCGTACGGCGGCAGGCACGGTATGAGGAGGTTATGGTGTTGCACCGACAGGGCCTTGGCCAGCGCGCGATCGCGCAGGCCTTGGGCGTGGGCCGCCACACGATCCGCACCTTCCTGCGCACGGGCGCGTTCCCCGAACGCCGCGCGCGCACGACGAGCGGCACGATCCTCACCCCCTTCGATCCGTACCTGCGCGAACGGTGGGACGCCGGGTGGGTCATGCCCACATTTGATGATGCTGGTTGGCAGCCTGCGTGCTATCTATAGTGAGACCGCCTCCCACACACGTTTGAGGAGGCCAGTAAGCCCTTTAGCCCGGCTTTGGTACGTCCTACCAGCCGATTGTCGCGCCACTCGCAGCAGCCCTGAGCGACGTCAGCGCCCTCATCATCAAATGTGTGCATGACCCATGTTTATCGCGCCAATCTATGCCGTCGCTGAGTGTCCAATGCCAATCCCCTTACCAGCGGCCACTCTGCTCTCCCATGAACGAGGCACACCCCTTTGGTCATGAGCACAACGGTGTTGGCCTTGGAAGACGTGAATTCTAGACGAACCAACACCGTGGCGCACATGTTTTGCGCCGCAGTGTTGGCTCAACCACCATGTCTACGCCTGAGAAGGCGGATGAGGCCACAAAGGTCTTTGGACGTTCTGACCGGCGAGGAGACCAATGCTGTCACTCGAGGTCGAGTCGCACCCGCCCGTGCTCCGCATGGTGTGGCGGCGGATCCGAAAGCGGAATGCCGGGCTCGTCGTCGTCCACGGTGCCGGGCATCTGTTCGTACACGTCCTGGCTCAGGCGATGCGTGGCCCAGAACGCGCGCTCCTCCGCCTCCTGGCGAAGTCGGGGATCTCATCGAGGGATGCGACCGTGCGGCCATCGCGTCCATTCTCGTCTGCCATGCGTGTCTCCTCCTGTCACGTTTCGTGTCGTCATGGTCGCGGGGCACAACCAGGATAGCATGGCCCGGACCACATCCGACGCGTCGCGGCACCCGATCACGATGTCGTGATCGGGTGCCGCGACGTATCCCTTGGAGCCATGCGGCGAGGAGAGAGAAAAGGAACGGTACACCCCCGAACCGGGTGCGCCGCGCGGTCTGCCGCACCGCGCCCAGCGCGACGACTAGGCTCGCCACGCGCCGTGCGTACGCGGCTGCTCTCGGCTCACCCCGCGGCGAACGTCGCGGTCCCGGCGCCCTGCCGGCCGCCCAGCGTGCATGTCACCGTCGCGTGCGCGTGTCCGGTGATCCGCGCCCCGTACCGCCACGTCCATGCGACCATCCCGCGCGTGTCGGCCTCCTGCGTCACCTGAAGCGCACGACTACTCGACACCGTGCCCGAGGCGTAGACAACGCGGACGCCACAGTGCGCGCCCGGTACCGTCAAGGCACGCACTGTGGTGTCGGTCCGATAGGCGGTCGGGTCCGGGGTGACCTGCACGCGCACGGCGAGGGTGCCCGTTGACCCCGACCCGTTGCCGAGAGCGGGTGTCCCCGTCGTCGGAATCGGGGTCTCCGTCACCGGACCCGGCGTGCGCGCACCCGCCGGCGGCGTTGTGCCCCCAGTTCTCCAGCGGATGCTCAGGATGGGGTGGAGCTCGATGGCGTTGGGGGCGACACCGCTCTGTCCATGCTTGAAATCGAAGAAGCCGACGCCGGTGACGTGGACCATGACGTTGACGTACTGGAACGAGATCGTCGGGTGGAACGCCGCCGTGAAGGCGGCGCGCACCGCACGCATGGCCGGGAGGAAGGGACTCGACGGGCCGACGCACGCGGGCGCGGGGATTTCGGCGATCATCGTGCGGCCGCCGGTGTCGGCGAGGACCAGGTGATAGTCCGAGTCGTCCTCCTGCTTGTAGCGCAGCAGGACCGCGTCGAACGACCAGACCGTGGTCTCCACGGGGCGCACCCGCCTGTTCAGAGGCGGTGACACCGGAGCCGGCAACGCACGCAGGTGGACGATGTTTGTGGGGATAGCCGTCCGCTGATCGACGAGGCGGGCGTCCGGGTCCATGCCGACTTTGACGGATCAGCGCTCGACCCCACAGCCGGTCTCGCGCGACGGCTGGCTGGCTGCGTGCGACCTGTGAGAGGGCATGGGGACGATACGCGACGCGGGGAGAGTGGCGCAAAGTAGGGCGGCCACGATAACGGTGGTGCTCGTTCGTCGGTCCATGAGTCCTCCTCCTATCTATCTCCCCTCATCATACCCGGCATTTCCCGTGCATCCCACCCTATCGTGCTATACTCTCACCAACCCCTCGGCCGCGCCTCTCGCGCCTACCCTACCCTGGCGATAACGAGCGCGCCGCGACTCAGCGCGCCACCTCCGTTGGCCGCATCTATTCCACATGTCGGCGCCCCGGTCATCTGCCCCCGCCATGGGCATTGCCCACCTATCCCAGCGCCCATCGCGCCCCTGTAACGACGTCAGCACAGCTATGGAGGACACCGTTATGCCCATCCTGCCCGCGCTCTTCCGCGCCCTCCCCACGCCGCTCGTCAACGCACCCGACGACGACACCGCCTGGCTCGCGGTGGCCGATGTCCATGCCGCGATCCGCCTGTGCCTGGTGCGGCGTGATCGTGCCCTGACGTCTCGCCAGGTCGAGGAGGCGGAAGTCCTGCACCTTGCGCTGGCAACACTGTATCGCGTCGCCGGCGGCTTTATCGGTGAGCGCGGCGAGCGCATGTACTATCACGCCCGCACGCTGCGTCAGGCTGCCACGCAGTTCGCCTGACGGGCGATAATGGTCGCACAGGTGTCGGGTGCCATGGTCGTGGGACGACGGCAATCGGATCTGCATGCCAGCCATCGCACGGTTGATGTGCGAGGTAAACCGATAGACCGAGCCTGTCTAAAATCAACCATGCGCAGCCTTGTTTACATCTGCATAATGTAGCTATGCATGGAAGCACCTATTTGACGCGGCGGTGGCAGGACGTCAAACTGCATCGTACAAGGGTTATTCTTCGTGGTCTACGGTATCATGGTCATTCGCATGAATCAGGTGCGCCCACAATCTCTGGAGAAAAGCCTCATCGGGCTGTTCCTGATCCACCTGTTTTTTGCGGCGTATTACGGGCGCAAGATCAGATAACTCACGGACCACAGCCTCACTAGACTCATCCTCGGGTCTTTCTTGGTGTTCGCGGTTGGTCATCGTCAAAGGTGCCCTCACGTTGTGCCAGGCGCTCACGCAAACTCACAATACCGCGATGAAGAATCTGGCGTGTCGCGGTTGGACTTCGGTCTATCAGCCGAGACACATCGTCGAGTGAACGATCCTCAACGTAGCGTGCCCGAACAGCAGTCTCCTGAATTGGCGTTAGGGTCGATAGGATGCTATCCCACCATGTGGCGCGCTCCCATATCTCGGCCATCTGCGCAGGGTCAGCCTCTGGTCCGGACGTGCGCTCGTCCACTGTGAGCAGTGCCTTGTCTCCTAGCATACCACGGCCGCGCTGTCTGATTTGCGCCAAGAGAATATGACTTGCTACGGTTAACAGCCACGTAGAGAATCGGTTGCCCCTATCCTCATAGCGGTCGATAGTGCGCAAGACCTGCTCAAAAGTTTGCGCGGTTAAGTCTTCGCTATCGTGATGATTGCCGGTGTGGGCGAGGAAGTATCGATAGACTTTAGGACAGTAGTGCCAGTACAGTTCGCCAAAGGCTGCGCGGCTCGTTCGTGCTCGCGCGATTAGGTCTGCGCTGGCCTCCATCTACCCTACCCTCCATCGCCTCTATCTGTACCGATGCTCCTATCCCTGAGTATCGCAATCTTCCATGTGTCTCTACTCTCTTAAATGCAAGCGACACGTTCTTCGTGACACACGAAAGTACCTCATTCGTACCCCGGCTGGGTCGAACCTTTGTGTGAATTTCCCATCAAGGCATGTGCGCTGTCACAGAAATGTCTCATCACGTCTTTAATCTAATGGGCACTTCAACGAAGGGCTCACCGAGGCAGGTGTCAGCGCCGCTAGATGTCTTGAAGACGGAGATATCGTGCGATTGCGTCAAGTTTAGGCGACAAGTTTGGCCTGGTCAATCCAGCGATCAATGGCTCCCTCCACCTTATCGAAATAGGGCTGAAGCGCCGTGTCGCCAGGCGGGGCGGTGGGCGCAAGGCGCGCCAGGCCAGGGCGCAGGATGCGTGCGTACACGCGGGTAAAGAACAGGGCCGTACGCAGGCCCTCGTCGGTGACGCGATAGCGGTGGGTGTGTGGGATGCGCTCAATCAACCCGTGCAAGCGCAGGCGGCGCAGGTCGTACGTCATCTTGCCGAGGGTCATGGCGCTGGGGTCGAGACCCAGCAAGGGGGCGAGGCGCGCCCGGATGTCTTTGTTGGCGAACCCCTGCGGCAGCAGACAATACAAGACCAGCACGCTCAAGAGGGCCTGCGTGCGCGGGTCGGCGAAGGGTAAGGCAGACACGCGTTGACCCGCGACGACCTGGGGCTGCGTGACCTGACGGAAGGCGTCCTCGCCGAGCAGGCAATCATGGCTGAGTTGTTGGACGTCGAGCAGACGTCGGTTGGCGGCGAAGCCGACCTCCCGGAGCGCGGGTAGGTTGTGCAGCCGTTTGCCGATGGCGAAATCGCGCGTGTCGTTGATGGTGGTCTCGGTGCGCAGCGCGCGCCCCTCCTTGTGATACTGCTTGATGCGTGCCTTCTTGTAGTCGACGTAGAGCGAGGGGACGACGCCCTGGGTGATCACGCGGGTGCGGAAGCGTCCCGGCGTGCGCTTGATCACCCGGCGGTCGAAGATGAGTTGGACGTGGTCGGGTCGGCCGAGGTCCAGGTTCTCACGGATGACCTCCTCAAACAAGAGGCGCCCCGTCACGGGACGGTCGAGCACTTGTGTCAGCGCGAACTCCGCTTGCAGGATGGACACGTCATAGCGGTAGCCCGCGGCGCGGTCCTCCGGCGTGAAGGGATGGGGCAGACGGGCCAACCACGTCCGGAGGAGGCCATCGATGAGGGCCGCGTCCAAGCCGTCGCAGATCGCTTGCATGCGGGCTGGGTCGGCGCAGGACAGGATGCCGTTGTCCAACGCCGCGTAGGCGATTCCTTCCTTGACCAATTGGCGCTTGAGATACTCATGCCCGTTCAGGCAGAGCTTGGCGTTGTACGGGAAGTACGAGCAGAACTTGAGGAAGAACGGGCCAAAATCGCGGTCCACGCCGTAGATGTAATAATGGTTGACCATGGCGGTGGACTTGACCAGCCAGGGATAGGACTGGCCCGTCTCCGGGTTGCGCCGTTTCTCCGTGCGCACCACCGCTGTCTTCTCCTGCGCCTTGCCGATGAAGAGCACCCCCTCCTCCCCGGTGAACCGCGCCAGGTGCTCTGCCGCCACCTCATCCTTGCGCTGCCCCTTGGCGAAGGTGAGCAGCGGGATACCCTGCGCGCGGGCGAACCGCTCCAGGGCGGCGATGAAGGTGCTCGTGATGGGGTCCATCAGCGCCGAGGAGGCGAACGTGGCCCCCCGATGCGCCCGGAAGAAGTGTGCCACACCGGCCGTACTCTGCAAGCGCGGCACGTATACGTTGAGGTACATGCGATCAATGCTCTCGACTTCCAGGGTCACATGGTCGCGCAGGATCGTCGCGACGGAGGTGGACTGTGATACGCTCATGGTGGCCTCTGGTTGTGGACGGCTCTTAGCCAACTGACCGCTACGCGGTCTCATGACAGCAGGTGTACCGCACCGCGCTGATTTCCGCAACCAGAGGCCCTCATGCACCGCTCATGCCCTTTCCCACGTCTACATCTCGTCGGTCTGAGGCAGAGCCTCGCTAGGATTTGGCGCACAACCTATCGGTAGAAAGTATGCTGCGTTATCGTGCAAATCTTGAGCACCAGGAGAAAGCGCATGGTGATCACACGCCCCGCGACCAGCGTATCGACGAACATCCCCTATCCGAGTGTTACCGCCATCGCCCCCTTCACCGTGTCGCCCTTGTCCGCAGGTATCACCATCCCGATCGGTGCCAGGATGCAAAACAGCACCACATGCCCTACAGGCACCAGGGTGTAAAGCGGCGCCATGTAGTCAAAGCACATGATCAACTGGATTCATGCACTGATTCGGTATGAGACACGCGCTAGAATTGACGGGCAAGAGCCCTCTATCGTCGAGGTAACAGCTCATAGGGAACCGCCGCTTGCCCTCGTGGACCGAGAGGACGAACAACGCCTCGTCAGCGTAGCACGCGACACGTTGAGCAGATACCACGCCCCCCCGACGTCAATGATGGCCTATCCGATTGCCTCGATGTCATTGCTTTGCACGGCAACGGCGCCATGTCCTACATCGACGTGATGGCACACGCGATATTTGAAAACGACCGTACGGGAGACAACCTACATCGGTCACTCCGCATTGACTCATTGCATTCGCTAGGGACTAGCAGGAGCGTGGCTGGATGTTGAAACCGCTGGAGAAGGAGGGGTAAAACATGGGCGATCAGCCTCCACAGGACATTGAGCAGCGGCACACCGACCAAACGGTTTCCCGTCGCATTCGCGTCGACCACTGGCAGCGCATGTCACCCGCACAGCGCGATGCGTTCGCAGCCCACGTCTTGACAGGCTGGCTGATTGGACGGTCGGGCCAGATGGCACCGCGCTACACCCAAGATGCAGCGGAGGTCATGCGTCTGCTGGCTGAGGTCGCGATGGGCGGCCGCATCGCGGGCTTCGCCGTGGAGTTCGCCCTGCTGCCCCATGCGTGGTCAGTGTTTATCGACGTGCCGGTGTGCCGTGGGTTAACCGTGCAGGAGCATACGGTCGGTGCCGATTTCTGCGATTCGGTTGTCATAGCGTTGTTGCGCGTTTTCGACGTGGACTTTGTCGCGTCGAACGATGACACTGCAGCGGGGACGCCAGGCGAACGGCGAGCTGTCAACGCCCTGCTCCAGCGCGTGTCACATGTTCTCACCGACGATCTCCCCGATGGCTGGCATGACGACCTCGTGCGCGCTTTCGGACGCTTTCGTCATCCACAGAACATGACCGCCTATGACCTGACGATGTGGATGTACGCCGCCCTCGCTCGGTTGCGCACGACGGAGATCGGGCAGGCAACAGATGACGATAACAGGTTGTAGAGGTTGTCAAGGCTGCGCGCTGCTCGTGGCGCGTGCCATAGAGCCCGCCGTCGAGGCCACATGCGGTCTCTGTGGGATGAAGCCCAGGCGCGTGGACCGAGGACTCCAGGACACGTTCTGCATCAATGTCACGAAGGAGGGAGACAAAGCGCATGCGTCAACCACTTACTCTTATGCCGACCTCACGCGCTGACCTCACCGTCACGATCACCCCGTCGCGCGCCCAAGCGTTCGCGCGTTGTCCGCTGCAGTACAGCGAGACATTTGGCAACGCACGCCCCGATGACATTAGCCGCCATCTTCAGGTAGGCCAGTACATCCACGAGTTGGTGGATCGCCACAACAAGGCGGTGATGGTGGGGCGCACACCGAGCATAGACGAGGTATTGGAGCAGACGCCGCTCCCCCTCCCACTCCGCGATGGCGGCGACGGGGAACTGTATGTGCATGACCTCGGCCGGGACTCACTGGAGGCTTACCGGGCTTTCCTGGAGGACCAGCGCTTCGCCGCCATCGTGGCCTCCGAGCGGTATGTGCGCACGCCGTCGCGGCCTGTAGCTGGCGTCCCGGGCTGCGCCATCGTCTTGTCGGGCCGCTTCGACCTCATCGCCACGCGCGTCTCCGCCTCGCCCGACGACAGCGATGGCAGCGCCCTCACCTCGGTCGTGTGCGTCGATGTGAAAACGTCGATCAGCGCGGACCTGGCCGACCAGCCATCCTCGGCTATCTACGATCACCTGGCCCGCTTCGCCTATGGGGCTGACGACGTGGAATTGATGCAGGTCACCCGAACGGGCCAGTGGACTAGCGTGCGGTTGACGCCGACGCAAATCGAGGTGGGCAAGGATTTTTGCCGGCGCATGGTGGCGGCTATACACGCACGGCAGTTTCCGGCCTATCCTGGAGGGCAATGCGACCATTGCCCGTTAGTATCCACCATCTGCCCCATGAATCGACCAAAACCCGGGTGGGACACCGCGTTCTAGCGCCCGTCGGCATCGACGCCGCCATCGACCAAGGAGGGGTATGTTCATGATGGCCACCAATTCATCCGTCGCAGACGCAGGCGCGCACGCTAGCGTGGTCATGCCGGCTTTCGCACCTTCGGTCGCCCATGATATGCCCATTCTGTGGTGCTCCACCTGTCGGCAAACTCATCAAATCGACGCTCGCGGACGGCGTCTGTGCCTGTGCCACCGCTACGTGCGCACCCTCGTGCGCCGCCTGAACGACGCGCTCATTGATGGCAGCGCGCCTGCGGTGGACGACATCGTCCGGCGTGCCGCCCCCCCTACCTGCCTCCGCGATGATGGCGACGACGAGCGCGCTACGCGCGCGTGGGGGCTCGCCTGTTTGCGGGCGTATCGCGATTTCCTGCGCGGCCAGCAGTTCGCGTGCATCATCGATTCCAGGCGCTTTATGCAGAGGTTTGCTCGCCCTTTGGCCGACCATTGCTCTGCGGTCGCTTTCGTCGGTTCTATCGATTTGACCGCGATACGGGTAGACAGCACGGTCTCCTGCGTAGCGTTGACGTTAGACTCCCTGCTGATCGTGTCCTCCGGCCAGTACGAGTCCGCGTCGGCCTTACGCTGCCGTGCTGCTCAGGTCTATGGAACCGATAGCGTCGAGGTGATCGTTATGGCACTGCCATCCGGCCGTTGGTGGAGCATGCGCAATGCGGGTGGGCCACGCTAGGCCAGAGGGATTGGGGTAGGGGAATAGCGGTTGTTGTGGCGTGTGAGAGCAGGTCAGAGAGTGGCCCCTGTATGGATGGAGGTGCCGCGTGTGCCGGACTAGAAAAAGCAAGTAAGCGCCCCCAGCCTCCAGGGCCATTTAGTTCTCGCGGCGACGGCGCGGCCCTCACCTCCAGCCCCTCTCCCGCGTCAGGGAGAGGGGAGCCGTCCTACGTGTGGTGGCTTTTCCCCTTGCCCCTTGAGGGAGAGGGGCTGGGGGTAAGGGGGAAAACTAAATGACCCTGCCCAGCCTCCTATCGCACCAGAGATCGCCACGACGCGACGCCGGAACCGAATAACCAAACCATGACCGGCGTCACTGTTGACCTATGTTATCGCTTAGCCACAGCCCCAGTTTGGGCAGGTCGATGCCGAGATCAACGCGCGGCTTATGCGCTACACCCGGCTCGCACGCATCGTCCTGCGGCTGCGGCCTGGCCTCACCGTGCCACGCATCACCCTCGGTCAGGCCGGCGACTGTGTCGTCAGGGTCGCGGTCGCCCTGCACAGGCTGAACGGCGCAGTTCGGCTTTGCTTGAGATACCGACCGCTCGGCCGATGCGATGACGTGCTTCCTGAGCCCAGGGGCATGGAGCAGCCTCTGTCGCAGTGCGCCGAAGGACTGGTCGCGCGGGTATCGCAGCAGGACACGCTCTGCGTAAGACAAGTAAAGCTCGTAGTCGTGGGGAGCGTCCTGGTCCCAGCCCCTGACCAGGGCGGGATACCAATCGGTGACAGCGCGCAGGAGCACACGAAACTCGGGCAACGACGCGGCCTTGGCGCTAGCTTGCCAGGCCACACACGCGGCCTCGAATGCGTCCAGCGTCGTTGCCTCGTAAATGCTCATGAATCTCGCGGCAAGGTCATACGCCGCTGACAAGCGAGGGATGCCCTGTGTGTACGGCTCAATAGACGGCGGCTGCCGCGGTGTCGAGAACAGCCAGCATTCGCGCTCTACTATGATATACATGATTTGCCATGCCATGTTCCGCACAGCCTTGCTCGAGTCGTCAAAGAACGCGGCTGCGATATCTCTCAACGCATCGTCAATGACTCGTGTGAGGCCACCGGTGGTGTACGTTAGGGTGAGGGCAAGGTGTGTGTAGGGCAGTTTGCATTGAACAACGGCCTCGTATTCCATCGCATGGACGCCGACATACGCGTGTGTGATGCGATCGCGGTCCGGTAGGCGCTCTAGCCAATCCCGCAGACGATCGATACTTGTGTCCGGCAGGATATCGAGGAGCGTGCAGGCGCCGACGTTGGTCAGCAGCCATCGATCGTGACCGTGGATGTGCGCTACCTCGATGCCAAGGGTAGCGGGGGTACGCAATCCAGCCAGCATGCGGGCATCATCACGTTCTCGCTGGTCCTTAGCAATGTTGCGGATCGTCCGCTCGCTCAACCCGACCTCGGCGGCGATAGCGATATTTGTCTGGCGCACCAATTTGGCCAGGATGTACATGAGCAGACGGCGCGTCACGCCGCGCCCCCGCTGACTTGGGCCCTCCCCGTCCGCCAGGTGGACGTTTGCGTCTTGCCAGGGCAAAGGGTGGAAAACGGGTTCGCCGCACGCGCCGCATTTGGAGATCCGACGCAGGGTGAGGGACACGTGCTTGCCGGCACATGGACAGTCCTGGAACGTCCACGCCCCACTGCTCAAAAGCGACCACGGTCCCCGTGCCCGGCACGATGGGCACACGACAGGAGGCTTACAAGGCACCAGCACCCGGCGAAGCGTGGCGCCGGCCTCCTTTTCCGACAACACATACCAGCCCGGATAGTCCGGGTCCACCGATAACGCTCGGCTAGAGGACACGCTCATATCTCACTCCGTCCGCACCGCCATTCGACCTGTGCGGAGTCACGTTCCCCATCGACGCCTGGCTTCCGGCCAACGCGCCGCCCACTTGTGCCGCAGCATAGAGGTCGGCGTACGGCTTGCCCCCAAAGCATCCGCATGAAAGCGCCTCTTATTTCAGTCGATTCCGAGGGACCAAACTCCGCGCGATGTCGAATGGTCCTCGGCGCGATCCATAGCGTCGCGCCCCATACCATCGTCCCGTATGGTCGGTGTCACGACGGGACAATAGGTGGGCTGATTGTCTATATACGAAAATCCGACCGACCAAACTCATTATGTGGCGACGAAAGGAGCATATTCGATTTGTTGTTATAGCGACGCATTTTATCAAGGTTGCCGCTGAATAAATGGGGAGTGACGGTATCTTATCGAAAAGTCGGGGGGCTAGGCCGCCGCGAGCGCTACGGGGGCGTGGGCCTCAGTCGCGCGTTGGGTGATGAGATCAGCCAGGGAGGGCATGCGGTAGGCGCCGGAGAGGCGGTCGT
>JAABUV010007231.1_pt1 | contig 11724 bp, 15 predicted proteins | sample 5559971 | NCBI WGS metagenome assembly JAABUV01 (sample SAMN10711881, study PRJNA513362) | rock metagenome | isolation source: Antarctica rocks | place: Antarctica: Victoria Land, Knobhead nord | collected 2015-12-19
ACGCTCGGTGCGAATACTGTCATAATCTGTGTCCTCCTCTGGACCTTTTAGAGCGCGGGTTGCGCCGGCGCCTCAGCGGAGGCGATGGGCGACGGATCGGCCGGCGCGGGCGTGGGCTCCGGTTGCGCCTCAACGGGCGCGGCTTGGGCAGGCTGCGCGGGCGTCGGTTGCGTGGCCGCGGCGTCGGCGAGGGTAAACGTGCTGCTCGTGGCGAGGGCGCGGGCCTCGGCCTCGGGCAGGTCGCGGCTCTCGCCGGGCTGCCACTCCTCGGGCTGGATGGTCGGCGTGCGCATGACGGCGCCGGCGCTGTTGGTGACGATCATCGGTCGTAGTCCTCCGGGGTGAAGAGTTCGCGGACGCTCACGCGCCCGTAACACCCGATAAATAGCTGGTCCAGATAGCGCAGATACGGCCCCTGGGGGTCGAACGTGGCCTCGAAAAGATCGCCGGCGGAGAGCACCTGGGGCGTGCCCTGCGCGTCCATGAGCAGGCGCACGGAGCGCCGGGCGAAGGCGGCGTCCAGGACCGCCACGGCGGCGTACATGTCGGACACCGCCGCCTGCTTGGTCTCGCCGGTCACGTCCGCCGGCGCGTGCAGGTAGACGTAGCCGTAGATGTTCTGCTGGCCGGCCGGGTCGCTGTCCCCCTGGCCGCGCTCACCCGGCCACACCTGCGTCGTGCGCAACGTGAGCGGGAACAGGTTGATGCTCGGCAGGACGGGCGCGTAGATGTCCACGGGTCGATCCAGCAGCGTGACGCCGGGCACGAGCGGCGCGAGTGTCGCCACCAGGCGGTCGAGCGTGTCGATAAAGCTCATGGTTTTCCCACCGTCTCCAACGCCACATGCGTGCGTACCAGCACGGCCTCGCCCGTCGCCGCGACGCGCCGCTCGGCCATGACGCGCTGGGCGTCCAGTGTATCGATCAGGCGCTGATTGATCGACACCCCGCCGACCTCGTGGCCCTTACTAAAGGCAAACGCGCCGCCGACGCTAAACGCGAGCGCGGCGGCGCGTCCGTTGGCGCCCACCCGCCCGGCGATCGGGGCGATGAAGTGGGCCTGGGTCCCGAGGAACTGAAACGGCAGATAGGGCGCGTCGTTGGTCAACTGGCCACCGCCGTCGGTGTTGATGGTCGCGTGCCACTCGTCTTGCGCATGAATTTTGTTCGTCGGCGTCGCGGGCGTGTCCTGACCGCGCGGCGTGGCCTGTTGCATCGCCGCCTTAGCGTCCGCGAGGATGCGCTGGACGACCAGGCGCAGCTCCGGGTTGAGGCGCTTTTGCTCACGCCGGATGATGGTCGCCGCGGCGGTGAGTTGGCGGGTGTCGACGGTGAGGGACGCGCTCACGACGGGCCTCCGACGAGCTGCACATCCACCAGGCCGAGCGGGTCGGGCTGGCGCGTGACGCGGCCCACGCGGTACTGCGCCGGGTCGGGCGGGACGGTCGAGCCGTCCAGGGCGACGATCGTCACCACGTCGCCGCGCTTGTAGTCCGCGTCCGGCGCATCCACGATATGCGCCGGGTCGAGCGCGCCCATGCCCGCGGCGATCTGCTCGTCCGTGCTGGGGTAACGTAGCCCCACACGCCGATTCGTGTAGGCGGGCACGCTGTGCTGACCGTTGCGGCTGACGCTCACGGTCGCGTTGATCAACAGGTACTGCGCGGCGTTGCCCGAGGCGGGTCCGTACTTGGTCATGTGCACGTCCTGCCCATACTGATGACCATCGACGGCGGCCGGCTGCACATCGTCGACGCGGTAGACCCACAGCCCGTAGGTGTAGAGGTCCCCGATCTCCACGCCCATCCCCGCCGGCACGATGCCGTCGAGGTGGTCCATGGCTGTCTCCGGGTTCTGCGACTCCTTGTCCTCACGCACCACCATCCTGATCGTGACGGTCGCGCCGCGCGCCCCGCGCGTGCCGGCGAACGGCGGCAAGAGGTGCTGCAACTGCACCTGCACGGGGACGTACGGGGCCAGAGTCACGGCGCTCAGGTTCAGGACCTTCGCCACCAGGTACCACTCACCCCCGCGGTCGATCAATTGTCCCGGGACAATCGTGGCGCCCGCGTCGAGCATGCCTGTCGTGAAGTCGGCGCTGTTGCGCAAGCTCTTGAGGGCGGCCGCGTTGGACAGGATGAGGCTGGAGTCCACCGGATTGAGCCCGGCGCTATCCATCAGCGTCGCGGCGTTCGCGGGATCGGACAGCAACATATCGTACACGGAAGACACAACTACCACCAGCCCCGTCCGCGCCCGATCGGCGCGTTGGTCCCCGGCCAGCCCTGCCCGTAGGTCGGGCTGTCGGGGTCGAACGGCGACGCGCCGGCCGGCGCCATAAACAGCGACGGCCACGCGGCGGCCGGGCGCAGCCGGCCCAAAGACTCGTAGCCCTGGCGCATGTACTCCTGCTGCGTCGCCGCCCAGTCGATCCCGCGCGTGACGGAAATGATCTCGGTGCGCTCCTGCGTGGCGATGAGCTGCTGTAGGAGTGGCACGAGGTGCGCGCAGGTGAAACTGAGGGCGGCGGCGATCACGAAGGCCTGGGCCTGCGCGCCATTGCCGCCGGCGTACAGCGCCGGGACAGCGGCCCCGGCCAGAATGGCCGCGAGGTCCGCCGCCGAGGCGACGCGCGCCAGCACGGTCGCCTCGGCGCGCCCCAGCACCCCGAACGACGCGATGGTGGCGTCGGGGACAAGCGCCAGGGCGCGCGCCGGCGGCACAAGCGGCAGGCAGAGACTACGCACCTGCGCGTAGGCGTCCGCGCTCGTGAGAATCCGTGGCTGATACACCGGCAACGGCATGGCGCGTTTCTCCCTTTTCCTTTCTCGTGTCTATCCCGATCGGTCCGTGTCCTCTACTTACCTTTCGAGCCCTCGGCCGCGGCCTGCTCGGCGGCTTTCTGGGCGCCCTCGGCGCCGGTGGCCTCGCCCGCGCCGCTCGGTTCCGAGACGCCGCCGGCGACGGCCACTTGCGTGGCCGTCGCGCTGGACGGGACGGCGGCCTTCGCCGCCTTACGTCGCGCGCGGGCGCCCTGCACGGCGTCGTCGATGCGCGCGCGTTCCCGCTCGTCGAACACGTCGATGAGCCGACCCTCGGCGATGGCGGCGGACACGTCCGCCGTGCGCGGTACGTCCTGGACGGGCGTGAGTATCTGCCCGTCCTCATCGCGGATAACCTGACCATCCTCGGGGTCGAAGCCCGTGACGTGGATGTCGTGGTGTTCCGCTCCGTCGATGTGGTGTTCTTTGTAGATACCGTGACTATGGGTTGTACGAACCGCGATTGTTCCGGCCATACTGGTCGTGCCTCCGTTGTCGTTAGGCGTCGGCGCCCGCGTCGATCGTCCATCACGCGCGAGCGCCCCTTCATCTCTACGTCCTGGTTCTACGTCCAGGTCAGCCGCTCCCGCCGTTATTGCAACGAGAGGGTCGTGCTCGCGCTGGTGATGATCTTGCTGAAGCCAACATTTTGGCTCATCGTGAGAAAGCGGCGCTGATGCAGAATGTCGGCGTCGTTCTCGGCGATCTCGCTGTCGTTCTCCATCAACATCTCGAGCGCCTGGCTCTTGTTCAGGCCCACGAGCATCCCGCCCGGCGCGTACGGTAGGTAGATCAGCTTCACATCGCTCCAGATCTCGCTGTCGGGCAACTCGACGCGGCCCATCTTGACCTGCCCGTTGCCGCCCTCCAGCAGGCCCAGGAGCAGGGTCGGATTGATGGTCGGCATCTGCAGCGTGAGCACCTGCAAGATCTCGTTCATGCGGCCTACGACGGCGGTCATGCCGAGCGGGTACATGCTCGCGCGCCACTGCAGCCACGCCTGGTACGTGAGCCTCTTGGCGATCGTCGAGGTCGCCGCCGGGTCGCCCTGCTGGGCCAGGTACGGGTCGGTCACCGTGCCGAGGCCGGCCGCGGCGGCGCTGTCCAGCGTGGTCACGTTGTAGTTCGTGGCCGCGTTGTTGTTGCCGTCGCCGTTCACGAGGACGTCGACCGCGTCGGCGGCCTGGTCCTGGCGCACCTGCGCGCGGACGCGCTCGGTGATGACGGTGAACAAGGGGATGCGGATGCGGCGCAGGATCTCGTAGGTCATCTCCAGCGCGCCGCCGTACTTGGGTAGCGTCACCGACTGGGAGACGATCTTGCCGAACAGGCGCGGCAGCTCCTCACCCTCGGCCACGCGCGAGAGCCGGCGGCCCTGCACCGTGTCCTTCAGGTAGATGGACTGATACACGGGCTCGTCGACGCCCGTCATGACGGCGATGAGATCGGCGAGCACGTCGTCGGCGAGCGGCTGCACGCGCAGGATGCGGTTGATGAACTCGGGGAACAAGGCCCAGGACTGCGGCTGGTTCGACTCGAAACGCTCCGTGGCCCACTGCTCGCGGGGTAGGTCGCGCTTGCCGTCGTTGGTTTTGGGCTTCCAGAACTCGCCCACCGTCGAGGCGGGCAGGCCGCTGCGGTGGTCATCCTCGGTGCGGATGTTGAAGCGCGCGAGCTGACGCTCGTAGGCGTCCAACTCGTCGTCGGGGTCGCCGGGCTGGACCTCGTTGAGGTAGGCGCTCACGGTCAGGCCGGCGGCGCGGGCGCGGCGCACCATGTCGATGCCGACCGGCGCCTCGCGCGGATCGGCTAACCGATCCGCGGTCTGAATCTCGATCTCTGCCATTGGTCTCGTGCTCCTTCTACGTGGCTCACACCCCGGGGGGCGCGGCGGGTCGAACAGGCGGATAGGCGTCGAATGGGACGCCTAGTATTTACGGACGATGCACTTGAGGACGGCGACGGCGCCGGGCTGCACCGGCTCGGGGTCGAGCTCGAAACCCTCGCACATCGCGCCCAGGAACGTGGCCGACGCCTGCACATTGCCCGCGCCGTCCACGGCCACGGGATGGCCAATCAGCGGCACGTTCGCGCCGGTCACGAAGGGCAGGTGCATGTACCCGGTGTGCTGGACGCCCACCGACCCGTCCTGCTCCACGACGCGGATCTGGCCCAGCAGGTAGCCCCCGGCCGCGCCCAGCCCGGCGACGGGTCCGCCCTGCCCGGTCGCGACGTTCGTCGCGGCCAGCCCCACCTGCGCCGACATCCCCGGCGCGAATCCGTTGGCCGTCAGCGTCGGCGGGACGATGGTCCCGTCGCCGGGGTACGTGATGTACTTGGCCGCGACCCGGTTGAACTTGTAGACCTTGCGTACACTTGCCACTGCTTTGCCCCTCCATTGCTATGTCCACGTCCCGACGCCGCGCGCGGGACACGTCTTACTTGCTGTTGCCGCGCGCCCCGCGCGTGCCGCCGGCCTTGAAACTCGACGAATTGCGGCGTGCCCCGGTGGCCTGCCCTGCCGTTGCCCCTGTGACGGGGGCCGTCCCCCCACTGCCGCCCAGAGGGCCACCGGCGGGCTGCGTCTGCCGTCCGCCCGGTCCCTCGCGGAACCGCGCGCGCAGCTCATCCGCGTCCGTGCCGGGATTGTCGCGCGCGCCGAACCGCTCGCGCGCCGCCAGGTTGCGTCGCTCCAGTTCGTCTTGCAGGTCGGCCACGGAGAGCGCGCCGAGCATGCGGTCGTTGACCGCGCGGCCGTAGCTCGCGCCCATCGCGCGCACGCCCGACTTGTGGTTGAGCTCGACCAGGTAGCGCCGGAAGGCGTCGCCGTCCTCGGCGCGCGGCTTGAAGTCGTCGCGCTCCTGGACCACGGCCCTGATCGCGTCTGTCGGCGACTGCGCGCCGGACAGGGTGAGACCGGCCGCGCCCAACGCGCGGGTGATCTCCGCCGACGCCTCCGCCGACAGGCCGGCGAAAACGGTACCAGCCGCATCCGTCGGCTGCCGGCTCTCATCGCCGCGCACGGGCGGCGTGGCGTCACGCCCGTCACCGTCTTGTGGCCCATTGATCGCTTCGTCGAGCGCGTCCGTCCGTGTCGCGTCCGGCGCCGTCGCCGACGGCGGGGTCTCCGCCTCGCCGACCGGCGCGCCCGCGTTCGTCTTCGCTGTCATGTCGAACATCCTCCTGCCGCCCAGGGCGGCCTGCCAGTCGATATGCCGCGCCATGTGGCGCCCCGTCATGCGGTCGATGTCCCGCACATCAGCCTCCGAGAGCACGCCGGCGGCGACGAGCTGCTGGCCCTTGTCGACCATGCGCGCCGGGATCGTCCCGCCCGGGTTGGCCCCGCGCCACACCGGGCTGTACTCCTTGAGGCCCGCGTCCATCACCGTGGCCGTCGCGCGGTGCTTGTCCTTGCCCTCGTTCGTGGTGACCATCATGCCGGGAAAGTGCGTACACTCCCGGCTACGCATGAGGTCCTCCCCGCACTCGTCGCACTTGTACCAGTAGCCCGCACCGCGCACGCGCCCGGGCGCGTCGCCGAACGTCACCGAGAGGTCGGTCAGGACCGCCGACTCGATGGCGCGGATGATGTCGTCGTTCGACGTCGTGCTCGTCGTCAATCCGCGCGGCAGGTAGAACGAACTGGCGAACGCCGGCTTCGTCTTGGACGCCTTGATGTGGTATCCGCGCGGCGTCACCAGGGTGTCGTGGATGACCTGACCGGTGATCGAGCGTCCGATGGGCAGGTCGCCCGCGAACATCCCGCGCGTCGAACCGTGGTTGTTCAGGATCGGCACGCCGGCCGCCGCGTCCTCGGCGAAGTTGGCCAGCGTCGTCCCGGGATCCATATGCGTGAAATAGGAGTCGAGCGACGTGTCGCTGGGCCGCGCGTCGGCCACGTAGATATCGCCGCGCGTCAGCGTCTTGGGGCTGCGCCGGTTGATGATGTCGAGTTCGTCGTCGCTCGGCTCGCCCAGCGACACGATGTCTCCGCGCGTGGCCCCGCCGTCGAGGAGAACGTCGTCCCGTTCATCGAAGTCCTGTCCTTTACCGGCCATTGGTGTCTCTCCTTTGCGTCCGTCCTGGCCTCTCATCCGCACGCTCCGGCCGTGACGTTGGGAGGATGCCCGGCGCGTTCTGGTCGGGCCGGACGATCTTGCCCTGGCCGCAGTAGGGGCATAGGCGCGCGTCCTCGGTCGGTAACAGCGGCACGTCACGGCCGCACTGGGAACAGGTCATCGTCATCGCGTCCTTCCACGGTTGTCCGTTCATCGTCGTCATCTCCTCACGCGTTAGGGCGTCGCCGGCGGCCCGGCCGGCGCGGCTGGCTTCTGATCGGGGACGCTGCCCTGGGGCGCGATCGGCGTCGGGCTGACCGCCTTCGACCCCGTGATTGCCTCGCTTGCCTGGTCTTGGCTAACCCAGCCCTGGTCGCGGCTGTAGGCCCAATTCGCCTGCTCCTGGGCGATAGCTTGCGCCTGCACGAGCCGGTTGTGGATCTCCACTGGCGCCCACACCGGCGCGACCAGCGCGGCGTGCCCCAGCAGTTGGAGCGACACACCCAGCGCCCACGCCAGCGCGTTGCCCGCCGCCTCGCGGAACACGTCGATGGTCGCGGCGTAGATGTTGAGCTCGACCTGCGCGTAGGTCTCCGTCGAACCGACGTGCTCGCCCATCAAGACCGGCAAGGTCTTGCAGCCGGCGATGACCTGCATGCGGATCGCGGCCAGCAGCTTCGACACGTCGAAGAGCTGGGAACCGGCGGCCGCGTTCGTCGAGTTGACCGCCACGTAGTCGGGATGGACGTAGGCGTCGTCGGGGTTCATGGAGTTATAGGCGCCGATGATGTCGTCGAGGCGCGCCTGCACGAACAGCGCGAACTGGTCGGGGTCCTGCCGCACGTCCTGCGGCGCGACGTTCAGGATGACCTCCATCAAGAGCGAGATGTCGATCTTGGGCCAGCCCTGGGCGTGGATCACCCGTTGCAGGTCGCGGTAGACCTGCGCCTGGAAGAACACGTTCTGCAGCACAGGGGCCGCGGGCGGGCGGCCGTACACATCGTCCACGTAGGCGTCGATTGGGGTATAGCCGAACAGCTCCTGGTTGAGCCGGCGGTAGGGGAGGACGCCCGAGCCCCAGGCCCACTGCTGTTTCTGGAAGGGCACGGGGACCTGGTTCTCGTCGCGCTGGAACCAGATCGTGTTCGGGTTGACGGCGAAGATGTCCTCCACGTCGTCGAGCGCGTCCGTCGGCGCGATGTCCAGCGCCACGGCCCCCTGGATGAAGGCGGAGGAGAGGAGTTGTACGACGAGCGCGGGGAAGCCACCCTGCCGGCGATTGAGGCGGGCCATCAGGGCTTTGACCAGCGCCTGGCCCCGCGCGTCGTCGGCCCCGCCGACCGTGGTGACCTTGAAGGTCAGGTCAGTCCCGCTGACACGTAGCACGTTCCACAGGGCCAGCGACACGTCGGGGTTCAGGTCCGCGAGCAGGGTCAGGAGCTGCCCCGCCTCGAACTGGCTTGTATCGATGTTGGCGAGGTCGAGGGCCTGGTACTCGCGTCGGTAGATGAAGCTGAAGGAGCCCAACCCGAACGGGTTGAGATTGACGGGTTGCGTCTGCCGCCCGCCCGCCAGCGCCGGCGGGTTTGTCATGGACCCGCCCGTGTCCTTGTTCGTCGTCACCGGTGGCGCCGCCGCGCCCGGCGTGGCGATCCCTCCCAACGGAAAGGGCGCGGCGGCCTCCGCTGAGGCGCGTGTCTGCCCCGACGACGGGAGCGGCGTCAGCGGACGCACAGGCTGGGACGGGCGCGCGAGGGGACGCGAGACCGGCCGTCGCCCGCGTAGGGCTCTGGCCGCCTCGTTCAGCCGTTCGCGCCATGTCGCTCGTGCCATGATGTCCCGCGTCCCCCGTTTTTTTCTCTACCGGCGCGCGCCGGCGCCGCTGATGACCCGACCAGCCGTAAATGGCAGCGCCGCGACCTTCGGCTCGCCCAGCCTGGCTTTCGCCAGCGCCAGCGCGCACACGGTGTCGTCGTGCAGCCCCTCCGGCGCGCTGTAGCGGACACCCGTGCGCGTATACGCGTATTCAAAGGTGTCGAGTTCGTCCACGATCACACCCTCGGGATAACCCACCGCGCCCTGCTGAATGGCCGCGGCCAGGCCTTCCATCAGTTGCTGTTTGCTTGGCGCGGTGAACTTGAAGCCCTCGTAATTGGGGCGGCCGGCCGCGAGGGCCGTCGCCCCCGGCCGCGTCCCGGTGGCCTGGGCGTACGGCCGCTGCAAGGCCTCCAGGATGGGATCGCCCACGCCGGTCGAGTCGACGAGCGCCGGCGTGTGGCCCACCAGGTCCTCGATGCGCGCGATGGTCTCGCGCCAGGGGGACTGCCACCGTTCGAAACGACAGGTGTGGCCCTGCGCATCGAGCGCGAGACAGACCGTCCAGTCGTGCGACTTGGCCAGGTCAATCCCCCACGCGGCCGGCGGCAGCGACGAGAGTGGGCGCACGCAGGCGCGGATGGCCGAGAGGCCGAAGGGGTTGCCACCGTCGTCGCTCGGCTCGCACAGGTAGAGCTCGCGAAACACGGCGTCGGGCAACGTGCGGCGGGCATCCTCGATCTCCTCCGCGTCGAGCACGCCGGCGGCCACGGCGTCGCGCGCGGTGATCTTGGTGTAGCGCATGCCCGGCTCACCCGACTCCGCGCGACGCGCCAGCTGATAGGCCCAGTTGCGCCGCCCCTTCACGTTGCCGATGATGCGCAGCGGGCCGCGCGTCTGCGTCAGCGTGGAGCGCACGGCGTGGAACGCGTCCTCTTTGACGCGGCTGGCCTCGTCGATCACCGCGGCGTACACATCCTCGCCGTAGAGCGAGTCCGTCTTATCACCACCCTTAAACCACAACACCGCCCCGTTGGCCAGCGTCAGCGTGAGCTCGGTCTCGTTGGCGGTGTACACCTCCGGGGGCAGGCCGCGCTTGAGGCGACGGAACGCGATGCGCGCCTGCGGATAGATCGGCGCGACCCACCAGTAGTTGCGGCCGGGGACCGTACAGGCCATGGCCTGCTCGGCGAGCCAACACATACACGACACAGTTTTCCCCGATTTTGTGCTGCCTTCGATCACGCTGTAACGCTCGGGACAGAAGAATGCTTCGGTCTGCTTCGGATACATCCATGGTCGCTCGTAGACCCAGGGCCGCGTCATCGTCGCCGTCATGGGGCCGACTCCGGGCGCGCGCTGTCGATCTTGATGGTGAACACGATAGGCGCGTCTTTGCCGTCCGTGTCCGTCAGCGCCACTTTCTGGGGCGCGTCCACGCCCTGCAGCTTGGTCAGTGTCGCCTCGGTGTCCCGGATCGTGTTCATCCAACTCACCTTGATCACGCGGAAAGGCGGCGGCTTCTTCTCTTTGTGCGTTCCGCCATCCATGTCCGGGGCGTCATGCTCACGGTCGTAGTCGCCCTCCAGCCAGCGTCGCTCACGGTCGCACTCGTCGTTGTAGCCCTGCCAGGCCTCCTCGATGATGCGCTCGTACGTCGCGATCGCCGCCGCGCGCGCCCGCTTCTTCTGATCCTCGGCCCAGGTATCAAGGCGCTTCGTGAGCGCCTTGACATCCTGCGTCACCGTATCCTTGTCGATTTCCAATTCCTTGGCGATCTCGCGGTAGGATTTGCCGGCGATGAACAGGCGGAAGACGTTGGCGCGGCGTATCTCGCGCGCGGGATCACTGCTACAACCCATGGATGATCGGCTATCCCTTTCGGATACGGATGATAGACGGTCCGGGCGCGCGGCGATAAAACGTGGACCACGCCCCGGACAGACACGAGACGAAGCGCCAACAGACCATCTGTAAGCGCGCACCTACAGCGCGCAACGGCCCCACACAGTCAGGGGCGGTGTCCAGAGATGACCTGCCAGCTCGCCTCATGCGCGTGTAGGCTAGGCGACATCATGCGGGGAGACAAGGGGCCGGGCGAGAGAGGTCAACCCGCCTGCGTCATATAGGCGGGCCGCGCGGTCTCATCCCACGGCAAATAACCCAGCTCGCAGCCCGGCGCGAAGCGCGCGCTCACCCATTCGGCCAGCCGATCCCGGAGCCGGAGGGGCACGCTCCACACACTCTCCTTGGAGCGCCAGGTCATGTCGCCGTGCGTGGGGAAGGTGGCGCGAAAGTCGGCCCGCAGCGCCTGGTAGTCGGCCGTGCTACCCGCGCGCCAGGCGATCAGCAGACGGCCGTCGCGCTCCACGCAGCGCACCCGCGCCTCACGCGCCGTGAGCCGTCGGAGCGAGGTCGCGGGAGCCCCACAGGACGCACAGGAGGGGCATGGGACGCGGGCGGGCCGGGGTGTGACACCCATCAGGCGACCTCAGCGGAGGACACCACGGCGTCCGCCGCCGGGATCGTCACGGTCAACCCGTGCGCGATACGCAGTGCGTCCACGGCCGCGAGTTCGACCAGAGCGCCGGCCAGGCGCACGGACAGGTCGCGTGTCAGTGGTTTCTGCGCGCTCGTCTGGTCACTCAAATACTCAACCTCGGCGCGCGTCAGCGCCAGGTAGATGTATGGCTCTCCCTCTGTCATCTCTTCTCACCCCTCCGCACGCGTCGGTGTGGCGCGCATGTGTGATCCGCGTGGATACGCTGTCTGCTGTTGGCTCAACGGTACGCGATGAGAGGGCTGGGACCAAGGGGCCGGGCGCATGACAGAGGTTAGAGCCCGGCGGCCTGGAGGTCCTCCACCGACGTTGCGACGAGGCAGCGCGCGCCATAGCCGCGCAGGGTGTCCATCATCGCCTCTTGCCGCGCCGTCGGCCGCTTGCCCGGTCGCTTGACCTCCACGAAGAGCGCCCGACCGTCTTTGATCGCCAACACATCGGGCGTTCCGGCGGGCAGCATATGGACCGGA
>JAABUV010007232.1_pt1 | contig 11724 bp, 7 predicted proteins | sample 5559971 | NCBI WGS metagenome assembly JAABUV01 (sample SAMN10711881, study PRJNA513362) | rock metagenome | isolation source: Antarctica rocks | place: Antarctica: Victoria Land, Knobhead nord | collected 2015-12-19
CCGACGAGGACTACGGCGGCTTCAGCGCCCGCGTGGCCGAGAGCTTCGACAGCGTCGACCTGCTGCTCGCCGCGCGGGCGGAAGCCGAGGAGGCCGAGGCCCGCGCCAAAGCCGCGGGCGAGACCCCGTTGCCGTTCGCCAGGGACCCCAAGAAGGCCGCCGCGCCCGCCGCCGATCCGCTCAGCAATCCCGGCACGGGCGGCAAGCTCAGTGCCCTGTTCGACGCGCTGCCGGGGGGGCTGCTCGAACCCGAGTCGCCCGCGGCAGGGAACATGGGGCCGGAGGGGATGGGTCTGGGGGCACTGGGCGCACTGGGGGATGCCTCGGGGGTCGAGTCCGCCCTGTCCGCCAAGGACTTCCTGAGCGGCGACCTGGCCGGGAGCAGCTTCCAAGACACCGCCGCCCGCAGCGTGGTCTCGGGCGAGACGCAGGACCTGGCCGACATGCACATCGACGAGCTGCTGCGGCTGACCGTGCAGTCGGGCGCGTCCGACCTGCACCTGTCGGTGGGTTTGCCGCCGATGGTCCGCAAGGACGGCAAGCTGATCGGGCTGCCCTTCGAGAAGGCCCGCGAGGTCGACACCCAGCGGATCGTCTTCGACGTCCTGAACAACTCGCAGATCGAGAAGTTCGAGCGCACCCACGAGCTGGACTTCTCCTACGGCGTCAAGGGCGTGGGCCGGTTCCGGTTCAACGTCTACCGCCAGCGGTCGTCGGTCGGCTGCGCCATGCGCGTCATCCCCAACGTCGTGCCGAGCATGGCGGACCTGAAGCTGCCGGCCGTCATCCGCTCGTTCACGCAGAAGCACTCGGGGCTGGTCCTGGTGACGGGGCCGACGGGTTCGGGCAAGTCCACCACCATCGCCTCGATCATCGACATCATCAACTCGGAGCGCGAGGCGCACATCCTGACCATCGAGGACCCCATCGAGTACCTGCACTCGCACAAGAAGAGCATGGTCAACCAGCGGGAACTCGGCACGGACACCGACTCGTTCACCAACGCCCTGCGGGCGAGCCTGCGCGAGGACCCCGACGTGATCCTGGTCGGCGAGATGCGCGACCTCGAAACAATCGCCGCCGCCATCACCCTGGCCGAGACCGGACACCTGGTGTTCGCCACGCTGCACACGCGCTCGGCCCCGGCCACCATCGACCGCATCGTGGACGTGTTCCCCTCGCACCAGCAGGAGCAGATCCGCATCCAGCTCTCGACCAGCATCGAGGCGGTCGTCGCCCAGCAGCTCCTGCCCCGCATCGGCGGGGGCCGCGTGGCCGCCATCGAGATCATGGTGGCGACCAGCGCGCTGCGTAACCTGATCCGCGAGGGCAAGACGTACCAGATCTACTCGATCATCGAGACCGGCCATCAGTACGGGATGCAGGCCATGGACCGGGTCCTCTCCGACCTGCACCGGGGCGGCCAGGTGACCTTCGAGGAGGCCGCGTCCCGCGCCATCGACCGCGAGAACTTCCAGCGGCTCGTCAAGGGCTACTGAGAGCGGCTCGTCAAGGGCTACCGAGGCAGGAATCTCGCCCGCCCCCCGCGAACTGTGGTCAAACACAATCGCGACGAGGGGGACACACGATGCAGTATACGAGTTTGGGCAGGTCTGGGCTGAAGGTCAGCCGCCTGTGCCTGGGCACGATGAACTTCGGCCCGCAGACGACCGAGGAAGACAGCTTCCAGATCATGGACCACGCGCTGAGCGTGGGCATCAACTTCTGGGACACCGCCGACGTCTACGGCTGGAAGCAGGGCGAGGGCGTCACCGAGCAGATCATAGGCCGCTACTTCGCCCAGGGCGGCGGGCGGCGCGAGAAGGCCGTCATCGCCACCAAGGTCTTCGGCGGCATGAGCACCGAGGCGAACAAGGACTGGCCGAACACCAATCGCCTGTCCGCCCTGCACATCCGCCAGGCCTGCGACGCCAGCCTGAAGCGGCTCGGGACCGATTACATCGACCTGTATCAGATGCACCACATCGACCGCGAGACGCCGTGGGAGGAGATCTACCAGGCGTTCGAGGTCCTGGTGCAGCAGGGCAAGGTGCTCTACTTCGGGTCCTCGAACTTCGCCGGCTGGCACATCGCGCAGGCTTCGGAGATGGCGAAGCACCGGCACTTCCTGGGCCTGGTCTCGGAGCAGTCGCACTACAACCTCAACGTGCGGATGCCCGAGCTTGAGGTCATCCCCGCCTGCGAGAAGTACGGCCTGGGCCTGATCCCCTGGTCGCCCCTGGCCGGCGGACTGCTGGGCGGCATCCTGCAAAAAGAGGCCACGGGCCGGCGCGCGGGCATGGACATCGAGGCCAAGCGCCCGCAGCTAGAAAAGTGGGAAGGGCTGTGCCGCGACATGGGCGAGAAGCCCGCCGACGTGGCCCTCGCGTGGCTGCTGGCGAACCCGGTCGTGACCGCCCCGATCATCGGCCCGCGGACGATGGAGCAGCTCGACGGGTCGCTGCGGGCCTTGGAGATCAAGCTGGACGACGACGCCAAGAAGAAGCTCGACGAGATCTTCCCCGGCCACAGAACCGCCCCCGAAGACTACGCCTGGTGAACCGACGCGAGCAAGGAACCAGAGAAAGCGCGGGCCGAACGGCCCGCGCTTTCTCTGGTTCTCTGGCATCAGCATCTCAAGTCAGGATGTCCCATCCGCAGGGTCTACAACGACGATGCCCGGACCGAGGGCGGCGGGCAGCGTCTCGAACCGCCGGAAGTCTGCGGCGTTAAACGTCAGCAGGCGCGTGACGCCGTAGACGAGCATGGCGGCCACAAGGCGCGCATCATGGACCTGCTTACCTGATACGCCCTTTGCGGCGATTAGTGCGCGCCAGACGAAGTAGATCGCGTCTGTGTCGGATAGGATGTCGAACTCTTGCTCCAAAACAGTCAGCTCATTGTCGGCGACCGCCGGGGGAAGGCCAAGACCATTTTTATCAAGGGGACGGGTGGCTGTGTTTCGGAACTCAGTCAGATTTTGGCGCGCGACATGGAGAGTCTCTCCTTGGCCTCGCAAACGGACCACACCATTCACTGCCGCCTCAAACTGCGGGTGTTGCGGCTGCTGCCGACGGAGCAAGATGTTGGTATCAGTCAGGCAAGCCATGGTCATTACCACTCATCGTCGTAGATGTCTTCGCGCCGAAAGTCGGAGTTCGGGGACGGCAAATTACGGGCTTTAGCCCGCTCTGCTCCTTCAAGCCAGGATTGGATGAACTCTTCTTTTGTCAGCGCCGAGCGGATGATGGCCGGGACGGGCTGATGCAGGGCCGCTTCGATAAGCTGCGACAGATAGGCGTCGGCATTCTGGCCGCGCTCGGCGGCCTTCCGGCGCACCTGGCTTTCGAGTCCGGGTTCCAGCGTCAGGCTCATGGCTTGTCGTCCTTCCTGTCGTCTCTCTTCGGCAGGCGGGTGACGGTGATGCCAAGCTCTCGGAGCTGCTTGCCTTCCACCTCGGAGGGCGCGTCCATCATGGGGTCGAAGCCGCCGCCGGACTTGGGGAAGGCGATGACCTCGCGGACGTTGTCGTCGTCGGTCAGGTACATGATCAGGCGGTCGATGCCGGGTGCCATGCCGCCGTGGGGCGGGGCACCGAAATCGAAGGCATCGAGCATGTGCCCGAACTGGGCCTGAATCTGGTCGTCGCTCTTGCCCAGCATCTTGAAAATGCGCTCCTGGATGTCGCGCTTGTGGATGCGAATGCTGCCCGAGGCGGCCTCCGACCCGTTACAGACCAGGTCGTAGGTGTAGGCGCGGCAGCGGGCCGGGTCGCTCTCCAAAAACTCCAAATCTTCGGCGTGGGGCATGGCGAACGGGTTGTGGGCGAACGTCCAGCCTGCGCCGTCCTCGTCCCGCTCGAACACGGGGAAGTCCGTGACCCAGGCGAAGTGCAGCGTATCCGGGTCAGCCAAGCCCTGCCGTGTTGCGATCTCGCGGCGCAGGCGGTCCAGGACTTTAGCGACCACGTCAGGCGCATCGGCGACGAAGGCGATCAAGTCTCCCGGCTCGGCCTCGGCCAGTGCGACCAGGCCGCTGATCTCGTCTTCACTGAGGAACTTGGCGATGGGCGATTTGACGCCCTCGGTCGTGACCAAGAGATACGCCAGGCCCTTCGCGCCCATGCTTTTTGCCAGGAGGGTCAGGTCGTCGATCTCCTTGCGAGACAGCGAGGCACCGGACGGGTAGCGGATCAGCTTGACCTGCCCGCCGCCGCTCAGGGCGCTCTGGAAAACCGAAAACTGTGTGTCTTGAAGCACGGAGGCGGCGTCTTTAAGTTCCAGCCCGTAGCGCAGGTCGGGCTTGTCGGAGCCGAAGCGGGCCATCGCCTCGTCAAAGGTCAGGCGCGTGAACGGCGTCACCATCTTCTTCGGGGACAGCCTGGGGATGATCTCGGTGTAACAGGCCTCGACCACTTCCAGCACGTCATCCTGCTCAACGAACGACATCTCCAGGTCGAGCTGCGTGAACTCCGGCTGCCGGTCCGCGCGCTGGGACTCGTCACGGAAGCACTTGGCGATCTGGAAGTAGCGCTCCATGCCCGCCACCATCAAGAGCTGCTTAAACTGCTGCGGGGCCTGGGGCAGGGCATAAAACAGGCCCGGCTCCAGGCGGTAGGGCACCAGGTAGTCGCGCGCGCCTTCGGGCGAGGACTTCGTTAGGATAGGCGTCTCGATCTCCAAAAACCCGCGCCCGTACATGAACTCGCGGATATAGCGGATGGCGTCGTGGCGCAGGCGCATCTTCTCGTACATGGCGGGCCGGCGCAGGTCCAGGTAACGGTATTTGAGGCGCAGGGCTTCGTCCACGCCGCCCTCCGAACCGTGCGCGACGGCGATCATGAACGGCGGCGTCTTGGCGGCGTTCAGCACGTCCAGTCGGGTCGCCGCGACCTCCACGGTCCCCGTCCCCAGCTCGGCGTTCTCGGTGCCCTCGGGCCGGCGGCGAACCGTGCCCGTGATGCTGAGGCAGTATTCCGACCGAACCCGCTCGGCCTGGGCGGCCACGGCGGGCGCGTCGCCGCTGTCGATGGCGACCTGGACGATGCCGGTGCGGTCCCGCAGGTCAATGAAGACGATGCCCCCTTGGTCCCGGCTGCGGTTGACCCATCCGTTCAGGGTTACGGTCTGCCCGATCTGCGCCTCGGACACCTCGCCGCACGCTATGCTTCGCTTCCAATCAGCCACATCAGCCACGCTGTTTGTCCCCCCGCCCGGCGACGCGCGGTTTCTGCCTTGTAAAGTATGGGCAAGAGTATACCCCATGCAGTTGCAAGCGCAGGAGCGCGGGATGAATCCCCCGCGCTGCATTCTGCCCGTCCTTCGGACGGAAGAAGTAAGCTGACGGCAGGTTGCTTTCGTCCGAAGGACGATTTTCCGCAGCGCGGGGGATTCATCCCGCGCTTTGTTGCGACAGATATGAAACACGTCATGGAACGCGGCGCGGGCGCAGCCAAAGCAAAACACGCCCCGCACCAGCCTTGTACGCTTTAGAGGCACCTCATACGCGCTCACCATGAACATTGTCTGCCCATGTTGGCCGTTGACATCGCCCGGCTTCTGTGCGATACTGTATTCACGTTCGCAAAAAACAAAGCGCGGACGGAGCGGTCGCCTTCAATGGCGAGCCGCTTTTTTTGTGCCTGTTTTATCGTCCCTCGTCGCACACGCCATGCCTATCAACCTCACGTCCGACGCCCCCGCGCTCATTTTGGCCCCGATGGACGGGCTGACCGACGCCCCCATGCGGGCGGTCCAGGGCGAGGCGGGGGCGTTCACGTTCGCCGTGTCCGAGTTCCTGCGCGTCAGCAGCGAGGTCCTGGGGAAGCGCGAGATACACAGGCACGTCCCGGAGCTGCTTACGGACGGACGCACACGGAGCGGGCTGCCGGTTCAGGTACAGATATTGGGCGGCCACCCCGAGCGGATGGCCCGGTCCGCCGCTGTCGCCGTGGAGGCCGGGGCGCGGGCGGTAGACATCAACTTCGGCTGCCCCGCGCCGACCGTCAACCGGCACGACGGCGGGGCGTCATTGCTGAGATCGCCGCAGCGGATCAGAGAGATCGTCCAGACGGTCCGGGCCGCCCTGCCCCCCGATGTCCCTGTGTCGGTCAAGATGCGGCTGGGCTGGGACTCGATGGACCCGGTCCACGAGAACGCCGACATGGCGGCGGAAGGGGGCGCGGCCTGGGTGACGATTCACGGGCGGACGCGCGTCCAGGGCTACGCGCCGCCCGCGTACTGGGGTCCCATCGGCCAGGTCCGCGCACGACTGGGCATTCCCGTGGTTGCAAACGGCGACATCTGGACCTTGGAAGACTTCCGGCGCTGCCAAGAGGAGACCGGCTGCCGCCACTTCATGCTGGGGCGCGGGGCGCTGGCGGACCCGCGGCTCTCGGCGCGCGTCGCGCGCGAGATGGGCCTGCCCGTCCGCCCCCGATCGGGCGCGGAAGCGGTCGAAGAGGCCGGGGGCGAGACGGACTGGGTGCCGCGCCTGCGCCGATTGGTGGAGGCGATGGAGTTGATGCACGGGGGACCGACGCGCCAAACCCTGAGCCGCCTGAAGCAGTGGCTGAAGCTGGGGAGCCGCTACGGGACGTTCGCCGAGTTTGATGCGATCAAGCGCGCGCAGTCCGTAGAAGAACTGTTCACGACGCTGTGCCGGGAGGCGGATTAGGAGCAGCCAAGCCTCGGCCCGCGTCTCTTCGGAATTCTGTTTTTGCTCCGGCTCCCCAAACTTGGGGCGGGGGGCCGCCCCTACTCCTCCCTCTCTTTTCCTCTTCCTCTCTCTCCCTACTCCCCCGTGATGGTGATCGGCGTGACCACGCCGATCTTGTTTGCGCCGGCCTTCATCCCCGCCGTCGGCTTCGGCTGGAAGGCCGGGTCGCCGAACTGCTGGAGCAGGAACGACCACTCATCGGCGGTCTCGGCCTCGTACTGGGACTGGGTCGAGCCGATGCCGTGGCCGGCGTCGTAATCCACGCGCAGCAGAATCGGCTTGCCGCTGGCCGTAGCCGCCTGCAAGCGCGCGGCCATCTTGGCCAGCTCCCAGGATGCGACGCGTGGGTCGTTGATGCCCGTCGTCAGCATCACGGCGGGGTAACGGACACCGTTCTGGACGTGCAGGTACGAGTCCATCGCGTACAGCGCCTTGAAACCTTGGGAATCGGCCACCGTCCCGAACTCGGGGGTGTTCGGCGGGCCGTTGGGAGAAAATTCGGCCCGGACCGTATTGGACGAGCCGACATCGTCGAGGATGGCCGCGAACAGGCCCGGATCCTCGGTCAGCGCCCGGCCCACGGTGATGCCCCCCGCGCTGCCCCCCTGCCCCGCCAGGCGGGCCGAGGTCGTGTAGCCCTGGTCGATCAGATAGCGGCCGCAGGCCAAAAAGTCCTGCCACGTGTTGTGCTTGGTCAGCTTTTGACCCCCCTGGTGCCAATCTTCCCCGTACTCGCCCCCGCCCCGGACGTGGGCGACGGCGACCACGCCCCCACGCTCGATCCAGGCGACGTCCACGGGGTTGAAGCCGGGGTCGAGCGTGATTCCGTAAGAGCCGTAGCCGATCAAAAGCGTCGGGTGCGAGCCGTCGCGCCTGATGCCCTTCTGCGAGATGATGGACAGCGGGATCAGCGTCCCGTCTGCGCCCCTCGCCTTCACTTCAACGGCCTGCAAGCGTGACGTGTTCACGGGGGACGGCGGCTTCAGGCCGGTATCGGCGACGCGGCCCGTGCCGGGGTCGTAGGCATCATACAGCGACGACTGGGTCCAGCCGCCCAGTCGCAGGAACGCGCCGGCCCGGCGCGGGTCCACGATCAATTCCGAGATCGAGCCTTTCACCGGCAGCGGCACGTCCTGCGCGCGCCCCCCGTCAAACGCGACCCGGCGCAGGCGGCTGACGCCGCCGTCTATGTCCTGCACGTAAAGCGCGTCTTGGGCGACGGCCATGGCCTTGATGACCACGGACGAGGCGGGCACGACGACCGAGGGATGGGCCATGTCGGGCCGGCTCAGGCTCGTGCTCACCACCTGGAAGCGCGCCGCGCCCTTGTGCGACAGCAGATAGGCCACGTCGCCGCGCGCGTCGAAGCCCGTCACCTGGTCGGCCACATCGGCGACCTTGCGCCAGGGCGTCTCCGGCCCGGTCACGGACGCCAGCGGCGCGGCGTACAGCGTGACCTCGTTCTGGACGCCGTGCTCGACCACGCCGTAGGCGTAGGGGCTGCCGGGGTTGACCTGCACGAACGAGATGTCATTGGGCAGGATGGGCACGGACGGCGAGACGCCGTAGCCGAACACGGCGGGGTCACGGTCGGGGCTGCTTCCCAAGGTGTGCAGATAAACGACGCTTTTGCCCTCGCCTTCCAGCGGGTCGGACTTGCTCGTCACGGCGGGCAGGCGGTTGTAGAAGAACGAGCGCCCGTCGGGCCGCCAGGAGGGGCTGCCGAATCGAGTCCGGTCGATGCCCTCCCCCAACGCTCTGCCCGTGGAGGCGTCCAGAACGCGGATGACGCTGTTCTCGGACCCGCCCGGCGACAGGCCGGCGACGACATATTTGCCGTCGAGCGACGCGCCGAAGTAGTCCAGCGAGCTGTGGACGCCGTTCGTGGCCTGCGCCTGCGGGTCCAGCAGCAGCGTCTCGGCCCCGGCGAGGCCGATCCGTGTGTACAGCTTGGGCACCAGCTCGCCGGGCTTGATCTTCTTGTAGAAGAAGCGCCCCCCCTGGACCTGGAGCGCGCTGACGTTGACCCCGGCGTTGTCCAGGGCGTGGATGCGCGCCAGCAGGGCGGCCCGGCCGGGGATGGGCGCGAGGACGGCCTGGGTGTAGTCCGCCTGCCCCCGGAACCACGCCTTGACGGCGGGGTCGCCCAAGTTCTCCATCCACCGGTACGGGTCGGGCACGGCTTGGCCGAAGTAGGTGTCGGTGACGGGACGGACGGGGGCTACGGGCGGCCCGGCCTTGTCCGCCGCCGTCTGCGCCCACGCGGCGGGCAGGGCGGACGCGGCCAGGAGCAGGGCTGCGGCGCGGAGGGCGACCGAGCGGGGTACGGCCAAGCGGGGGGCGGAAAGTTTTGTCATGGGCCTCTGCTTTCATCGGTTGTGGTGTGTGAGCGCCGCTAATCGGCGATGGCCTTGACAACGGGCTGGAATGCGGGGTCGCCCAGTTGCCAGAGCAGGAACGACCACTCATCGGCCTCGTCCGCCTCGCGCTGGGACTTGGTCGAGCCGATGCCGTGGCCGGCGTCGTAGTCCACGCGCAGCAGAATCGGCTTGGGGCTTCCCGTGGCCGCTTGAAGCCGGGCCGCCATCTTGGCGGGTTCCCACGACGCGACGCGCGGGTCGTTGATGCCCGTCGTCACCAAAACGGCGGGGTAACGGACGCCGTCGGTGACATGAGAATAGGCATCCATCGCGTACAGCGCCTTGAAGCCGTCCGGGTCGGTGAACGTGCCGAACTCGGGGACGTTGGGCGGGCCATTCGGGGTTGTTTCAGAGCGCAGGGGGTTGGACGAGCCGACGCGGATCAGGGCCGCGCCGAACAGGTCGGGGCGGGTGGTGATCGCGCGCCCGATGGTGATGCCGCCCGCGCTCGTCCCGGAGCCGGCCAGGCGGGCGGGCGACGTGTGCTTGGCATCGACGAGGTACTGGCCGCAGGCGAGAAAATCTTCCCAGGTGTGGTGCTTGGTCAGCTTCTGGCCGCCAAGGTGCCAGTCCTCGCCGTACTCGCCCCCGCCCCGGACGTGGGCGAAGGCAAGGACGCCGCCGCGCTCCAGCCAGGCCAGGCCAGTCGCGTCGAACTGGGGCGTCAGTGTAATGCCGTAGGAGCCGTAGCCTTCCAGCAGCGTCGGGTGCGAGCCGTCCCGCGTGAGATTCTTCGGGAAGACGATAGACAGTGGCACCAGTGTTCCGTCCGCGCTCTTGGCCTTGACCTCGACCGAGGTGTAGGGGGAGAAGTCCACGGGCGAGGGCGGCAGCAGCTTGGTGTCGGTCAGCGTTCGGCGGCGCGAGTCATAGGCCAGAAAGCGCGATGCCTGCGTCCACGACGTGAGTTCCAGCAGCGCCCCGTCCTTGCGCGGGTCCGTCAGCACCCCCACGCTGCCGTCGAAGGGCAGCGAGACGGGTTCAGGAGACCAATAGGGCAGTATGGCATGCCCCGCGCTGACCTGCCAGTTGCTGTCGAACGGAACGTGCGCGACGCGGCCCAGGCCGCCGTCCAGCGAATGCACGTACAGACCGTCTTTGGCTTGGCCGAAGCCGCGTATGACCTGATTGCTTGGGTCCACGGCCATGAGCGGCTGGGCCAGATCAGGTTTGATGAGGCTCGTTCCGATGATCCTGTAGCGGGGCGCGTTCTTGTGCGTCAGCAGGTACACGGTGTCGCCGTGCGCGGCCAGGCCGACCTGACGGCCCTCACCGTTCACGGCCACCACGTCGTCCGTGAAGTCCGCCAGGCGACGCCACGGGGCCTGCGGCCCGCTGGCTGATCTCAGCGGGGCAAAGTAAACGGCGTTCTCGTTCAGGACGCCGCGCTCGACCACGCCGAAGGCGTAGGAAGAGCCGGGGATGACGATCACCGTGGGCACGTCGTCCAGCTTGAACGGCGCGGAGGGGGAGAGAGAACCGCCGAAGACGGGCGCATCGGCGGTGGCGTCCGTGCCCAGGACGTGCCGATAGACGATGGCTTTTTGGTACTTGGCCGTCGGCGGGTCCGCCGGACCCGTCGCTTGCAGGCGCGTGTAGAAGAACGTACCGTCGTCGGCCCAGCTCACCTGGGCCAGTTCGGTGCGGGTGATCGCCTCGCCGGTCTCGCCGCTGCCGTCGGTGCGGAGGACGTGCAGCGTACTGTTTTCGGAGCCGCCGGGGGACACGCCGTAGGCCACCAGCTTGCCGTCGGGCGAAGGGGCGAAGTAGTCGATGGAGAAGTGGACGCCGTTTTTGGTTAGCGCCTGCGGGTCGAGCAGGACGCGCTCGGCCCCGCGCAGGCCGTCGCGGACGAACAGCCGGGCGTTGTCGTCGCCCGGCGCGGCCTTGCGGTAGAAGACCTTGCCGCCCGCCGTTTGCACGTCGCGCACGGCAGGGTTGGCGTTGTCGAGGGCGTGGATGCGCGCCAGAAGCGCGGCCCGGCCGGGGATGCGGGCGAGCTGGGCATTGGTATAGTCGGCCTGCCCGCGCGCCCAGGCCTGGAAGTCCGGCCCCTCGGCCTCCATCCACCGGTACGGGTCGGGCACGGCTTGGCCGAAGTAGGTATCGGCAACGGGGCGGACGGGGGCGATGGGCGGGGCCGGGGGCACGGCTTGTGCCTGAGCGGCGGACACGGCGGACGCGGCCAGGAGCAGAGTCGTCGCAGCGCGAGCGACTGATCGGCGGGCAAAGGATTTCATGCCCGCCATTATACCAGGAAAGCCGACACGGAACCCCTCCCGGCGGCTTGCAGCCGGGAGGGGCCTCTTCCCTATGCGGCCACTGCCACGTCTTCCCACGGGCGGGCGTCGAGAGTCAGGAGGCGGCGGGCGCGGAGGAAGGCGGATATGCAGGCGGGGTCCCACTGCGTCCCCGCCCCTTCTTGGAGGATACACACAGCGCGCGACGGCTCCATGCCCTTGCGGTAGGGGCGGTCCGTGGTCATGGCCGAGAAGGCGTCCGCCACCGCCATCAGGCGGGCGACCACGGGGGTCTCCTCCCCCCGCAGGCCGAACGGGTAGCCCCCGCCGTCCCACCGCTCGTGGTG
>JAABUV010007233.1_pt1 | contig 11724 bp, 7 predicted proteins | sample 5559971 | NCBI WGS metagenome assembly JAABUV01 (sample SAMN10711881, study PRJNA513362) | rock metagenome | isolation source: Antarctica rocks | place: Antarctica: Victoria Land, Knobhead nord | collected 2015-12-19
GCAACTCGTCGGCTTTGCTATCGGGACGCGCCGCAGCTACGGAGGCCCACGTCCGCAGCTCGCCGAGCAATGCCTCTTCCTCGCCGGTCAACTCCTGGAAGAGGGTAGTCGCCGCCATGACGGCTTCATCGGCGCTCTCCGTGAAGATATCGTCGTCAGCGAAATCCTCGTCGACACCCTCGATCTGACGCCGCAAGACGCCAAGGGAGGGGACAATGTGCTGGGGTCGTGCCTTCCTGCGCGCCGTCCTAACCGTTTCCTCATGCTTCGCTAGAGTCGTGGCGAAGGCGGCTGGCGACGAGAACAGGCGCTTCTTGAGCAATTTCAGGACGAACTCGGTGGCAACGCGCTCTGTTTCATCGCCCGCGCGTCGCTGGCGGCTCTCAGTGTAGGCGTGTAAGAGGTGGTGCGCCCGCCGCTCGGCGTCCGTGTAGGGGACCTCGATGGCGTCGAGCGTGCGCTGCGGGAAGCGCGGCTGGCCGTCGAAGTCCACGATATCCGGCTTCAGGCGCCGCACCATCACCGCCGCCAGTTGGTCTGGGTCGGGGCGCACGCCGCGGGCGAAGCGTTGGTTGTCGAGCATCTCCAGCAGCGCGGCGAAGCTCTCCTGATAGCCGTTGTGTGGCGTCGCCGACAGGAATAGCTTGTGCTCGAAGTGCGGCACGAGCGCGCGGATGGCGTGCGTCCGATCCGAGTCCGTCGCGTAGCGTCCACTGCCCGAGGGGGCCACGTTGTGCGCCTCGTCGACGATTAGAAGGTCGAACGTGCGTGGGAAGATGGGCTCGCCGGGGCCGGGCAGCACCTCTCGGAACAAGCGCATCGGCCGTTCACGCTTGAGGTAGTCGATCGATGTGATGAGCCGCGGGAAGTGCGTCCACGGGTTGACATGTAAGCCCCGGCTGCGCCGCAACTCTTTCATTAATGTGGCATCAACGATACGGAAGTCGAGGCCGAACTTGTCGCGCATCTGATCGCGCCACTGGATTTGTAGCGACGAGGGGCACACGATCAGTACGGAGTGAACACGCTGGCGCAGGATCAACTCCTGGGCGACGAGGCCGGATTCGATGGTCTTGCCGAGGCCGACGTCATCGGCGACGAGCAGGTTGACACGCGGCATCTGGATAGCACGCACCACCGGGTCGAGTTGGTAATCCTCGATGGCAATGCCGGAACGGAAAGGCGCCTGCAACGCGTTGACGTCGGCCGACGAAATGGCCCCCCATCGTACCGCGTCGAGGAAGGCATCCAGGCGGCGCGGGTCATCGAAGCCGTGCGTGGGGTCAGGCAGGCGTCGTCCTTCGTAGATACGCGCACCCGGCTCGATCTCCCATACGACCCGCAGTTCGTCACCGAGCGCGTCGTCTTCAACCGAGGAGAGCGTAACGAGGTGCTGGACAGGAGCGTTCCCGTTGGACGTGAGAGGGTCAATGGGAAGCCCGGACGCAATGACATCTTGAACCACGAAAGAGCGTCGACGTACCTCGACCAGTTGGCCCGGTTCCGGCACTGCCACGACAAAAGCGGTGTCCACTCCCTCTCCAATGCGCGCTTCCACCACTACGTCTTTCCCCTCACGACTTGAATGATACTATCCACGGAGATGCACACCACTAGTCCACGATCCGACACGGGTGGATATGCTTGTTAGTAGTGTATTCACAGAATAGCCTGTGGCGGAAATACCGTCGATAGGCTAGTGAGATAAAGCAACGCTGGTTGCACATCAAACGTTATCCGTTATCCCTGATTGGGCCTTCATTCCGGTAGCGATGCGCTCGGTCAACAAGCCATTCGGTCGTACTTATTGATAGGAGCACACCGCTGATGGAACGACGACGGTGCAGGAGCCGTCGGTTGCTCTACTTTCAGGACACGCTTTCAGAGCATGGATCGGATCTATGCATCTTGGGAACGCCTTTCCAGGGTGTGCTGAAGATCGACCGCGAGACGCACGCCCGAGTTCACTAAGCTGTCGACGATCTTGGAGAAGCGCCCCAAACTGTCGGCATTGTCGCTGATGCGGTCTGCATAAGAGGTCCACATGCGCTGCATTATCTGAGCCGTTGAATCCCCGTTATGATTGGTGTGCCACAATTCATGGACGTCGGTACTGCGCGAGAGGCATCGGCTTAGCCACTCTAACGCCGGTTTGGGCATGAAGGTCCAACCCGGTTCGGCAAGCATGAGGACGAGATCTGCATAGACACGAGGTAGGCTACCGAATTTGCCAACCCAGGTGTCGATGATGGACGTGAATTGGTGGGCATGGGGCCATGCACTGTTGAAGATCGAACGCCCGAAGCGGACGAAGACCACAAGCCCGAGGATGGCGATTATCTCATCGTTTCCCGCGATCGATGAGGCTTGCCCCGCGATGATTTTGTTTTCGAAGACAGTAGCGCATATCCTTTCCCACCCCTCAAGGACACCTGCAAGGAGCGGATCGCTAGACATGAGTGGATTGAGGATGTAGCCTTCCATCAGGTCGCGCGTCAGATGCGGGGAGGCATCGAGGTTCGCCAGGACGGGTGTGAGGACATGGCGATCCATCTCCGCGAAGGTGAGCGAGGGAGCGAATGTCGTCATCCAGTACAGGAAGAAGTGGTTCCATTGGAAGGGCGCGCTGCTATGGCGCTCATAGGGCTCGTTTGAATCATGTACGTTTCTCTTGATCGTCCATGCGGCTAGATTGTCCAGCAGGCTTAGCATCTTTGATTTGCTTACTTGGTCGGCGAGCAACGTGACCACCGGGAGATGGATGAGCACCTTGGGGGCTAGTACCCAGTCGAACGGATCGACATCCTCATCAATCTGAGGCAACGGAGGTATGACATCTTGCCGCAGATTCCCTTTGTATGGAAGGGCCAGCGCCTTACCAGCATTGTCGTCCGAGCCATCGCCTTCGCCTGCGAGTAATGCGCCAACGCGTGCCATCGGTGGGATGCAGAGCGAGAGGCCAAGCGCCAACGCATTCCAGCCGAGCACCTCATCAGAAGGCCATGCAAGGCCTAACCCCTGAAAGACCGCTTCAATAACACTCATATCTATGCGCGGGTCCTCGCTAGCGATCAGATCCAGAATGTTGTCGCGCACCTCCTCATCGGCGGCGTCCCATTGCACCAGTGTCGCCAGCCCCCGTGCTGAGGCGACCTTTGCCCCGAGAGGCAGATACGGTGTTGATTGGTCTCCGAGTCGTTTGATACGTGGCATTGCCGCTGCGGCTAAAAGAGTGTCGCGACACCAACTGACCAGTCCGCTATCTCGGACCCACGCGAACGACATCTGCAAGGCGGCCGCCGCCGTCGTTGCTATGGCCTCGAGCCGAAGGCCACCCAGCGGCCCATCGTCGACAGGTAGGATGCGGAAGTCATCCGGCCGCTGCAGGCCGCGAGCGGTCTCGATGGCCTGCTCTACCGTCATCGCGCTCGATGCGCCCCCCCGTTCCATTGTGTCTTTCGCCCAATTCAAGAGCGATAACCACGACGTGGTGTTCTGGAAGGCGCGAGGCTATCGGCGTTGAGTGTCACGACATCCTCTGGCGGCTGATACCAGATACGCCAGCCGTTACTGACCTGCTCCCACCGATAGTTGCGGCTGTTGGCGAAGCCACGGTAGTTCATCATTAGCTCCATCGCGTGGCTGCGCTTGGAGGGGTCGGCGCGCTCCTCCTCATAGTGGAAGGGCAGATTCTCGGGGAAGGCGGCGAGTGCTTGCTCGAAGGGGATGCGCGTGGACTCGTCACTGGAGAGCGCGAGGGACGCGGCGAGCGACCTGACATCGGTCGATCGGTGGGGGAGCGTGTCGCGTTGTTGGCGTAACTTAAAGAGCCAGCGATGCCGTCCCCAGTCCAAGTTGATGCTCCCCGACAGATCCCTACTGAGCCGCATTATATCCAAGATCCAGATCATGGGGACGGTGACGAGCGGTATAGCGGCGCGTAAGCAGCGGTCTTCGTGCGCCAGTGCGACACTCAGCGCAACGCCGACGACGGCTACGGATATACTGCTCGATAGCACTTTCGAGAAAAGTTGCTCGGCGTCCCGACCCGCCCCTATCTGCTCGTCCATCCACACCTCGAGAGCCATGAGCGCGGAGGTGACGGCCGCTGGTCCGCGGCTCTTGGTGCGGTACCACAGGTATACCTCCTCGTCTCCCCAGAACTCTCGATGCCCTGTCGGCAGGTCGACAACGATCGGGATGGGCGTGAGGCGTTGCCCGCTGTAATCGGGGAGTCGTTTGATCTGCCGCCAGTTCACCGTCGCTTTGTTAGCCAACCCATGCACGAGGCGCAGTCCCTCGTCCTCGTCTCGGCGCAACAACGCCAAGAATGGCCCTTGGATGTGGGCGGGGGGATAGAATTCGACGTGCATACCGACGCCGAGATCGTCGCTGTCGCCCGTGCGCCACGTCGGCGCGTCATCGTCCGACGACCGCCTTACGAGAGCGGCGAGTGCGAAATCGACGAATTCGTGGGGCAGGTGGTCAACGAGAGGTCGGTATTCCCTCAAAGCCTGTGTCTTCGGTGGCCATGCGCGTTGTGCCGCGATATCGCTGAGGTAAGATGCGACCCTCTCCGGGAGCGCATCCGCGGAGTTGATGATAATGCGTCGCAGGCGCTCCTCGTCGTCGTTGCTACTCCTAAGCATAGCGTCTACTCCGCTGCGTCGCGATCAGGTCGTCGAGCCACGCGAAGGCCACACGCGCTATATCCTCACGATACGGTGAACCCACAGGCGCGTGTCTTTGCCACAGGTCCATGACCCTGGACACCTCTGGGCGTGCACCGGGCGGCAGATGATCGGCATGGGTTAGTAGCCATCCTATCGTCGGCAACCACACGTTCCACCGGGGTATGGGATCTTGCAAGAGATAGGTGCGCACTCGCTCGGGCGTCTTCTCATCCTCGTCGAGTGTCGCTTCGATAGAGCCCAAGATGCCTATATTGGGCGCGACTTCAAGCGTGCGGAGAGCAGTAAGCAGCGCGATCAAGAGATTGGCGTTGTCCGCGAGGAGGTGCGCTTCGGTCTTATCGAGCATGGACCGTACGCGAGTCGACGTTAACGGAGCGGTGAGGACAGCCTGCCGCCACCTCGTCGCCAACCCGGCCGTCCCTACGCGCGCAATGAGGCTGTTCCAGGCTTCAGCATTGCTGTCGCGCTCAAGCAGCGATGTGGCCAGTAGCTGCAAGGGACGATAGAGACCCAACGGCTGGTCCTGGTCTCTGAGGTAGTTGGCTATCCCCTCACGATGACGGTCGAGGACACGATAGAGTACCCAGTCCTCCAAGAGGTCATGTCCGAAACGATACACGTTCCGACCGAGGTCGCGTCGCACGATGCGGTCGGACTCGAGAGACACGAGTGCATCGGCCGGTAAGGAATCGTCCCAAAGCCTTCGCCCTCGGGCGGCAACCGCTTGTTCACCGAGCCTCATGAGAGCCATCTGTCGCTCACGTCCCGCCACGCCGTCTCGCCCCACCACATCATCCCACCACACATCGCTCACATCCACCTCTGTGATGGGCGCCTCGACTAACCCCACTCTGGATAATCTGCGCATTCGGTGGTCGTCGATGAGGCTCAGGAAGAAAGGATTACGTATGATCGTAGCCAGATGATCGAGAGCTATCAGCGATCGTATCCACGGTTTGTCTTCAGCGATGACGCCGACTTCATCCTGTGTAAAGGGAAGCACGCGCAGCGTCTTGAGAGGCCCGAAACGGCGCAGGTTCAGCCAGCCGTACACGTCAGACTCGTTTTCCTCGCGGATCGTCAAAACGACGGTCCAGTGCCGCGATCCATCGTCACTCAAGGGTACCCGTTCCAACCCGTGGAGCAGATCCGTCACAACTTTGCGCGCCGCAGTGTCCAGGATGCGATCCGCACCATCGATAAAAAGCATGGGGTGCGAACCGTTGCTGATCGCCACCAGGAGGCGATCGAGGGGCTGACTGAGTTGAAGGTGCGACGCAAAACTATCCCACCCCCTGCCTTCGACACGGTCCCAAGATAGGGCTATGACGGGACCTTCCGCAGCCTGTCGCAGCATGAGAGCCTTCAGGATCGCCGATTTCCCGACACCGGGCGGCCCAATGACCGAGAGTAGCTGGGCGTCACGGCTCAGATTAAACGCCTCTGTGATGATATCGACGCGGTCAAGGCTTACGCCACCGATATCGTCGCCCATGTCGGCGATGATGAGTTGCGCATGGTGTTGTAGGCGGTCTATGTCTTCCCGGCAATTCGGCGCGGCGGTGAGCGAGTAGCCGTCAACCCCCAACCGTCGCCTGAGTTCATCGGCATCGAAACTTGCCGCCGCCGGGAAGCCTTCCGACGCGTAATCGACGAGTTTGCTGAATAGGTCGGCGGTTCTATCGCGGTTTTCCGGCCGCAGGACATGTCCAAGGTTGGCCACCGCGTAGGCGTAGTCTCGCGAGCTAGCATTCTGGAAGTCGAAGTGGAGGATGACCATCGATCGCAGGAACTTCCACAGATCGACATCGCTCACCCTGTAGCCGGCGCCCTGATTCAGCTTTTGGTGAATCAACATGACGAAGTTGCGTTGCCATTGGGAACTCAAACGGGGCGTATTCGTGCGCGCCATGAAATCGTCTGCCGTGCTGCTGTTGCGCGCCCACGTCAGGGCTGTCTGGTAGTGCTCGTCGATGCGCTGCCCATACAGACCGACAACTATGCCGAAACGATCAACCCCGTAATTGAAGCGAGGCGACGTATAGGTCAACCAACAAACTCGCATCACGTCGGCGAAGAGCACGCTATCTTCGCCAATCGCGAGGTTTCGCTTGAGTCGAAGCGCAAGTTTCGCCTCGCCAGTGGCAACCGCCGAGTAGACGACAATGTCATCAAGCGAGTGACCCTCGTACAGGCGCTGGAAGCTAACCGTCGTGGCGATGCCCGCGTGTTGTCCTCGCGGGACGACCCCACAGAGTGCGGCAGCGAGATAGGAGGCGCCAACGCGATGTTCTAGATCACTTCCGCCACCGCCTGTCGAATAAGGAGAGGTAAGGTTGACCGGTTGCTGATTGTTTGCCGGCACTGCAATGACTCCGCTTTAGGCCGTCTCGATACGCCGCCGCGCCTTGCCGAATTCGGCTACCACATCATATTGTAGCAGTCAACCATGATGAATACCCTGATCAGTCGTGGATATAATGTTCCCTGCGCATCGGATCATCGCGGGTAACGATGTGGTGATCCTGGTCATGGCGCATGCTCGGCGCCCATGCTGTCGCGCATCAGCGAAACGTCGTTGTCGGGACTCTCACGCACCTCAACCACATTGAGCAGAAGAAACTCCATGTCCTCATGTTGTGCCGTCGCGCGAGCGTGGAAGTGACCGTAGGCCCACCACCGCGGCGCACATCGCATCGTCACGGCTTCGTACAAGGCATCCATCGCGGATCGCTCGGCGTTCAGATCCTCCGCCAGGTGCGGATCGTTCCGGACGAAATCCCACACGAGGCTGGACCACTGCAAGGGAGGAGCGAATGACGGCGCGGTGTGCGTGACGACGGCCGATACAGCGCTCAGGTCCATGGCGTGCAGGGCCGTTGGATCAAAGACGACGCCTTCATCCGGCCAATACGATACACCTACATGCCGCTGACGCCGATCGATGGAAATCGCGCCGCCGACGCACAGGATGCGCTGGCAACCAATCGCCAGAAGCGTGTAATCCGGGACAAGGTGGATGCGCTCCCACCCGTGCTCCCGATCGGGGGCGAAGTAGGTGGGATCGTCGTGGTTGCCGCGGATGGCGTAGAGGGTGAGATCACGCTCGTCCAAGGCCCGATCGAGGCGCTCAAGCCGTCGACGTTCGTCATTTTTATTGAGGAAGCCGACTCCGAAGTCCCCGACCTGGAGAATCGTGGTCGACTGGATGTTGCGCTGGCGTAGTCGATCCGCCAAGTTTTCCCACTCCCCGTGTATGTCGCCGACCACGAGCACGTCTACTCCGTCCCTTCCCTGATGACATAGCTCACGGCCGACGCTCGGCTAGGGCACACGACAGAGGCGCCGGTGCGTAATCTCTCTCGATCCATCATGCGCCTTCTACCACCGCCGCCAAATCCGCCTCGGTTGGTTGCGTATAAATTTGGGTGGTCGTCAAATGGGCGTGGCCGAGCAGTGTTTGGACCGTCGGCAGGTCCGCTTTGTGTTCCCGCAGCAATCGCACTGCAAACGAATGCCGCAGTTGGTGGGGAGTGGCGCCGACGCGTGCATCAGCGGCGACACGTTTGATGACGGCCCAGGCGGCGCGGACCGACAACCGATTCCCTTTCTGACTGACGAACAGCGGCGGATGATTATCGGTGCGCGTTTGGAGGTAGGCCATCAGGGCCGGCCGTGCGCGACTGCTGATTGGAACACGACGCGTCTTGTTGCCCTTGCCCCGCACCGTCAACCACCCGTGGCGCTGACCGACGTCCACCTCCGCCACGTCCAGGCCGACTGCTTCGGCCACACGCAGGCCCGTTTCAACCATGAGCTTGACCAGGGCCTCATCTCGTAGGTCCGTTGCACGTCGTCCGCCCTCGGATCGCTCGCGTTCTGCGGCGTGGACAATCCGGGCAACGTCCGCCTTATCCAACGATCGAGGCCCGCGAGGTACCTCAGTCGGGGCCTCAACGAAGGGGACAGGCCGTCCGGCTGCGATGAGATAACTACGCAGCACGGAGAGATGCCGCTGGATTGTGGCGACCGCTTTGCCCTCTGCCTGCAACTGGTCGCGCCACGCGCGGATCGCGCTCTCGGTCACCGCGCCGGGCGTTGGCTCTTGACCGAAGCGCTGCTGAAACCACGGCGAGAACGTAGCGAAGACGCTGCGGTAGGTGCGAATCGTCGTCACGCTCGCGTCCTGTTCCGCGAGTGCAGCCAGGAAATCGTCGGGCTGCTGGATTCTCTGCCGTTTTGCAGCCGCCTTAGCGGCCAGTCTCGCGCTGCTCATGACTGTAGCATAAGCGACGTGGGAGAAGAAACACAACAGAGAAAGGTGGTTCTATGATTATTTCTACTATCTGGATTTTGTGGTTGAAATGTGACATTGACAAGCCACATGTCGTCGTGGGCCTTGCACAGCGTAACACATGCCGCGAAGTCCTGCATGGCGATTGGTTCCCCGAGAGGTCCCGTTTCCTCATCAACTCATTCCCAGTTACCGTTACCACCATTAGTAGGAACTTGGCGATCAGCGAGCATCACCAGCAGCCGATCGTCTCGCGTGGCCACCGATCGTTCCATGTCGCGTAAACTCTGAGTGTGGGGCGGCACGACGGTGTCATGATCGAACGAAGGGCATGTCATTGACGTAGTCAGCCGGCGCTGTGTGTACCGACGCAAGCCGAAGAGCATAGGTAGACGATGGACGAGAATACATCCCGATTTCTGCAGGTGATCAGCTCGGACAGCACGAGGGCGACATACTCTGTCTCTGTCCAGAGGGTGCGGGAGAAGGTCGAGGATATTTGGCGATACCCGCAGCATCGCTACTTCACCGATCATAGCATCACACACTCCGAGCGCATTCTGCGCTACCTCTGGCCGCTAACCCGCCGGTGCTACCCCGCGCTGTCGGACAGCGAGATCTATATTCTTGTGGCCTCCGCCTATCTGCACGATGTCGGTATGCAGAGTGAGAAGTTGGGTCCCGACCTGAAGGGGAACCGTAAGATCCATCAGGATTTGAGCGTCGAGATGATCGAAACGCTGGACTTGGGTGTTCTGCAGCCCTACAAGGACGACATCAGCCTCGTCGTTCGTGCTCACCGGCACGTCCCCCTCGACGCGGACGAATACGACGATACTCAACTTGACGACGACCTCGTGCGGCCCCGCCTTCTCGGCTCACTGCTGCGCTTAGCCGACGAGCTGGAGCTGACGCACGAGCGCGTGGATGTGGCACGGCGTCAGTACCAGAATCCCGGCCTGGACGCGCTGGTGCATTGGTATCGGCATGAGTACGTCAAGTCGGTCAAGGTTAGAGAAGATACGAAACGCATCCAGATCCTCTATCGCTTTCCCGTCGAGTGGCGCGAGGAGTGCACATACGCGATCGCCGACTACGTGCAGGGCGTCATTGACGATACCTTGCGGGAGATCCATCCCTACGTGTGGGATGCTCAGGCCGCATTCAAGCTGGAGCCGCCCGATATCAAGGAGTCGCCCAATGCCAGTTCGCTACCCGATGACGTGCTTGAGGAATTACGCCTAGAAGCGGATAGCAGGACTCGGGAACGTGAGGAGGGCAACACGCTGTCGTCGGCGACGAGCACGAACGACGACCTGACGAAGGCTATCCGCGATGCCGACAGCCGGGAGTCATCGGGCCGGCCGCTCGAGGCCGCCGCCCGCTACCTGTCAATCGCCCGTCGCTTCCTGCGCGGCAAGCAGTACATGCGGGCCGCCGATTACGCCCAACGAGCCGCCGACCACTACAAGACCGCTGGCGACATGAGGGAAGGAGAGGCTCTCCTCCTTACGGCGCAGGCCCTCGTTGACAGGGATGACCCCGGCCTCGCTCAGTTTCCAGTCGATCAGGCGCTCCAGCTTGCCATTGAACGCGAGGATCGAGCGGCGCAGGCACAGGCGCACGCGACGCTTGGTCTGGTCTACCACCTACTGGTCGATAGCGTGGACGCCAGGTTGCATCTGACGGCGGCGCTGCAACTCATCGATGCCTTGCGCGGCGACGGCATCGTTGTGAGGGAACCGATGCTGACCAGCATCTATGACGGGTTAGCACGGGTGGCCCTCCTTAATGATGACGTTGACACCGCGGCGGGTCATCTCCGTGACGGCCTAGCCAGGGTTAGCGGGTTGCCCGACCGACTGTGCCTTCTCACCCGTCTCTGCAACGTCTACCTCGAAGTGGGCCGGGCCGATGATGCCGCGCCCGTTGTCGCCGAGGCCCTCACAGTCGTTGATGATGTCGGTGACGCGATCACGAGAGCCGGCGTCCACGCTTGCGCGGGGCAGCTCGCTGCCCTGCGGGGCGACACTGATGACGTGATAGGTCAGTACAACACGGCGATCACTATTCTATCGGGTCGGGGGCAAGAACCCTATGCCGCGACGCTCTACCTTGAGAAGCACGCCTACCTGTTGGGGGCGGGCATCACAGGCATCAAGGAGGATGTCGCGTTCGCGGAGCAAGCGACCCGCATCGATCTGGCGCGGGAGCGCCTACACCCCGTGGTGGACGCGCAAAGACTACAGCTCGAAGGGGCGGCGGCGACGGTCGATAAAAGGCGCCGGACGCGCTGCAGGCGTACAACCAAGCACTCACAATTTATCGTCAGTATGGGGCTTTCCAGGAGGTGCGGACCACGCTACGTCGCTCAGCCCACCTGTACGAGCAGGCCGGCACGGTCGACCGTGCCATCGCGCTCTATGCCCGCGTCGGCGCGATAGAGGACGTCAAGCGTCTGGCCGCGACATATGCCCGGCTTGTCGGCAGGGTCGAGGATGTGGAGGGCCTAATGCAATCGCTCGCGGTCAGCCACACCGATTCTGCTCAGGTTGGCAGGGCCACGACGTATGGTGCGCTGGCTGATGTCGTGCCTGATACTCTGGTGCCGGGCATCGTTGACGACCTCTTGGCGATGGCGAAGCGGCGCGACTCGGCAGGACAAGATGTTTCCGTGCGACGCGCCGCCATCGACGCCTTTGCGTCGTTCTCTCAGCGCATCCCCGAGGATCGACT
>JAABUV010007234.1_pt1 | contig 11723 bp, 4 predicted proteins | sample 5559971 | NCBI WGS metagenome assembly JAABUV01 (sample SAMN10711881, study PRJNA513362) | rock metagenome | isolation source: Antarctica rocks | place: Antarctica: Victoria Land, Knobhead nord | collected 2015-12-19
ACCAGCTACGCCGCACCGTCGCTGAGCTGCACAAGGCACTCACAAGATACGAGCTAGTGATCTGGACCGCCGGGAACATCTCTGCCCGAGTGCCGGGTCACGACCTTCTTGTCATCAAGCCGTCTGGGGTCTCCTACGACTCCCTGACCGCAGACGCCATGGTCGTCACCAACTTGAACGGCGCACTAGTCGAAGGAGACCACACTCCCTCTTCCGACACGGCAGCTCATGCCTACGTCTATCGCCACATGCCAGCCGTCGGCGGCATGGTCCACACTCACTCAACTTATGCCACTGCCTGGGCTGCCCGCGCCGAACCGATTCCTTGCGTCTTGACCATGGCCGCCGACGAGTTCGGCGGGGACGTGCCGGTCGGTCCGTTCGCGCTCATCGGCGACGATTCGATCGGGCGCGGGATCGTTGACACCCTGCGCGACAGCCGAAGCAAGGCAGTTCTGATGGCCGGACATGGGCCGTTCACCATCGGTAAGAACGCCGCCTCAGCGGTCAAGGCCGCCGTCATGCTCGAAGACATCGCGCGAACGACCCACATTGCCGAACAACTTGGGACGCCGAAGAGGCTTGACCAGCGCGACATCGACAGCCTGTACCACCGCTACCAAAACGTGTACGGCCAGTGACCGCGCGCGGCAAGGCAGGTGCCTAGCGTGGGCGGCGTAACCACGGAACGGATCCAAGGCGGCCACCGTCACCCTCAGCCGCCGACTCGTCCAACCGACCACGCGTTGATAACCGGCTGAATCCGATGGGGAAACGAGGCGCATGATGAGCACAACGGCGACGCGGGCTAGGGAGGCTATTACGGGCGGCCGCACCGCCCTCGGGATCGAGTTGGGATCAACCCGAATCAAGGCAGTGTTGACCGGACCGGACCACGCACCCATCGCTCTGGGAACCCACGACTGGGAAAACCAGTTCGTCGACCGGATATGGACCTACTCCACGGATGCAGTCTGGGCGGGAGTTCAACGCTGCTACGCCTCCCTGGTCGGACAGGTGCGGCAGCGGTTCGACGTCGAACTAACCAAGGTGGGCGCCCTCGGCGTATCGGCGATGATGCACGGCTATCTCGCCCTCGACTCCGACGGTGAACTGTTGACGCCGTTTCGGACCTGGCGGAACACCAATACCGGCGAGGCCGCTGAGCGTCTAAGCACTCTCTTCGGACACAACGTCCCCCACCGATGGAGCGTCGCGCACCTCTACCAGGCCATCCTCGACGGCGAGGATCATGTCGTCCACATCAGACACCTGACCACGCTGGCCGGCTACGTTCACTGGCGGCTCACCGGGCAGCGGGTGCTCGGTGTCGGTGACGCCAGCGGCATGTTCCCGATCGACACGGCGATCGGCACCTACAACAAGCGGATGCTGGCTCAGTTCGATGAACTCGCCGGTGAGAGCGGAATCGACCTGCAGTTGGCCAGCCTGCTGCCCACCGTTCGGCTCGCAGGGGAGCCCGGCGGAGAGCTCACCGCACCCGGCGCAAGGCTGCTCGACCCAACTGAACGGCTTGATCCTGGCATCCCGATGTGCCCACCCGAGGGTGACGCCGGGACGGGCATGGTGGCGACAAACTCGGTCGCTCCTCGCACCGGGAACGTCAGTGCCGGCACCAGCATCTTCGCCATGATCGTGCTCGAGCGGGAGTTAAGCCGGATGCACCGCGAACTGGATCTGGTCACCACGCCGGCCGGGGACCCCGTGGCGATGGTTCACTGCAACAACGGCGGGAGTGAACTAAATGCGTGGGTCGGACTCTTCGCGGAGTTCGCCGAGGCAGTCGGCGCCGACGTGCACCCCTCCACGGTATTCGAAACGCTATTCACCTTAGCGGTGAACGGTGCCCCTGACTGCGGCGGACTGATGTCCTACAACTACCTGTCCGGCGAGCCGATCACCGGGCTGGACGAAGGGCGTCCATTGTTCCTGCGCTCACCGGACAGTGTCTTCAACCTGTCGAACTTCATGCGTGTGCATCTCTTCGCCTCCCTAGGCACCCTCCGGATCGGGATGGACGTTCTGCAGGAGGACGAGGGAGTGCGGCTGGACCGGATGTTCGCGCACGGCGGCCTGTTCAAGACCAAAGGCGTCGCCCAGAGCTTCCTGGCTGCCGCCATCCACACCCCCGTCTCGGTCGGCGAAGTCGCCGCCGAGGGCGGTGCCTGGGGGATCGCAGTCCTCGCTGCCTTCTGCGTTGGCCGCGCACCAGAAGAGAGCCTTGTCGACTTCTTGAGCAGCCAGGTCTTCGCCGACAGCAAGCTGGAAACGGCCGAGCCGGACCCACAGGACACCGCTGGTTTCGATGCCTTCATTCGACGCTACGTCGCCGCACTTCCAGTGGAACGGGCGGCGGTGGAGCACAGCTGATCCACCTTCGTGGTCATGAACGCTGGCCACCCGGCGGCGCCTTTGGGGCCGAGTGCGCGAAGCGCAGAAGGACAGCATTACGAAGGTCTTATCGGACTTCCGAAGATGGTGAGCACACGGTTCGGCGAAATGGGGTGCTGACCTGCGCGGACGTGGATTGGGCGTGTGGGGGTCGTGTTACTACACGGCCTGGCTGTTCGGCGGGGCGGCTCAGCCGGTGGGGATGGTGAAGTCGAGGAACCGTGGCGGTTCGGGCAGGTCGAGCCCGTCCAGGATGGTCTTCTGCCCGGCGGTGAGGGTTGAGCGTTGGGCGACCTTGCCGTCGGGGGTGGCCAGGGTGACCAGGTGCATCCGGTCGAGTTCGTGGCGGATGTTGCGCCAGGTGTCGCCGGTGGTGTTCTCCATGACGCGGATGAGCAGCAGCGCGAGCCAGCACGGTTGCACGTGGGCGCGGATCCGGTCCTCGCGGTAGTGGAACACCGGCCGCAGCCCCAGCGCGCCCTTCATGTCGCGCCAGCCGCGTTCGACGGCGACGAGCTGCTTGTAGGCGGCGGCCAGGTCATCGGGGGTCAGGGTCAGGTCGGAGGTGCGCAGCAGCCACTTGCCGTCCAGGTGCGCCTCGGCCTTGACCGCTGCGGCGTCGACGCGCAGCAGCCCGGTGCTGGTGCGGCGCAGGTAGCGGCGCAGCCCGGGCTTGGTCTTCAGCGACCCGACGAGCTCGTCCCGGCGCCGAGTCGTCCAGGCGTCGGAGCCGTCGATCAGGTCCGTCAGGTAGGCCACCAACCGGGCGCGGACGGCGGTGTCCCGTTCGGCCTGCTCGGGGTTGTGGCAGACCACGAACCGCTGCGCCCGCGCGCCCTGCTCCCCGTCGCCGTGGCCGCCGGGGGCGACGGTGACTTTCTTGACCCGTAGGTTCCCGGCCACGGTCCGGTACCGGCCGGCGCGGGCGAGTGCGGCGGCGGCCTCGGTGTTGGTGTGGCGCAGCTTCTCGGCGTGGATGTAGTGGCCGCCGCCGCGGGTCAGGTAGGCCCGGTTCGCGGCGGAGGCAAAGCCGCGGTCGGCGACCCAGACCATCCGGCGCAGGTCCCAGCCGGCCAGGTCGTCCTTGACGGTGCGGATGATCGCGGTGTCGGCGGTGTTGCCGGGGAAGGTCCAGCAGCGCACCGGGACCCCGTCCCTGGTGACCGCCATCGCGATCACCACCTGGGGCAGGTCGGTTCGGAAGTCCTTGGAGTGCCCGAACGCCCGGCCACCGGACTCGACCGGGCGGGTGGTTCCGTCGTCGCCAGCCTGCTCGGCCAGGTCGCTGGCCTCGGCCCGGACGTCGACCTCCCAGTAGGTCGAGGTGGTGTCTCCTTTTACCGGCTAATCTCAACCACCACCGTGACCCGACACGCCGTGCCACGGTTAGTTACGAGCCTGCTCGGCCGATCTGCGGGATATGTGTCTCATGACATCGGCGAGCAGGCTCCGGGTTGAACCGGGCGGCGACGGCTGGGTGCTTACCGGCCCCGCGAGCACCGACCTGGGGCTGGTCAACGACTATCTCGGATACCTCGCCGACCGGCACTACGCGCCGGGCACCCGACGCTCGTACGCGTTCGACCGGCTCGCGTTATGCCGCTGGCTGGCCGAGGAGCAGCTGGGCGTGGAGGCGGTGGACACCGCGGCGTTCCTGCGGTTCCTGGCCTCGTGTCAGGGCCTGGCGCCGGCGACGATCAACCGGCGGCTGGCCGCGGTCAGCGGACTGTTCGCGTTCCGGGTGATGCGCGAGCCGGCCGCGGTCAACCCGATGCCGAAGGGTCCCGCCGGCCGCCGGGTGGCTGCGTCGCAGCGCGGCGGCCTGCTCGGCCACCTGGCCCGTCCGCAGCCCCGCTCGGCGCTACGGGCGCGCCAGCCGCGGCGGCTGCCCCGCGGCCTCGAGCACGCCGAGATCAACAGGTTCCTCGCGAGCTTGCGGACCTGGCGGGACAAGGCGATCGCCGGGTTGATGCTGTTCTCCGGGCTGCGCAGCGGCGAGGTCCTCACCTTGCACGTCGCTGACGTGGACATCGCGCGGGGCTGGGCGCGAGTCGCGGGCAAGGGCGGACGGGAACGACGTGTCCCGGTCGATGCCGAGGTCGCGGGCTGGGTACAGACCTACCTGCTCGCCGAACGACCCGAGACCGAGGCCACGGGTTGTTCGTCGTCGCCAAGGGGCCGCATCGCGGGCAGCCGCTCACCCCAGCCGGGCTGCGCACGATCTTCCGCTACCACCGGGCCCGGGCCGCGGTGCCCGCGGCGCACCCGCACGCGCTACGGCATTCGTTCGGGACGGCGCTGGCCGAGGCCGGTGTCGACCTGGTCGTCATCCAGGCCCTGCTCGGACACGCCCACGTCGACTCCTCGGTCGGTTACATCCAACTCGCGCCGGTGCGGGTTCGCGCCGCCTTCGACACCGCCCGGGCCAGGCAGCGTGCCCGGGCCTGAGCGCCGGGCCGGCGCCGTCCCCGGCGCGGCCGACGTGGTCGCCGGGTACGAGGCGTGGCTGGCGCTGGACCAGCGCGGATCGGCCTGTTACCGCAACGCGGCTTGGGCGTTCCTTGGCAGGTGGCCCGATCCGGCTGGGTTCGCGGCCGAACCGCTCGGCAGCCAGCTGGCGCTGACCGCTTCCCAGCGGCCCTTCGTCACCTTCTTGATGCTGACCGGCCGATGCCGACCGGGCTATGACTACCTTGCCCACCGCAAGGTCGGCGGCCCTGCTCGCCCAAGGCGGCCGCAGCACGCTTGCCGGCGACGTCACCGTGTTCACCACTGCGGCAACGGATCTGGACTACAGCGCCCACACCGTCAGGCGCACCACCGAACGAGTCCTGCTGCGGCTGCTGATCGCCACCGGCCGGCCGCTGCGCGAGCTCACCGCCGCCGACCTGACCGAGCTGGCCGCAGCGTTCCGCCGCTACGCCGACGCCAGGGGCTGGGCGAACGACCGCGCATTGATCACCTCGGCGCACCGGGTGCTGTTCCACCTCGGCGTGTTCGACACCCCATCCCCGGACCCGCGGCGCCGGCCCGGGCTGAGCGGGCACTACAGCGGCGTCCCCGAGCCGTTGCGAACACTGTTCCTCCACTACTGCACGCAGGCGGCCACGACCCGGGCACCGGCCACCATCGAGGCTGGCTCGCAGCGTTGGCCGCCGACCGGCACGCCGACGGCACTGCGATGTCGATCGGGCACCGCCGCGGACAGATCCTCACCGTCCGCCAGTTCCTGGCCGACATCGCCGAGTGGGGCTGGCCCGCCGCCCCGGCCCGCACCCTGATCTTCTCCCGTGACCTACCGCGTCTCGCGCACCCGCTACCGCGCTACCTACCACCCGACACCGACCGGGCGCTGCTCACCGTACTGGCCGAACTGTCCGACACCGCCCCGGTACCGCTGACCCGGCTGCACGCCGACGCGCTGCTCCTGACCCGCGCCACCGGGCTGCGGATCGGCGAACTACGCGACCTCGAAGTGGACTGCGTGCACCAGATCGACGGGCACGGCGCCTGGCTGAAGGTGCCGCTGGGCAAGCTGGCCAGCGAACGGATGGTGCCCCTGGATGAGGAAACCCTCGCCGTGATCGACCGCATCGTCGCCCGCCGCACGCCAGGCCGGCCGCTTCCGCACCCGCGCACCGGACGACCGGTCGACTTCCTGCTCGTCCACCAGGGCCGACGCGTCTCCGCCCAAGCGCTGCGCGAACAGCTCGCCCGCGCCGCCGACACCGCCGGACTGGACAAGATCACCCCACACGCCCTGAGGCATTCGTATGCCACCGCACTGGTCAACGCCGGGTGCTCGCTGCAGGCGCTGATGCAGCTACTCGGGCACGTCTCGGCCGGGATGAGCCTGCGCTACGGCCGGCTGTTCGACGCCACCGTCCGCGAGGAGTACGAACGGGCCCTGACCCAAACCATGGCCCAGATCGCCGCCGCACCCGCTGCCCCGCCGGCGTCCGGGCGGCCGCTGCCGCTGGTGGCGATCACCGGCGGCGCGGACTGGAAGGACACCGCCACCATCAAGTCCCGCCTCGCCGGCGGGTTCTGCCTGCGCGCCCCAGCACAGGGATCCTGTGCCTATGCCAACATCTGCGACACTGCCCGAACTTCCGCACCGACACCGGCTACCTCGCCGTCCTCGGCGCCCAACACGCCGACACCCTCACCCTCGCCGCTGACGCGCAAGCCCGCGGCTGGGGCGCCGAGGCCGACCGGCACCGCCGCCTCGCCGAACGGCTCGACCTGTTGATCAGCCAATCCACCGCCGATACGCCATGAGCGATACCCCGACCAACCGCGTCCGTGCCGCCTGCGAACAACTCCTCGCCGCCGGCAGCGACGTCACCTTCGCCGCCGTCGCCCAAGCCAGCGGGATCAGCCGCGCCACCTGCTACCGCGACCGGCAACTCCGAGCCGTCATCGACACCTACCGCTCCCGCCACGGCGAAATGCTCACCATCACCGGGCTCGCCGACCGCGTCGACAACCTCAACCCAAGCCCTCGACGCGGTCGCCGCCAAAGTACGCAGGCAAGAAGAAGAACTGCGGGCGCTGAAACGCGAAACCACTACCTCGCGGCGCAGCAGCAAGAGCGATTAGCCGGAGAATCCACGAAGACGACGTCCAGATCCAGGTTGAGCAGGTGGGCGACCGAGGCGAAGATCTCCGCGGCGAGCTCCTCGAGTGCCTCAAGCAGGAAGTCCATCGCGGCATACGCGGCGTCGTCGGAGAAGCCCGAACACCCCTCGATCGCGACCCGGTCGGCCACCCAGCCGGTGGCGGCCAGCTTCGAACCCGGCTCCAGCGCCCGCTGGGCGACCAGGGCGAAGATCGCCCGCTCGACCGCCTCACCGTCCAGGCGACGCCCGACAGCTCCCCGCCGGATCGCGGCGCCAATCCCGAGCCGCTGCCAGACCCGGTCCAGCGTCCAGGCCCCACCCATTCGGCGGGAGTCCACCACCTCGACCTCGCCGCCGGCCGACGCGGTCGCGGTCGCGGCCTGCTCCGGGGTCAGGAACCGCGAGATCGAGGCAACCAGCCGAGCCAGCGCGTCCCGGTCGACCCGGTCAGCGCGGCCGAAGCTGTGGATCACCTTGGCGACCGGACTGCCCGTCTCCGGGTGCCGTTCGTTGTGTGCCAGCTGCAGGTAGGCCACCACCGATCCATCCCGGTTGCTCCGCCGCGTCTCCCGTAGGTACACACCTACACGACACCACGCAACCGTGCAGTGTCGAGCGACACGCCCTAAGTCGTGTGCCTACACGATTCCGGCTTTCGCGGACCCTTCGCGCCCCTGACCAGCAGGAACGTTACGGGCGGGCCCGAAATGCCCACGAGCTCCGGAAGTCCGGTCCGGCGTATCGACCCAAATCAGGGTGACCGGATATACGCGTTGGTCGTCCCTGGATCTGCGCGGGCTGCGGCGGAACGTGTGCCAAAGGAAGTGCGCGAGCTACTCAAGATCCAGGTGTTTTTCGTCGCGGAAGACGGCACCCCGTCGAACGCGCCTAAATAAGCCCGCCTCCCCAGACCTCCTTCGTCAGGAGCAGAAGGACTCGCCCCGGCAGATGCACGCGTTCACGAGGTCGGCTTGAACGGTCTTTCGGTGCAATGAGCGGACGTCGGAAACGCACCGGACCCCTCTGACGGCCTCGCCCCGCTCGCGGCTACTAGGACGCACCCGTCGGCGGAGCAGAGCGCGCAAGGCGGCGGGGCCAGAGTCCTGGAGAACAGGATTTGTCCCGGCTGTCAAGCCGGGAGGCGGCCCATGGCAGGCAAGCGAGCGACGTTAGTCCGAGCGCCCTGTGAAGATGGACGTATGACCTCACCTGTTCACCCAAGCTCGGAGACAGGCTCCATGGGCGAAGACATGGCGGCCGTCATCTTCCAAAAGATCCGTTGGGCTCCCCCGGTCAAGGTGAGGCAGGACATCGGCACAGACCTCATGACCTTCGCTCGTGACACGGCTACTGCTGGGACCCAAGAGCGTGCATACGACCAAGGAGCGCCGGTCTTCATGCAGGTGAAGGGCAGCGAGACCGAGTACTCGAAGGCAGCGGCTAAGCGCGACGGTGAACCGGGCTGGTGGTTCGCCGAGTCGAGCACCTACCACTTCGACCACTGGCTCTCCTTCGGTCTCCCATACCTGCTCGTGCTCGTCGACACGACCAATCAGGTCGCTTACTGGGCCGAGGTGAACGGGAAGGCCATAGTCGCAACCGGCAAGGGCCGTAAGATCTTCGTCCCTGCCTCCCAGAAGGTTGATGCCAACAGCCTCGACGCGCTCAACAAGCTGGCCGTAGCCCGCCGCAGGTACGACCTCGAGGGCGCGGCCTGGACAGGAAAACTCAACGACCTCGGTCCTGCCGACCGACTCCGATACGCCCTGGTCATGCCCCGCCTGGTCGCGCCACATCAGAACAGCGAGCCCGTGCTCCTGACATTCGAAGAGGCGGCCGCCCTGCTGATGCGCAACCGTGTCGCAGAATTGTCGTACAGGGCCGACCACAAAGGCCAATGTCCAAGTCCAAAGGACTGGCACACGCACAAGGAATGGGGATGGCGGTTCGTGGGCGCCCTTCACGACCTTCTCACCACCGGCTCCAGCGACCAGTTCCCCAAGCTCGCTGAAGGCACACGTCACCGGTTCGAACGGGATGCGTGCGTCGTCGTACGCGCATGCATTACCTACATCGACGGCGACGCCCAGGCTGCGGCCGGACTGCTGAAGCCGACCAAGTACACGAAGCCCGCGGACCGGGGCTGGATGGGTACCCAGCTCGCCGCATTGATGCTCGAACTGGACAAGCCCGAGGAAGCATCGAAAGCGGCACGCGATGCGCTGTTCGCGATGAGGTCCCTCGAAGGGGACCTCACTGTCAGCGCAATCCGTGGCGGGGCAGCAGAGGTGCTTTACTCGTCCGCCGGATTCGCCGGCGGAAATATCGAAGACGCCATCACGACCCAGGACAACGCCGGGTCTTGGTGGCGGGCCCAGGACGTGAGTTGGGCACTTGAGAGGGACCTCGAGCTCCGGTTCGAAGCCTGGGCGGACAGCAACACCAGGCACTTCGTTTCGGGCACAGCTCGAAGCGAAGTGGTCACGGCAGCGTGGAACGCGGCATTCACAGGCTCCTGGGGGTCGTGGCGCCATCTCTCACGCCTAAACGCCCAACTTGTCTTCACAACAGGTGCGGAACCGCTCCAGCTTGGGGCTGCACTGGAGCTGCTGATGTTTGTCGGCGAGAAGAAGGCAGCGAAGGAAGCCGCCCAGAAGATGTGGATGGACGGCCCCGTCAGTGCGCTCACCGCTGTCGTGAACCTTGTGGCGCTCAGACCCTGGTCCAAACGAGATGAAGGCGCCGCGATGGCGGTCCTCGCGGCAGGCGGCGACCTGCTCAGCGGGAAGGCAGCTGACAAGGTCGTGGCCCGCATCCTCGACATCCTGAATAGCGACGGCGACGTCCGCACGCACGGTGCGGCGTGGTCCTACCGCTGGCCCGAGGTCGACAGCACGCTGCACCAGGTCCTGCGCGCGGCCTCCATTAAGGCGCACCGCGCGTGCGCGGACCTCATCATCAATCTCTTCACGGCGTGCCCCGACTCCGTCGCCGACGCACTCGTTCGCATCGCTCGCGGGCTGGCGATCGCCGAGCTGGGCAACCGCCGAATCATTAAGCTCGTCAACGTCGCTAGTGCCCGCGCCGACCAATATGGGCTCGATCTACTTGAAGTCCTCGCGTCCGACAGCGACCGAGCGCTCGCCGAGCTCCGCAAGCGTGCCGAAGCCGGTAACAGGAATGCGTTCCGCGCGCTCCTGGTTGCCGGTTCCGACCAGTACGACGACTACATCGCTTTTGGACGTAGCGCCGCTCGCACCGTCAAGCAGATGGTGGCCGACGCTCGCGGAACGAACGGGACGGTGACGGTCAGCGGGTACGTGAACGACCAACTGCACGATCTGACTTTAGCTGCACTTAACACCCACGACACTCGTCTCTGGAAGGGCGTCACCGACGCGATAGAAGCGGGAGTCATCGAAGAGACACAGCTTCAGGGGGCCGTCCGGACGCTAGCCCTCCAGTTTCCCAATCTTCCGGCCCACGTCCAGCGCAAGCTCCGTACACTCGCTCCGAATCTGAAAGGAACCAACCTCGGGTTCAGCTTCGAAGCTAACGAGTTCGCTGCCGCCGCCGTCCACCTACGCATCGCGGCCGGCACCGTCCCCGACATCGAAGTCGAGGCGCTTCTGCTGCAATTGCGGCGCACCGACCCCCTTGGGTTCGTCAATACGCTCGCGTCCTGGAACGGAGAACACAAGCTGCCGTTCTCAGCAACTATGGCGGTCGATGCGAACCCGCGAGTGCGCGGCCAAGCGGCGTTCAGCCTCATCGAGCACGCACACCGCTTCCCGGCTGACGGAAACCGGGCAATGGCGGTCCTTCGAACCGCACTGACACTCGACCAAGGGTGCTGTATGGCTGACGGCGTCGCGCAGGGCGTCAGTGATTTCCCGTCCAAGGCGTTCGAACGACTTACTGCTGACCTGCGGAAGCACCCGTCCGCACTAGTGCGGTCGCGGCTCTACGAAGACGCTTGACGTGGGTGCATCATTCTGGGCTACTAGAGACTCGCTGCAGGGCCGGTGTCTGGCCAGACTCGGTCCAGGTGCCCGGCGGGACGCTCTCTTTTGGGCTGCCCACTCGCGTGCGGGTGTGGCTCACTTCCGGTCTGCAGCCCGTCGGGCACCGCTGACGAGGCGTGGCTCAAGAGGGGACTGCCCTGCTCGTAGTAGCACTGCCCACCTCGCCGTCCCTATCGGTACGAGAACAGGCGGGAGCAGCACCATGCAGCAGATCATCATCGGGGTCGATCCCCACAAGCTGTCGGCCACGATCGAGGTCGTCGACGACCGCGAGAGGTTCCTCGGCTCGGGTCGGTTCACGACCGATCAGGCCGGCTACACGGCGATGTTGAGGTACGCGAAGGCGTGGCCTGAGCGGGTCTGGGCGGTTGAGGGCGCCAACGGCGCTGGTCGACCCCTGGCCCAACGGCTGCTCGAGGCGGGCGAGAGCGTCGTCGACGTCCCGGCCAAGCTCGCTGCCCGGGTCCGGCTCTTCGACACCGGGCACAACCGCAAGACCGACGCTCTTGATGCGCACTCGATCGCGATCGTTGCTGTCCGAACCGAGGGACTGCGTGTCCTGAAGGTCGATGGGGAGCTCGAGGCGCTGCGGATGCGCACCGACCGCCGCGAGGCCCTGACCCGGCGGCGTGTTCAGACCGTCAACCGGCTCCAGGCCCTGCTC
>JAABUV010007235.1_pt1 | contig 11720 bp, 10 predicted proteins | sample 5559971 | NCBI WGS metagenome assembly JAABUV01 (sample SAMN10711881, study PRJNA513362) | rock metagenome | isolation source: Antarctica rocks | place: Antarctica: Victoria Land, Knobhead nord | collected 2015-12-19
CGTGGGTTTTCTAAGAGGTGTGGGAGACACGATGGGGGCTGAACGGGCTCGAACCGCTGCTTCCACAGTGTCCTGTGGCACTCTCCCACCTGAGCTACAGCCCCGTTATCACGGCCGCTTGTGTGGCGCCAGCGTCTTTCTCAGCATACACCTGCCCTACGACACGGCTGTGTGGCCTGCGACAGGCGCGGGTGGTCTACGGTGTGTGACCTGCACTGTGGGCCGTCCGCCTGCCTGCACGCTCCACGGGGCGCCATGCTACGCCACGTCGGGCGGTCCGTCCCGGTGCTCGGCCTCAATCCATTCCACACACTGTCGCCGCCAGGCGGCCTCATAGTCGCGCGCCAGGTTCGTAGCCGCCGCTTGGGCGAGCCGAGTACGACGTGCATAGCTGCGCAAGCGGTCAAACACAGCCCAGGTGGACGTCCGGGCGTCCTGGTAGATTCCGAAACGGGCACGCGGGATCATGAACCATCCTCACCTATGGCCGCCCAGGAACAACCTCACCCACCAGGGTAGGCGTTGCCGCGTGCGGCGCATCTCCCGCTGTCCTGGCTCCCGTCGCCCTCCGGCCCCCCAACCGCCCCGGATGACGATGGGAGCCAGGACACCCAGAAAAGCGGACGGGTGGTCCTCTGCAATCAGTGTCCTGGTGGGGCCAGCGGGAAGAGATCGAGGCCGACGCGGGCGGCGGCTGTGGCGCGGGCGAGGCGGAAGAAGGGATCGGCGAGGGCGACGGGGAGACCCTGCATGACGCGCACATAGACACCGGCTTGGCTGGCGCGGATGAGGCGGCGCACCTGCTGGGTGCCGTGGCGTGCCTGATCGCTGGGACTCCCCTCGCAGGCGGCCATGAGCGCGGGGAGGTCGTGGGCGGCGACGACGCGGGCCAGGCGGTCAGCGGTGAGCGCGCCGGTCGCCAACGGGGGGTCGGTGGCGAGCAAGTGTCCCGCGACGACGATGAGGAGCGCCACGGCGGCGCGGTCGCTCCAGCCCGGCACGCCGAGTGGCGGCCGACGCGTTGGCTCCCTTAACCTCCCTGCCCCTCCTGATTCCCGGTGTGTCGCGTGGCCCCTGCTCCCCCCCGTATCGCAGGCGCGGGGCACGTCAGGAGGTGGGGATGTCGGCGAGCCAAAGGCGCAGGGCGGGGTGACCCAGACGCGCGAGGGCGCGGGCCTCGGCCTGCTGCACGGCCTGGCGCGTGAGCCCAAGGGCGCGACCGATCTCCTCCAAGGTGCGCGGGGGCTCCCCGTCGAGGCCGTGGCGGGCGGCGAGGAGCGCCAGGGCAGCCGGGCTGGAACAGCCCGGTGTCGCGTTGGGACGGCGCGTCGGCTCCCTCATGACGGCGTTCTCCTCATAAAGCGTCGATCCGCGCGTGACGCCGGTTCATCGTTTCCTCGATCCAGGCGCGCACGTCGTGATTGGTGACGTCCTGCAACGTGATGTGGACGAAGGGCGCGGGCTCTTCGGGGACAAGAGTGACGGCCTCAGTCGTTGGCCTAGAATAAGCGAAGCTGTTAGGAAGTGCAAAGTAGGTTTACAAGGAGAGGCTCAAGGTCGTCGATAAAGTGCCGAGAATTACCAAGAGTCGGCTCTTATGTGCGATAAGGGACGGTCGATACTGGCCCTGCATCGCGTTAGTGACCGTCGCAAGGCCTCGAGTGCCACGTCCAGCGCCACAACCGGCACTTTAATCAACACCTTGAGTGACCATCTATAAGGCTACCTTGGTGCGACACGATGTCGCACTGCATGAGCATGGCAGGCGAAAGGCTGCTATCAGGCAAGTGTCCGAATGCCTGTTCCCAATCCTCGCGTGCGTCATCGGTAACGATGGGGTGCGAAGCCGAGGGTCATGCCTAAGGAGAGGGCGACCCATCCGCCTGAACCGGGCTAGGGAAAGATGGAGCGGGTGAACGCGAGTGAATCCTTGTCGAGGCTTCGTTACTTTAGACACGCCGGAACGATGGGTGATCAAGACGGCGTTGATGGGCCAAGGCCCAGGAATCCAAGGTGTCCTGGGCGAGGACACCAGGCCCCGGAGTAGAGAGGACACCCACCCCCATCGCATCTCAGCAGTGCGGAACGTGATAACCCCGATGGGGTCCGGCGACGACGAGGCCGCCGGTCAGCCAACCGTAAGGGCGGCCCAACTCCCCAGCGGGAATAGGATGGTCGAAGAAGCGAAGGCTACCACGCCGAAAGGCGACGGGAATCCATAACCGGGTGGATAGGGCTCGTGCCCACGTCGAAAGACGGCTGACGTCGACCAGGCGAACCACCCGAAGGACGAGGCGCGGAGCGCAAACCGAGGGAGAAGTTAGATGCGGGCCACCAACCCTGCAAACAGAACCGAGGGACACACCGACTGGCAGGCCATCTGTGTTCGGCGTTTGAAAGTGGGGTCATGCACACATTTGATGATGCCGGTTGGCAGCCTGAGTGCTATCTATAGTGAGACCGCCTTCCATACAGGTTTGAGGAGGTCAGTAAGCCCTTTAGCCCGGCTTTGGGGCGTCCTACCAGCCGATTGTTGCGCCACTCGCAGCAGCCCTGAGCGACGTTAGCGCCCGCATCATCAAATGTGTGCATGACCCCGCGCGATACGTCCGCAGCCCTTGCTCTTCTCGTCGCGTCTGGGACACTACGGACAGGGGGCCGATGCGTCGCGAATGAGCGACGGGGCGAGCGTGAGTGAGGGGGGCGAGCGTGAGTGAGGGGGGCGAGCGTGAGGGTGGAGTACATCCCGCTGGGCGGCGCGGGCGAAGTCGGCGCGTCGTGCGGCATCTTGCGGATCGGGGACTGGCGCGTGCTCATCGACGCGGGGATGCGCCCGTCCGCGCGCGTCGGGCAAGATCGGTTGCCCGCCCTCGATCGGCTGACCGTCGAGCCGCCGGACGCCATCCTGGTGACGCACGCGCACATCGACCACACCGGCGCCCTGCCGCTCGCCTCCGAGATGTTCCCAACCGCGCCGATCTACTGCACGGAGACGACCCTGCTCCTGACGCGCCTGCTGCTCGCCGACAGCGTGCGCGTCATGGAGGCCGAGCACCTGGCGCAGGAGAGCGAGACGCCGCTCTACACAGCCGAGGTGGTCGAGCGCACGCTCGCCCGTGTGCGGCCGGTCGAGTGGACCCAGCCAGTCGCGCCGCTCCCCGACCCCGACATCACCGTGCGGTTCCTGCACGCCGGCCACATCGCCGGCGCGGCCATGCTCCTCATCGACACGCCGGTCGGCCGCGTCCTGCACATGGGCGACTACTCGGTGACGGCCCAGCGCACCCTCCACGGCCTGGACGTACTGGGGCTCCCCCAGGCCGACGCCGTGATCAGCGAGGGCACCTACGGCGACGCGATCCATGCCAACCGCAAGGAGCAGGAGCGCGCGCTGGTGGCGACGGTGGCGCGCGTAGTCGGGCGCGGGGGACGGGCGTTGCTGCCGGCGTTCGCGGTGGGCCGGGCGCAGGAGGTGGCGCTGATCCTGCGCGCGGCGCGCTCCACGGGCGAACTGCCTCCGGTGCCGATCCACCTCGACGGCATGGTGCGCGGCGTGTGCGACCTGTACCAGGCGCAGGTTCATGACCTCAACCCGCGCCTGCAAAACTACGTCCGCAACGCGCGCCGCCCGCTCTTCGCCGACCCCTCACTCGCGGTGTACGCCGTCACGGCGGGCCGACGGCGCGGCCTGCTCGACAACCCCGAGGCGGCTATCGTCATCAGTTCGTCGGGCATGATGACCGGCGGCCCCGCCCCCCTCTACGCCCGCGCGTTCGCGGCGGATGAGAAGAACGCCATCGTCTTTAGCGGCTACCAGGACGACGAGAGCCCGGGAGCGGCCCTCCTCCGAGCGCGGCAGGGCACGACCGTCGCGCTGGGGAAAGAGGAGCTGACCTTGCAGTGCGCGGTGGAGCGGTACAGCCTGTCGGCGCACGCGGACGCCGGCCAGATCGAGGTGGCGGTCGCGCGCGCCCGGCCGCGCGTGACGGTCCTTGTGCATGGGGAGCCCGACACGCTGCGCGCCCTGGCCAAGCGCGTTGCCCGCTATCACCCCCAGGTCGCGGTGAATGGAGAGGCGATCACCCTGATCGACGCGCCGGCTCGGGCTGCGTCAGCGGCACCGTCGGGAAAGGTGGCGCGCACACCATCCCCCGCAGGCAGGACACCGGAAGACACGCACGAGGCGGACGGCGCCGTGGCCCCCGCCGATCTCGCCGCTGTCCACCATGCGGCGTTGGCGACGGGAGGGCTCCACCGTCCCTGGACGACGGTCGAACTCGCGCGCTTGGCGACCGGCGCGCGCTACACCCCGGCCACGCGGGTCCACGTCCAGGGGCTGCTCGATGCCGACGTGGCCTACTTCGCGCGCAAGCGCCTGGGGGCGCAGGATGTCTACCTTCCGCGCGCGCCCGAGGAAGTGGCGAAACGCCAGGCCACGCATGTCGCCCTGGCACCCGGTGATATCGTGATCGCGCGCATGAACGAGGGCCAGGGCGAGGCACGGCTGGGCGTCATCACCAGCGCGGTGGAGCAGGGGACCGTGGAGGCGACGATCGTGGGGTGGAAAGGGGAGCGGTTCCCGCTGGCGGTCATCCAACTCCCGACGGGGGTGCGCCGCCCGGCGTATGTCGCGCTCGCGCGCGAGGACCGGAAGGCCACGCTGGCTGCGGACCAGGAGCGGATCGACGCCGCCGTGCGCGCGGGCGTGATCGCGCACGACCTGATGGCGCTGTGGGCGGCGGCTGGCGAAGGCCAAACGACAGCCGATCTCCTGAGAACACAGGAGACGGACGACGGGCGTCTCGCGCTGGCGCGGGATCTCGTCATGCGCGGCGGCGTCCTGTTCACGCGCCATGGTGATGTCTGGGAGCCGAAAGCGGAGCGGGACCTCGCGGCTCCCGAGGCGGTCGCGCGCCATCTGGCGCTCCTCGCGCTCGGCCCAAGGGCTGAGGTCGTGTATCGGGACGGTCGCCAGGGCCTCCTGTCCGGCCGTGGTCGCTGGGGGCAGGTCGAGGTCGTATTCGACGACGAGACGCGGGTCTGGTGGCAGGATAAAGACGTGCAGACCGTCGGGTCGTCCGTGCCTGAGCGTGCCACCGGGGACGGGGCCGACGACGCGGTGGTCGCCACCGCTGATGGCGTCGATGACGACGAGCGGGCGGGGAGAGGCCCGCTTTTCTCGCGCGCCGCGGCGCGCCTGTGTGGCGCGTCCCCTCGACGCCGTGCGTGAGAGGGGCAGCTGGTCACACAGTACCGGCCCAGGGGCCGGGAGAAAAGGAACTGACGGCAGCGACGGTAGCGACGACACCGTGAGCGAGCAGTCGGCGTGTCCGCGCGTGATCGAGGGGCAGGGGGTGTGGCGATGAGCGAGGAGAAGTGGGACCGGGTGCTCGGAGACATCTTCGCGGCGCTGGATCGGGACGCCGCGGCGGAGGGACAGCTCATCGCGATCGCGCCCCTGCTCTCCGATGAGCAGATCATGCGGGCGTGGTCGTATCTCGCGCACGACGACGCGCTCCGGTGGCGCGCGCGCGGCGCCCTGGCGCACGAGGCCTTGCGGCGTGTCGTAGACCGGTCGGGACGTACCGGCCGGGGGACCGCGGCGGTGCAGCAGCTCGCGGCCACGCTCGGGGTCGAACCGGGCCGGGTCTACCGCCTGGCGCAGATCCACGCGGTGGTCGAGGGCGATGGTGTGGGGGCCGACCTCGTCGAGGTGCTGCCGGAGATGGTCTGGTACGACGAGGCGCTCGCCGCGCCGGACCCGGCCGCCGCGCTGGGCTACGCCGCCGACCAGGTGACCGCCGGCCGGCCTTATAGCCTTGCGGACTTCCGACGCGACGTACGGAAGGTCGCGGCGGCCAAAGGCCGGCCGGCGCGGGAGCGTCCGCCGTCGCCACAGGTGCGCCTCCGCGTCACCCGGCGGGATGGGTCGCACTGGCCGGCGGCGGACGCTGTGGCGTTCGATCTGGTCGATATCGCGGCAATCGAGGTGGAGACGCCATGGGGGCGGACAGTGCTCGCGATTGACAGGCAGGGTCACATCGACGCCGACGTGCAGCAGGACGGGTGAGAGCGTGAGGACCGGTGATCAAGCGTGTCCGTTGTCGTAAAGGTTGCGCCTGGTCCACCCTGAGCAGCCTCCCTTCTGCCGGAAAGGTTGCGCCGCTTGTGACACAAAGGTTGCGCTCATATGGACGCTTTGCCAGAAAGGTTGCGCCGGCGTTCAATAGCCTGCACAATGGAATGGTAAGACCAGCGGACACACGAGTCCTGCAATAACAATAAGCAAGCAGCCCTAAATCCGCGCCTTTTCCACGCCTGGCGCGGCGCTTATTCCTGTGATAATAGCTATTCCCTTCCGATAAGGTAGAATTTGTCGCTAGCGGCTAGAGGCGCAGCCCACGGGTTTGGGGCTATAAGCTGTTGACCACCTACCTCATCGGTTAATAGAGATCGAGCTCGCCGCGCACGCGAACGATACGTTCAAGCAGGTGGAACGCCAACATGCCGGCGCATGGCAAGACGAGCGCGAAGGCGGCCAGGGGCAGCAACTGCGGCGCGAGATCGCCGATGCCTTTGTGGTATAGCGTGGCGTTGGCCAGCGCTTGCATCCCATAGCCGAGCGGCAGGACGTGAGCCGGGTACCGCAGCCAGCCGGGCAAGGCGGTGACTGGATAGTAGACGCCGCCGAGCAGGATTGCGAACGGGTAGACCAGGTTCGAGAGCTGGTTGCCTTTTTTAATGAGCAGACCGATCGCCGCGAAGATGTACCCGAGCCCCCAGAGAGCGGCCAGGAAAAGCGCCAGCGCCACGACGACGGCTGGGAGGTCCGGGTGATAGGTGACACCGAAGGCGATATGCCCGAAGACGAGCGTGATCACCGCGATCAGCGCCGTTTCGACGCCTCCGACGAGCGTAAAGCCGGAGAGCCAGGAAAAGCGCGGGCACGGCGCCAGGAAGAGGCTGACCAGCGTCCCGTTGATGCGTTCGCGGTCCAGTGTTTCGCTGACGTAGAAGATCGCGTTGAAGACAAAGGCGTTGGCAGCCAGCGCCACGACGACGTAGCGCAGCAGGGTGGGATGAACTGTCCCGTAGATAAGGGCGACGGCGATTAACTCGAAGACCGGCCGCAGGAGCCAGATCGCCACGTAGCCGACGATCCCGCTCGTGCGTCGCCGATCCATGCTCATGGCGCGCCATGTGGCCACGACGGCTTGCAGCGTGCGTGCGACAGGGGCGAGGCGTGCGCGGTTAGTAGAGATCGAGCGCGCCGGACCGCTTGGCCACATGTTCGACCCTCCGTAAACTGATCCAACCGATCAACGCGCAGAGCGCCGCAGTCCCTAGAGCAAGCGACAGCGGCCGCAGGATGTCGTGCAGTGTCGCTCCGCTCAGGCTGCTTGCACGTAGCGCATCGACAGCATGGCCGGCCGGGATGATGTCGGAAAGCGCGTGCAATGGACCTGGCAAACGCGAGCGCGGGACCACGAAGCCGGCCAGCAGGTAGATGGGAAGCTGCAGAAAATTGGCGAGTAGGTTGGCGCGTCGCGAAAGGATGAACAGACCCGCGAAGGCGCAGCCGGTCGCCAGCGACGCCACGAGCAGGGCGATGAAGGCCACCGCCGGCGCCACCGGATCGACGACGCGCAAGTGGGTACCCGTCACGAACGCGATGAGGGCGATGACAGCGAAGGACGGCGCCAACCATAACAACGACGCGAGCCCGTAGCCTAGGACAACGGCCGCGCGGCTGGCCGGTGAGAGGAACAGCGCCCCGATCGTGCCCGCGGAGCGCTCGTGCTCGATGGCGTACCCGCTCGACCAGATGGTCGAGGACCAAGTGATGATCCCGACCATCCCCACAAGCAAGAAGCCGGAAACAGCGGTCCCGCCGACGCTACCGCGCCCCGAGGCGGCATACGTGACCTGGTAGGTGACGTAGAGCAGGGCGGGGTAGACGGGGGCACGGACGATGTCGATGAGGTAGGCGCTACTCGCGGTCGTCTGCGCACGCGTCGTCGCCCGCAGCGTCGCCCAGACATGCCCGATCGGACCCCGGAAGGCGACGGTCGCCGTAGAGGGCGTCATCAGTCCAACGACCTCCCCGCGATGGCCAGGAAGGCGTCTTCCAGCGTCGGCTCGACGACCCGTACCCCGCTGATCATGACTCCCTGGGTGCGCAAAATGGCCAACGTCTCGTCAAGCGTCGCCGCTGTGTCCGTACACAAGATCGTCAGCGCGCTGCCCCCCCTTGCGCTACTTTCCTGGCTGACGCCGCGTACGCCGCGTAGTGACGATAGGTGTGCACCTATGTCCAGCCCACGGCTAGCGAGAGGCTGCGCCGTCGTGACGACGACGCGGCGCTCACCGGCCACGCGCGCCTTCAACGCGGCCGGCGTACCCTGCGCCACGATCCGCCCCTGGTCGACGATGGCAATCTCACGGCAGAGCTGATCAGCCTCGTTCATGTCGTGTGTCGTGAGCAAGACCGTGTGCGCGGGCGCGAGGGCGGCGACGGCGTGACGAAGATCGACCGCGGCGGCTGGATCGAGCCCAATGGTTGGCTCGTCGAGGATCAGGACCGGCGGATCGTGCAAGAGGGCCTTGGCTAGATGCAGGCGCTGCTTCATCCCCCGCGAAAAGCCCTCGACGCGCTCCCCCGCGCGGTCGCGTAGGTTGACGAGGTCGAGCATCTCCTCGACCCGTCGCCTGATCGACGCCTGCGTCATCCCGTACAGGTTGCCGAAATACACCAGGTTGTCGCGCGCGCTCAATTTCGCATAGAGGCCGCGATCACCACCCAGGACGACCCCTAAGTGACGGCGCACCAGGCGCTCGTCGCGCATGACGTCGTACCCCCCGATCGCGGCCATCCCATGCGTCGGTATGAGCAGAGTGGAGAGCATCTTGATCGTCGTCGTCTTCCCCGCGCCGTTGGGTCCGAGCAGGCCAAAGATCGTTCCACGAGGCACGGCGAAGCTCACGTCGTCGACGGCGATGATGCGTCCGCGCTGACGGGAGAAGCGCCGGCCCGTCCAGTACACGCGATGGAGGCGTTGTGCCACAATGGCATGGTCGCCCTCTCGTCGCGTCACGAAGCGCTCATGCTCCTGTGGCTCCAGGGTCATATCCTCGTGCATGAGTGTCCCTGTCGCTCTACGCATCGGGGGCTCCATGGATACTCAGGACCGCGTAGGTCTCGTGATCCGAAACGATCACAAACGTCGACGCATCGGTCACACTCTCAAAGGCCGTGATGATCGCGGGACGCCCCTGCGCCTCGACCTCGCGCTCAGGTAGCGTCCGAATGCGCGGATGGGTGCGCCAGAAGCGCTGGCCCTCCGGTAAGGAGAGGGCAAGGTGGGGCAGAGTCGTCCAGTTGGCCGTGTCGCAGAGGGGGCAATACATGTACGCGCCACGCCTGTGCTGTTGCGACAGGGGAACGAGGGGCGCCGCCGGTAAGTGTCGCAGCATAGGGGTCATGCGGCCACAGCTGGGACACGCTATCGCCCGACGTGTGAGGCCTTGCCGATAGAAGGAGTGACTCCACACCTGGATGCGCGAGAGGGCGGGCTTGTACCCTTTCACCCCCGCGAACAGCTGCCGCCCTTGTCCATGCGTATAGATGGTGTCGGACACGAGGAAACAGGCGGGGCAGCGCAGGGTGAGCGCGGTGTCGGGTCTGTCGGTCACGAAGCGGCCAAGCAGGCGCCGGTGTCCGCACTCCGGACACCAGAGACGCGTGTCCGCCCAGCCCTCACGGCCACGGTCTCCTAGCGCCATGCCGTACGCGGCCGCCTCGGCGCGGAGATCTGTCGTCAGCGTACGGCGGAGGGCCAGTTTGCCCCGTTGCAGCCGCATGGCGACCGCGCCCTCGCTCAGGCCCAAACGCTCCGCCACCTCGGTGTGCGGCAACTCCTCGATGTAGCGAGCGACGAGCGCCCGACGCGTGTCCACCGGAAGGAGCGCGAGGGCGCGGTCGAGCATGTGGGCCAACTCACCGCGCTCCACCTCAAGTTCCACATCGCACGCATCAATGGCCGCGTCCTCTAGCGTGGACCCTGCGTCGTCGTCATGCAGCGGCAGCCGGCGATAGCTCTGTTCGCGGACGTGGGCACGCGTCCAGCGTCGGCAGACGTTGCGCGCGATGGCCGCAAGCCAGAACCAGCGCCCCTCGTGGTCATGGAGCAGGTGCGCGTGTCGCCAGGCTTCAAGCAGCGTCTCCTGCGCCAAATCGTCGGCCGCCTCTGGGTCACCCGTGATCCGCGCGCACAGCCGCACCAGCCGAGGGCGTTCGGATGGCGCCAGCATCTCCCATCCGCCGTCATGCTGGCCTCGCTGTCCTAGGTCAATCGTCACCACAGTCTCCTCACTCCCTTGCCAGGGACGGCGCTACACATCCACCATAGACACATCGCGCGGGGAGCGCAAATACTAACGCGGTTTTTGCGGTGATCACGTGGTTTCTTCTCGGTGTCTAGACGCGCCGCGCAACGAAAAACCGTACCTTCATCGTGGGAGTGCTGCGACGGCGCAAGTTTTATGACACGACGGCGCAAGCTTTGTGGCAGACGGCGCAAGCTTTATGACAACGCACACGGGGCGAAAGATGATATACTGGAGAGGTAGCGAGTTCGACGGGATGGATCAGCCCGGCGGCTCGTTTTTTTGTATCCGTAAATAGGGCCACCTAATTGCTCTTAGGGTCCGTAATTTATTGTCAAGTAATGTGCCCGACCCTTCGTGTGCGAGGGCGGAGGATGAAGGCGCACCGTGGGACGCCTCGCCACAATTAGCTGGCTCTCCCGACAAGTTGGTGAACGAGAATCGCCCGTAGCTGAGGATGATTAGGCCAAGAATGACCTTCCTCGCGGCGACTCTGCTAGCATCCTACATCCTACCTTTTCTGTACGGGTCAATGACGCTCAATCGGTTCACCAACTTGTCGGGAGACCCCGATTGGCTCTCCCGACAACTTGGTGAAACCGATTGGGAGAGAATGTGGGAGGTGGATCGACAAAACGCCAAGTGCCACGCACGGTAGCGGTCGCCTAACCCCATAGGGCAGCACGACGTGTCTGGCGCACCTCCACATTGTTGCTGTCAATCACTCCCGTTCTTGGGCGCTAAAGCGCCGCCATAAAATGGTGCGTCCGTTGCGACTTTCGTAGCTACACGCGGCCATCTTATCACCTCACCGAGCCGATTGAACCACATCTCATCGATGGCAACGCGCTTTTCCTGGATTCCGGCTTCACCAAGTCGTCGGGAGAGCCAGTCGATTGTGGCGAGGTGTCCACCGTGGCCCTTCCTTTCTGGCAGCGATCTCTCCCGCTCTTGGGGTACGACGATCTCGCCGCTTTCATCGACGAGCGGGTTCCCGAGGGCGAGCACTTGGAATATAAGCAGCCGACCTACAATCAGGCCCGCAAGGTCGAGCTGATGGAAACGCTGGTCGCCTTCGCCAACGGTGGGGGCGGGATGCTCCTCTTGGGCGTTGCGGAGAGCGGCGACAATGATAAGCGTCCGGCGCTGGACGATCCGATCGTCGGAGTAGACCTATCCCACTATAGGAAAGGGTACAGCTTAGGGGCGCGGAAATAGCTACGCATCCCGCAGCTCTCCAGCGACATAGGGGATATCGACGAACCACTTGTCCAGCGCGGGTAGCCGCGTGACCTGCGCTTCCACGGCGCCCATGGCCGCTGTGGTGAGCTTCA
>JAABUV010007237.1_pt1 | contig 11719 bp, 9 predicted proteins | sample 5559971 | NCBI WGS metagenome assembly JAABUV01 (sample SAMN10711881, study PRJNA513362) | rock metagenome | isolation source: Antarctica rocks | place: Antarctica: Victoria Land, Knobhead nord | collected 2015-12-19
GCCGACCTGATCAACACCGTCTGACGAAGCCGCCCGACGATCTGCGCCAGGCTGCGGATCCGTCGAACTGAACCGCAGCGACTGACTTGCGGCCATCTGCGAGCGGTCAGTGACCGGTCACCGATCCCGTTGCGACGACAGTGATGATCTTGGTCCTGGCAGTGGTGGAGGGTCGCGGCCGTCACCGGTAGACGTTCCCCAAACGACGATCGCGTGATCTTGGTCCTCAACAGCCGCAGCAGCGCGAACCGCCACCGCAGGACGTTGGCTCGCGGGACTGTGGGTTTGCTGGCTGGTCGGTGTCCTAATCCATGTTGGGGCTCCGAGCAGCAGCAGCGGGATGTGGTGCAGCGACTTCCGATCTGCATGATCGAGTACGTGCAGGAAACAGATTTGGATGTGTGCACTGCCTATTGGTCAGATCGTGGCCATGCGGTAGCCGAGGGCGGTCAATGTTTCGCTTCGCGGGGAGGCGCGATCGCCCGGCGAATTGTCGTGCGGGTGCGGCTCCTGGGGGGGGTGGCGCGCAGGTCCGCCTCCCGGCCGACCAGTCCCGGGCCGCGTCTGGTGGCGGCGAGGGCGGCGGCCCGCCAGTTCGAGTTGGTGCTGCGGCGGGACTCGACCCACCCGAACGATCTGTGGCAGGCCGATCACACCGACCTGGATGTGAGGTGCTCGATGAGAACGGCCGGGCCTGAGTCAATCTGGGTCTTGACGTCGATCACTCGAGCGCGTAGCTTCGCACTTACATGAAATCGATTACACCCGCTTCAGGTTGTCAGAAGGCGTTGGTGTTGCCGGCGACACGAGATTTTTGCGGGTCGCCGTCGGCTCCGCTGATCCTGGTGGATCACGAGTTATGTGGCCCAGCAGGGTATTTTGCGTCGGGGTAATCAATGCATGAGGACCAGCGCGCGCAAGGAACACATCTCGATCCTGGCCCGCTTCAGTGATCTGAGGCTCAATGTAACCGATTTCAACGCATACGAAGAAGGGCGCAGAGTTTCGTCATCACCTGGAGGGTGATGCGTTCGGTCGACCAACAATCCGGCAATTCTCAAGGAGGAGAGATGCGAAAAGACAGGGCCGCTCTTGCGGTCACCATGGCGGTCGCGCTCGCAACGATCGCTGCGTGCAGTTCTGGTAGTGCGAGCACGACCACCAGTACCGACGCGAAGGCACCGCTGACCGTGTGGGTGGACGCGGACCGCGCCCCGCAGGCCCAAGCCTATGCAAAGGCTCATCCGGAATTGACGATCAAGATCAACACCGTCGATCCGGCGCAGGGGAGCAACACGTCGAAGATCGCGCTCGCCGAGAAGGCCGGCAGCGGTATCCCTGATGTGATCTTTCTGGGTAGCCCGGACGAGATCTCAACTCTGAGTTCGAAGGCGATCAACTTCCCACTCGCCCTCGATGGGTTGGTCCCCGGTGCAACGCTTCAGGGGTTCCCGGACAAATTGGCGCGATGCACCTTCTCAGGGAAGGTCTACTGCCTCGGCAACGACGTCGGCCAGACGGTGCTCTGGTACAACAAGTCACTGTTCGCCCAGTGGGGCTACACCGTTCCCAAGACCTTCGATGACTTCAAGACGCTCGGCATCAAGCTCGCGAAGGAGCACCCGGGTTACAACCTGGGCACTGTGAACGGCCGCTACGGCACCGACGCGTTTTTCGGGTCGAGCGGTTGCCCGGTCAGTGACGCTACGAGCGTGACTGAGGTGAAGATCAACACCTCCGATCCCAAGTGCGTGCGGGTGGGAGATGTGATCGGCCCGCTGATGGCGAATGGCTCCCTGTCAACTCTGGATCTTTTCGACAAGAACTACACGGCGCAGGTGGCCGCGGGCAAGGTCATCGCCATGGTTGGGGCATCCTGGACCGCCCAGTTCGCCTTCAAACCGATGACCACCAAGTCGGGGACCAGCTTTAACGCTGTGGGCAAGTACGCGGCCGCGCCGATGCCGACGTGGTCTGGCGAGAGTAAGAACTGGTCGGGGGCCGTCGGCGGCGGTATTTGGATCGTCTCCAACAAGGCGCAGAACCAGCAGGCAGCGGTCGATTTTGCGGTCGCCATGACGACCAGCCCGGTGATCGCCAAGACACAGACGACCTATCCCGCCTACGGGCCCAGCGCGGACATCTGGATTGGGCAAAAGGCGACCGATCCCTGGTACGCAGCCCCCCCCGGCGCCGTGCTCAAGGCGGCGGCAGCCAACATCAATCCGGCTCTTGGCTACGTTCGCTACCAGACCCAGCTGCTCGACTCCTACAACGCCACGGTCCTCAAGAGCGGGGCGACGGACATGACGGGCGCGCTGAAACAGTGGGGTGAGCAAGTCAAGCAGGCTGCTACCTCCAGCGGGTACACGGTGAGTCAGTAATCATGGTGGCCACGGCAACGTCCCGATCGCCCAGACGTGAGCGCACGGAGGCGCGGAGATCTCACCGCAATCCCGGATGGTTCTTCGTCGCCCCTTATCTGATCCTGCTGATCGCATTCGGCATCGTACCCGCGCTTTATGGGCTGTATCAGGCGTTCATCGTGACGTCGGTCGTCGGTCCCGACACGTTCTCGCTGACGAAGAATTTCACCGATGTCCTCGGGGACTACCGGCTGCCGGGCGCCACCCTGAACGTGGCTCTCTACCTGCTGATCTGGTTGCCGATGTTGCTCGTCGTGGTCTTCACGCTCGCCCTGGTGATCGATGCCAAGCGCACTCGCTTCGCCGGGCTCACGCGATTTGTGAGCTACGTTCCCGGTGCCGTGACCGGGGCGGCTGCGGCGTTGTTGTGGTTGTTCATGTTCTCACCCAACGTCAGCCCGATCGGCGGGTTCCTTCGCAACTTCACCACCCCCAACGGCTCCTTCCTCTCGGATGGGACATTTCCGCTGGTGCTGGCCGTGATGGGAGTCGCCGCCGGTGCCGGCGGGTGGATCGTGGTGGTGTTCGGAGCGCTGACGGGGATCTCGACCGATGTGCTTGAGTCGGCACGGCTGGACGGGGCTAGCGCATGGCAGACGGTGTGGCAGATCAAGTTGCCACTCATCCGTAACTACATCGCGTTCATTCTCATTGTCTCGGTGGCGCAGGGTTTCCAGATCTTCGTCGAGCCGACCGTCATCGCAGCGGGCGCGCCAGGCCAGGTAAGTTCGACCTGGTCCATCAACCAGCTCGTCTACTCCTACGCGACGGAACAGTCCAACTACGGCCGCGCGTCCGCGCTCGCGATCCTGCTGCTCGTCGTCTGCGTCCTGCTCGCCGTCTTCATCATCAGGAAGACCAAGTTCTACTCGATTGGAGACCGCTGATGTTCGCTGAGGCAGCCGGTCGTTTCGGCCGCAACACTCTGTTCGTCGGGGCGATCCTGTTTTTTGGTCTCCCGATACTATGGCTCCTGCTCGCACCCACGAAGACGAACAACGGACTGGGGTTCCAGAATCCCCTGGCTTTCGGCAGCTTCTCCCAGGTCGGCATCGCGGCATCCAATCTTTTTGGCTACCAGCACGGGCTCATCTGGGTATGGATGTTCAACTCTCTCTGGTACACGGCCGTGGCTGTGGGGATTGCGCTGCTCACGGTCGTGCCCGCCGGCTACGCACTGGCCACGTTCCAGTTCCGTGGCAGCACCACAATCCTGTTCGTGACCCTGCTCACGATGATCGTGCCGTCCGCCGCGCTGATCCTGCCGCTGTACCTGGAGATGTCGGCAGCCAGTCTCACGAACACGCCATGGTCGGTAATTCTGCCACTCACGTTCTTTCCGTTCGGCGTCTACATCATCTACCTGTTCACCAAGACCAGCATCCCAGTGTCGATCCTGGAGGCCGCACGTATCGACGGAGCCTCGGAGGTCGCCATCCTGACTCGCATCTTTGTTCCGCTCGCGCGGCCGGCGATCGTCATGGTCGCGTTCTTCGCGATAGTCGGTTCGTGGAACTCGTTCTTCTTGCCCTACATCATGCTGACCGACCAGAACCTGGCGACCCTTCAAACGGGACTGCAGATCCTGGTCAGCAGCACCGGCGCCATCAGCGGTGGCAACCTCTCCAATATCCCGATCCGAGCCCCCGAGGTGGCCCTCGCCGCCATCATCGCGATCTTGCCTATTCTCGCGGTCTTTCTGTTCGCACAGAAGTACCTGGTTGCCGGTCAAACCGCCGGTGCTGAGAAGGGCTGACCCGATGGCCGCCAGATCTCCACTTCCTCGTGCGACGCCGGAATCGGTTGGCGTCGCCTCGTCTGCAGTCGGGGCCTTCGTGCACGCCGCCAACGAGCGCGGTCATGCTCTGCACAGCCTGATGGTCATACGCCACGGCACCGTCGCCGCCGAGGGATGGTGGCACCCCTACTCATCAGACCAACAGCACATGATGTTCTCCGTCTCGAAGTCGGTGACAGCCACAGCAATAGGCCTCGCTCAGGCGGAGGGACTGCTGTCCGTCGACGATCCGGTTCTCTCGTTCTTCCCGTCCTACGCGACACCGGAGACCACCGCGAACGTAGCCCAGGTGCGGGTGCGAGACCTGCTCACCATGACGACGGGGCACGCGGTGGACACAATGGAGATCATGCGTGCGCTGCCGCACGAGGACTGGGTGCGCGTGTTCCTAGGCGTGCCCATCGAGTACCCGCCGGGCACGCACTTCCTGTACAACTCGGGAGCCAGTTTCGTTCTCGCGGCGATCGTCACAGCGCGGACAGGCCAAAGCGTGCGCGATTACCTCACCCCGCGACTATTCGAGCCGCTCGGCATCCCCACCCCTCCCTGGGAAACCAACGCCCGAGGCATCAACCTGGGCGCGTCTGGCCTTCGGCTCACCACGGAGGACCTGGCGAAACTAGGACTGCTCTACCTGCAGCACGGCCGGTGGAACACCCTGCAACTGCTTCCCGAGGTGTGGGTCAATTGCGCCTCATCGCGGCACGTGGCCAACGGTCCGGACCCCGAGGACGACTGGAACCAAGGGTACGGCTTTCAGATCTGGCGTTCGCGGCATAACTCCTACCGCCTCGACGGGCGCTACGGACAGTTCAGCGTTGTCCTCCCCGAACAGGACGCGGTCGTCGCCATCACGGCCGGGGCGACGGAGAGCCGAGCGATCCTTCCCACGCTGTGGGAGACGCTCCTGCCTGGGATGCACGACACCGCTCTCCCTGAGAACAAGTCGGGGCACCTCCAGCTCGCCGACCTACTGGCCTCGCAGCAGGTTCCGACGCCGGTCTACCTCCCGCGGCCACCGCCGGTCGCTTCTCGCCTGATGGGCCGGGAGATCCGGCTGCCGTTCAACACCCTCCATGTTGCGTCGGTGCGGCTGGACGCGGGCCCCGACACCGTCCGCATCACCACGACAACCGTGAACGGTGAGCGGGAGACGGTGACGGCCGGAAGCGAATCGTGGCAGCCCGGCGCGACCTCACTATGGCCGTACGAGGAGATGACGCGGGCTGTGACGGCGAGTAAGGGTGGCTGGATCAACGAGAACACGCTCGAGGTGCATCATCAGTGCGTAGAGACACCCTTCGCACGCCTGTGGCGGTTCCGCGTGGACGACCGCGGGCAGGTGACGGTCACCTTGCATCTCGACAATGGCTTCTGGGTGGAGCGCCAAGAGGTGCTCGCCGAGCTCGTCGCCTAGAAAATCATGACCGCTCACCAACGCAATGCGGAGCCACCTGTCAACTCGTGCCCCGCTCCAGCTGCGCCGATGACACCCCGGCCGGCACCTCGACACCCGAAGGAGCCACCGATGACCTCCACCTCCGCCGACCAGGCTGTGCGGTGACGGGCTCAGCGTCGAAGTCCGGCAACAGGGGTGCCGGCACATCCGTCACGATGGCAGACGTGGCCCGACTGGCCGGCGTCTCATCGGCCACAGTCTCGCGGTGCCTGAACGGTGGCAACGTCACCCCACAGGTCAAGGAAAAGGTGCAGCGCGCCGTCGCTCAGCTCGGCTACCGCCCCAATCTCATTGCGCGCGGTCTGCGCCGTCAGGTGTCGAGTGTTTGGGCCTGCGTGATACCCGACATCGAAAACCAATTCTTCACCGCCATGGTCCGCGGTGTCGAGGACGTGGCCCGCGGCCTGCACCACGCCGTGGTGCTGTGCAACACCGACGAGGATGCAGACCGTGAGGCCGAGTACCTGCGGCTAATTGTCTCGCAACAGATGGCCGGGATGATCATCTCTCCGACCCATACCGGCCTGGCCATCGGTGCCCTGACATCCACAGGGGCGAAAGTGGTCTCGGTCGACCGCGAACTGACCGAACCCACCGACGCCGTCCTGGTCGATAGCCACGAGGGAGCCATGGCGGCGACAAGGCACCTTATCGCGATGGGCTGTAAACGGATCGCGTGCATCACCGGGCCACACGACACCACCACGGGCGAGCAGCGGCTGCAGGGTTACCGTGCTGCGCTCTGGGAGTCAATGCGGCCCGTCGACCCGGACCTCGAATGCCACAGCGACTTCAAGGAAGCCGGAGGCTTCGCGGCAGCGTCCAAAATGCTGGCCTTGGGCGAACCGCCTGACGGCTTCTTCGTCGCGAACAACCAGATGACCGTCGGTGTCCTGCGAGCGCTGACCGCCGCAGGCCTGGCCGTGCCGACGAACGTCGCCGTGGCCGGGTTCGATGACCTCCCGTGGTGGTCGATGTTTCACACAGTGACGACCGTGGCCCAACCCGCTTACCAAATGGGCCGGTCAGCGGGTCAGCTGCTTGCGGACCGGATCAACGGTTACGACGGGCCTCCCCGGTCGGAGTACTTCCACCCCCAATTGATCGTGCGGCAGAGTTCGCGCCTGGGTTCATCACCCGACTCGTCCCCTAACGGTTTGGGGAGCGAGCCGCCTCGATCAATGGCGCCAGCCCGGATAGATCCCAACACACCAACTCGAAGGACGTGACACGGTATGCCTGCACAAAATAGAGACCTCGGTTCGACGGTTGTCGCCATCACTGGCGCCAGCTCAGGCATCGGCCAAGCCTCGGCACGGCTGCTCGTCGAAGCCGGTGCCCGGGTTGCCATCCAAGCTCGCCGGAGCGAGCGACTGCAGCAGCTCGCCGATGACCTAGGCCCTGACAAGGTGCTCGCGGTACCGGGGGATGTCCGTGACCCAGCGTCCGCGCGAGCGCTCGTCCAGGCGGCCGTCCGTGAGTGGGGGCGACTGGACAGCATCGTAGTCAACGCGGGCATGGGGGCCTACGGTGGCATCCTTGAGGCGACAGACGATGAGCTCACGACCATGATGCGGACCAACATCGACAGCAGCGTCTGGGCGGTTCGCGCGGCCGTCGAGCACTTTCGTCATGCTGCAGCAGGCGGCGACATTGTCATCGTCGCCTCCGTTGCGGGCCTTCGGGGCGGCGGCAACGAGGCTGTCTACGCGGCCACAAAGTTTGCGCAGGTTGGCCTCGCCGGCTCGCTCGACCGCGAGGTGCGCCCCGATGGGATCCGGGTAAGCACGCTTTGCCCTGCCGGGGTCCACACTGAGTTCGCAATCGGCAAGGGGCGCACTGAGGGGGATCCGGCGCTCGACGAATTTCTGCAGCCGGAGGATGTCGGAGCCGCCGTAGTCACCGTCCTGCGCCAACCGCGAAGAATGCGAACCACCCTGTGGGCCATGTGGAGCATGGCGGAAGGCAGTTGATGACAACTTCCGCCCATCCCGCGGTCATCGAGTGCGTCGACAAGGTCATCGCCGAAGTGGAGGAGCCAGCCGTCAACCCCGATCGAATTTTGGGACGATCGAACCAGCCGCTCACGCGGCTTGAAAACCACACAGCCCCGACGAGTCGACCAAGACTCAGGGGCCAGTTGCCGCGGGGTGCACAGACATGAGCGAGAAGCCCAAGGTCGACACGCTGTTGCAGGGCTACCAGGTGGAGTCCGGAGAGGGTGACATCGCCTTCTGCGGCGTCAACCTGATCGAAGCACCTGACGGCATTGGCGGCATCAGGCGCATCGTGGTCGACACCGGGCACTTCGGCCGAGGTGTTGTCTTGCGTGCCGCGTTGGCAAAGCGAGGACTCAGCGCCTCCGACATCGACGTCCTGCTGCTCACCCACGCACACTGGGACCACGTGCAGGGGATCCAGTATTTCGACAAGGCAGTGATCATGGCGCATCCAAAGGAGATGAACTACATCTCCAACCCGCACGGGCAGGACTATGCCACCCCAGCGTGGACCAAGGCCATGCTCGATCAATATGACATCCGCGACGCCATCGAGGGCACCGAGCTGGCGCCGGGAGTCTCCGTAGTTGAGGTGCCAGGTCACTCTCCGGGGACGATTGCCGTTGCCGTACAGACAGTGGAAGGCTTGGCGGTCATCACGGGCGACGCCATCCAAAACTCTATGGTCGCCCAGCAGCGCCGCAACGCCCTCGTCTTCTGGAACGAAGAGCAGGCTAACCGCTCCGTCGGCAAGCTCGTCGACCTGTCCGATATCATCTTCCCCGGACACGACCAGGCCTTCCGCATCTCCAGTAGTAATAAGGTCGAATACGTGGCCGAGTTCTCCTTCGCTCTGCGCCGGATCACTCGAGACACACCCGGTCTCACCTTCGACCTCGAACCAGAGCTGGCGCCCAAACTCTATGAGGCTCCCAGCGACTGGATGGATTAAGGGGCGGACCACTCGGGGGTGTGAATTTGCGTAAACCAGTCAGTGACGCATCTGCTCGCCTGGAACGAGCTCCTGCTGGCCAACCTGCTGACCAGCAGCGATTCAGCGCAGACTGCACCGGTGTTGCTGACCAGCTTCGTCAGCTCCCAGCGGGTTGTTCCTGGCCAAAGAGTCCGCGGCGGCGTTCGCCGTGTCGGTGCCGGTGCTGGTGGCCCGTTTCACGGCGCAGGACAAGCTCGTCCAGGGCCTCTCCTGGGCGCGGTCAAGGTAGTACGGCGACCAGGTTCGGCCCCCCACCAGCACCACCCTCACGGCAAGACCTCATCAGGAAGACAAGGACACTGCGATGCCAGAGCTGAATACGGCGACCCTCGAAGAGATCGGTGGCACCGTGCCGGTCCCGGCATACCACCGTGCTGCGGTGACGACCGGCATCGTCCACTTCGGAGTCGGCGGTTTCCACCGAGCCCACCAGGCGATGTATCTGGACCGGCTGATGAACGCGGGCAAAGCGCTGGACTGGGGTATCTGCGGAGTGGGGGTGATGCCGGTCGACGCCAGGATGCAAGACGTCATGCAGGCTCAGGACTGCCTGTACACGCTGGTCCTCAAAGACTCGGACGGAACGTGGGAACCACGCGTCATCGGGTCGATCGTGCAGTACCTGTACGCACCGGACGATCCGGAAGCCGTCATCGAGAAGATGGCCGATCCGAGCACCAGGATCGTCTCGATGACGGTCACCGAGGGCGGCTACAACTTCCACCACGTCACCGGCAGGTTCGACGAAACTAACCCCGCGGTGGCCGACGATCTGGTCCCGGGGGCGGTGCCCACGACGACGTTCGGGTTGATCACCGAGGCGCTGGTCCGGCGCAGGCAACGGGGGGTTGCGCCGTTCACCATCATGAGCTGCGACAACATCCAGGGCAACGGCCACGTCGCCAGGGAAGTTTTCACCGCATTTGCCCGGCTGCGGGCGGAGCGATCCCCGGACGGACCGGGCCGCGGACTGGGCGACTGGGTCGCCTCCGAGGTGCATTTCCCCAATTCCATGGTTGACCGCATCACCCCGGTCACCACCGATGAGGACCGGGCGGCGATCAGCAAACGTTTCGACATCCAGGACGACTGGCCGGTGGTGTGCGAGCCATTCACCCAGTGGGTGTTGGAGGACAACTTCACCCTCGGTCGACCGCCCTACCAGGACGTCGGGGTCCAGGTGGTGGCCGACGTGGAGCCGTACGAGCTGATGAAGCTGCGGTTGCTCAACGCCAGCCACCAGGCGCTGTGCTATTTCGGCTATCTCGCCGGCTACCGACTCGTGCACGAGGTGGCCCAGAACCCGCTCTTCGCGCGCTTCCTGCTGGCCTACATGGACCTGGAGGCCACCCCGACTCTCGAGCCGGTCCCCGGTATCGACCTGGACGCCTACAAGCACGAACTGATCTCCAGGTTCTCCAACGGCGAGGTACGCGACACAGTGGCGCGGCTGTGCGCAGAGAGCTCCGATCGAATACCGAAGTGGCTGCTGCCGGTGATCCGAGCGCAACTCGCCACCGGCGGTTCGATATCGCTGTCCACCGCCGTGGTGGCCAGCTGGGCCCGGTACGCCGACGGAGTAGACGAGAACGGCCAGCCGATCGAGGTGATGGATCAACTGGCGGATCGGTTGCGGGCCAACGCCTCCCGGCAACGGGACGAGCCACTGGCGTTCGTCTCCGATCGGGAGATCTTCGGTGACCTCGTCGACAACCCGACATTCGTCGAGAACTACCGCGAGACACTGGACTCGCTGTATGCCGTCGGTTCCCGGGCCACCCTGGAGCAGCTGGTCAACTCCGTCGGCCGCTGACGGCACATGGTGCGCCGGGTCCAGCTGCCGCACCGCCGACAACACCGACTAGAGAGCATCAGCCCGGCCGGGGGCGGGAGAGACGCGACCGAGACGCAACTCTCAGCAGTGGGGAGCGGTGGTTGGTCTCACCGATCCACAAAACCGGCGCAGCCGGTGCCAGCCCGATGTCCGGCGATGCGGTCGCCGCCGATGATCCAACGCCGAGCGCTCGCGGCCGGACACACCCCCGCAACGCTTTCCGCGCGAGATCACGATGCGACCTGGTCGTCGCGCACAACTCGTCCAAGATCAGCTTCTTCGGCGGTCGATCCACCGCCGGTACTGCGTCGCCACCAGTCGTGCCAGCCTGCCGTTGCCGCATCGTCAGTCCCATCAACCCGGCCGACCCGGAACCTTGAGGTTCCCGTTGCCCAGCGCGGTGACGGTCCCTTCCTCGATATAGGGCACGATATGGAACATGCCAACTGCCAGATTGGCGTCACCTGTCAAGGGCCCACGAGTTTCTGCCCACAGGCGGCCATGAAACCTGCCCACTGGTGGCCATCATTTCTGCCCACGGGTGGCCACGGTTTTGCCCACCGGCGCTGGGTGTGGGGTCGGTGTTGCCGGTCCGGTGGTGACGGCTGCGTCGTTGAGGAGGTCTGTGATGGCGACTGGTTCTTGGCAGTGCGGGCAGGCGCCGCCAAGGCCGATCCGGCGGGTGAAGGTGTGGCAGTCGGGGCAGCGTTGTTCGCCCAGGAGTCGTTCACCGCAGTCGGGGCATTCGTAGACGGTGACCTCCCGGCGGGGCCGGATCCGCTACGAGTAGCGGGGCGAACCCAGCTGGCCAGAAGCGACGCGATCTGGGGAGCCGCCAGCGGCAAGGTCGACCATGTTCAGCTACAGGACTCAGCTCGCCCGAACGGTATCGCTGTCACGCTGAGTCCGGTCGGAACCCAAGTCCGGGTGTTCGTCGCGCCCGTATCTGCTGGATCAGTGACGATCACCGCCTTCGGTCCCGACGGCACGGTTTTGCAGGTCGTCAAACAGGGGTGACAGGCGGCTCCATCCGGACAGGTTTCCCATGGCAGGCCGCTGGCCTGCGTCCTGAGCTCCGGTTGAGGATCGGCTTGCGGTGACGGTCCACGTGCTCGGTCCGGCCGGCGGTGGGGGCCCCGGAATTGTCTACCGAAGGTCAAACTGCGGCAGTCGGGGTTACGTCCCATGGATTGAGGCATCGCACGCCG
>JAABUV010007238.1_pt1 | contig 11718 bp, 13 predicted proteins | sample 5559971 | NCBI WGS metagenome assembly JAABUV01 (sample SAMN10711881, study PRJNA513362) | rock metagenome | isolation source: Antarctica rocks | place: Antarctica: Victoria Land, Knobhead nord | collected 2015-12-19
CGCCCGCGCGGCGCCGGCAGGCCCGGGCCTCGCAGCAGCCAGGGCGCGCCTGGATGGACCGCAGGTTCAGCGTGCGGCTGCAGTAGATGGCGCGCTGCGGCGCGCACTGCACCGGCGGCACGCCCATCTCGCGCAGCATCGCCTGCCGGCCCCGGGGCCCCCTTCGTCCGCAGCCCTGTCTCATACCAGGGCGCCCGCCGCAGGGCGGGCTGCTGGGCGCGGGTGCAGGAGCGCGCGCGCGGCGGGGGTCGCGGTGTGCACACGCGCGGCGGGGAACGGGCCGGCACGTGCGCAGGCAACATTCGTCACGGCTGCAGATGCAAATGCACGTTCACAGCGTCATGCTGGTCGATCACAGAGCCAGCCACCCTCAGGAATGCAGCGGGAGTCCTTAGGTCGCAGGTTTCCAGCAGCCGCGCGCGCCGCGCCTGCTGAGCATGTGCCAGGGCGGGTTGCAGGGCTGCTCATCGTGCATGCGCAGCAAGGCGCCCCGCGGCTGCCCAGGCGGCCGCCGCCCTCTGGTCGGTACGCGCACCTGCTGCCTGGCGCGCAGCTGCTCGATGGGCGCCTCAAACACGTCGCCCATCGAGCGCAGGCCCAGCGCATGCACGCCGCCGTGCGCGCCGTCCTCGGTCCCGCGTTGCACCAGGTGCAGATTGCCCGTGGTGGGCTCGCCCAGGAAGTCGATCTGTGGATGGGCACTGCTTCTTTACATCGGCCATCCGTGGCGCTGTAGCCTTGCATCGCGCATGGCAGCGGCCGCAGAATGGACCGCGCGGAGAGCTGCCATGGTACGGCGCAGCCAGCCCCATGGTGGGTGGGCTGCAGTCCACGCACACGAAGAGCGGAGGGCATGCTCCTGGGTGTCGCAAGGGGCAGGCACCCAGGCGCGCCGCGCGGGTCAACCAGGCCATGCACCGCCGAGCGGCGCCGGACGCCGCACGCACCGCCGCATTGACAGGCGGGCACGCCTATGAGGTAGAAAAGGGTTGGAGTAGGGCCACTGCACCTCAGCATCGTCCTCCTCCACAGGCTCCACAAAGCCCTCGGAGGTCGCAAAGGCCTCCTCCAGCACCGCGTCCGCCTCAGCGCTGCACTCTGTGTCGAGCGACAGCAGGATTGAGGCGACCTGCCGCGGCGCGCGCAGCCCTGGGCGCCAGGCCGGCATGCAGGCCGGCGCGGCCGAGGTTACGTGGCTGGCAGCCTCGCACAGCGCGCGCTGAGGCGCGGAAGGCGTCCCGCTGCCTGTGGCTGCCACTATGAACGCCAGGAATAGCAAAGTGCGCCCAGCCCTGCAAGCAAGCCAAGGGTGCTTGCGAGCGACTCACAGCTCGGTGAGCCAAGGCGGGCATATATGGGGTTGTCCTAACCCTATGCCCTAGCTCCACTGCCCCACGCTGCAGGGCAGGTGTGGTGGCGGTGACCCACCTCCTCAGCGGCCTCTGTGGCCACCACCTTCTGCCACTGCTCGGGCAGCGCGTGCTCAGGCAGCGACGCGCGCCGCCAGCCGGCCGAGGGCCGCGCCGCCCTGCCCGTCCTGGCGCGGAGAGACAGCGCCGCGCCGGCCCCGCGCGGCCCGCAGGGCGCGCCCGCGGCGCCGCTCCCGGCGTGCGGTGCCCGGGCGCCCGCGGGGGCCGCAGGGCCAGCCCAGGCGGGCAGGGGTGCCGGCGACGGCATCGCAGCTCACCCCCGTGGCGTAGCGGGCCAGGCGCTCGGGCCCCACGCGGCCGCTGAGGGTTTGCGCGTCGCCCTGTGCGCACGTGGGACCCATTTCACGTGCCTGCTCCTCTCCCCAACAGCACTGCACCCCTACCAGTCCTCCTGTATCCCACAGCTCGGTCTCCCACAGCTCGGTCATCTTGTAGTCAAGCATACATTGCGTCACCACAGGCGCTGCTCATGGCACGTGCTTTGCAAGCATGCATGGTTACGTTAGCTCCGACACGGCCCACATTGGTACCAAGCGCAGAAGAAACAGCTGCAAAGTAGCGCATGCGTCTGAGGTCAAGCACCTGAGCCTGACGGTCCTCTTCACGCTACAGCATACTAGCAAAGCACGTAGCCTCTCTGCGCCAGCTGACGATTTTTGATGCTTACGTTGCGGTGCACAAACGGTCAATGCTCCTGGACTTTGACACTCGTGTAGCAGCTCCCCAAAGCGCTCCCCACCGCTGCGCCCAAGTCTCCACTCTGTCCTCGCATATCAGTTGGACGTCAGCTCCTGGTCACCGAGCATCTCAGAGCGCTCACTTTGCAGCAACACCCTGCTGGCCTGTAAGGGCTTGGTGCAAGCCTTCTCCTCGCTCTGCAAGCGCGCTCTGTCCTGCTCGCCAGATCCGCAGCTTGAAGGTTCAAGGCAAGTGGCAGGCTGCGTGGGCCTGCGGCAGGCTCCCGCCTGCTCTGCTGTTGCTGATTGCGCGCTGAGCACCGTGCAAGCACGTTGACGTCCCTGTGACGCACAGGCGTGTGCAGGCTAAGTCAGGCAGCAGCCGGGCGGCAGGAATGTAGCGAGCCCCGGCATAAGGACGGCCGCGGTCGCCGCCGCGCCGATGGCGTTCAGCTTTGGTGCCGCGCCCGCGCCAGCGTTCGGCCAGGCGCCCGCATTTGGCGGCTTTGGTGCCAGCACAGCGGCCGGCGGCACTGGCCAGGCGGCGCCCTCCCTGTTCGGGTCGCCGGCCCCCGCGTTTGGCGCGGGCCCGGCGCCGCTGTTTGGCGCGCCGGCGTCGGCGCCGGCGTTCGGCGCGCCGGCGTCCTCCGCCGCGCCGTCCCTGTTCGGCGCGCCGGCCTCCGCGCCAGCCTTCGGCGCGCCCGCGCCCGCCGCCGCGCCGCTGTTCGGCGCGCCGGCGCCCGCCGCGGCGCCGCTCTTCGGCGCGCCGGCGCCCGGCGCGGCGCCGCTGTTCGGCGCGCCGGCGCCCGGCGCGCAGCAGTCGGCGCCCAGCTTCGCGTTCGGCGGCGGCGGCGGCCTGTTCGGCGGCGCCGCGCCTGGGGCGGGCGGCTTCGGGGGCGGCTTTGGCGGCCAGGGCGCCGCCACGCCGGGCGGCCTGGGCCTGCTGCCGGGCTTTGGCCAGGCGCCCCAGCAGGCTGCGCCGCAGTACTACCAGGCGCGGCCCGGCCCTCCCCCGGGCCCTCCAGGCCCGGCACGTCCTGTGTGCGCGCCAGGCGCCGCCGAGGGACCTGTGCATGAATGGATGCCGAGTCTGGCCCGAGCTGGCCTCTGGCGCGCCGCCACGACGTGCAGCAGCACGCCAAACCGCGTGGCACAATCCTTACGTGAAAGTCTGGCTCTGTGTTTGGGCGCAACCGCGTGTGGGGGCTGCCGCGCCGTGCAGCACACAGGGACAGGGGCAGGCCGATTACGGCACGCGGCGTGCGCGCGCAGGCGCTGGCCACCAAGGAGGGCAAGCCGCTGGCGCACAGCACCAAGTGGGACGACATGAGCCCGCAGGCGCAGCAGTACCTGCTGGAGCTGGAGTGCGCCCCCCGCCTCGCTCGCCAGGCGCCTGGCCTGGCACGCGCATGCATGCGACCGCCCAGCTGTCCCGCCGGCACTGCCTCGTGCGCGCCGCCTGTCTTTGTGCCAGCGCGAGTGGGGCTACCTGCCAGTGACGTTCGGTGCTGTGTGCAGCCTGGTGATGCCCTCGCACAAGGGTCCTGACGCGCTGCTCGATGCCGGCCTGCGGCGTCGCGGCGCGCGTGCTGCGGCCGCGCACTGCATGAGGAGGGCCCGTGCGGGTGCCGCGCGCTACTGCGCTAGGCTGGCTGAGCCGCTGTGCCGAGGCGGCAGGCGGGTCGTGACGCAGAGCCGCGAGGACTGCCGTCAGCTGGACGAGGGTGGCGGCCCGGCCAGCAATAGCGAGATGCTCCAGGCGCGCCGCCGGCCCGGCGCGCGCGCGCTGCACTGCGTGTCGCATCCGACTCTGGTCATATGCTGGCAAACGCACAGCACTACGATTTGCCTAATGATGGGGGCCTGCCGGATTGATAGGCTGAGCGGGGGGCTGCACCAAGATGGGTGCAAGGGCGGGGCGATGCCCCGGGCCGCGCCCTCAAACCATACTCGAGGTCCCCGGTCCAGCCACTCGGGCAGGCCAGTGTGTCCAGCATATCAGAGCGCGTCTGTGCGCCTCTGCGCGGCAGCCGCTGCGCTGGTCAGAGTCCCTGCGCCGGCGCCTGGCTGCATGCGCTCTGCGGCTCTGCCCTGACGGGTCGTCAGGGCTCGGGCAGGCGCCGCCTCGACAGCCCAGCGCGGCGCTGTCAACAGTGTTATCAACAGGATCATCAACAGGCTTTGTGCGGCCGCAGGCCGTCAAGGACGAGGAGCGCGCGGTCGCGGGCGCGCTGCGCAGTCTGGCCAAGGACATGCAGGTCGACAGCGAGGCTGTCGCCGCCATCCGGGAGGCGCGCCCCCCAGCCCCAGCCCGGGTGGCCAGAGTGCCCCTCTAATGCCGCTGTCGTGGAAGCCATATCCCGTCCTGCCCTGCAACTCTCGCCCTGAGGCCTGCCTTGTGCCTGTAATATCTGCCTCGCGCCCAATGACCGTGATTACCGCTCCCAACAAAATAACACGCCTTGCGTGCAGTGCATGCGTGCGCGGCGCGGTGCCTGAGCAGAGCAGGCTCGACAGCCGCCCGCCACCCGCCCTCGCCTCGCGCTCTGTCCCGGCCTGACGGGCGCGCGGCGCGCGCTGCGCCGCAGCGCGTGCGGGGCCTGCTGCGCGAGACGGAGGCCGGCGTGCGCGCGCTGCAGCGCTCGCGGCAGTGGCGCGAGGCCGCGCGCGCGAGCCAGGGCCAGGCGCTGCCGCAGGCCGTGCGCGACCAGCTGTCCTTCCCGGTCGCGCTGCCGTCGCCGTTCCTGCGCGCGTCCGTGCGCGGCTTCCACGTGCGCCCGCGCTGCGCTCGCCCCGCGCGCGCCCGAGGTCGGCCCTGTCCCGACAGACCCTCCATGCGTACGCAGCGCTGTCGCAGTCTGCGCGCTCGCGCCCGCGCCTGCTGCCTGCCCGCCCGCCCCCTCTCTTGGCTGGCGGTGCGGCCGCAAGCCCTGGCGTCTGCCGAGCGCACGCGTGTCCAGGCAGGCAGCCGGCCGCTGCAGCGCCCTGACCCTATACCCTAACCCGCGCAGGAGGCCGTGGCGCAGTACACGGAGCTGGCGCGCGAGCTCGGCCAGCTGCTGCCGGGCGAGGACGACGGTGGCGGCGGCCGACGCGGCGGCGGCGGCGCGCTCGACGCGCTGCCCGGCGCGCTGGGCAACCTGCACGACGTGCTGCTCGGCGCGGCCGCGCGGCTGGGCGCACTGCACGAGCGCGTGGCGGGCGCCAAGGACGCGTTCCTGGAGCGGCGGCGCGCGGTGCGGCGCCCGGGCGCGGCGGCGCACCGGCCCTCTACTAGCGCTCAGCGCTCGGCGCTCAGCGCCCAGCGCTCAGCGCACAGGCGCTTTGCTGCCCGATCGACAAGCATGTGGGCTTGTGTTTGGTCTGCAAGCGGCGTTGTGAGCTCCCTGCAGGCGCAGCCGCTGCATCAGAGAGCGGAGGCGGCCGACGTGCTGGGCACGCAGCATGCGACGTGCCGGGCGCCGGTCCTGTGGCGCATGCGTGCGCTGCGCCACTGACTGCTGCGGTTTGAATCAGAGCGTGGATCCCGGCTGAGCCATGGAACCGCAGCTGCGGGCGCAGCTGCCAGCCCTGCTGCCTCCGGTCTTGCGCTCGCGTCCACCGAGAGGCAGCGTGTGAACCCAGAATGGAGCTGAGTCCTGCGCCTGCTGCGCAGGCGGGCGACGACAGCGACCCCTTTGCAGAGGCGGAGGCCGCTGAACGGCGCGCCGCGGCCGCGGCAGCGCGCGCGCCGCCGGCCGCAGGCCCGGCGCTGCAGGCGCCGGGGCAGCCTGCGCAGCCGCAGCAGGCCGCCGGCGGCGGCGGGGCGCTGCTGGCGCTGCCGGCGCCGGCGCCGGCGCCGGCGCCGGCCGCGGCGGCCGGCCAGGGCTTTGGCGGCGGCATGTTTAGCGCACCCGCGCCCGCCCCCGCGCAGGCGGCCGCGCCTGCGCTGTTCGGCGCGCCGGCCGCGGGGCTGGCCGCCGGCGGCCTGTTTGGCGGCGCGGCGGCCGGGCAGGGCCTGCTTGCGCGCAGCCAGAGCGTGCGCAAGGGCAAGTCCAAGAAGTGAGGGACTGGGCGCCTGCCCGCCCGCCCGCCCGCCCGCCCGCCCGCCCGCCCGCCCGCCTGCCTGCCTATGGTGTGTTCGGCTTTGTGCTTTGTAGTCCCGAGGGACCACGGTGCAAGACGCCAGGCTGGTGGTGCGCAGCTGGGCGCGCGCTGCAGCAGAGTGTGTGTGCACGCTGACGATAGAGAGGCCGGTGGTAGAGGACTCGCCACTCCTCCCGTCACGTGCAAGCGCTTTGCTGGCAAGTAAGGATGTAGACAACCACAAAAGCACAAAAAGCATCCTCTTCTTCCACAAAAGGAAACAAAAAGGCCCCGAGTGCTACAAGCGCGTCTTGTGGGCCCCACAAACCATGGCCTAAGAACCCTTGGCAGGTGCTCATGTAGGGCTTCCCACCTTCCGCGCAAGAGGTAGCAAGGACCGGCAAAGGCGGGGCAGACTTCAGGGAACCACCAGGGGCAGGGCTGGGGGCCCGGGCGCCTGATTGCAATGGCACACATCCACAGCGGGGAGGAGGAGGCCAGCCCGCCGCCGGTGCAGTCCGCGACAACGCGGCTGCGCGGCCTGCCGTACTCGGCTACCGACGAGGACCTGATAGCTTTCTTTGAGGACTTTGAGGTGGTGTCCACGCACATCTGCAAGCGCAGCGGTGCGCGCCCGGCCGCGCCTGCTCGCCTGCGTGCGCGCGCCGCCGGCCCCCCGTGCGGCCGCCGCGCGAGCCTCGGGGCGCTTGCGCAGGGCGGGCGAGCGGCGAGGCGTATGTGCAGTTTGCATCGGAGGCGGAGGCGGAGCGGGCGCTCAAGACGAAGAACCACCAGAACATGGGCCAGCGATACATTGAGTGCGCCGCCGCCCCGCAGCACTGCTGGCCCGCAGGGGCGCGCGCTCGATGTGGCGCAGGCGGCGGGGTTGTAGCCGGGCGGCGAATGCGTAAGTGACCTAGGCTGCTGCCTGTGGGCTGCTACGCTGCGGGGACGAACGTGCTGAGGCCTGGGTGGTGCTGCGTGCGTGGCGGGCATCAGGCGCCGCTCACGCTGCGCCTGCCCAACCGCGCGTACGCTGCACGCGACTTGACAGCGTGGGCTTTGCTGGGCTGTTGAATGCAGCAGGCAACCTCTCTCGTATGTGCACCTGGCACCTGGCTCGTGCTGCGCGTCGCATCGTGTGTCCCGGTGTCCTGCTTGCGGAGCTCCGACGGAGTGCAAGCGTGCTGCTATGTCACATTACTCAAGGCCTTGCACTTGCAGGGAGCCGGGCTGCCCGAGCGGCACGCGCCCGAGCGCGGGAGCAAAGTGTCCGGGCATGGCATGCATGCACGTCCGCTCTCGTTGAGCCGGGCCTCCATCAAGTGCAAGAAACGAGGGCGGGGCGGTGCGGGGCAGGATCTTCACGGCGGATGACACGGACGTGGGCGCCATGAAGGGCCTGGGCTCGGACAGCAAGCTCAAGGGCTGGATCCTGCGTCTCCGGGGCCTGCCCTTCAACGCGACCGATGAGGACGTGGTGCGGCGCCGCTGGGCCCGCCCGTGCACTCGCCACTGTGCAGCACCTCTTCCCCGGCAGCTTTATCGTGTGCCTGTGCCCATGGCATATAAGGTGCCTGGCCAGCGGCGGCGCGAGGTGCCGCCGGCTCGGCCGGGGGCTCTGCTGGGCGCTCAGCGGGCGCCGGGCCCGACCGCGGCCAGCCTCGCCCCGGGGCGCCACCGCCGGCGGCGCAGGTACCAGGGTATATGAGTCGCGGCGCGGTGCGCGGCAGGTACACTTCTTCGAGGGCGTGGAGGTCGTGGACGGCACCGCCGGCGTGCACATGCCCAAGACGCCGGAGGGCCGGCCGCTGGGCGAGGCGTATGTGGAGTTTGCGAGCGAGGCGGAGCTGCAGGAGGCGCTGCAGCGCGACCGTAACAAGGTCGGCTCGCGCTACATCGAGCTTTTCGTGTCCTCCAAGGCGGAGATGCACCAGGTGCGCCCCCCCACCGCTGCGCGCCTGCAGGTCGCACTGGAGCCCCCGGCTTCGCCGCGCGTTGGGCCGCCCCTGCAGCGCTGAGGTGTCCCCCGGTACAGAGACAGCGCGGGGGCGGCAGGGCGGCCGCGGGTACCAGCTTCGTTGCCCGCACTGGCTGTCTTCGGGGCAGCTCTGCACCGTCTGCGGCGCGCGAGGCGAGGCGGTTGCGCGCGCAGGGCCCGCCGCCGCGCCGCAGGCGCCAGCTGCAGGACAACGGGTATGGCGGGATGGGCGGCGGCCGGGGGCGCGGCGGCGGCGGCCGCGCGCCGCCGCCGCAGTACGTCGGCGGCAGCATCACGGGTGGCGTCGCGCTGGCGCCCGGCAGCGGGTGCGGTGCACGCGGGGCCGGGGCGGGCGTTGCCAAGCAAGCACCGACTGTGAGGGCCGGTCCCAGGAGCCGCTGTGGACGCGGCCGCAATAGCCGACCTTGCAAGTGACCCCTGCACCAGGGCTGCGGTTATCTATCACCGCTGCGGCGTGCGAGGGCCACTGCGCCGCAGGGCACCCCCTACCGATCCGTACGCGCGCCGGAGTCCCTGCCAGAGCCGGCGACCATGCTCTGAGCCGTTGATATAGGTGGATATAGGTAGTGCTGCTGGCGCATGTGTTCCAGTACCCTGCTTCTCTTGCTGCAGGCGGGGCACGCCGGACGGCGCGCCGGACGGCGCCACCCTGCGCCTGCGCGGCCTGCCGTACAGCGCCACCGAGGCCGAGGTCACCGAGTTCTTCAAGGGTGCGGCTGACCCTACACCCTACCCAATGGCAGCTCTCCAAGCTGCCTGGAGCTGCCCGGCCGGCCGGCAGTGCGCAGCGCTCCCTGAAGTGGCACGCAGCAGCAGACGTTCCTGTCACAGTCCGCTGCCGGGCTTCAAGTGCGCGTGTGCCAGCACTGGTGCAAGCGCATGACGCGGCGTGAGCGAGAGCGGCGCGCGCGCGCGCAGGCTACAGCCTGGCGCCGGACGGCGTGCGGCTGCAGATGCGGCCGGAGCGCGGCGGCGGCGGCCGCATGCAGGGCACCGGCCTCGCGTACGTCACGTTCGCGAGCGCGGAGGAGGCGGAGCGCGCGCGGCAGGAGCGCGACCGGCAGATGATCGGCGCGCGCTACATCGAGTGCCTGCCGTACACGCCGCAGCCGCCCGCGTACGGGCCGCAGCCCGGCGTGCACCCCGGCGGCGGCTACGGCGAGGGCCCGGGCGGCGGCGGCGGCGGCCGCGGCGGCCCGCCCGGCGCGGAGGGCATGGGCGGGCCGCCGCCCGGCGCCGGCGGCGCGCCCGGCGGCGGCGGCCCCGCGGGCGTCCCCGGCGACGGCGGCCCCATGGGCGCGGGCGGGCCGCTGGGCGGCCCGGGGCCCGGCCCGCACATGGGCGGCCTGCACATGGTGGGCCCGCCGGGCGGCGGCCACATGGGCGGCGGCCCGATGGGCGGCCCGCACGGCGGCGGCGGCTTTGGCGGCGGCGAGCGCGGGTACGGCCTGGCGCCGGGCGCGCACATGGGCCCGCCCGCCATCCCGGGGCGGGGCCCGCCGGGCGGGCTGCCCGGCAGGGAGGGCGGGCCGCCGGGCGGCGGCCTGCTGGGCATGCCCGGCGGCCAGCCGCCGCCGCCGCACCGCGGCGGCCTGGCGGCCGCGCCGCCCAACCCGCCGCCGTACGACGCGCGGCATCCGGGGCCGCTGCCCGGCGCCAAGGGCCCGGTCAAGGCGCGGCCCCCTTCAGGCAGACAGTGGCTTACAGCGCCGCCTGGGGGCATGCGCCTGGCGATCACCAGCCGATTGGGCCCCCCGCTCGCCTGCCCGGCTGGTTTCCTGTTGATCTGGTATACCTCAAGCTCACTGGGCGGTGTCCGGCGGCTTTCCATCCGGGACCAGCACCGTCTTACCCCTCTGGCCAGGCTCCGACGGCGTCAAGGCGCGGCGGCGCGAGTGCGGCGGCGCGCGCGCGCAGGTGAACGGGCGCGGCGGCGGCCCGAAGCCGGGCCCGATGGGCGGGCCGCACGCGCTGGGCGCCGGCGGCGCGCCGCACGGCGGCCACCTGGTCGCCGGCGGCCACCCGGGCGATTACGGCGCAGCGCACCAGCACCAGCTCATGCTGCAGCAGCAGCAGCAGTACTACCTGCACCAGCAGCACATGATGCAGCAGCAGCACGCGCTGCGCGGGTACGGGCACGAGTGGGCGGGCGGCCTGGGCGGCGCCATGGGCGGGCACCCGCAGGGCGGCGGCGCGGGCGCGGGCAAGCCCGGCTGGTTCCCCGGCGGCTACGGCAACCCCGGGCTGGGCGGCGGCCAGGGCATGGGCGGCGGCTCGGCCGCGCCCTTTGGCGGCGCGGGCGGCGGTGGCATGCAGGGCGGCGGCGGCATGCAGGGCGGCAGCGGCTACGGCTACGGCCTGCCCGCGCTGGCGCCCTGTGCGCGCCCGCGCCGGCCTGCCCGACGCTGTGCAGCCCGCGCATGCATTCAGGTCTTGCTCTGTGTCTAGCTTGGCATGCTGCGCGTCCCGGCGGCCTGACAAGCAGCGTGCGCAGCCGTTGACGGGCGGCGCGCGTGCGCGCAGCGGTGGTGGGCGGCGGGCGCGAGCGCGGGCCGAGCGGCGCGGGGCCCAGCCTGGCGCCCGGGCCGCCCGCCTCCGGCCTGGCGGCGCCGGCTGCCGGGTCCTCCCTGCCGGCGGCCGCGGACGTGTCGGCGGCCGTGGCGGCCGCGGCTGTGCCCGGCCCCGCGGGCGCGCCGCCGCCCGGCAGCGCCGCGCCGGCGGCCGCCGGCGGCGCCGCCGCCGGCTCGCCTGGCGCCGGCATGCTGTCCAACGGCGGCCTGCCGGCGGGCACGCAGGCTGACGCCGCCTGAGGCGCGCCGCGGCGCCGCGCGCGCGCGCGCCCAGCCCGCGCGCTGCTCGGCGGACGGGGGCCGGGCAGCGGTCAGAGCTGCGCCATGCGGTGGCACGCACTTGCGCGGCACGCATGGTGGGCCGGCTGCGCCGCGCGCTCCTGCTCCAAGCAGCGCGGGGGGTGGCGCTGCGCGCGCGCGGCAAAGACGGCATGCGCAGCGCGCCCTGATCCTGGCGGACGGGCGGCGCGCAGCGTCGATCCCGCGTACGCATGCGGGGCCCGCCGTGCAAGAACCGGCCAGCAGCCGCGCGCCTTCTGCGCCGGGGCCCTGCGCCAGGGCTGAATCCCGGCGGAGGCGGTGGCGTGGCCGCGGCGCTGCGCGCGCCGAGGACGTGCATCCGAGGCCGGCGCGTGCGCGGTGACAAGCGGCGCGCGCAAGCGCTGTTGCAGGCTGGCGCGGGGCCGGCGGCGCGCTGCAGGCGCGGCGGGGAAGGCTGCACTTCAAGAAGGGCCGCATGGCGCGCCCGGCCGCGCTGCCTGGGCCAGCGGGGCCGGCCGCACGCGGCTCCCCAGTTTTCCCATAACTCCAACAGGGAGTGGGGCCCCAACAGCGCTGCGGGAGTTGCTTGGATGTCTGAGCCTGCCCGAGGAGAGCGCGGAAGGTCCCTACAAGGACGGGGCAGACACGAGCGTGCGTCTTTTGCCCCGCGCGGAGTTCGTAGGTAGTCAGGTGCCGCGGTTATGACTGACTGC
>JAABUV010007240.1_pt1 | contig 11717 bp, 9 predicted proteins | sample 5559971 | NCBI WGS metagenome assembly JAABUV01 (sample SAMN10711881, study PRJNA513362) | rock metagenome | isolation source: Antarctica rocks | place: Antarctica: Victoria Land, Knobhead nord | collected 2015-12-19
GACTTCACGGGCCAGCGGGTCGGCGTCATCGGCACCGGCTCGTCCGCCATCCAGTCCATCCCCGTCATCGCCGAGCAGGCCGCCCACGTCACCGTGTTCCAGCGCACGCCGAACTTCAGCGTGCCGGCGCGCAACACCCCGCTGCCGCCGGAGTACGAAGCCGAATGGAAATCCGGCTACGCCGAGCGCCGGCGGCACGCGCGCACGCTGCGGTCCGGGACCATCTACGATTTCGGTGACAAGTCGGCCCTGGAGGTTTCGCCAGAACAGCGCCAGTGCGAGTACCAGGTCCGCTGGGAGCGCGGCGGCATCAACGTCATGGTCGCCTACACCGACCTGGCCACCAGCAAGGCGGCCAACGACACTGCCGCCGAGTTCGTCCGCGCGCAGATACGCAGGATTGTCCACGATCCGGCGGTTGCCGAGACGTTGGCGCCGACCAGCCATCCCATCGGCACCAAGCGCATCTGCGTCGACAGCGGCTACTACGAAGCGTTCAACCGCGGCAACGTGACCTTGGTGAACCTGCAAGCGACGCCCATCGAGGAGGTCACGCCCACGGGCATACGCACGCAGGGCGCCGAGTACGCGGTGGACAGCATCGTCTACGCCACCGGGTTCGACGCCATGACCGGCTCGCTGCTCAAGGTCGACATAAGCGGGCGTGCCGGGCTGACGCTGCGCGAGAAGTGGGCGGCGGGGCCGCGCACCTATCTGGGCCTGATGACGGCGGGGTTCCCCAACCTGTTCACCATCACCGGACCCGGCAGCCCCTCTGTGCTCAGCAACATGATCGTCTCGATCGAGCAGTACGTGGACTGGATTTCTGATTGTCTCGCCCATCTGCGGTCGCATGCGGTCGCCTGCATCGAGGCAGACTCCCAAGCGGAGGACAACTGGGTGGCGCATGTGAACGAGGTTGCGTACACGACGCTCTACCCGCAGGCGAACTCCTGGTACATGGGTGCCAACATCGAGGGCAAGCCGCGCGTGTTCATGCCCTACATCGGCGGGGTCGGCGCTTATCGGGAGACCTGCGACGCGGTCGCGGCAAACGGCTACGAGGGCTTTCATCTGACGACGCGCCTGGAGATGGCGTCTGCCGCGGCGGAGTAAACGCGAAGCCGGCCGTCAAGCCGGTCAGCTGCCCCAAACCTCCGCAGCGATGTCGACGATCATGCGGAGCTTGGCCCACTGCTCGTCCTCGTCGAGCGTGTTGCCCTCCTGCGTCGAGGCGAAGCCGCACTGCGGCGACAGGCAAAGCTGGTCGAGCGGGGCGAAGCGCGCGGCCTCGTCGATGCGGCGCTTGATGGCGTCCGGCTGTTCCAGGACCCCAGTCTTCGACGTCACCAGCCCCAACGCCACGCTTTTGCCTTTTGGCAAGTGCCGCAGCGGCTCGAAGCCGCCGGCACGGTCGGTGTCCCACTCCATGAAGTAGCCGTCGACCGGCATGGCGTTGAACAGGAGGTCGGCGACCGGCTCGTAGCCGCCGGAGGCGATGAAGGTGGAGCGGAAGTTGCCGCGGCACAGGTGCATCGTCACAACGAGGTCCGCTGGCTTGTCCTTGAGGGCCGCGCGCACCATCGCGGCGTAGATGGCGGGCTGCTGCTCGGGATCGTCGCCGCGGGCGCGCAGCATCTCCCGCTGCTCGGGGTCGCAGAGGTAGGCGAAGGAGATGTCGTCGAGCTGCAAGTAGCGGCAGCCCGCGTCGTAGAAGGCGTGGACCGCCTTGTTGTAGGCGGCGCCGACGTCGGCGTAGAACTCGTCCATCTCGGGATAGACGCCAAAGTTCATCATCTTGCGGCCGCCGCGGTAGTGCAGCATGCTGGGTCCGGGGATCGTCATCTTCGGCACCCGGCTGGTGTTGTGCGCCAGGAATCGGAAGTGCTCGACCATCGGATGGCCGGCGAAGCCCACCTTGCCGGTGATGCGCAGCGCCTTGTTGATGCCGACGCCGCCTTTGAAGTTCATGCCGGAATCGAGGTCGACCGCCGTCACCCCGTCAAGGTGCTCCAGGAAGTCGAAGTGCCAGTAGGCCCGGCGAAACTCGCCGTCGGTTACGGCTTGCAGGCCGACCTGCTCCTGTTTGCGGATTAGCGCGACGATCTCGCGGTCCTCGACCTCCCGCAGGGCCACGTCGGTGATCTCCGCGCGCTGGCGCTGCTCGCGGGCCAGTTTAAGCGCGGGCGTCCGCAGCAGGCTGCCGACCATGTCGGCGCGGAACGGCGGTTTTGTGCGTTGCATCGGGTTTGGTCCCTTCGCGTCGAGAGGCTGGTGTCCTCTCCGGCTACAAGACGCAGCGTGCGCCGGCAAGCGGCCACGCAGAGTTTCGCTGGCTGATCCCGTGCCGCTTGTGTAGCGTGGACGGCTTTCATCCCTAATCAGGCGCGCAATCCGATGCCGGGCAACCAGTGGACGATCACCCTTGAAACCGACCCCGACGCCTCGCTGCGGGCGAAGATCCTGGAACCGCTCGCCGCCCATAACGAGGGCGCCGCGGGGCCGGGCCATTGGGGTTCGCTGGCCGTCACCGTGCAGGGCCAGGATGGCGAGGTTGTCGGCGGGCTTTGGGGACGGACGGGTTACGGCTTCCTCTTCGTCGAACTGCTCGCTCTCGGCCCTGCCAAGGGCCTGGGGCTTGGCCGGGAAGTGATGCAGCTTGCGGAGGCTGAGGCGAAACGGCGCGGGCTCAAGGGGATTTGGCTGGACACCTGGACGTTCCAGGCTCCGGACTTCTATCCGAAGCTGGGCTTCGTGGAATGCGGGCGGATCACCGACTACCCGGCTGGCCACGACCGCATCTTCTACATGAAGCGCCTGGAGAGTGCCTGACCATGCGGCTGCTGCCTGACGATGTCCTGCTCGCGGTGGACGTGCAGCGGGACTTCCTGCCCGGCGGAGCCCTGGCAGTGCCGGACGGCGACGCCGTGGTGCCCGCCGTCAACCGGCTTGCCAAGCTGTTCGGCCACGTCCTGCTGACCCAGGACTGGCATCCGGCCGACCATGTCTCCTTCGCCGCCAACCACTCCGGCCGCGCGGCGTTCGAGACGGTCGAGCTGCCCTATGGGCCGCAGGTGCTGTGGCCCACCCACTGCGTGCAGGGCACGGATGGCGCCGGGTTCGCGCCCGGCCTCGACGTGCCGCAAGCGGAACTGGTCATACGCAAGGGGTTCCGCCCCGCGGTGGACAGCTACTCTGCCTTCACTGAGGCGGACCGGCGCACGCCCACGGGCCTCGCCGGCTACCTGCGCGAGCGCGGGTTGCGCCGGCTGTTCCTGGCCGGGTTGGCAACCGACTTCTGCGTGGCGTGGAGCGCGCTGGACGGACGCGCCACCGGGTTCGAGGTCCATGTCGTCGAGGATGCCTGCCGCGGGATCGACACGCAGGGGTCGCTGGACCGCGCCTGGCGGATGATGGAACAGGCAGGCGTGCGCCGCACCGGCAGCGGCGAGGTGCAAGCGCCGGGTTAGGGAGCGCCCTCGCTGCCGAACATGCGTTCCATTTCGCGGCGGAACCTGATTGCAGGGTTGGTTTCGTCGAAGTCGACATCTTGCCAGCGCACGGTCTGGCCGGCGGCAACGGGCCGGTTCAGCACCACGCCGTGGGCCAGCCCAATGGGCAGGCACCCGGCCGCGAGCGACGCCGACGCCGGCTTGAGCTTGCCGTAGACCATGGCGCCGCCCTCGCCATCGAGCCGCTCGCCGGGCCGCAAGCCGCGCTTGGCGGTCGCGACGACATCACCGCGGAAGCCGTGCGTGGCCCCGGTCGGCTCGCCGCGCAGCATGACGCTGGCGACCGACACGCCGAGTTCGAGGCCGATCAGGTGGTAAGGTTTATACATCGCGGCGTAGCGGCCGGTCGTGTCGGTCCGCAGCCCATACTCGGCGAAGCACCGGCGCACGTAGTCAGACGGCGCCTCAAAGACCGCGTACACGCCCCAGCGCAGGTCGCGGAACACGGGGCGTCCGTCGCGCTCCAGCGACGACACCACCTCGACGGCGCCCTTGTGCGGTAAGATGCCGCCGTCCGCGCGCGGGCGCAGGATGCTCGGCAGGTCGTCGACGCCGCAGGCAGGAAAGGCGAGGCCGTCAGCAGCCGGCTCAAGCCCGGCGGCGTTCGCCACCACGGCCATTTCCAACGCCGACTTGGTGCCATCCAAGAACGAGTTGAACATCTTGGCATTGAAGTCGCCGCCGGCGACCTGCTCCTCGCTGAAGCCATAGTGGCCCCCAGGGGCTACGCACGAGAAGCTCTGGGTTGAACCAGACCGTTTGCTATTAACTAGCAAGCAATCATCTACGCTTCGCACGTACGCGTTTTCTCAACCACGATAATCATGCCAGACCAGGCTGAGCTACCTGGGCGATCTCATGCGTGAGCCCTGTAGTGGCCCCAGACCGTCTCGGGTGTTGAGGCGTGGTAGACAGGCAAGTACTTGGTGCCCTTGCCCGCGCAGACTACCTCAAACCCGGCCGTGCGGGCCCAATCCACCAACTCGGCGATCAGCGCGGGCTGGTCGCCGTAGGCGAACGAGTACAGCACGCCAGCCTCCGCCGCGCGCCGAGCCAGCAAGGGGCCGGCCAGCGCGTCAGCCTCGACGTTGACCATGACCACATGGCGCCCATGCTCGAAGCACAGCAGGGCGTGCCGGATACCCGCGGCGGGATTGCCGGTGGCCTCGACAACCACGTCGATTCCCTCGGCGGCGATCAGGGCCTCGGCGTCGTCGACGACGCAGGTCGTGCCATCGCGCCGCGCCTGGGCGAAGGTGGCCGCGCTGGCGCGCTCGGCTGGCCAGCCGACACGTTCGAGGGCGCTGCGGGCGCGCGGGACATCGAGGTCAGCGACGCCCATCACGTGCAGGCCAGGCGTGCGGGGCGCTTGCGACAGGAACATGGAGCCGAACTTGCCAGCGCCGATCACGCCGACGCGGATCGGCGTCCCGGCCTCGCCCAAGGCAGCAAGCCTGCGCGACAGGCTCATGGCAAAGCTCCTTGCCACATGGCGTGGCGGCCCCTACCGCACCGGGCTCGCCGTATGCGTCGCCAGCACCGCATCGGTCGCCGAATCGACCTCCTGCAACCGGACCTCGTAGCCCCACAGCAACGCTAGCTGCCGCAGTGTCGCCTCCGCGTCTTTTTTCGCCAGCAACTGCCCCGGCCGGGTGCGGTGCTCCAGCATCAGCCGGCGGTCGCCCGACAGGTCCACGTCCACCACCTGCACGTCCGCGTCGCTCAGGCCGGGGTCGTAGGACCGGGCCAAGGTGCGGCGGATTTCGCGGTAGCCCTCGTCGTCATGGATCGCGTCGACCAACAGCGTCGGCTCGGACGACTCGTCGAGCAGCCGGAACATGCGGAAGTCGCGTATCACCTTGGGGGACAGGAACTGCAACACAAAGCTCTCGTCGCGGTAGTTCGCCCAGGCGTGGCGCAGGGCGCCGATGGCGTTGCCGCTGCCGGCAAGGTCGGGGAACCAGGCGCGGTCCTCCTTGGTGGGCTGCTCGCAAATGCGGGCGATGTCGGTCATCATGGCGTAACCCAGCGCATAGGGGTTGAACCCCGGCCCGCCCGCTGGATGGTCGAAGCCCGGCTGCATGATGACGTTGCTGGTCGAGTGGATGACTTCGAGGAAGGCCGCATCGTCGATCTGCCCGGTCTCGTGCAGCCGGGCCATGATGCGCTGGTGGACCCAGGTGGCGCAGCCCTCGTTCATCAGCTTGCACTGGGGCTGCGGGTAGAAATACTGCGCGATCAGCCGTACGATGCGGATGATCTCCCGCTCCCAGGAGTGCAGGCTGGGCGAGGACTTTTCGAGGAAGTACAGCAGGTTCTCTTCAGGCAGGCCAAGCCTCCGCCGCCGCTCCGTTACCTTGTCTATGCCCGGCGCCGGCTTCGCGTCCGGCAGGGTGCGCCACAGGTCGTCGAACACCCGTTCGTCGTACTCCTGGCGCTCGCGCTCGCGTTTCTGCTCGGCCTTGAGGTTCATCGGCCGGCTGCCGCCGTGACGGTGGACGCCATGGTGTGACAAGCTATGCGCCGCGTCCAATATCCGCTCCACCGCGGCAACGCCGTAGCGGTCCTCGCAGCCGGCGACGTAGCTGCGGGCGAAGCCCAGGTAGTCGAGGATCGCCGACGCCTCGGTCCACTGCCGGAACAGGTGGTTGTTGCGGAAAAAGTGGTTGTGGCCAAACGCCGCGTGCGCGATCACCAGCGCCTGCATCGTCGCGGTGTTCTCCTCCATCAGGTAGGAGATGCACGGGTTGGAGTTGATCACCACCTCGTAGGCAAGGCTGGTGTAGCCGCGCCGGTAGCTGCTCTCGTGTTGCAGGAAGCGCTTGCCATAGGACCAGTGCCGGTAGGTCAGCGGCATACCGTGCGCGGTGTAGACATCAAGCATCTGCTCCGAGGTGATCACCTCGATGCGGTTGGCGTAAAGTTCCAGCCCAAGCTCGTCCGTCGCGATGCGCTCGATCGCGTCGTAGGAGCGACGCAGCGTGTCGAAGTTCCAATCGGTGCCGCTGTAGAGCAGGGGCAGGTCCGTCATTCGGCCTCCAAGGTTTGCCTAAGCCGGCTCACGCCCCCGCTCACGCCGTAGCCTTGCGCGCGAACAGGTCGCGGAACACCGGGAAGATGTCGCGCCGCTCCGCCACCCGGCGCATCGCGAGCTTCGGTGCCCGCTGCGACAACGGGGCGTAGCCGCGCCACAGGTCGGTCTCGCCGCGAATAATCGCCGCCGACATCGACACCTCGATATAGGCGAAGTGCTGCACCACCGGCAGGATGTCCGTCTCCAGCATGTTGACCGCACGCTGCGTGTCGCTGCCGGAGTTGTCGCCGTCGGACGCCTGCGCCGCGTAGATGTTCCAGGAATCGGCCGAGTAGCGCTCGCGCTGGATACGGGTGAGCTCGGCGAGCGCCGTGGACACCACGGTGCCGCCGGTGCGCGGGTCGGTGAAGAACATCTCCTCCGTCACCTCCTCGGCAGTCTCGGTGTGGCGGATGAACACGAGGTCGACTCGCTTGTAGCGGCGCTCCAGGAACACGTGCAGCAGCAGGAAAAACCGCTTCGCCAGATCCTTCATGCTCTCTGACATGGAGCCGGACACATCCATCAGGCAGAACATCACCGCGCGGGTCGACGGCTTCGGCACCTGGGTGTAACGGCGGTAGCGCAGGTCGATCGGGTCGACCCAGGGCACGCGCGCCAGACGCCGCAGCGCCAGCTCAAGCTCGCCTTGCAGGGTACGCAGGCGTTCGGCGTCCTCCCCGCTGGCCTCCAGCCGAAAGATTTCCTGCTCCAGCTCGCGGACTTCGGGCGGCTTCGGCCGGCGCAGGCCGATCCGCCGGGCGAGCGATTGCCGCATGGACCGCGACATGTCGATCTGCGACGGGTTGCCGTCGACGCTGATGCCCGCTCGGACCGGCGCCATGGTCTCTGTCGCCACCACCTGGCTCTTGACCAGATCCGGCAGTTCGAGGTCTTCGAAGAACAGGTCGAGAAACTCGTCGCGGGTGAGCACGAAGCGGAAGCCGTCCTGCGACTCGCCGCCGCCCTGGCCAGCGCCGGACCCGCCGCCGCCGCGCCCGCTCGGAGGCCGCCCCAAACGGTCCCCGGTCGAGAACTCCTTGTTGCCTGACAGCACGACCTGCCGCTCGCCACCGGTAAACACGGTGTGGAACGACGGCTCGTGCAGCACGTCGGCGGGGACCGTCACCGTTTCGCCGTGACCGGTCTCGCGCAATGTACCCTGGGTGATGGCGGCCCGCGCCGCCCGCGCAATCTCTCCCCGCGCCCGTGCCAGCACGCGTTGGCGGTTCTCCAGGTTCTTGCCGTGTGGGTTGGGCCGCCGGTCGATGATGTCCAAGGGCGTTCGCTCAGGCTGATTGTTTGAACCGCATATACCACTCGACCAGCCGGCGCACCTGGCGCTCGGTGTAGCCGCGCGACACCATGCGTTCGACGAAGTCGTTGTGCTTCTTCTCGGTCTCGCCGTCCTTTTTGGAACCGAAGCTGATGACTGGAAGCAGGTCCTCGACCTGGGAGAACATCCGCTTTTCGATCACGTCACGGATTTTCTCGTAGGAGGTCCACGACGGGTTGCGCCCGCTGTTCGCCGCACGGTTGCGCAACGCGAACTTCACCACCTCGTTGCGGAAATCCTTCGGGTTGGCGATCCCTGCCGGCTTCTCGATCTTGGTCAGCTCCGCATTCAGCAGCTCGCGGTTCAGCATCTGCCCGGTGTCGGGGTCCTTGAAGTCCTGGTCCTCAATCCAAGCGTCGGCATAGTCGAGGTAGCGGTCGAACAGGTTCTGCCCGTAGTCGCCGTAGCTCTCCAGGTAGGCCTTCTGGATTTCGTTGCCGATGAACTCGGCATAGCGCGACGCAAGCTCTGACTTGATCGACGCCAGGTAGGCCGCCTCCGTCTCCGGCGGGAACTGCTCGCGCCGGATCGCCTGCTCCAGCACGTACATCAGGTGAACGGGATCGGCCGCGACCTCGTTCGACGAGTGGTTGAAGGTTGCGGACAGCACCTTGTAGGCGAACCGGGTGGAGATGCCATCCATGCCCTCGTCAACGCCCGCGGTGTCGCGGTACTCCTGCATGGTGCGGACCTTGGGATCAGTCTCGCGGATGTTCTCGCCGTCGTAGACACGCATCTTGGCAAACGGGCGCGAGTTGGCGTGCGGCTTCAGGCGCGAGAGCACCGCGAAGCGCGCCAGCATCTCCAATGTGTGCGGCGCACAGGGCGCCTCCGCCAGCGCCGATCCGGTGATGAGCTTGCGGTAGATCAGCCCCTCCTCGGTGACGCGCAGGCAATACGGCACCTTCACCACCGAAACGCGGTCGAGGAACGCCTCGTTGGTGCGGTTGTTGCGGAAACTTTGCCACTCCGCCTCGTTGGAGTGGGCCAGCAGGATGCCTTGGAACGGGATCGCGCCGATGTTCTCCGTGCCGAGATAATTGCCCTCCTGCGTTGCGGTGAGCAAGGGGTGCAGCATCTTGATCGGCGCCTTGAACATCTCGACGAACTCAAGGATGCCCTGGTTGGCGCGGTTCAGCCCGCCGGAGAAGCCATAGGCGTCCGGGTCGTTCTGGCTGTAGGTCTCAAGCTTGCGTATGTCGACCTTGCCGACCAGGGCGGAGATGTCCTGGTTGTTGTCGTCGCCCGGCTCGGTCTTGGCCACAGCGATCTGCTTGCGGCGCGAAGGATACAGCTTGACGACGCGGAACCGCTCGATGTCGCCGTCCCACTCGTCCAGCCGCTTCAGCGCCCAAGGGCTGGCGATGCCGGTCAGCACCCGGCGCGGGATGCCGTACCGTTCCTGCAACGCGCCGGCCATGGTGTCGGGATCGAACAGCCCAAGCGGGCTTTCAAACACCGGGCTCAGCTCGTTGCCGGCCTTCAGCACGTAGATCGGCTCCTGCTCCATCAACGCTTTGAGCCGCTCCCCGAGCGACGACTTGCCGCCGCCGACGGGGCCGAGCAAATAGAGGACCTGTTTGCGCTCCTCGAGCCCTTGCGCCGCGTGGCGGAAGAAGCCGACGATGCGCTCGATCGTCTCCTCCATGCCGTGGAACTCGGAGAACGCCGGATAGATCCGGATTGTGCGGTTCAGGAAAAGGCGGCCGAGCCGCGGGTCACGCGAGCTGTCCAGCAGCTCCGGCTCCCCGATCGCCTTCAGCATCCGCTCGGCCGGGCTAGCGTAGCAGGTGGGGTCGTCGCGGCAGGCGGTGAGGTAGTCGGCCAGGCCCATCTCGACCTCGCGGTGCTGGTCGCGGAGGCTGGCGTGCAGGGAAAACACACTGTTGGTTTGAAGCATTACGAAACTCCTCAAAGGAGCCAGAATATCGAACGCCCGGCATCCGGTTCAGCGATCCACAGACCCGCGCGAGCCTGACGATAGTTGGGTGGTCTTAGCGCCTAGGCAAGCGACTCCATCACCCGAGTGCTGACCAACGCTAGCGCGCCCTAAGCCTGTAACGCACGCGCAACCTACTCGTTTGCCGCCTTGCAAATTACATGCCCAGCACCCCGTGGCCGAAACGTGACAGCTTTCGCAGGCGCACGCGGAGTTGTGTCCATTTGGGGCAATTCGGGACGTGGTTGCAAAATCAAAATACCTGGCCCATCCGGAAACGCCTCCTGCAAACGCCTCCTGCGCGTTCTCGCCCTCATTTTTGTACGCTGTCGTTCTCATAGCCGCTTGCATACCATATTTAATATTGCCCCGAAACTAAATGGGCCCGGGAGCGGCCCTGCGAATCACCGGCATGCCTCATCCAAAAGCGGCGCAACGAGATCAAACCATCGGTGCAGCAGTGCTCTACAATCCAAGCCAGCTGGTAGGGGGGCGGACAAGCCGCACCTCCCAAGCCGCACCTCCATGGAACCGAACCGAGGCATGGCCAAATTGCCGGCCACCGCTCATGCACGAGGGGGCCAGCTTATCTAGCGGCCGTAGGCTGGCAAAAGCCTGGCACCATGCTTCCGCCCGATACCAGGCTGCAAAAGCTCAACCACAGCTAGAGCCACCGGGCTGCGGCCACTGCCGGTTCGCGGCGCGGCGCGTCCACCCGTTTTCCGCCGCTGGAGCCAGCCCGGACATCCGGGGCCACAGCCATGGGGCGCACTCCCTAGCGGTGCATCAGGCGGGCCAGCACGTAGCCGACGCCGACCGCCGTCAGCAGCGCAGCCACCGGGCGTTCCGACATGAAGCTGTCCAGCTCGGCACCTATCGCCGAGGCGCCCTCGCGCGCCTGGTCCTTGACCGAGCCGTATGCATTCTGTGCCTGTCCGACGGCCTGGTCCAGCTTGCCCTCGGCCTGCGTCTTGGTATCCCCTGTGAGGCCGCCGACGGCATCCTTGACCTTGCCGCCGATGTTGCTCGCCGTGCCTTTCATCCGGTCTTCGTCCATGTCGCGCTCCCTGCCGTTCCGGGACCGCCTCCATTGGCGCCCGTATGTAAGACCGGCTAACGCAAAACACGCGGTTGGTTGCATGACGATCAGCAGATCGCCGGGCTGAGAGCGGAAATTGATGATGGAGGGCAGCCGTAGGCGTCGTGCATTCGAATGTCGCCTAATGTAAGCAACTATCGCATGGCATCAGGCGACCAGGGCAACGGGCGGGAGCGGTATCACCATGGCAATCTCCGCGAGGCGCTGATCCAGGCGGCGCTCGCCATGATCGCCGAGCGCGGCTTGGCCGGTTTCGCCATCGCCGAGCTGGCCAGGGTCGTGGGCGTCAGCCCGGCCGCGCCATACCGGCATTTCCGCGACCGCAACGCGGTGATCGCCGAGGTCGCGCGCCGCGGCTTCGAGTCGCTCGCCGCGGACCTGACCGCCGCCACGATAAGTTGGCGGACCGACCCCCTCGGCGCCCTGGAGCGCGCTGCCCAGGCGCACGTCGCCTTCGCCGGGCGCGAGGCGGCGGTTTATGCGGCCATGTTCGACACCGGCTTCCCGTCCGGCGAGCATCCGGAGCTGGTGCAGGCGCGCGACGGCGCGTTCGCCGTGCTGCGCCGGGCCGCGGAGGCTGCATGCGCGATGAGCCGGGCGCCCCGCCGGCCGCCGCCGCTCATGGTGGCGCTCCACGTATGGTCGTTGACCCACGGGATCGCGACCCTGTTCGTGGGCCAAGACGGCAACAACCGGCTGCTGATCCCCATGCCACCGGAGGCGCTGCTGGAGGCCGGGCTGCTGGTCTACTTGCAGTC